>ERZ1645192.2679-NODE-2679-length-14683-cov-8.481269_pt1 | contig 14683 bp, 14 predicted proteins | sample MGYA00575354_ERZ1645192 | MGnify/ENA primary metagenome ERZ1645192 (study PRJEB40844, sample SAMN11349763) | freshwater sediment metagenome | isolation source: river sediment | host: Sediment | place: India: Faizupur Khadar , New Delhi | collected 2017-02-21 ... | reverse complement strand
TGGAGCTGAGCACCTATTTCCGCATCAACGCCGGCCACACCGGCCAGTTCGAGCGCACGCTGATCATCTGCGAGGAAAAGGGCCACGTGTCCTACCTCGAGGGCTGCACCGCGCCGCAGCGCGACGAGAACCAGCTGCACGCCGCGGTGGTCGAGCTGGTGGCGCTGGAAGACGCCGAGATCAAGTACTCCACGGTGCAGAACTGGTACCCGGGCGACGAGAACGGGGTCGGCGGCATCTACAACTTCGTGACCAAGCGCGCGGAGTGCCGCGGCGCGCGCAGCAAGGTGACCTGGACCCAGGTCGAGACCGGCAGTGCGATCACCTGGAAGTACCCCAGCTGCGTGCTGCTCGGCGACGACAGCGTCGGCGAATTCCACAGCGTGGCGCTGACCCACCACCGCCAGCAGGCCGACACCGGCACCAAGATGGTCCACGTCGGCAAGCGCACCAAGTCGAAGATCGTCAGCAAGGGCATCAGCGCCGGCCACGGCCAGAACAGCTATCGCGGGCTGGTGAAGGTGGCGGCCTCCGCCGAGGGCGCGCGCAACCACACCCAGTGCGACTCGCTGCTGATCGGCAAGCACTGCGGCGCGCACACCTTCCCCTACATCGAGGTGAAGCACCCCGGCGCGACGGTCGAGCACGAAGCCACGACCTCGAAGATCAGCGACGACCAGCTGTTCTACTGCCGCAGCCGCGGCATCGCCGAGGAAGACGCGGTCAGCCTGATCGTCGACGGCTTCTGCAAGTCGGTGTTCCGCGAACTGCCGATGGAATTCGCGGTGGAAGCCAAGAAGCTGCTGGACGTGAGCCTGGAAGGCTCGGTGGGATGATGCGCCGGCTCGCCGCCCTGGTTGCCGCCTGCCTGCTGCTGCCCGCGATCGCGGGGGCGGTGGCCACGCCTGCCGCGAAGGGTGGCAGCGTGCGGGCGCTGCCCGACATGCCGACGCCGCGCGCCGCGCACAGCGCGAGCCTGTTGCGCGACGGCACGGTGCTGCTTGCCGGCGGCTGCCACGCCCAGGGCTGCGAGGAAGGCATCAGCGACGACGCCGTGTTGTTCGATCCCGCGCGCGGCACGTTCATCGCGGCAGGCAAGCTCGCGCAGCCGCGGGTCGGCCATCGCGCGATCGCCCTGCGCGACGGTTCGGTCCTGCTGCTAGGCGGCTGGACCCCGGACGGCGCGACCGCACTGGTCGAACGCTACGACCCGGCCACCCGCCGGTTCTCGCCGCATGGCCGGCTGCTGGAGGCCCGCGACGGTTTCAGCGCGACTGCCTTGGCCGACGGCACCATTTTGGTCGCGGGCGGCTATGCCGGCGCGATGCAGCGCATCGCCGCGGCCGAACGCTACGACCCGCGCAGCGGCCGGTCGACCGCGGTCGGCGCGATGGCGACGCCGCGGATGGCGCACACCGCGACCCTGCTCGCCGATGGCCGGGTCCTGGTCGCCGGCGGCTCGTCCGCCAGCGGCCGCCTGCTCGATAGGCTGGAACTCTACGACCCGGCCACCCGGCGCTTCACGGCCGCCGGCACGCTGGACAAGGCGCGCCACAAGCATGCCGCGGTGCGCGTCGGCGACGCGGTGTTGCTGCTGGGCGGCGCGGGACCGCGGGAATACGAGGCGCAGTACGCCGACAGCGAAGTCTGGCGCGAGGGCCGCGCACGCACCACGCCCGGCCCGCGCATGGCCGACGCGCGCTACAAGTTCCTGGACGGCGTGGTCGCCCTTGGCGATGGCACCGCCCTGGTCGCCGGCAGCGGCCGCAGGCTCGAACGCCTGCACGCCGATGCATGGCGCCTCGACCCGGTCGCGGGCGATGTCGGCGCCGAACTTTCCTTCACTACCGCCACCCGCCTGGCCGATGGCCGCGTCCTGCTCGCCGGGGGCTACGACCCGCGGCTGCAGGTCTCGCGCCAGGCCTGGCTGTTCCAACCCTGAGCACCCACATGCTGAAGATCGACAACCTCCACGCCAGCGTCGCCGGCAAGGAGATCCTCAAGGGCCTGACGCTGCACGTGGCGGCGGGCGAAGTGCACGCCATCATGGGCCCGAACGGCGCCGGCAAGTCCACGCTCGGCAACATCTTGGCCGGGCGCGAGGGCTACGAGGTCACCGCCGGCAGCATCGAGTTCGATGGCCAGCCGCTGCTGGCGCTGGAACCCGAGGCGCGCGCCGCCGCCGGCGTGTTCCTGGCCTTCCAGTACCCGGTCGAGATCCCGGGCGTGAACAACACCTACTTCCTGCGCGCGGCGCTCAACGCGCAGCGCAAGGCGCGCGGCGAACCCGAGCTCGACTCGATGCAGTTCCTCAAGCGCGTGCGCGAGAAGCTCGCGGTGCTGCACCTGAAGGACGAGCTCCTGCACCGCGGGGTGAACGAAGGCTTCTCCGGCGGCGAGAAGAAGCGCAACGAGATCTTCCAGCTCGCCCTGCTGGAGCCGAAGCTGGCGATCCTCGACGAGACCGACTCCGGCCTGGACATCGATGCGCTGAAGTCGGTCGCCGACGGCGTCAACGCGCTGCGCTCGCCGGAGCGCGCGTTCGTGGTGGTGACCCACTACCAGCGGCTGCTGGACTACATCCGCCCCGACGTGGTCCACGTGCTCGCCGATGGCCGCATCGTCGAGAGCGGCGGCCCGGATCTCGCGCTGGCGCTGGAAGCGCAGGGCTATGCCTGGCTCAAGGACCGGGTCGCGCCGGACATGGTCCGCTGAGATGAGCGTCCTGCTCGACTCGCTGGCCGCGGGCTTCGTCGGCGACGCGACCCGCCGCGCGGCGCTCGACGATGTGTTGCGCGACGGCCTGCCCGGCCCGCGCACCGAGGCCTGGAAGTACACCTCGCTGCGCGCGCTCGAACGCCGCAGCTTCGCGGCGGCCGAAGCGGTCGCGCTGGACCCGGCCGTGCTGGCCGCGATCCCCGCACCGCGGCTGGTGTTCGTCAACGGCCGTTTCGACGACACCGCCAGCGACCTGTCCGGGCTGCCGGCCGGCGTCGAGCTGCTGCCGGTCGCCCGCGCCCTGCGCGAATCGCGCCCGCGCGACACCAATTTCCTGCAACGCCGCTACCCCCGCGCCGACGAGCCCTTCGCCCGCCTCAACGCGGCGCTGGCCACCGATGGCGCGATCCTGCGGGTCGACGACGACGTCGATGCCGGAGCGCCGATCCACCTGGTGCTGGTCGGCGCCCCGCAGGCGACCGATGCCGCTTGGCACCTGCGCCACTTCATCGAAGTCCGTCGCGGCGCGCGCCTCGCCCTGGTCGAGCACCACCTCGCCGCGGGCGCGCATGCGCACCTCGCCAACGCCCTGGCGCACGTGCACGTGGCCGCGGGGGCGCGGCTGTACCACGTGCGCCTGCAGGACGATGCCGGCGGCGCCACCGCCTTCCTGCGCACCGACGCCGTGCTCGCCCGCGACGCCGCCTACGTGCGGGTCGACCTCGAACTCGGCGCCGGGCTCTCCCGCCACGAACTCAATGTCCGCCTGGAAGGCGAAGGCGCGGCGCTCACCGCCGCCGGCGTGCTGCTCGGCGACGGGCGGCGGCACGTCGACACCCGCCTCGGCATCGAGCACATCGCGCGCGACACCCGCTGCGCCCTGCGCTGGCGCGGGATCTCCGGACAGCGCGCGCGCGTGGTCTTCCATGGCGGCATCACCATCCGCGCGGGCGCCGACGGCAGCGAGGCCGACCTTTCGAACAAGAACCTGCTGCTGTCGAGCGACGCCGAGATCGACACCCAGCCGGTGCTCGAGATCCACGCCGACGAGGTGAAGGCCGCGCACGGCGCGACCGTCGGCCAGCTCGATCCGGTCGCGCTGTTCTACCTGCGCTCGCGCGGCATCGACGCCGATGACGCGCGCCGCCTGCTGACCGCCGCGTTCTGCCGCGAGGTGGTGGCCGGGATCGACGACGAGGCCACGCGCGCGTTGGCGGAGGCCGCGCTCACCCGCGCCCTGGCGAGGCTCGGCGCATGAGCGCTACGCCTGCCCGCGACGCCATCGACTGGGGCCGGGTACGCGCCGACTTCCCGCTGCTCGCGCGCGAGGTCCACGGCAAGCCGCTCGTGTACCTCGATTCGGCCAACACCGGACAGAAGCCGGCCGCGGTGATCGAGGCGGTCGACGACTTCTACCGTCGCCACAACGCCAATGTCAGTCGCGCCGTGCATGCGCTGGGCAGCGAAGCCACCGAAGCCTACGAAGGCGCGCGCGCCAGGCTCGCGCGCTTCCTCAAGGTACGCGCCGACGAACTCGTGCTGTGCAGCGGCACGACGTTCGCGCTCAACCTGGTCGCGTACTCGTGGGCGCTGCCGCGACTCAAGGACGGCGACGCCATCCTGCTGACGCGGATGGAGCACCACGCCAACATCGTGCCCTGGCAGCTGGTCGCGGAACGCACCGGCGCGCGGATCAAGGTCGCCGAACTGCGTCCCGACGGCGCGCTCGACCTCGATGCGTTGTTCGCCGCGATGACGCCGGACGTCAGGCTGCTGGGCCTGGCCCACGTCAGCAACGTGCTGGGCACCATCAACCCGGTGGCGGCGATCTGCCGCGAGGCGCGCGCGCGCGGCATCACCACCGTGGTCGACGGCTCGCAGGCCGCGCCGCACATGGCGCTGGACCTGCCCGCGCTGGGCTGCGACTTCTACGCGGTCACCGGCCACAAGATGTGCGGCCCGACCGGCACCGGCGCGCTGTGGGCGCGGCGCGAACACCTCGAGGCGATGCCGCCGTTCCTTGGCGGCGGCGAGATGATCAAGGAAGTCCGGTTCGAGGGCACCGTGTTCAACGACCCGCCGCACCGCTTCGAGGCCGGCACCCCGAACATCGCCGGCCACGTCGGGTTGGGCGCGGCGGTCGACTACCTGTCCGGCCTCGGCATGGCGCACGTCGCCGCGCGCGAAGCCGAGCTGCTGGCGCACGCGACGGAGGAGCTGCAGCGCATCGACGGGCTTCGCATCATCGGCACGGCGCCGGTGAAGGCCGCGGTGGTCAGCTTCCTGGTCGACGGCGCGCACGCGCACGACCTCGCCACCCTGCTCGACCTCGACGGCGTGGCGGTCCGCTCCGGCCACCATTGCGCGCACCCGCTGATGCAGTGGTACGGCGTGCCCGCGACCTGCCGCGCCTCGTTCGCCTTCTACAACACGCACGCCGACGTCGAGGCCCTCGCGGCCGCGCTGCGCAAGGCCCGGAGCCTACTCGCATGACCGACCTTGCCTTCCGCGCCGCCACCGAAGCCGACATCGACGCAATCGTCGCCCTCGTCACCTCGGCCTATCGCGGCGAGTCCAGCCGCGCCGGCTGGACCACCGAAGCCGACCTGCTGGACGGCGCGCGCATCGATCCGGAGGTGCTGCGCGCCGACATCGCCCGCTCCGGCAGCCGGGTGGTGCTCGCCGAACGCGACAGCGCCCTGCTCGCCTGCGCGCACGTGGCCGTCGACGGCGACGCCGGCTATTTCGGCATGTTCTCGGTGGTGCCCGGCCTGCAGGGCGGCGGCATCGGCAAGCAGGTGCTCGCCGAATGCGAGCGCATCGTCCGCGACGACTGGCGCCTGCCGGCGATGCGGATGACGGTGATCGACGTCCGCGACGAGCTGATCGCGTTCTACCAGCGGCGCGGCTACCGGCGAACCGGCATCACCAAGCCTTTCCCTTACGGCGACGCGCGCTTCGGCGAACCCAAGCGCGGCGACCTGCGCTTCGAGGTCCTGGAGAAGACGTTGTGAGCGACGACGACCTGCGCGGCTGGGAATTCGTGTGCACCACCGCCGAGCTGTTGCCCGGCGAGAAACGCAGCGTGTGGGCCGGCGACACCGCGATCCTGGTGTTCAACCTCGACGGCGACCTGCACGCGCTCGAGGACCGCTGCTCGCACGAGGATTTCGAACTGTCGTCGGGGACCTTTGATGCCGCCGAGGGCAGCATCGAATGCATCCTGCATGGCGCGCGCTTCGACGTGCGCGACGGGCGCGCGTTGTGCGCACCCGCCTACGCGCCGGTGGCGAAGTTCCCGGTGCGGGTCGTCGATGGCGCGGTCTACACCCGCGACGACCGTGGCTGAGGCCGCGCCTCAGCCCAGCCAGCGGTAGTTGGCCGGCCCCAGCAGGTCGACGCCGCACTCCAGGCGCTCGAGGAAATCGAGGAAGGCCGGGATCGCGTCGCCCTTCATCGGCAGGCCGTGCTGGGGGACGATCGCGACCGGATCCATCTGCCGCACCATCGCCACCCACAGCCGCAGCACGCGGTTGGAGGCCATGTAGCGGCGGTGGAAGCCTTCCATCTTCGCGCGGTGCGGGCCGAAGTCGGTGACGAATTCGTAGGGCTGCGAACTCGGGATCAGCGAGGCGCCGATGTCGCCGGAGAAGAAGATCCGGCTAGTGGGGTCGTAGAAGCCGAAGTTGCCCACCGAGTGCATGAAGTGCCCGGGAACCGCGCGGATCCGGCTCTTGCCGAGCGGGACGTCGCCGCCCTCGTCGGGCAGCAGCAGGTAGCGATCCGAGCCCGCGTTCTTCATGTAGCCCGGCACCACGTGGGGCACGAAGCGGCCCCACAACTGCGAGCAGACGATGGTGGCCTGCGTGTACAGCATCCACTTGTCCACCGAGCCGATGATGTCCGGGTCCTGGTGCGTGCACAGCACCCAGCGCATCTCGTGCGGGCGCGCATACGCCGCCAGGGCGAGCACCAGCGGGTTGTAGAGCAGTGCGCCACCCGGATCCAGCACGGCCGACTCGCCGTCGTCCTGGATCAGGAACTGGTTCGCCTGCACGCCATCATCGCCACGCACCAGGCTGCTGAACGCAACGCAGCGGTGCCCCCCTTCGTCGAACAACACGGTACCGGTACCCAGGCTCATGGCCGTCCCCCCTCAAGTCGATGTGGGGCCACGTTAGCCGGCGAACCGGCGACCGATATTGCGTTCGATCAAACAGTTGCGAATGTGACGCAACTCACTCTCGTTGCTAAATGCGAATCGTTTGCATTATCATTGGCGCAACTTCACTGCCGCCTCCCACGATGCGCCACACCCCCCTTGCGGTCGCCCTGTTCGCCCTCCTCGCCTCTCCTGCCATCGCGCACGCAGCGGACCGGACCGAAGACGCCGACCCGCCTGCGACCCCGATCGACCTCGACAAGGTCGAGGTGGTCGGCCAGCGCTACCTGCCCGACTACGCGACGCGCAAGACGCGCAGCGCCACCAAGACCGACACGCCGCTGCTCGACGTCCCTCAGGCGGTCACCGTGGTGACCGACAAGCTGGTCGCCGACCAGGCCATGACCAGCCTCTCCGATGCCTTCCGCTACATGCCCGGCGTGGGCCTGGCGCAGGGCGAAGGCAACCGCGACACCCCGGTGCTGCGCGGCAACAGCTCGACCGCCGACTTCTTCGTCGACGGCATCCGCGACGACGTGCAGTACATCCGCGACACCTACAACCTCGAGCGCGTGGAAGCGCTGAAGGGGCCGAACGCGCTGGTGTTCGGGCGTGGCGGCAGCGGCGGCGTGGTCAACCGCGTGACCCGCCAGGCGGACGGCCAGTCGCACCGGGCAGCCAGCCTGCAGGTGGGCTCCGGCGACCGTCGTCGCGGCACCCTGGACTACGGCGACGGCATCGGCGATGGCGGCGCGGGCTTCCGGATCAATGCCGTGTACGAGGATTCCGCGAGCTTCCGCGACGGCTACTCGGTGGAACGCTACGGGATCAACCCGACCTTCGGCTTCGACATCGCCCCGGGCACCCGGGTCGAGCTGTCCTACGAACACTTCCACGACGAGCGCGTGGCCGACCGCGGCGTGCCCTCGCTGGACGGGCGCCCGGTCGACACCGACCCCTCGACCTTCTTCGGCAATCCCGACGAGAGCCCGGTCGAGGCCACCGTGGATGCCTTCGACGCCGTGCTGACGCACGCGTTCGGCGAGCACCTGCAGCTGCGCAACCATTTCCGCTACGCCGACTACGACAAGTTCTACCAGAACGTGTTCCCCGGCGCGGTGGATGCCGCCACGCAGACCGTCGCGATCTCCGCCTACAACAACACGACCGCCCGCCGGAACCTGTTCAACCAGACCGACCTGGTGTGGGAGACCACCACCGGCGCGATCCGCCATACCGTGCTGGCAGGCGCCGAGTTCGGTCGCCAGGTGACCGACAACCAGCGCATGACCGGTTACTTCGGCGCACCCGGCAGCACCACGACCAGCATCCGCGTGACGCTGGCCTCGCCGACCACCTCCGAGATCCCGCTGTTCCGTCCGTCCGCGACCGATGCCGACAACCATGGCGTGGCCAAGGTCGCCGCCGTCTACCTGCAGGACCAGGTCGAGTTCTCGCCGGAATGGCAGGCGATCCTGGGCCTGCGTTACGATGACTTCCGGGTCGACCTGCGCAACAACCGCACCGGCGCCACCGTGAGCAGCGAGGACGGCTTGCTGTCGCCCCGCGCCGGCCTGGTCTACAAGCCGCTGGACCGGGTCTCGCTGTACGCCAGCTACAGCATGGCCTACCAACCGCGCGCGGGCGAGCAACTGGCCTCGCTGACCGCGAGCAACGCAGCGCTCGACCCCGAGACCTTCCGCAACCGCGAGATCGGCGCCAAGTGGGACATCCGGCCCGACCTGCAGGCCAGCCTCGCGGTCTACCGGCTGGACCGCGGCAACGTCGCGGTCACCGACCCGGCCGATGCCACCCGCATGATCCTGGTCGACGGCCAGTCCACCGAAGGCGTCGAGCTCGGCATCGCCGGGCGCATCACCGAGTCCTGGCAGGTCATGGGCGGCTACGCGTACCAGGACGGCGAGATCACCACCACGCAATCGGCCACCGCGGTCGCCGGCAACCGCCTCGCGCAGTTGCCGCGCCACTCGGCCTCGCTGTGGAACCGCTACGACGTCAACGCGGCCTTCGGGGTGGGGCTCGGCATCATCCATCGCGGCGCGATCTATGCCAACGTCGACAACCTGGTCACCCTGCCCGCGTTCACCCGCTTCGACGGCGCCGTGTACTGGACGCTGAACCCCTCGGTGCAACTGCAGCTCAACATCGAGAACCTGGGCAACAAGCGCTATTTCGCCAGCGCGCACAGCAACAACAACCTCAGCCCGGGTACCCCGCGCAGCGCGTGGCTGACCATGAACGTCCACTTCTGATCCGATCCCCGCCATGCACGACGCACGCCAACGCCGCACCTCCGCAACGGCCTATCGCTGGATCCGCCAGTTCCACCTGTGGCTGGGCGCCTGGGGCGCCCTGGCTGCGATCCTCTACGGCATCACCGGCCTGGTGATGAACCACCGCTTCGGCGACGCCGCGTGGCCGCAGGGCGACAGCCGCGAGACCGGCAAGCAATCCCTCGCGATCCCGGCGGCGGCCCGCGCGACCCCCGAGCAGTTGTCGCTGTGGTTGCGCGACCACAACGGGCTGGACGCGACCATGATCCGCAAGGGCGGCCCGGGCGGCGGCGGCAACCGCGGTGGCGGCGACGCGCCGAAGTGGCGACTCAGTGGCGGTAATGCCCGCCACGCCTGGACGCTGGAGTACGCACCGGGCAGCGACACGGCCATCCTCGAACGTACCCAGCAGACGCCGCTCGCGGCGTTCAACCGGCTGCACAAGGGCGTGGGCGGCGGCCAGTGGTGGATCCTGCTGGCCGACAGCTTCGCGGTGGCGATGGTGTTCCTGGGCCTGTCGGGGATCTGGATGTGGGCGCGGGGCCGGCGTCCGCGCGAGCTGGCGATGAGCGTGATGGGCCTGTCGACCCTGGTGTTCCTGGCGGTGGTCGGGCTGGCCCTGCTCTAGCCGGCTTGCGCCGGGTCGATCCGCACCACCAGCAGCGTGCCGCCGCCGTCGAGCGCGTGGCGGCTGCGGGTCTCACCCGCATGCAGGATCGCGGTGTCGCCGGCGGCCAGCGCACCCAGCGCCGATCCGTCGGCGAAGCGCGCAGGCCCGGCGACGAGGTGCAGCGCCCAGGCCTGCCCGGGTTCGACGAACACCACCATCGGCCCCACCAGCGGCCGCACCCATAACCGCGCATCGACCCGGCCACGCTTCCACATCAGGTTGAAGTCGCGGGTCGGGCCATCGACCAGTTCACCGAGCAACGGCCGTTCCCCGGCGAACGCGTGGCGATCGTGCGGTGGATGCAGCGTGCGAACCTCGCCATCGTCGAAGCGCAGGCGCAGCCCGTTGCCCGACAACAGCACCAGTTCGCGATCCACGCCCGGGAACGCGGAGAACGGCGCATCGGCCTCGATCTCGGCGATCGACAGCCGCCAGTCCCAGTCGTCGACGTCGGGCGCCCGCAGGATCTCCGAGGTCCAGCCGGCGCCGTTCTTCCAGCGCATGCGGCGCTGGTCGGCGGCGCGCACCACGAACGACGACTGCGGCGACGGGTTCTCCATCGCCGCAGTCTAGCCGCGCTGCAGCGCCCGGTCAGCGGCGGGCGACCTGCTTCGGCGCGGGCTTGGCGGCCGCCGGCTTGGCCGGCGCGCGCGCGCCACCGACGACGATGCGGTCGCGGTTCTTCTCGACCGTCTTCAGGCCGATGCCCTTGACCATCGCCAGTTGCTCCGCGCTGCGGAACGCGCCGTTGGACTTGCGGTAGTCGACGAGCGCCTGCGCCTGCGCCGGACCCACGTTGAGCAGCACGCGGTCGATGGTGGCGGCGTCGGCGGTGTTGATGTTCACGGTCTCGCCGGCGATGGCGGCGCCAGCCAGGGCGAGCGAGAGGACCAGCGAGGACAGCAGGGTGGCCAGGGACTTCATGTCGTGCTCCTTGTCGGGTGTCGGGATGGCGGGCCGCGGTGCGACCCGGTGGAGACACGATGCCGCCCGCGCCGGATCCGTCGTATCGGCCCACGACCCACGCCGCGCGCCGGCTTCGCCCCGCCGTGGCGTCAGGAAACCCTCACCCCCCGGCGCTAGAATGGGCGCCTCTTTTCGCAGGATCCGATGCCATGGATGCCAGCCAGGCCAAGCAGTTCATCGATGCCAAGTGGGACGCGGAGATCGTCCCGCAACTGGTCGAGTACATCCGCATCCCGAACAAGTCGCCGATGTTCGATGCCGACTGGGTGGCGAACGGCCACATGGATCGCGCGGTCGCGTTGATGGAAGCCTGGGCGCGTGCACAGGACATCCCCGGCATGACCCTCGAGGTGGTGCGGCTGGAAGGACGCACCCCGCTGATCTTCATCGAGGTGCCGGCCGCGAACGGGGGCCGCGACGACGATTGCGTGCTGCTCTACGGCCACCTCGACAAGCAACCCGAGATGACCGGCTGGGACGCGGACAAGGGCCCGTGGGAACCGGTGATCGAAGGCGACCGCCTGTACGGCCGCGGCGGCGCGGACGACGGCTATGCGCTGTTCGGTTCGCTGGCGGCGGTGATGGCCTTGCAGGCGCAGGGTGCGCCGCATGCGCGCTGCGTGGTGCTGGTCGAGGCCTGCGAGGAATCCGGCAGCTACGACCTGCCGGCCTACGTGGACCACCTGGCCGCGCGGATCGGCAAGCCGTCGCTGGTGGTCTGCCTGGATTCCGGCTGCGGCAACTACGACCAGCTGTGGTGCACCACCTCGCTGCGCGGCCTCGCCGGCGGCAACCTGACCGTGAAGGTGCTCTCGGAAGGCGTGCACTCCGGCGATGCCTCGGGCATCGTGCCGTCGAGCTTCCGCATCATCCGCCAGCTGCTGTCGCGACTGGAGGACGAAGACACCGGCCGCATCCTGGTCGACGGGCTGCATGTCGAGATCCCCGCCGAACGCCGCGCGCAGGCCGCGAAGGTTGCCGAGGTGCTGGGCACCGAGGTGTACGACAAGTTCCCGTTCCTGCCCGGGATGACGCCGATGGGCGACGACCTGCAGGAGCTCGTGCTCAACCGCACCTGGCGGCCTGCGTTGTCGATCACCGGCGCCGACGGCATCCCGCCGCTCGCCTCGGCGGGCAACGTGCTGCGCCCGCACACCGCGCTCAAGCTGAGCCTGCGCCTGCCGCCCACCCTCGACGGCAAGCGCGGCGGCGAACTGCTGCAGGACGTGCTGCTGCGCGACCCGCCGAACGGCGCGGAGGTCAGCCTGCACCTGGAGAAGGCGAGCACCGGCTGGAATGCGCCGGCGCTGGTGCCGTGGCTGGAAGGCGCGATCGACCGGGCCAGCCAGGAAGTCTTCGGCAAGCCCGCGATGTACATGGGCGAAGGCGGCACGATCCCGTTCATGGGCATGCTCGGCGAGAAGTTCCCGGGCGCGCAGTTCATGATCACCGGCGTGCTGGGCCCGCACTCCAACGCGCATGGCCCCAACGAGTTCCTGCACATCCCGATGGGCAAGGGCGTGACCGCCTGCGTGGCGCGGGTGATCGCCGAGCACCATGCCGCCAGCCTGCGTGGCGAGACCACCGGCGTGGCCGCGGTCGCCGGCGGCAGCCACCACGGCGAGCACGGCTGCTGCTGAGCGGGCGTCGCTGCAGCGCAACGAAGGGGCTCCCCGCTGGCTGCTAGGATGGCCGCGCGTCATCCATCAACCATCGGGGAGGGAGCATGTTCGACGGCATTCTCGGTTACGTGATCGGCGGCCTGGTGATCGGCCTGTTGGCCCGGCTGTTCAAGCCCGGCGCGGATCCCATGGGCTGGATCATGACGATCCTGCTGGGCATCGTCGGCGCGGTCGCCGGCGGGTGGGCCTCGGCCAACTTCGGCCTCGGGCGCGCGATGACCTGGGTGGCTGCGGTGGTCGCGGCGATCATCCTGCTCTTCATCTACGAAGCGATGCGCAAGAAGAAGTAAGCGCGCTGGCCTGCAACACGCGACGCCCCGCGCTGCGGGGTGTCGTTGTTTGCGCCGGACTCAGGCGCTGTTGGCGTGCAGCAGCTCGCCCCAATGCGGCGGCGCAGGCCACGCCGCCCCCTGGTTGCCTTCGAGCACGCGTCGCAGGTCGCGCCGGTCGAGCTGCGGGGCCATCCGGTGCAGCAGGCTCAGCGCGTACTCGCGCAGCACCCGCCCGCGCGGCACCACCGCCCAGGTCACGCATTCGGGGATTTCCGGCGGCGCCTGGAGGATGCGCAGGTCCTCGTCGCTGGCGTCCACCGCCATCTCGGCCAGCAAGCCCGCGCCCAGGCCGGCGCGCACGTAGGTCTTGATCAGGTTGGCGTCGCGCGCGGTCATGCCGACTTGCGGCGCCACCCCGGCCCCCGAGAAGGCGCGCTGCAGCGAGGAATCCGCGCGGGTCGAGGACTCGTAGCTGATCAGTGGATGCGCGGCGAGCTCGGCCAGGGTGGGCGCGTGCGCGAGCCGGGCCAGCGGATGCTCGCGCTGCACCAGCAGCACCCGCCGCCAGCGGTACAGCGGCACCGCCACCCCGCCCGTCGGCACGCTCCCCGCGGTGCTGATCAGGGCGAGGTCGGCCTGGTCCAGCCAGTTCAACACCTCGGCATCGCCGGCCGCGAGCAGGTCGACGTTGACCTGCGGGAACTCGCGCTTGACCGCCGCGATCACCGGCGGCAGCACGTAGCGCGCCTGCGTATGGGTGGTCGCCAGCAGCAGGCGGCCACTGAGCTCGCCGCGCTCGTTGGCGGCGTAGCTGCGGATGTTGGCGACTTCGGCCAGCACCTTGCGCGCATGCTCGATCACTCGTACGCCGGCAGGCGCGACGCTTTCCAGGCTGCGGCCACGGCGCACGAACAACTGGAAGCCGAGCTCGTCCTCCAGCGCCTTCAGCTGCTTGGACAGGCCAGGCTGGGTGGCGTGCACGCGTTCAGCGGCCTGGGTGATGTTCAGGCCGGAATCCGCGATCGCGACCAGATAGCGGAGCTGGGTCAGGGTCATGGGGGAAAGCCCTAGATATCGCTGTATCAAGATATTGCGATGGAGCATACCGCCCGCTGCAGGCTTTGCCAAACGTGGCTTATGCACCCAAGGCATGTAACTGGACCACCCCGGCATTTCCCTCCCGGAGGCGGGGCGCCTACCGTGGACCGCAGCGGTTTGGCCGCCACTGTCCCTCGCGCGGCGTTGATCCCGCTGCGGGCAGGATCCCCACGGCGCACCCGCCTTTCCCTTCTCCCTGGCACATCCATGAGCCTCCACGACAGCATCCTCGACACCATCGGCGGCACCCCGGTGGTCCGCCTGCACCGCATCGGTCCGCGCCATGTGCACCTGTACGCGAAGGTCGAGTCCTTCAACCCGGGCGGCTCGGTGAAGGACCGGCTGGCGCTGGCGATCGTGCTCGACGCCGAACGCAAGGGCCTGCTCAAGCCCGGCGACACCATCGTCGAGGCGACCTCGGGCAACACCGGCGTGGCGCTGGCGATGGTCGCCGCCGCGCGCGGCTACAAGTTCGTCGCGGTGATGACCGAGACCTTCTCGATCGAGCGCCGCAAGCTGATGCGCGCCTACGGCGCCAAGGTCATCCTCACCCCGGCGGCGGAACGCGGCAGCGGCATGGTCCGCCGCGCCGAGGCGCTGGCCGCGCAGCACGGCTGGTTCCTGGCCCGGCAGTTCGCCAACCCCGCCAATCCCGCCTACCACCGCAGCACCACGGCCGCCGAAATCCTGCGCGATTTCGCCGGGCGCCGGCTCGACCACTTCGTCACCGGCTGGGGCACCGGCGGCACCCTCACCGGCGTCGGCGAGGTACTCAAGCTCGCGCGGCCGGAGGTGCGGATCACCGCTGCCGAGCCCGCCGC
>ERZ1645192.2676-NODE-2676-length-14695-cov-5.205396_pt1 | contig 14695 bp, 10 predicted proteins | sample MGYA00575354_ERZ1645192 | MGnify/ENA primary metagenome ERZ1645192 (study PRJEB40844, sample SAMN11349763) | freshwater sediment metagenome | isolation source: river sediment | host: Sediment | place: India: Faizupur Khadar , New Delhi | collected 2017-02-21 ... | reverse complement strand
CCAGTCTCCCACGAAAACCCATGAGAGGAAGATGCGGACGAAATCAGCCTCCACGGCCGCGCCTATCGCCACGGCCGCCTCCGGATCGGCCAGTACGGAGAGGCCGAACGGAACGTCGAACGTGGCCGCAGTCTCGGAAATCACTCTGCTCATCGCCGCCACCGTCACGTGGTCCACGGAGGAGAGATACGGCCTGTCGCCTTCGTTGCTGAAGACGATTCCGTCGAATCCCGCCTTGACGAGCGCTTCGGCGTCGCGCATCGCGGTATCGCGAATTTTCCTCATTCCCGCGCTTCCGTCATACAGAGGAGAGCCGGGAAGCGGCGGGAAATGCACCATCCCCAAAATAGGCTTCTTCACCTTGAACATCGTTTCAAACACTGTCACGTTGCATCGCCTCCATTTGCAGTATGTACGATCCCGTCTCGTAGTCGGTGACCAGTATATTGACAAGCCCCCCGCGGAGCGCCGCGAGGACGCCGCGGCATTTTTGCGCCCCTCCTCCGATACCGACGCGCCGGGGGATTTTCAACAACGTCGCGAAGGGAATACTCATCAGGTGTTCATTGAAGGGCAGGGCAAGTTCCTTTCCTTTCTCGTCGATAATTCTGCCGAGCACGTCGCCCACCCCTCCGGCTTTCGCGGCTTTTTCGAGGTCAAGATACTCCCTCGGTATGTACGAATACGCCGGGGCGTCGAGTTCCGGCCCGATGGAAAAGATCGCCGTATCCACGGTGTTCCACAGCTTCGTGGTCAACTGGATCTGCGGTTCCGCTAAAAAGACGTCCCGGACGGCGGGCGAGCTGACGATGGCCGGAGCGAGAAGATAGAAGAAAGCGCATCCAAGAATACTCCCCATGGAACTGGCGAGGCGGTTCGTCTCCCGCTCCGGCTCTTCCTTCCCCCACCCTCCCATGAGCGGGACGATGCGGAGATCGGGGAAGCGGCGCGAGCGGTCGAGCGACTCGATCATCTCGCGTACGGTGACGCCGCACCCTATCCCGACGGTACTTCCTCTCTCGCAGAAGCGGGGCAGCAGTTCGCTCGCCTTCTTTCCAAGCAGTTTCCGAAGAAAGTTCAAGTCCGCATCCTGGGGCATGTCGACCACCACCGCGTCGACAAGCCCGAAGGTTCTCTTCAGCGTCGCCTCGGTCTCCGAGGAGCGGACAAGGATGTCGCGAACGCGGACTTCGATGACGCCGCGCTCCATCGCCTCCTGAAGAATCCGAGACACTGTGGGGGTGGAAACCCCGAGAGTCCTTCCTATCTCCGCCTGTGATCTCCGGGAGTAGTAGTAGAGTTCGGCTGCCTTTACCAGAAGCGCGTCCGAATACATCGGCATCCCCCTTGAAAAAAATTCCTGAAATAATTTTCTATCTCTCTTCTGTATAAGTATAGGAGAGTTCCGCAAATTGTCAATCGCTCGGAAGTGAATTGAAAGTGGAGGTTGTAGAAACGACGCTCCCCTCCGTCTGTGTACCACGGAGGGGAGCGTATCGGAAGTCGCGCACAACATGTTTTGGAGGGGCCAACGCGAAAGGTTCTCTCGTCCATAAAATCCCCTTCGTTAGTACCCGGGAAAGACTGCTTTCACGGAAGAGGGGCAATTTCCCTTCATTTCAAAGAGAGGGGCTGAGCGCTTAGACATCCTTTCTTTCGCAGTAGCGCTTGATCATCTTCAGCAGCGCCGTCCGTTCGACAGGCTTGGAGATATAGTCGTCGCACCCTGCTTCCAGCGCTTTTGTGCGGTCTTCCGGAAAGGCGTACGCCGTCTGCGCGATGATCGGGAGCACGGTATTGAAGCGCCGTATCCGTCTTGTTGCCTCCAGTCCGTTCATTCCCGGCATTTTTACATCCATCAGAACAAGAGCTACGTCCGGGTTTTCGCGGACAGCCTGCAGCGCTTCTTCCCCGTCGACGGCGCGAAGCACGGAATACCCCGCCTTCTTCAGCATCGCCTCCAAAAGACGGAAACTGGTCGAGTCGTCCTCGGCAATCAGAATAAGAGAACCGCCCTGATCCGCCTCTGCGGAATGGACTCCAGCGCCGCTCTTTGAAATCCCGGCGCCCGGCGTGAGCGGCAGATACGGAATCGAAAAAGTGAACGTGCTCCCTCTGCCGACCTCGGAACGTACATCGATTTTCCCGCCGAGGGCTTCGACGTTGGCCTTTGCTATGGTCAGTCCCAATCCGGCGCCTTCATGCGAACGCGCCACCCCCAGATCCGCCTGCACAAAGCTGTCGAAGACGGCTTCGAGACGATCCTCGGGGATTCCCTCTCCGCTGTCCTTCACGAAAAAGAGCAGTTCGGAGCCTTCCAGGCGATTCCCGAATTCGACGCCTCCGCTGCAGGTGAATTTGAGCGCGTTGCCCAACAGAACGTTCAAGATGCTGTCCAGCTTGTGTTTGTCGGTGCGAAGCAACGCCTCTTCTCCCCGAAGATGCTCCGAAAGCGTCAAAAAGAGCCCCTTCTCCTCCGCCCGGGGCCGGAAGAAAGCGAAATGGAACGCCATCGTCTGTTCAACGTCGACATCGTCCATCTGCACCGTCGTCTTTCCCGCTTCGATTCTGGACGCTTCTATAATATCGTTGATCGTGCTCAGGAGCCTCTGTCCGCTCTGGTTGACGATCCGGATGTACTCGCTTCGCTCGTCGTCGTCCAAAGCCGGCTGCCCGAGCAGGTGAAGAAACCCGAGAATTCCGTTCATCGGCGTCCGTATCTCGTGCGATACGTTCTGGAGGAACGCCGTCTTCAGCCGGTCGCTCTCTTCGGCCTTTTCCTTGGCGCGTACAAGGGACTCGATCAGCTTCTTTCTCTCGGTGATATCCTGCTTGATCGCGATAAAATGTGCAATAGCGCCGTTTTCATCCAGAATGGGCGAGATCGCGACGTTCTCCCAGAAGAGTTCGCCGTTCTTTCGTTTGTAGTGCATCTCCCCTCTCCACGTCTCCCCGGAGATGATCGTTTCCCACATGCGTTTGTAAAAAACCTCGCTTTGCTCTCCGGACTTGAGCACGCGAGGGTTCCTTCCTGCGACATCCTCCGCGGCATACCCTGTGGACTGGGTGAACGCCGGATTGACATACTCTATATTCCCTGCGGCATCGGTAATAATGACGCTCTCCGAATTCTGCTCAACCGCTCTGCCGAGCAGACGTACCTGGCGCTGCGCCGCTTTTTTCGCCGTGATGTCATTGACGATGCAGTAGAGCAGACACTCGCCCCGCACGCAAATTTTGCTGGTGAACACTTCCACGTCGCGCACGGACCCGTCTGCCAGACGATGCCTGGATTCGAAACGGTTCTGCTCTCCCGACGCGGCTTTTTCTATCTCGCACAGCGCTTCTTCGCCCGGCGTATGGATATCCATTATGTTCATGTTCAGAAGCTCCTGCGCCGGCCACCCGTAGAAGTTCCCGCACTCTCTGTTGACGTCAAGAAAGCGTCCCGTAACAGGGTCGAGCAAAAACATCACGGAAAGGCTGTCCCGGAAAAGACTGCGGAAACGTTCTTCGCTCTCTCCGAGCGCTTCTTCCGCCTCTTTCCGCCATGTAATATCGCGGGCGAAACCGAGAGCTCCGTATTTTCCCTGATAGTTGATAGGCTCTCCGCTTGTTTCTACCCACACTTCGCTCCCGTCCATCCGCAAAAAACGAAGCTCTATACGTTCACGCTGCGGGCTGCGCTCATCGCTCAGACGCCGCATCCTCTCCCGGGCAACGTCATGGTAGAGAGGATGAATACGCTCCAGAAGCGGCATGCCGAGGAGTTCCTCCGCGGAAGCGACGCCGAAAAGACGGCACGCGGCGGGATTTACATAGGCGAACTTCCTGTCGATCTGGATATAAATCGCGTCGGGCGCGCCTTCAACCATATTCCGGAAACGCTCTTCGCTCTCGCGCAGGGCTTCTTCTGTCAGTTTCCGCTTTGTGATATCGCGCACCAGGCCAAGATAAAACGTCTCCCCGTTCCAGAAAGAACAGCCAAAATGAATTTCAACCGGAAAAACCGTACCGTCTTTGCGCCGTTGATGTCCATACAGAATGAAGGGGATTCCCGGCTCGATTCTCGACCACTCGGCCTGCGCGCTCTTCAGATCAAAGTCGCACTCTATATCGGTCACCGACATTCGAAGAAGTTCTTCTTTTGAATAGCCAAGGCTTTCGCACGCACGCCGGTTGACTTCCAGGAACCGGCCCTGAAAATCATGGACCAGCAGGGCGTCGCTCGTCGCCTGGTCGACAATGGCGCGATATCGCGTTTCCTGCTCGCGCATCGTCTCCTCCGCAAGACTCTTCATCCGCAACGCCTCTTCAAGACCGGCGATACGCTGCTGAAGATCACTGTACGTCGGTTCTTTCGGTATCATCCTTCCCTCATCTCTCTTTCAGTCCGCGCAGCATTCCGGCACGGAGCGTCGGATGTGCGGAGGATCGGCGTTCAACAGTAAAAACGGGCGGCGCCATCTTTTTACAACATGTTTCAAGGACAGGATTTCTCTCTCCTTCTCTCACGCTATCGCTTCATGGCTTCCTTCTTTCGCTCGGGAGGCATCTTCTCTATCGCATACCGCAGGGCAGTCCTCGGCATGACGTCCTTACTGCTCAGGATGTAGCTGAACACTGCGTCTTCGTGCTTCGCGCAGGTCACCTTCAGCAACCAGCCGTACCCCTTCTGCACGAGGTCGTCGGCGTCGAGCAGCAACCGTTCGGCGATCTCGAAGACGTCGTCGAGGAAGAGGCCGTTCCTGGCGGGGATAATCAGCGAGACCGCGGACGCTCTGCGCACCCACCGGTTCTCCGAGGCGGTCCACCCCTTCAGCCGGTCCACGTACTGCGGGAATGTTTCGATGAAGGCGCCGATCGTATGGTTGCAGAGGGTATCGCAGGACGCCCAGTTGCCCACGTAACGCTGAATCCATCGCTCAAAAAGGAGGAAGTCCTCCTCCGCAAATTCCTTACGAAGCGCGTACGACCAGTTGCAGGCCACGAACGACTCTTCCATCATACCCGATTTCCAAAGCTCCTCACAGAGAGAGAATATTTCCTCTTTCGTTCTCCCCTTGAGCTGCTTGAAAAACTCCTTGGCTATTTTCGTTCCGACCGCAGTCTTTATTCCGTAGAGATTCACAGGTTCCTTGAAAAAACGCCGTCCGGTCCGCCGGATCTCTTCGTCGGCGTGGGCGGCGAGCTCTTTTCGAAGCTCTTCGATCAGCGGCTCCACAGACATCACTCTCTTTCAGGATCGTCATCATTTTTCAGGAAAACTCTACCACGCGGAAATAAAAGCATCAAGGCTCCACCCAGTAGCTTTCCGTCGGCACTCTTTCAAACTCCCTCTTTCTCTGCTATTCTTGACGAAGAAAGAGTCGGAAAAACAATCTGCATGAAGGAGCTGACATCCATGAAGTATCTTCCTTTCGGCAAGACCGGCGTCTCCGTCTCCGAACTCGGTTTCGGAGCAATCCCCATCATCCGCCTCACGTTCGACGAGGCCGAGCGCGTGCTCCGCGCCGCGTTCGACAAAGGGATCACGTTCTACGACACGGCGAATCTGTACCACGACAGCGAAGAGAAGATCGGACGGGCGCTCTCCCCGGTCCGCGACAAGGTTTTCCTGGCCACCAAGAGCATGAAGCGCGACGGGAAGAGCGTCGCGGAGCATATCGATCTGAGCCTGAAGCGCCTGAATACGGACCATGTCGATCTTTTCCAGTTCCATCAGGTCGCCCAGGAGAAAGACCGCGAAGCGATCTACGCCCCCGGCGGCGCGATGGAGGCGGCGCTCGCGGCGCAGCAGGCCGGGAAGGTCCGCTTCATCGGCGTGACGTCGCACAGCATCCCGATGGCGATGAAACTGATCCGAACCGGCGACTTCATCTCCGTCCAGTTCCCCTTCAACTTCATCGAGACCGAGGCTGCCGACGAACTGCACCCTCTCGCGCGCGAACTCGGCGTGGCCATCATCGGCATGAAGCCCTTCGCGGGCGGCGCGATCACGGACGCCTCCCTGGCCTTCAAATTCCTTCGTTCCCACGCGGACCTCTTCCCGATTCCGGGGTACGACTCGGTGGAGTCGGTGGAGCAGGTCGTCTCGTTCTACGACGCGCCGAACAGCGCCTCCGAAAAGGACTTCGAGGAGATGGCAAAGGTGAAGGCGGAGCTGGGCGGAGAGTTCTGCCGCCGATGCGAGTACTGTCAGCCCTGTCCCTTCGGCGTCGCCATTACCGGCAGCATGATCTACCCCCTGCTGGCGAGCAGGATGTCGCCGAAGGTTGCCTCCAACTTCGCGGCGGCGAACCTGGACACCGTCCCCAACTGTACGGAGTGCGGCGTCTGCGTCACCCGCTGCCCCTACACGCTGCCGATTCCGGCGATGCTGAAGAAACACTACGAACTCTACCTCGAACACCGAAACGCGAAGGAATAACAGCGCCATGGCCGACAGACCGCCCGTTTCGCCGTGGTTCGTCCTCTCGCTGGGGGTCTTCGCGATTTCTACCGGCGCCATCTTCGCACGGATGGCCGAAGCGCCCCCGCTCGTCATCGCCGCCTACAGGGTCGGATTGGCGACGCTCTTTCTGCTTCCCTTCACGGCGCGGCGGGCGGTGCGCGAGATCGCCTCACTCGACAAAAGCGACATCCTGCGCGGCGTCGCTTCCGGGGTCTTTCTGGCGCTCCACTTCGCCACGTGGATCTCCTCGCTCTTTTATACGTCCGTGGCCAGCAGCGTGGTCATCGTGAACGCAATTCCGCTGTGGACGGGGCTGCTCTCGCCCTTCCTGACGGGAGACCCGTTCTCCCCGTCGCTGAAGAAGGGGCTGCTGCTGGCGCTTCCGGGAGCCGTCGTCATCAGCTGGGGCGACTTCGCGCTGGGGTGGTCCGCGCTGTGGGGGAACTTCCTCGCGCTCCAGGGGAGCTTCTTCGCCGCTCTGTACATCCTCTTCGGCCGGAAGGTCAGGCCGCGCATCTCGCTGGGGAGCTACGTGACGCTGAACTACGGCACGGCGGCAGTCGTCCTCTGGATCGTCGTGCTCGCCTTCGGCCTCCCCGTCGCCGGCTACTCGACAGGAACGTGGAGCGCGTTCTTCCTTATGGCGCTCGTGCCGCAGCTGCTGGGGCACTCGAGCTACAACTGGGCGCTCCGCTGGCTGACGGGCGGCACCGTCGCGCTCTGTCTGCTGGGGGAGCCCGTGGGGAGTTCGCTGCTCGCCGCCCTCTTCCTCGGGGAACCAATCACGCTCGTCAAGGTCCTCGGAGGAGGGCTCATCCTTGCGGGCATCTACCTCGCGTCAAAGGAGTCCGGAGAATAGCCGCGATTCGACGAAGAAAAAACGCGGAGGAGAACGTCGTGTCTCCTCCGCGCTGTATGATGTTACTTTTTTCCTCGTCTCGTCGCCTCCGGCAGAGGCGGTTTTGCCGGCTCCGGGAGCGTAACGGGGATGGACACAGGCCGATTTGCCGCGACAGGCTCCGGAAGCGCTCCCGGGCGTTCCAGCTTGAAGAGCAGCATTCCCAGCGGCGGCAGCGAAATAGTCAGCGAATGCCAGGAGGAGTTCGGTATCGGCTCCGCCTTCGCGCCGCCGAAGTTGCCGACGCCGCCTCCTCCGTACTCCGCCGCGTCGCTGTTGAGCAGCTCCCTCCACCATCCGCCCTCCGGGACGGAGATTCGGTACCCGAATCGCGGCACAGGGGTGAAGTTGCAGACCGCAAAGACCATCTCCCCCCCGGCGCCCTTCCTGACGAAGGAGACGACGCTCTGCTCCCAGTCGGAGAAGTCGCACCACTGGAACCCCTCCGGCGAGAAGTCACGCGAATGGAGGGCTGCTTCGCTCCTGTAGACCCGGTTCAAATCCGTCACCCAGTCCAGCATCCCCTTGTGGCGGGGAGAGTGCAGCAGATCCCAGAAGAGGCTGTCGTCGTGGTTCCACTCCCTCCCCTGGCCGAATTCGCTCCCCATGAAGAGGAGCTTCTTCCCCGGATGCGCGTACATATACCCCAGCAGCAGCCTTAGATTGGCGTACTGCTGCCATTCGTCGCCCGGCATCTTGCCGAGCATGGACCCTTTTCCGTGAACCACCTCGTCGTGAGAGAAGGGGAGGAGAAAGTTCTCCGTAAAGGCGTACATAATGCTGAAGGTGATCTTGTTGTGGTTGTACTTACGGTAGACAGGGTCCTTCTGCATGTACTCAAGAATGTCGTGCATCCACCCCATGTTCCACTTCATGCCGAAGCCGAGTCCTCCGATGAAGGTCGGCCGCGTCACCATCGGCCAGGCAGTCGACTCCTCGGCGATTGTCTGAACATCGGGGAACTCCTGGTAGATTGCCTCGTTCATCTTTTTGAGAAAGCCGACGGCTTCCAGATTCTCCCTGCCGCCGAACTGGTTCGGGATCCACTCCCCTTCCTTTCGGGAGTAATCGAGGTAGAGCATGGAAGCGACGGCGTCCACCCGTATTCCATCGGCGTGAAAGAGGTCGAGCCAGCAGAAGGCGCTGCTGATAAGGAACTCCCGCACCTCGTTGCGGCCGAAATTGAAAATCTGGCTGCCCCAGTCCGGCTGGTACCCCTTCCGGGGATCCTCGTGCTCGTAGAGGCAGGTGCCGTCAAAGTGTGCAAGACCGTACGCGTCGGCCGGAAAGTGCGACGGCACCCAGTCGAGGATCACGCCGATCCCCATCTGATGCAGCACATCCACCATGTACATGAAGTCCTCCGGCGTTCCGTAACGGCTGGTAGGGGCGAAGTAGCCCAGCGTCTGATACCCCCAGGAGCCGTAGAACGGGTGTTCCATGACGGGGAGCAGCTCGACGTGCGTGAAGCCGGCCGCGCGGACGTACTCGCCGAGCTCATGCCCCAGCTCGCGGTAGGAGAGCGAACGGAAGCCCTCGGCCGGTTTTCTGCGCCACGACCCTACATGCACCTCGTAGACCGACATCGGGGCATTGAGAGCGTTCTGCGCGCGGCGGTTCTTCATCCACTCCCCGTCGTTCCAGGCATAGTCGCAGGGCCAGACGATGGAGGCCGTCTTCGGCGCGATCTCCCAGAAGGCGGCGAAAGGATCTCCCTTCTCGAAGACGCTCCCGTTGCGGGAGCGGAGGGAATACTTGTACAGCGCGCCCTTGCCCACTCCGGGAACAAAACCCTCCCATATCCCGGAGTTATCCTTTCTCGGGGAGAGATAGTGGCGCGTCCTGTCCCAGTCGTTGAAGGCGCCGATCACGCTGACCTCCCGCGCGTTGGGCGCCCAGAGCGCGAAATACGTCCCCGGAAGTTTCCCGTCGTCGACGACGTGCGCTCCCAGTTTTTCGTACAGGCGGAAGTGATTGCCCTCCCGGAAGAGATATGAGTCCATCTCGCCGAAAAGAGAAAAATCGTACCGTATGTTTTCTGTCTTCGCCATTGCCGTTCCTCCTTCTGCGGGATAGAGCGCGCCCCCTCGAACGAACGGGGGGAAAGCCTCTATGGCCAGGGCTTTTCGGAGCCGGTGAAATATCCGGAATACTCCCCTCGTATTGTACCCTATGACGCTCCATGTTATACATATGCTCTATGGAAGAAAAACGAAGAGATGAAGAAGGAAGGAGCGCGGTGCATGGTACACAGTTCGCCGAACATCACTCTGGAAGAAGGGGCGGCGCCGTTGCTGCGGTGGTACGACGCCTGCCGGCGGCCCTTTCCCTGGCGGGAGACGAACGATCCGTACGCCGTCTGGATCTCGGAGGTGATGCTCCAGCAGACGCAGGCCGCACGAGGCGTGGAGTACCATCGCCGCTGGATGCGCATCTTTCCCACGCTGCGCTCGCTCGCCGAGGCGGAAGACGATGACGTCCTCAAAGCATGGGAAGGGCTGGGCTACTACTCCAGAGCGAGGAATCTGCTTCGTGCGGCGCGGCTGCTGCAAGCGCGCGGACTTGATACGCTTCCCGCGTCCTTCGAGGAGCTGCGGGCCCTTCCGGGCATCGGCCCCTACACCGCCGCGGCCGTGGCGAGCATCGCCTTCGGTCTTCCCGTTCCAGCCCTCGACGCCAACGGGAAGCGCGTCTTCTCCCGGCTTCTCGACCTTGAAGAGCCGGTCGACCGCAGGGCAGGGGAAAAGAGTGTCCTGAGGGCCTTTGTGCAAATGCTTCCGGCGGATCGTCCGGGGGACTTCAACTCCGCAATCATGGAGCTCGGCGCGACGCTCTGCGCGCCTACCTCAACCCTGTGCGGAGAGTGTCCGCTCGAATTCCTCTGTCTCGCGCGGCTTCGGGGAAGCGCCCTCGAACGCCCGGTACTCTCCCGGCAGACGAAGTCGGAGAGCCTCGAAGGAATCCTTGCCGTCTTCGTGTCCGGAGATCGCGTTTTTCTGCGAAGACGCCCCCCGGCGGGACTGTGGGCGAACTTCGAGGAGTTCCCCTGGAGCGCGCCCCCTGCGGAGCAGGAATCGCCGTTGACCGAACTGGCGCGCAGAAGCAACGCGGACTGCGACGGCGAAGTTCGCTGCTCCTTTACGAAGTGGCGTCTTCGCCTCGCAGTCCGGATTGTACGGCTGCATGCTCCCGGCGACCTTGAAAACATGAACGGCAGGTGGGCAAGCCCGTCGGAACTGGCGGCGGCGACTCTGCCCGCCGGAAGCAGAAAGATGCGGGAGCGGCTCTTCGGCGAGGGAACTATCCCTCCGCCCCCACCCTCCTGAGCCTGGGCCAGATAAGATAGGCGAGGACGCCGCAGACGACGAGCGTCGGGGCCATGAACGAGCCGTTGTAGACTGCGGAGTACATCCAGACGTTCGTCCCTTCCGGGGCGAACGAGCCGAAGAAGACGACTCCGGAGAGAACGTGACAGAAGAAGCGAAGCACGCCGCCGAGCGTTATCCCCAGCCAGAGAGGACGGTTTTTGAAGAAACCCGTTACGCCGAGGACGCCGAACGCGAGCGGATAGTCCAGAAGAGCCTGTGCGGGGTGCACGATGTACCCGCCGGTGATGAGCTGCATAACGCCCGAGACGGCTCCCGCCGCACATCCTGCTTTTCCGCCCCGCCTGAGGGCGAAAAGAAATATCGGAAGCATTTCGAGGGTGATGGAGCCTCCCTGGGGCATCGTCCAGAGACGAAGCGCCGAGAACACAACGGAGAGGGCGACTGCGAGAGCGCCTTCGACGAGAATAGTATTGCGGACATGAAACATGGAACACTCCTCCTTTCAACTTTTCATCGGTGGAATGTCCCTGAAAGCGGCACCTTCCCTTCGCCGGCATGACCCGGATCAGGTTCCAGGAGTCGGGGGACGAACACCCCCCTCTCAGTCCGTTGCGGACTCCCCCGATGCGAACGCCGCAATTATACACCTTGCCAAGAAATACTGTCAAAAACGGCCGGACTCTCTGCACGGGGAGAGGTTCGCCGACGCGGCGCCTTCGTTGCGTCCGTCGGCGCGATGGTATTATTAAAGAGGGAGAAGCCGCCAAGACTTCCTCCATATCTTCTGAAAAGAGCTGATCATTCATGGCGGATGCAACGCCGTTTCTCAGGGGGCTTCGGGGAGCGACCATTCTCGGGATCAATCCCCCCGTCTTCGACTTCACGTTTTTCGACCTGTGGGCCAAACCGCTCGGGCTCCTCTTTCTCCTCGACGCTCTCAGGAGACGGGGGAATACAGTCCATCTTCTCGACTGCATCGCGGAAGGCTCCGGCGAGAAGCTCTCCTTCGGACGCAGGAAGCTCCTCCGGAGGGAAATCTCCAAACCGGCTCCCTTCCGGAACATCCCCCGGCGCTACCACAGGTTCGGCTTGGACGACGCGGAGATCCTCCGTCGTCTGCATGCGCTCCCGCGTCCGGACTGCATCATGGTCACGTCCGGTATGACCTACTGGTATGAGGGCGTCTTTCGAGCCGTCGAACTGGCGAAGGAGGTCTTCCCCGGCGTTCCTGTCCTTTTGGGGGGAGTGTATGCCCGGCTCTGCCCCGAACACGCCGGACGTTCAGGAGCGGACATCGTACAGGACATCCTGCCGGACATCCCCTTCGTCCGCCCGGCGATGGAGCTGTACTCCGAGCCGGGGTACGCGCTGCTTCTGACGTCGTTCGGCTGTCCGCTCTCCTGCGAGTACTGCGCTTCCAAGCTGCTCTTCCCGCAGTTCATCGAGAGGGACCTTTCCGAAACGCTTGCCGACGCCGCCTTTCAGTTCTCCCTCGACGGAGTGCATGACGCGGCATTCTACGACGACGCGCTGCTGATCGACAAGGAACGGCGCTTCTACCCTCTCTGCGAGGAACTCGTCCGTCGTTTCCCCGGCGTTCGCTACCATACGCCGAACGGGCTCCACATCCGGGAGATCGACGAACGCTGCGCCGCTGTCCTCAAGCAAACAGGGTTTCATACGCTGCGCCTGAGTCTTGAGAGCAGCGACCCCGCCTTTCAACGAAAGGGCTCCGGCAAGACGTCCGGAGAAGAGTTCCAACACGCCCTTCGCAACCTTCAAAAGGCGGGCTTCGCACCCGAACAGATGGAAACGTACATTCTCGCCGGCCTTCCCGGGCAGACGACCGTCTCCGTAGAAGCGTCGATACGCTTCGTCGACTCATGCGGCGCGAGGGCAAAGCTTGCGGAATTCTCCCCTGTGCCGGGAACGCCCTCGTTCGAGGAAGCCGCCTCCATTCTCCCCGAACTTCGGAGCGAGCCGCTGCTGCACAACAAGACGGTCTACTCGTCATTCCTCTCAGGGAATATCTCTCCCGAAAAACTTCAATTCCTAAAGGATTTAACGAAGCATCGATGATATATGTGCATACACATCTCGAGCTCCTCACCGAAAGGGTTGTATTTCCACCAAAATTTCTTCCAAACGGGCGATAATTTGCTTGACAGCATCAATGATAAGAAATATCATTACAGAGTGAAAATCCAAAACGAAAGGATGTGATGGAAGTGAAAGAGAAGCCGCACGAAATCACACAGAAGATACGTTTTTTCAACAGGTTTTATACACGGATCATCGGCGCCGTCAACCAGTCGGTGTTGAACAGTCCATTCTCCATGGCGGAGGTGAGAGTGCTCTTCGAGATAAAACACTCCGATAACCCTACGGCAAGCGAAGTCAACAGGGAGCTCGAACTCGACCCGGGGTACTTGAGCAGGATAGTCCGCCGCTTTGAACAGGATGAACTGCTGACGAAGGAGCGTTCGCCTCTCGATGGACGAGCGTATCTGCTCAAGCTGACCGAACATGGCGAACGTGTGCTCGCCTCTCTCGAAAAGGCGTCGGACAAGAAAGCGGCGGATCTTATCTCCCCCCTTTCAGAGAGAGAAATCACAGCGTTGCTGCGCTCTATGGAGACCATCCACTCACTTTTAACGAAAACTCCGCTTGAGCTCGAAGTCCGGCCTGCAGCTCCGGGCGAACTCGGCACGATCGTTGCGCGTCACATGGACTATTACAGCAAACAGTACGCATTCGACGCGTCGTTTGAGTCCTACCTCTTCGAAGGAATAGCCCGTTTCCTGAAGAACAGGGAGAACGGCATGGGGCAGGCCTGGGTTGTGAAGCACGGCGGTGTGGTTGTCGGCTCCATCGCGATAGACCATGTCGAAGATCGGGTTGCCCAGCTCCGCTGGTTCCTCGTAGAACCGGAGTACCGCGGGATGGGAATGGGGAGGCGCCTCATCGAAGAGGCTTTGGATTTCAGCCGGATGAACCTGTATCACAGGATCTTCCTGTGGACGTTTTCCGAACTTCGGAACGCACGCCATCTCTACGAGATGTACGGATTCTCCCCCACTGAGGAGGTCACGCACACAATTTGGGGGCGTGAACTGACCGAAGAACGGTGGGATATCCTCCTCTTCGACCCTGACGAAGAGGTTGAAATGGTCTAGCATCTGGAGAGCCTTTCCGTACGGGAAGGCTCTTCTCTTTCTCCGGCGGCCTTATTCCGGGCGAGGACAACAAGCGGCGCCGGCTTCTCCGGCGTTTTCCCCCCCGGCGAATACGACTCTGTTCCGTCCGAGGCCCTTCGCGCTGTAGAGGGCGGCGTCCGCCAGACCCAGAATGGCGTCCACTCCGCTCTTCCCTTTTGCACATGAAACGCCGATACTGACTGTGATCGGAATTTCCCCTATTCTCGTCTTCAGAGGCGTCGCCGCTATCCCGGCGCAGATCGCGGCGTATTCCGCCATGTAATCGCCCCCCGCTTTCATCCGGAGGACAAGCAGAAATTCCTCCCCGCCCATACGGCCTGCGGCCCCTCTCCCCTCGGCGCTTTCGCGCAGAAGATGCGCGAGCTCGCACAACACATCGTCGCCCACCTGATGCCCCCACGTATCGTTCACTCTCTTGAAGTGATCGATATCGCACATTCCCGCCGTCAGGATATCGCCGTTCTCACTCGCGGAGACCATCTGCCGCTCCAGGTACTCCAGAATAGCCCGCCGGTTGGCCAGTTTGGTCAGCGGATCATGGGAGGCTTCGTAGGCAAGCGCCTTTCTGCTTTCGACAAGCGCGTCCTGAAGTTCGACCATACGGCGCCCCACCTCGACGCGCGCCTGAAGTTCACCGGTATCGAACGGCTTCGAGAGATAATCGTTCGCTCCGGCGTCCAGGCCGGCAATAATGTCCGCCTTCTCGCCCCTGGTGGTCAGCATGATGATATACGGCGGCTTTTCGATATCCAGGGCGCGCACCTCTCGTACGACATCCAGCCCCTCCATCTCCGGC
>ERZ1645192.2675-NODE-2675-length-14695-cov-10.964481_pt1 | contig 14695 bp, 11 predicted proteins | sample MGYA00575354_ERZ1645192 | MGnify/ENA primary metagenome ERZ1645192 (study PRJEB40844, sample SAMN11349763) | freshwater sediment metagenome | isolation source: river sediment | host: Sediment | place: India: Faizupur Khadar , New Delhi | collected 2017-02-21 ... | reverse complement strand
CAAAAAAACCATCCATTTTTTTGCGTCCATAATAATTTAGCGGTTTGTAATCGGAGTCAAATCTGTTAATTAATCTTATTCATTATACCACTTCGACTCACAAACTTAACCATTTCTTAACATTTAATTAATACTTGAATAAGGAGTTTTTCGTATTCTATCGGGCTAACTATCTTGATTTTATGATACTTAACAAACATTATTTCACTAAATGTACTCAATAACCGAAATTATGTTACTTACATAATGTTATCTTCGCATAATTTGACCCAGAATCCCCCCTCATATTACCTCATACATAATAACATAAGACTACCCCGACCAGGTCCGCCCGACTGGAAAAAACAACGCTTACCGTGACAATTTCACCGGAAGCAATAAAACCATACAAAAAAGGATTTTAACGGAAAAGTACTCGCGTTTCAATGCAACGCACACCGTAACATTTTCGCCGGTGGAAATTAAACCATACAAAAAAGATTTTAACGGGGGAAGTACTCGAGTTTCTCGGAATCGGAGTTATTAATCATGAGGTACTCCCCACCACTTCCGGAAAGAATCTGTGCGGTTATAGAATAAACCCCGCGGGTATTATTCGGATTAAACAAGGCTTTAAAACCCAGCGCTACCGATTCTCCGGCCGGAATCACCTCCTCCATGGTGAAAATGTAATAACCAGGATCGCTTTCACTAAAGCTCCACATGGAGTTCTGGAGGAGCACCTGGTCTAATTGAGTGAGGCTCGTATCGAAGCGCTCTTCAAGGCTCCACCGGGTATCGCGGGGAATGATCAGGGTGATGGGGCCACTGGTAGCAACCTGGTTGAGTTCAGTCACCCTGACCACTACGTTAAAGTGGGTTAACCCACCCATCACATTAGGAGTAGCCGTAATATTGACCGTGACATCGGGAAGCAGGGCAATTCCAAAATAAACAGAGGATATCGTTTGGCTGGCATCGAACAACACCTTGAGAAATCCATCGGGAGAACCGTCACATCCCGGGCCATCGCCCGATTTTTCGGCTACATATTGAATATCCTTGCTCAGGAGGGTCTCCGGACAGTGGGTGCCGGGAACCCCCTCATAGATCGTCAGCTGAGTCAGGTATTCTTCACCGGGCAGGTCTGCAAAAAAGAAGGCTCCGTCTTCACTGACTTGTACGGAGGAGATGACGATACTGTCAGGATCCAGAAGATTGACAAAGAGTGAGCCTCCTGCATTGGTTCCGGTTCCATCGACCAGATTATCGCTCATCCGGTCGTCATCGAGGTAAACATTCCCCATGATGGAAGGAGCCGAGGGCATGATATGCACCATGTAATCTTCCACCTCTCCGGTTGTCGCCGACCCGGAAGGGCCCAATCCTTTCACTCCGAATCTGAAGCGGGCATAGCTGTCCATCATCAGCGGGGTGCCGGAAGGAACGGCCACCTCAATGGTGGCTCCGGAAGGAGTAATCAGTCGGTCACTCACCACCTTCTCCCCGGTATCCAGAAAATCACCGTCCTGATTCCAATCTATCCAACCGTTCAGGTAACCCTGCATTTTTACGGTCACCGGAACCGACACGGTGGTCCCCCTCAGAAAAACCGGCAGGGAGACCCCATCTTCGTCATCCACACCATCAAAATCATCGCCATCGGCTCCCGAAGAAAACCGCGAAGCACTCTCACCATCTACCCAGGCCCCCAGAAAAACACGAAAAGCAGGGTCCTCCTGCACCTTGTGGTAAACAATACCATAACTGGCCGGAGCATCCCCATAATCCCGGTATTCAGTCCAGGTATACGAACTGACCTTATCATCATTGATGGAGTTGCTCAATTGGGTATAGGCAGGAGGCATCAGGGTAACGGCAAACCCCACCTGTGTCGAAGCAGAATTCTTGGTGACCCGGAAACCAATGGTGACCAATCCTATCCCGAAAGCGGGAAGGGTGGCCTTCTGCCTACCCGTAAAGGTATTGGTGGTTACATCATAACTCCACGAAAAATAACTGCTGTATTCCCCGCCAATGGCCTGGATGGCCGACTCCGCCGTCAAGGGCTCCACATCAGGAACCCCCAGGGCCAGGTTAACGACCAGAACCACCAGGTCGCCCGAAGGATCCCCCGCATATTCCAGTGCATCATTGCCCGTATTGCCCACCTTGAAGATCAACTCCCCCTTTCCTCCAAATTCTATGGGAGGAATCGGAGAAGGCGATACCCGGCCTTCCGCTACAAAAGGATTGTAATTACCCCCTGTGGTCTGACCACATACCGGCATAACAAACCCCAGCAGGAGGAACAGTAAGCTAAATTTCCAATAAACCATACATAAGAATTGCGCCAAAGCTCACCATTTATTCTTTTCAGGGAACCCTGGAGCCCACGGTCTTAACAATTTCTTAACATTGCGTTAAGGTTGTATATCAGACTGTTTACTCTTATTAGCCCCATCCAGAAGCCGTTGGGCTGCTTCAAAGGAAGTCACCTCCGATTTCTTGACGCGCTCCTCCATCTCAGCGATCATTTGTTTCATTCCCGGAACCATGTAAAACTCCTGCCGGAGTCTTTCATGGATGGTTTCGTACATCCACCAAACCGATTGTTGGTTGCGGTTGGTGGAGAACCAGCCGTTGGAGGTCGTCAGCTGGCAGTAGTTCTGAATCGTCTGCCAGATTTCAGGCACGCCGCTTTTTTCAAGGGCCGAGCAGGTCATCACCTGGGGGTCCCAGCCTGAAGGTTTCGGCGGGAAGAGGTGGAGGGCGTTTTTATATTGGATAGAAGCCAGCCGTGCTTTATCCAGGTTATTACCGTCGGCTTTGTTGATGCCCACCAGGTCGGCCATCTCCATGATCCCTCTTTTAATCCCCTGCAGCTCATCCCCGGCGCCTGCAATCAGGATCAGCAGGAAGAAATCGGTCATGGAATGGACTGCCGTCTCGCTTTGCCCCACCCCAACGGTCTCAATAAATATGGTATCGAAGCCGGCGGCTTCGCACAGGATGACTGTCTCCCTGGTTTTACGGGCCACACCCCCGAGGGAACCTGCCGACGGGCTGGGCCGGATATAAGCCCGGGGATCGCCCGCCAACTGTTCCATCCGGGTTTTATCGCCCAGAATACTGCCTCTGGAACGCTCACTGCTGGGGTCGATGGCCAGCACAGCCAGCTTGTGACCTTCACCCGTAATCATGCTCCCCAGGGCCTCAATAAAGGTACTTTTCCCGGCGCCGGGAACCCCCGTAATCCCCACCCTCACCGACTTGCCACTATAGGGCAGACATTGCCGCAGAATCTCCCGGGCCAACTCCTGGTGGTCGGGCCTGCTGCTCTCTACCAGGGTCACCGCCTGACTCAATACCGGCATATTCCCCTTCAGAATACCCTCCACATACTCCTCTACGGTCATTAACTTCCTGCGCTTCTGTAAAAAACGCCGTACGGAATCCTCGCTCACGGCTGAAGGCTGCGGGATCCCCTCGTTTACCTTAAGCCCTGCAAAATCAGGGAGGTTCTCGATATGATGATGCTTATCCTGTTTCATAATGGTTGAAATTGGTTCAAAGGTAAAGCCTATTTGGAAGTTCCAAAAAGGAAAAATCACAATTTACGCCTTTCTCTTACAGGACACCCCAAAAAACAAAGGACACAGCGAAACGAGGTTTCATTGTGTCCCTGTCTGGCGGGCCTCCGGCGGTTGGTCAACTCTTACTTTGGTCTTACCTTCCCGTGGCCCTGGCCCTCGAAACGACTATAGAATATTGGTCGAAATTCTCAGGATAGAGGTGGAATTTTTGGGATCATTGGTGATCACGGTCACACTCTTGCTCTGCCGTCCTTTCTTGCCGGCTGAATCAAAAACCACCTTGACGGGAACCATTTCACCCGGCGCTACGACCATCTTGGAGGGATTAACAGCGGTACATCCACAGGAAGAGCGGATATTGCGAATCACCAGTTCACGCTTGCCATTGTTGGTAAGCTCAAAAGTATACTCCTTCTTGTCACCCTGCTTGATATTCCCGAAATCATAGGAGAGCATATTGAAAGAGGCCACAGGGGCACTGGCCAGTTCGGCAGCCGAAAGGGCAGAAAAATCTTCCTCGATAGTGGCGCTTACCCCAATGGAGTATTTATAGTCGCTGCTCCCATCAATCGACAGATAGATCCGGTGCGAGGCAAAACCATAAGTATCAGCAGCCTTGGCGTCATAAACCACCGTCATGCTGCCCTTGCCTTTGGCCGGAATAGTCTCCGGAGTCAGAGTGGCTTTGAGATGAGAAGGAACCGACCTGAAACCTACCACGACTGGCTTATCTGTATCATTCACCAGTTCCAGCGTTTCCGTCCGCACTTCATTGTTCTTGATGGTAGGGAAAGAAATGTGGTTGATCTGAGCACGCAGGGGACCAATCTCCCTGGGATAGAGCTCAGCAATAGTCTTCACACGTTCCTCCACCTTCCCGCTGATGATCAGCACTGCACTGGCATTCTCAGCATTGCTTTGCACCGATACCGACTTAGAAAACGCACCGGGGCGACCGGCCGGATTGTAGCTCACCTTGATGAACCCCCGGGCTCCGGGAGCAATCGGCTGACGGCTCCATTCCGGAGTCGTACATCCACAGGAAGCATTCACTGCATTCAGCACCAAGGGCGCAGTGCCCTTGTTGGTAAAATCAAATGTCGCCGTCTGAATGCCGGCCGACTCCGCAAAAGTACCCATGTTGATCTCTGTTTTGTCAAAAATCAGCTTAGGCTGGCCATTGACCCAACCTGCCATTCCCATCAAAAACAGAACAAAAAGTGTTGCGATTTTTCTCATTTCTTTAATGTATTAAGTTAATCCCAATTTCAATCTTCTGAACTGAACCCTCAACTGGTTGACCATAATTTTCGATATCCTATGTAACAGATGAGGCATTCAGGTGTTCATTTATTTCTTACCTTTCGTTACTCAATTTCCCGCAAAAATAATGCACCTCCGGGTCTTTTTTGTTAAATAAAATTGAGTTATTGTTAATGAATTGTTAAACAAAGGATTCCGGAGCTACCGCCAGCCGACTCCGGCCATATGTTTGCATAACGTGAACAGGAATGCACTGAAATATTTCGTTGTCCTGGCCATCCTTTCCGTGGCGGGGATCCTCCTGATCCAATTTGCCTTTCTGAAGAATACCAGGGAAATCACCGAGCAGGAGTTTGAAGAGAGTGCCACCACGGCCCTGCGGGAAGTGGCCTGGCAGATCCTGGCCGCCACCGGTCAGACCACCAAATTCGACAACATAGACCCCATCGAAAAAGCAGGTAACCATATCTATCTGGTGAATGTCAACGATGTTATCGACCCGGAAATCCTCAAACAACAACTCAATGAACAGTTTAAACGACACTCCATCCAGGTCGACTATGAATATGCCATCAGTGACTCCGCGGCCCGGAAAATGGTTTACATGGAATACATCTGCGCCCATGGAGACAGCTGTGATCATCTGAAACTGGACCATTTTCCCATCAGCACCAAATACATCCACTATTTTGGAGTTCACTTCCCCAATGCTACTCCTTATATCCATTTCAGGCTTCAAGGATGGTATTTTATCACCGGCCTCCTGTTCATCGTTCTGGTATTTTTCGGGTATGCGCTTTGGCTGATCATCAGGCAGCGTCAACTTACTGATATCCAAAAGGTTTTTATCAATAACCTCACCCATGAACTCAAAACACCTATCTCCTCCATAGGATTATCAGCACATGTGTTGAGCGACGAAAAAATCCTGGAGAAGCCGGAAAGGTTGTTTGAGTATGTCAGGATCATCAACGAACAAAGTGCCCGGCTGGCCAAAAGCGTTGAGAAGGTCCTCAATCTCTCCGCCCTGGAGAAAAACAGACTTCAACTGGTCAACGAGCACGTCAACCTCCAGACATTTACCGAAAAAACCGTGGCCCGCTTTAAGCAATCTGAAATAGGCCAGAAAGCCCGGATCACCGTCACCACCCAACCCGGGACCTTCCTGGTGTGGGCCGACCCCTTCCATCTGGGAAATGTGTTGCAGAATATTCTGGAAAATGGCATCAAGTATTGCAAGGCCAGTCCGATCATTGAGATCGCCCTGACGCAGAAAAGAAAAATGATCCACCTGGCCATCAAGGACAACGGCATTGGTATCCCTCCTCAGGACCGCAAGAAAATATTCACCAAATTCTACCGCGTACCCACCGGCAACATCCACGATGTCAAAGGTTTTGGTCTCGGCCTCGATTATGTCCGCCGGATCGTTAAAGCCCACCACTGGAAAATCAAAGTGGAGGATAATCCCGGAGGAGGCAGTATCTTTACAATCATTTTACCGCTTGCCCATGAACAAACAGAGCTATAAAATACTTCTCGTGGAAGACGATTCCGCCTTGCGGTTTATCGTCAGGGACAACCTGGAACTCCACCATTACGAGGTGGATGTGGCAGAAGATGGGGAATCTGCCCTTGAACGCTTTGCTCTCCAGCAATATGACCTGATTATCCTTGATGTAATGCTCCCCAAAAAGGACGGGTTCGCCGTGGCCCGCGAAATCAGAAAGAAGAATGACCAGATCCCTGTCATCTTTCTTACCGCCCGATCCATGAATGAAGATAAAATTACCGGATTGACCCTGGGAGGTGATGACTACATTACCAAGCCTTTCAGCATGGAAGAACTCCTGCTGAAAATTAAAATATTTCTGCGCAGGAGTACTGTTCATTCCACCGGAACAGCACTGAAAGAGGAAGAGGGATTGCGCATAGGTAAATACCTCTTCAAGGAGGAGGATCTGATCCTCAGTTGCGGCGATTTTCAGCGAAGACTGACCCTAAAGGAAGCCGAACTGGTCAAGTTCTTCTCCTCTAATGCCAACAAGGTCCTGAGCAGGGATGAGATCCTCCGCCAGGTCTGGGGAACCAACGACTATTTCCTGGGGCGGAGCCTCGATGTTTTCATCTCCCGGTTACGCAAGTATTTCAGCCTCGATCCGGCGGTCAGAATTGTCAACCTGCACGGCATCGGCTTCCGGTTTAGCATAAAGGGGAGTGACCAGGGATAACCCCGCTGTTCTCCACTGACAAAACTTATTTTACCCGGGTTTTTGCAACAAAAGATCGCCCCGCAGTTGGAAGTACAAAAAAAAAACCTACTTTTGCAGTCCGAATTTTGAGAAAATAACGATAAGAAAGAGAGTTAGCAATGAAAAGGACATTTCAGCCATCGAACAGGAAGAGAAAAAACAAACACGGTTTCAGGGAAAGAATGTCAACTGCCAACGGCCGTAAAGTGCTGAAAGCCCGCCGTGCCAAGGGAAGAAAGAAGCTGACCGTGTCAGATGAGCCACGGCACAAAAGATAGTTTTTGATGTTTTTTTATTTCCGGGGAAGGTAGGGATAGGTTTATCCTTACCTTTTCGTGTTTATTCATATCTTATTGACAACCCGTCAAATGCAGGGGCATGCACCAATAAAACACCCCGGCAGTTGTTGCAGTGATCGGGAGTGATAACAGGATATTTTCATGGCTACCAGCATATTAACCCGACTAATGACCGTTCCGGCCCCGCTGATGCCCATCGCGGAAAAGATAGAGGCCGGGGTCCGGATTACCACTGAAGAGGCTCTGGCCCTTTACACATCACACCATCTTTCCCTTCTGGGATTATGGGCTACAGCCCTTAAAAGGAGGGTCAGCGGCGAATACGTCTATTTCAACAAGAATTTTCACATGGAGCCCACCAATGTGTGCATTAACCACTGCAAGTTCTGTTCCTACCGGCGTAATCCGGGACAAAAAGGGGCCTGGGAGTGCACGCTGGAAGAGATGGTGGAGATTGTGAAGCAGAATGCCACCCAGGCAGCCACGGAAGTGCATATTGTCGGGGGGGTTCATCCCGACAGGGAGGTCAGGTTTTATGCCGACCTGCTCAAGGCCATCCGTGAAGAAGCACCCCATTTACATATCAAGGCTTTCACTGCGGTAGAAATCGATCAGATGTGCAGGATGGGGGGCCTCTCCGTGGAGGAGGGACTGGCCCTGCTCAAGGAGGCCGGACTGGCCTCTATGCCGGGGGGAGGCGCCGAGATCTTCGACGAGACCCTGCGCGCCGAAATATGCCCTGACAAAACCTCTTCGGCAGAATGGCTGCGCATCCACGAAACGGCCCACAAACTGGGCATCCCCACCAATGCCACCATGCTCTATGGCCTGAAGGAGACCTATGCCCACCGGGTGGATCATCTGAACCGCCTCAGAGATCTCCAGGACAAAACAGGAGGCTTCAACGCTTTCATCCCCCTGAAATTCCGGAGAGCCAATAACCTTTACGCCTCACGCCTCGAAACCACAGTCGTCGAAGATCTGAAAAACTTCGCGGTCAGCAGGATTTTCCTCGATAACATACCTCATCTGAAAGCCTATTGGCCGATGATCGGCAAGCCAGTGGCCGGGCTCTCACTCTATTACGGGGTCGATGACCTCGACGGGACCATCGACGATTCGACCCGCATCTATTCCATGGCCGGTGCCGAAGATCAAAACCCTTCGGCTTCCACCGGAGAACTGGCCTCCATGATCCACCAGGCAGGCTTTATCCCCGCAGAGCGCACCTCCCTCTATGATATCATCCGGACTTATTAATTATCTTTGACCGTTCATCAGGAGGTTGGTCTGACCCCCTGAAGAGAGAAAAGAATTGCTGAACTTTTTACCGCAGCCGTCATGAGTTTCAAAGAATTCATCACCAGCAGGGTTTTCCTGAAACATTTCCTGTGGTCAGTGGGCATCACCCTGGCCGCCATCATCCTGGTATTGCTGGCACTCAAGGGGTACACCCGGCACGGACAGTCATTTCCCGTTCCCAATGTATACGGACTGACGGAGGAGGCTTTTGAGGAGATACTGGACAAGGCCGACCTGAAATATGTAGTGGTAGACTCCACCTATAACAAAGAAGTCCAACCTGGCGGTGTGGTCGACCAGATCCCTGAAGCAGGTCACCATGTCAAGAAAAACAGGGTGGTCTATCTCACGCTCAACGCCCTGGGCCCCGAAGAGGTGCTTCTGCCCAAGGTCACAGATATCGGTTACCGGCAGGCTGTGGTTCAACTGGAATCGGTGGGACTGGTGGCCGGTAAGATCACTTATGAACCTTCTGAATTCCACAACCTGGTCCTGAAAGCCCGGTTTGAAGACCGTGAAATATTTGAAGGGGAATCGCTCCCCAGGGGTACCATCATCGATCTGGTGCTGGGCTCGGGCGAAGGTAGCGGTACCACTTCCCTGCCTGACCTGAGGGGCATCACCCTGGCCGAAGCACGCAGCCTCCTGACCAATGCCTCCCTTTCCCCCGGGAACCTCTTTTATGATGAAACCATCCTGACCAGCGAAGACTCCCTGGCGGCTCTGATCTACCGCCAACACCCCAGTCCCGACTTCGCCTTCCAAACCGCCATCGGGGCTTCTGTCGACCTGTGGCTGACCACCGACGCCTCCAAAGTGGAAAAAAGGAGCAAAAACAGTATAGATGAATTAGACTTTTAATCTGGATGGAACCCTTCGAAGAAGAGTTGGACGGCATAGAGGAGAACGACCTCTTTGAGCATTACCGGCTGACGGTAGACGCAGGGCAGGCGTTGCTCAGGATCGACAAGTTTCTGGCCAACCTGCTCCCACATGCCTCCCGCAGCAGGGTCCAGGCCGCCACCATGGCCGGAAGTATCCGGGTCAACGACCTCCCCGTCAGATCAAGCTATAAGGTCAAACCCGGTGATGTGGTGACCATCCTCCTGGAATACCCTAAACGGGAACTTAAACTGACCCCGGAAAACATCCCCCTCGATATCGTCTATGAAGATGAGGACCTTGCCGTCATCAACAAACCAGCAGGGATGGTGGTCCATCCCGGGCACGGCAATTACAGCGGTACCCTGGTGAACGCCATGCTGTACCATTTCAGGGACCTGCCCCTGTTCCGGGAGGAAGATCCCCGGCCCGGACTGGTCCACCGCATCGACAAGGACACGTCCGGACTGCTGGTCGTGGCCAAGACAGAAATGGCCAAAATGAACCTGGCCAACCAGTTTTTTGAAAAGAGCACCCAACGGAAGTATATCGCCCTGGTATGGGGAGACCTCAAACAGGAGACGGGAACCATCACCGGAAATATCGGCAGAAGTCCCAACAACCGGCTGATATTCTGTGTCTTTCCCGATGGCGACCAGGGGAAACATGCCGTCACCCACTACAAGGTCATTGAGCGGCTGGGGTACGTCAACCTGATCGAATGCCGCCTCGAAACGGGCCGCACCCACCAGATCAGAGTCCACATGAAATACATCGGCCATCCCCTGTTTAACGATGCCACCTATGGCGGCGACCAGATCCTGCGGGGAACGACCTTCACCAAATACCGGCAGTTTGTCCGGAATGTTTTTGACCTCCTTCCCCGGCAAGCCCTGCATGCCCAAAGTTTGGGCTTCCTCCATCCCGTTTCCGGCCAGCCCATGCTTTTTGAAACTCCACTTCCCGCCGATATGGCCACAGCCATTGACCGGTGGAGAACCTATATTTCCAACCGTGATATTATCGAACCCAATGAATAACACTGCAAAGCCCCATGTGGCCATCATCGCGGGGGGCAACTCCTCCGAAAACGTCGTTTCAGTCAAGAGCGGCCTTAATGTATGGGAGGCCATTGACAGGGACAAGTTCATCCCCTGGCTGATTTTCATGAAAGGAAACGACTGGCAGGTAATGGAAAACAACATCGCCACAGCCCCGGTCAACAAGTCCGACTTCAGCTTCCTGATCCGCGGCGAACTGGTGAAAATTGATTTTGCCTATATCACCATCCATGGCACACCCGGTGAAGACGGCCTGCTGCAAGGCTACTTCGAAATGCTGGGCATCCCCTACTCCACCTGCGATGTGCCCTCTTCGGCCCTCACTTTCAATAAGTGGCATTGTAACAATTTCCTCCGGAATTTCGGGATTCCCATGGCTCGCACCAGGATGCTCACGCGGGGTGAATCCTTTGACCCGGAGGCGGTCATTAAAGAACTCGGGCTCCCCCTTTTCGTGAAGCCCAATGCCGGAGGATCCAGCTTCGGCGTCACCAAGGTCAAAGAGGCCCGGGAGCTGACAGCTGCGGTGCATGCGGCATGGCAGGAGAGCCGTGAAGCCCTCGTCGACGAGTTCATCTCCGGCACCGAATTCACCTGTGGATTGATGAAAAGCGGGGGCGAACACCTGGTTTTTCCCCTGACGGAAGTGCTCCCCAAAAATGAGTTCTTTGATTTCGAAGCCAAGTATACCCCCGGTGTCACCGATGAGATCACCCCTGCCCGCCTTCCGGAGGAACTGGCCGAAGCCTGCCGCCAGTGGAGCCGCCGCATCTATGACCTTTGCGGCTGCTCGGGAATCGTCAGAATGGATTATATCCTCCACGGGGACACCTTTTATTTCCTGGAAGTGAACACCACCCCGGGAATGACCTCCACTAGTTTCATCCCTCAGCAAATCAGTGCCATGGGTAAAACCCTCACCGAAATTCTGACCCAGGTCATCCTCGAAAAGAGCGGTAACCGCGGATAAATTTCCTTCGGCGGCTTCCTTACTCCGGTGGTTTTAGCTAATTTTGAACAACTATGGCAAAGAAAGAGAACAACTCCTGGGCAGGCAAAAACACCAGCACTATTGAGCAAATCAACGCCCAATTCGGGAAAGTACCCCCCCAGGCTCCGGAAGTCGAGGAAGCGGTATTGGGTGCCCTGATGCTGGAAAGGGATGCCTATGTCACGGTGGCTGACATTATCGACACGGGTAGTTTTTACAAAGACGAACACCAGAAGATCTTCGAGGCCATCAAGGCCTTGTCGATGAATGAAAAGCCCGTTGACCTGCTGATGGTCACCCAGGAACTGAAGGACCGCACTCAGCTTGAAGAGGTGGGGGGCCCGGCTTACCTGGCCCAGCTGACCCGCAGGGTGGCCTCGGCGGCTCATATCGAGTTCCACGCCCGCATCATCGCCCAGAAATACATCCAGCGGGAACTGATCAGGGTTTCCGGAGAGATTCAGTCCAAATCCTATGACGACACCATTGATGTCGACGATCTGATTGACTTTTCAGAGTCCTCGCTCTTCAAGGTCGCCGAAGGCAACATCAAGAAGGAGACGGTTCCCATCAAGCCGGTGCTGAAGGAAGCCCTCAGCCTGATAGAAGAGGCGCGGTTGCGCGAAGATGGCCTTCATGGGCTGCCCTCGGGCTTTACGGCCCTGGACCGCGTCACCCTGGGATGGCAGAAAACCGACCTGATCATCATCGCCGCCCGTCCTTCCATGGGGAAAACCGCTTTCGTGCTCTCCATGGCCCGCAACATGGCCGTGGACCACAACCGCCCCGTAGCCATCTTCTCCCTCGAAATGTCAGGACTGCAGCTCGTCAACAGGCTTATCGCCTCGGAAACAGAACTAGGCTCCCAGAAGATCAAAAGCGGCCGCCTCGAGGACTGGGAATGGACCCTGCTGCACAACAAGATCGCCCGCCTCAGTAACGCCCCCCTCTTCATCGACGATACCCCTGCCCTCTCCATTTTCGAGTTACGGGCCAAATGCCGGCGTCTGAAGATGCAACACAACATCCAGGGGGTCATCGTCGACTACCTCCAGTTGATGACGGCAGGCATGGACAACCGGGGCAGCCGCGAACAGGAGGTGAGCACCATCTCCCGCTCCCTTAAAGCCATCGCCAAAGAGCTCGACATTCCGATTATCGCTCTGTCACAGCTCAACCGGTCGGTGGAATCACGCGAAGGCAAAAGACCGCAGCTCTCTGACCTGCGCGAATCGGGAGCCATCGAACAGGATGCCGACATTGTCATCTTCATCCACCGCCCCGAATATTATGGCATCACCGAAGACGACCAGCAGAATTCTACCAAGGGTATGGCGGAAATCATCATCGCCAAGCACAGAAACGGGGAAACACGCGACGTTCACCTCTCCTTCCGGAAAGACCTGGCCAAATTCACCGACATGGAAACCCATATCGATACCACCTTCGGCATGAAAGGCCAGATTTTCTCCTCGAAGATGAACGAAGACAGCGACTTCGCGGGTGCCGGCTACCGCAGCGAAGAGGGCGGCAGGGGTTACCGCAGCGAGGGCCCTGACCCCTTCTGATCCCACAGATCCTTCAGGTAATCATGAAATAATCGCTTCCGTGAATCCTCCGCTGTATCGTGGAAAATGTCGTTCCGGAAGCCAGTGAGCGGAACCATCATCTAGCGTTGAAAAATGACCTATCCGTTAATATACAGAGACAACAGGAGATCCTCCCATTCTTCAGGTCACAGGCTGCTGCTGACCGTGGCTTTTATAATTTTAATCACCTGGCAGGCAGGGGCAGCCTGGTTGCTCATTCCCATGGATGAAACCCAGAAAAACCACCTCAAAGCCTACGGTATCGCCTATTATACCCTCAAAAACAATATGGAAGTGAAATGGTTGGTGAACTACCGGGGAGGGAGCTTCCTGATGACGCTCCAACCTGACATCCAATCCGAATGTGTCATCAGAGGGGTGACTTTTGAGACCCTGGGCGACTCGCGGGTGGCCGGACTCCTTGCAGAGATCTCCTCTCCCGATGTGAACCAGGATGCCGTCAGCATGCAGAAAGCTCCGCGCATTGCCGTCTATTCCCCCCCCAACAAGCAACCCTGGGACGATGCCGTCACCCTGGTGCTCACCTACGCCGAAATTGAATACGATGTCATCTATGACGAAGAGGTGATCTCCGGGAAACTCTCTGAATACGACTGGCTCCACCTCCACCATGAGGATTTCACCGGCCAGTTTGGTAAGTTCTGGCGAACCTACCAGCATATGCCCTGGTACCAGCAAGAGGTGCAAATCAACCAGGAGATGGCCCGCAAACTGGGATTCCTGAAGGTCTCGGAAATGAAATCTGTCGTAGCCCGCGAAATACGCAATTATGTGCTCAACGGGGGCTTTCTGTTCGCCATGTGTGCAGCCACCGATACTTACGACATTGCACTTTCCGCGGCTGGCATCGACATTTGTGAACCCATGTTCGACGGTGACCCGGCCGACAAGGAGATGAACAGCAAACTTGACTTCTCCCGCACTTTTGCCTTTCGCAATTTTACCCTGGAGACCAATCCCTATGAATATGAGTTTTCAAACATCGATGTCACCGAAAGCCGGAAGGTGATCCGCGAAAACGATTACTTCACCCTCTTTGAGTTCTCCGCCAAGTGGGATCCTATCCCCACGATGCTCTGCCAGAACCACAATAACCTGATCAAGGGGTTCATGGGCCAAACTACCGCTTTCAGGAAGGATTTGGTCAAACCAGAGGTGGTGGTGATGGGCGAGAACAAGGCTGCCGGAGAAGCCCGTTACATCCATGGTGAGCTTGGCAAGGGCTTCTGGACCTATTACGGGGGTCACGACCCTGAGGACTACCGCCACCTGGTGGGCGACCCGGCCACCGACCTCAGCCTCTACCCCAACTCACCCGGCTACCGGCTGATCCTCAACAATGTCCTCTTCCCCTCCGCCAAAAAGAAAAAACAGAAAACCTAAGCCGCGGGAAGTTAAGATTCCAGACTCAAGATTCGAGATTCCCGACTCCAGACTCAAGATTCCAGACTCCAGACTCA
>ERZ1645192.2674-NODE-2674-length-14697-cov-4.600806_pt1 | contig 14697 bp, 15 predicted proteins | sample MGYA00575354_ERZ1645192 | MGnify/ENA primary metagenome ERZ1645192 (study PRJEB40844, sample SAMN11349763) | freshwater sediment metagenome | isolation source: river sediment | host: Sediment | place: India: Faizupur Khadar , New Delhi | collected 2017-02-21 ... | reverse complement strand
AAAAACTGCTGTTTATACAAGCAAAAATTTACTCCTCTGCAGACCATTTTATTTCAGCATCATAAAAAAACAACGAGTCCGGTTACTGACAATCACAGCCGGAAATTCAATTCCCTGTCTTTGCTGTTTGTGATTTGTATTTAAAAATGTTATGGTTCTGATTATATACAGTATTCTCCATTTCCCGGACCTGTCAGCATAGCCGATGGCTGAATCCGGAGAATTCTCCGGAATATGAAAAAAGCGGAAAACTTCAGTTAACCTGTATTCAGTCATGCTTTCATTTGCCTCAGTTTGTCAGATGAAACAACAATTAAAGAATCTCCGGCATAGATTGCCTGTCCGGGGATTAAAGCAGCAGGACAGTAGACTTCCGGCCAACCTATGTATGCCATAAATCAGGAATACCCGGTCAATGCCAAGGGTTTCCTGAACAACAGCATACAATCACCTGCCTTTATTTCATCAATTTATCCTTGCGCATCTGCCTGATTATCGCTGCGCCAAGTTCATCAATAAATTCCTCCCGGGTCAGTGTTTCAGGTGTTTTGGTTGTCACAGACCAGCACAATTTTCCATTCGCTAAAGAAAAAAGATTGGTTTCTATAAAATATTCGTTACCAGTAATATAATAACCAGGATTGTAATAATCCATCATAAAGTTGCTGTGGTAAGTTTCGTAGTTGTTCGGATAGTTTGCCGGAACCCATTCGTCAGCCAGGGATTTTCTAACCAGCCGCATGGTAATGGCATATTTAAAACCCTCATCAATTAACTCCTGCCTGATTTCAGCCTTTGATTTAAGGATATCTTCACTGCTAAAGGTCTTGTAGGATGGTGAAATGTTGTTGCTGGCATTATAAAACAAATCCTCCATTTTTATCCTGTCAGGTTCGCTCTTCACAAAGGCAAAAACGATCGTTTTCTCATTGACCTCACCTGTAGATACACGCTCTTCAGAAATCCATTTTTTCTCCACTTTGGTAGGAGAAACACAACTGAAAAACAGGGTACTCAGCAGGAATGAAGGGGCTAAAACTTTGATAATAAAATTCATTGTGATGAAGTTAAAGAGTAAAGTAATTGCTATGAGACAAACGCTTGTGTAAGGATGCTGTTATCAAAGTTACAACAACCTAATGAAAGTTCGGGAACTCAGATACCCTGAGTTATAATAACCATAAAAACAATTCATTGTTTAAAATCACCGGAAGAACCAATGCATATTCAAAAATCCACAGGGAAATAACTCTGCTCCTTTTCTCAGGAAAAAAAACTCCTGAAACTTTTGAAGTATTATAATATCAGTAAATACTGATTCAAAAACCAATCATAACCAACACATCAATGATTATATATGAACCTTAATCTGATCCCAGCCACGCAACAGCCTCTTCCATATCGGTGGTCACCTTAACCATCAGGCCACGGTTCTGCGTTACAGTTTCAAAGAATTTTCCGTCACTTACGTTCTCTTTACTACAGACCAGGGCAATTTTTACCAGAGAAGAAACATAGGCGACGGCTTGTTCGGCCAGGTCAAAGGTGTCGAAAACAGTGAGTCTGTATTTCAGCTTCCGCTCATCGCACAGTATCATCCCCGACCGGTTCTCCAGCGCAGCTTCAATGATTGCTTTTCCGTAGGCAAGCACTTCTTCGAGGCTCTCATCTTCACCGGATGCATGTACTTTCAGCAACCTGCCTTCGGGAACAATGGTGTAAGTGATTGCCATTACAGTGCAATTAGAAAAGATATATTCAAAGATAGCTGATTCAGGGCTTAAATGCAATAGCCGGGTATGGGGTTTGCTTCCTCCGGAAATAGCCTGAAATTCTGTATTTTGAGCAGCCTGTCAGGCTGTTTAATTCAAGCTTTGCGTTTCCCGCAGGCTTTGCTACCGCCAAGCAAACCCCAGCCTCCGCTGCCCAGCAAAAACCCGAAACCATACCAGATTCCGTTGTTGTTCGGGGCATATACAGCTATATCATCACGCCAGATCATGAGCACCAGATCAACCGGGGCTATGATGCCATGCCACAATCCATGCCAGAAACCATAGGTTCTGCCGGTTAAACATTCATGAACGACTTCATTGTTCGCACATCCTGACATCAGAATAAGCGCAGCTACCAGGAGAATCAGGAAAACAATTCCATTCGTCGTAACAAGCTTTTTCATAATTCTGAATTTGCCTCTAAAATATAAAATTTTCTTTTCTGACAAAAATATCACCCCCCTGAAACAACATAAAAATCAATATATCAAGATACCCCCACCGCAGCCCGCAGCCACTCTCCTGCATACCTCTGGATTCAGTTTTACTTTGTTCTATAAAAATTTCCGTATATTTGGTTCTGTGAGCACAATAACAACATACAGGGATTTATGGCAGTGAACCCGGTCACCATTATGGACCTCGCGAAGCTGCTGAACCTTTCCAAATCAACAGTTAGCAGGGCCCTGAAGAACCACCCTGACATCAGCAAGGCTACCCGCGATGCAGTGAGGCAGCTTGCCGATGCCCTCAATTATCGTCCCAATTCGGTTGCAGTGACCCTGCGGCACAAGAAAAGCCGGATAATCGGCCTGGTGGTTCCCCAGATTTCCTATTTTTTCTTTCCCTCAGTGGTCAAAGGCATTGAAGATGAGGTCAACAAGCACGGCTATACCCTCATGATCATGCAATCAAACGAGGAATATCTCCGTGAAAAAGAGGCCTGCAATCACCTGATGTCGGGCAATGTTGAAGGAATCCTGATTTCTGTCTCCAGAGAAACAGTTGATTTTCATCACTTTGAAGAGATTATTGATTCAGGGCTGCCCATGGTTTTCTTCGACAGGGTACCTGAAACCTGCCTGGCAGATATGGTTCTGGTTGATGATACCGCTGGAGCATACAGGGCCGTGAAACACCTGATTGAAACAGGCAAAAAGAGAATTGCCATCTGCACCGGTACTCCCAATCTGCTGATCAGCCGTAACAGGCTCAAAGGTTACAAACAGGCCCTTTCCGAAAGCGGTATCAAGGTTGACGAACGGTATATTTTTGAAGGAGAAAGCCCCGAAGAGGTTGAAAAAGAGATGGGTAAGCTGCTTGACTTACCCGATCGACCAGAGGGCATTTTTGCCATCAGCGACCTTACCATGGCTGGCATTATGCAGGCCATATACAGCCGCCGGCTTCGGATCCCTGAAGACATTGGTGTGATCGGTTTTTGCGAGGAGCCTTTCAGCCTTATGTACAACCCGCCGGTCTCAACCATCAGGCCCATGGGATATGAAATTGGCAAAACCGCTGCCAACCTGCTTTTCAAGAAGATACTTGACGGCGAAGACACCCTTACCGTAGGCAGGGTTGAACTTACCGGGGAGCTGATTGCCCGCGCCTCTACCATCGCAGATAAAGGCCGTTAACGGTTGACTTCTCCCCTGTTTTTTCGATACAACTTCAGAACTCAGAAACTGCCTGAATTTCATCAATCTCTGTGAATTCGGAATTCAGAAAGCCACTGTATTCAATATTCGCTTTCATCCAGCTTCTTCAGCCTGGCTGCCGTTGGTGAATACAGGGCATTGAACACCGTTCCGGCAAGCAGTATTCCGGCAAAGATGGTTGCCAGAATGAATCCCACCAAAGGATTTTTGCCGAATGCATCGCTGGCCGCCCCCATGGTCAATGGACCGAAAGCAGCCCCGGCCGCCGTGAAGAAAAGAATAACCCCCGCAACAGCACCATGACTGCTTTTCGGAAAACAACTGATGCCTTTAGAGTTGATGGTCGGGTAAAGTACCGACATAAACAGTCCTGACAACGGAAGCAATATCACCGCAACACCGATTCCCCCGAGGATGCTGAACAGAAAACAGAGAAAAATGGCTGCACTGAACAGTACCATGGCTCCGCTCCAGTTGAAGCGGCTCAGGATGAAAGCACCCAGAAATCTTCCGCCGGCCCTGAGGAAAAAGAAAATAGACAATGAATAGGTGGCTACCAGCAGGAGATTGCCTTCATACTTTTCGAGCAGGGTCGGCATCCACACATAAATGGCCGATTCAACCGCAACATACAGGAAAGCCGCAAAGGAAAACCCCAGTGCATAGGGGTCTTTGAGCATCTTCAGGGTGCGGGCAAGGTTCACCGGCTCTTCCTGTGATCTTTTTGATGCCGGATATTTCACCAGCAGGGATATGCCGATGAGTATCAGGCTCAGCACAGCAGCCACAACATACAGATACTTCCACGCTACCTGAGCCGACAGCAGATAGCTTACCAGAAAGGTGCCCAGAATAGCCCCTACCCCGAAGAAACCTTCCACCATATTCATGGTAGAGGTATGCTCTTTCGTAGAGGTTGAAATATCCCCGATCAGTGCAAGTGCCGCGGTCTTGAAGATTCCGATGGCCAGCCCTGAAATCATCAGCAGCATCAGAAAGAAACCGAAGGAATTTCCCACAATAAACAGCAGGGAGTTGAGCGCAAAAAGCGACAAGCCGACGATAATGGTGGTCTTGCGCCCGAACCGGTCGGCCATAAATCCCAGTGTGATCCCGCCAAGGGCAATGGCTGTCATCGGACCATAGTGCAGCAGTCCTGCCGATGTCATACTCAGATCGAACTGTTTCATCACCACCCGGATTATCTCACCAACAGCATCGGTTGTCATGGCAAACATCATAAACATCAGATAGGTGAGCCATTTGATGGTGAGCAGGTTACGCCTGCTGAGCACTGGTTTGTTGTTGGTCATAAATCAGCTGTTTTTGGTAGGTTAATCAGATAGTGTATGCTTCCAAAAGTCCGTTTTGGTCAGTATATCTGATGACGCTTGTATATGTATTGAGATCAAGGCTCAACAGACAACGGTGATTCCCGTTCTCCCGGGTAAGCTCAATCAGATGGTCAGCAGTTTCACTGATCACCAGCTTTCCGTCGAATGCCGGGTGCGAGTTACGGAACCTGATCAGCTTCAATAACCGCTGTACCACAGGCTTTTCTCCAGCTTCTTTAATTTCGTCCATGGTGAAATTGTGCCGGTTTATCTCGCGGCCCTCGCTGGTTCTGTTTACATTCTCCAGATCATTTTCGCCGGCCAGTAAACCCACGTAATATACCTGCGGGATTCCGGGCGTAAAAAACTGCAGGGCACGGGCAGCAAGGTAGGCATCATCATCCGAACCCAGCACCGAATAATAGGAGCAGCGGATCTGATGTACATCAAATCCATCGGCTGACTTGTGTTTATCTGAATAAACATAGCTGAGGTTGGCTCCGCGCTGCATGCAGATGTCGACCACCCTGCGGGCTTCGTCTGAACTTACCAGATCGTCAAGGTCCGGTTTAACCGGAATCCCGTCGTGACAATCGAGCATGGTGAATTGTCTTTCAGGCCGTGTCAGAAGGTAATGCTTCAGTCTGCTTCCGGTTCTCATCAGCAATGCCTCGAGAATGGCATACGGGAGCACAAAATCGTAAATCCAGAACCCTTTTGAGGCCAGCTTGTATTGAATGGAATGGTGCGAATGAACCTCGGGCAGCAGTGTAATCTTAAGGAGGTCGGCCACCTCCTTTATCCAATCAAGGAAAAGATATACCTCAGGATCGACAAAAAAGCAGCTGGTTCCGGGCTTTTTTACTACATAGCCAACCGCATCCAGGCGGACGATGCGCACACCGTTCGCGGCAAAGTTCTCCAGAAACCGGGTCAGCAACTCCTTCGTCAGTGGCGCGTTGATATCCAGATCTATCTGCTGTGAAGGATCTTCTTTGCCGAAGGTTGTCCATACCAGCGTTCCGGTTTTGTCGGGGCCGGTCTCAAACACCGACCAGGGTTGCCTGCGGCGGAGAAACATCTGCGCCACCTCCCCTTCCACCGGATTTCCGTCAGGCCAGAGTTTGTCGGTAGTAAGAAACAGCTCAGCCCATTGCGACTCCCGCCCGTACTTGAGGAAGTCCTGAAAATAAGCCGATTTTGCTGAGATATGATTGACCATCAGGTCGAGCAGCAGATCGTGATCCTGGCCAATCTCCCTTACATCCTCCCAGCTGCCGAAAACGGGATCAATTTCGAGGTAGGTCAGCGGGGCAAACCCACGGTCGCCCGATGAGGGATAGGGAGGCAGGATGTGAATGCCACCTTCAAAAACACCCGGAAACCACTCCCGGAGAGCCTGATTGAGGTTCCTGAGGTTGCCGCCGAATGAATCGGGGTAAGTAATCAGCTGAACCTTGTTGTTTAACTCCATACGACCCTTATTCAGTTGGTTTTGAAACTTCAAGTTTGTCAGAAATCAGAAAATCAGCCAGAAACCGGTGCCCGGCAATGATTTTATGCTCAGTTACCAGAATGTTCTCCACAAAGGGATCGTTCACCTCATTGCCACGGTTGCGTTTGATCCGGTATGGTAAAGTGTCTTTGTATGTGCTGGTGATGAAAATCCGCGTATCAACCCTGCGTAAAAGCGAAACATAGGTTCCTTCAATGATGATCACCTTTACACCTTCAAGGCTGATACGCATATCGGTAACCGTGTTGGCGTGATAATCCGTGAAAGGAACCACAATGAACTTCTTCCCTGACAGGGCATCGGAAATGTTTTTCTGAAGCAGGTCAAGCCTGACTTCGGCATGCGGACCGAGCCAGTCGGGATCGGCTTTGCGGCGGGCATCGTTCAGGGCAGGTGGAAGCACAAAATAGTTGTCCTGATTCAGAACAACCGAGACAATCCCCCTTCTTTTCAACTCGCGGTAAACAGAGGCCCCGGTTTCGGTTTTCCCTGATCCGGATTCCCCTGCGACGGTAACAACATACACGCCTGATGTGCTTAAAATGCGGTCAGAAATTTCATTCACAATCTGCCGGGCTGCCTGCTCGTGAAGTGATTCAATGGAATTGATTTCAGTATTCATACCCTTAGCGTTCGCTGTTTATTAATTATGCCTGATTCTCTTCACTAAAATAGACAATCCGGCTGAATGCGCTTTTGATTGATTTTTGAAAAACACCGGCAGGCAATATGCTCCTGCCGGTGTCTGCACCAACCATCCTAAACACACCTAGAAGTTATAAATTACGGAGAAGCTGCTGGCCCTTCCGGTAATCGGCCGGCCCCGCATGTAGTTGACGGCATTGTCGGTAAAGGCATCCCCTTCCATTTCCGTGAGGCCGAAAGTATTGAAAAGATTATTCACATTGGCCCTGATTACCAGACCTTTGGTCAGCTTGTACGAAGCAAAGGCATTCACATAGGTAAATCCGGGTAAAACCACAACATTGTCGAACTGGGCAAAAACTTTGGTAGTACCTACGAGGCTGATACCGATGGCTGCTTTCCCGATTCTGTAGGAAGGATTGATGTTGAACATCAGATCGGGAACACGGCGTGGGGTATTGCCTTCCTGGTCAGGGTTGTTGCTTTTCGAGATTTCAGCCCTGGTATAGGTGGCTCCGGCTGTTGTTTCAAAGTTGCCGAATTTTACCGATCCGTCAACTTCCATACCGAACGAGGTATATTCAATGTTGAAAACCTTATCAAATTCTGAATTCTGCTCCGACAATTTTGCATAGAATGCGGTTGCATTGAAGGCTACATTCGATGATTTGTATTTAAAGCCCAGTTCAGCCTGGAAAATCTCATCGGCGTCCAGCCCTTCAATGGTTTTGCCTTCAGCAGTGATATAGGCTGAATAGAGGAGGCGGTCGGCATTGGCCCTGGCACCTTTGCTGATGCGGGCAAATACAGCCTTGTTGTTGTCGAGTTTGTAGTTGGCACCCACTGAATAGGAAAGATAGCTGTAATCATAAGCCACAGCTTTCGGATTGGCATTGTTGAGAACGGTGGTGGTAGAGTCAATGGCAGACATCACACCATCGTTGTTTACATCCACAGGGGTCTGCATGTTGGTGAGGTAATAGCCGTAAGCATTCCCGAAATCGTACCTGAGACTGGCATCGATGTTCAGGTCGCTGGTGATGTCAACCCCGACATTGGCATACGGAGCATCCACACTGTAGCGCATATCGTAACCTCTGGTACAGCAGTTTCCCCAGGCCGGAACACCGTGGGCATACAAACCGTTCTCTGTTGCAGCCACACCATTGGCACGGGTCAGGTTCATCAGTCGTGAGCCATCGGTAGTGATATCGGTCACATAGGCCTGCCACAGCCAGGTCATGTCGATGCGCTGGTAAGCCTTGTAATAACCTGCAGTGAGGTGAATCTTGTCGTTGAACGTTTTGGTCAGATAGAAATCATTGGTGAAGTTATCCAGGCTGTTCATCTCAACATCAAAGCTGTGCACTGTCATCAGCAGTCCGTTTCCGTTCAGCGATGACAATTCAGCTGCAGTGAGGGGAACCCCTGCGTTGGCACCATTGGCATAACTGGCGGTGTACCCTTCCCCGGCAATCGAGGTAGCAATGGCATCGGCGGTATTGATGGCCACCGGGAACGGAGAATTGAATTTCCCTTTGTTGAAGGCCATTCTTGCTTTGTTTTTAACGTTCCATCCGTCGCCGAGATCAAACGAAAACTCTGTACCGAAAGCCGTTGATACAGGGTGCATTCCATCACTGATATCGCTGGTTCTCAGGTTACCGTTTGCATCTACGCCATTCAGTTTCAGGAAGTAAGGGCTCTGAAGGGTCGCAGTCAGCGCATCATAACCTTCTACAGATTCAAAGGTAGGATCTTCTGCAGTGCCGGTTCCTTTTACAGGCATAGGCATATAGCTTATAGCTCTGTCGTTCAGATATTTAAAATATACGCGGGCATAACCCTTCTTAAAGTTCTTGGTAAGGTTGGCCTTGATCTGTCCGCCATAATTGCCTTCGTATCCTGCCTTCCTCGGGCCTTCACCCTGACGGAAAAATCCACCGACATGGAAACTTACATCATTTCCTATAGGTGAACCGTATTCAAAATCGGTCCTGAAGGATTTATAATCCACCCCGAGTGAGGTACCGATGCTACCGCCTTCAACAGCGCCGGTTTTGCTGATAAAATTGATGATCCCTGCGGGTGAATTACTGGCGAATGTTGATGCAGAACCCCCTTTGATGGCTTCAATCCTGTCGGTGGTATAGTCTGACCTGAGGTAAATATCGGCATTCCCGAAAGAAATATCCCCGAACTGCATCACGGGAAGTCCGTCTTCATGCAATTGCAGGAATTTCGAACCACCTGAGGTGATGGGAATACCCCGGACAGAAATGTTCGCATTTCCTTCACCTCCGGTAGCCTCGGAATGAATCCCCGGAATGGCTTTGAAAATCTCAGCGGTGGTAACTGCACCGAACTCTTCCACAGCTTTCGGCCGCATGGTCGACACATTGATACTCGACTCAAGGGCCGATTTCTGGTTTACAACCCCGGTTACCACAATCTGATCCAGCCCGATAAGGTCAGCAGAAAGTTCAAAATCAACATTTACCTGCTGTCCGGCTGAAAGCGTCACCTGTTTTTCAGCATTGCTGTATCCGACATACGAAACCAAAAGGGTATAGCTACCCGGTTCAGACATCTTTAAGACATAACCACCGTCTATATCGGTAATGGTACCGGTACTGGTACCCATTACCCTCACCGTTGCGCCGATCAGGGTTTCTTTGGTCTGTGAATCCATCACTTTACCTTGTATGGTACCGGTGCCCTGTGCAAATACCAGCACTGGCAGGGCTACTAAAGCCATCAACAATTGCAGTAATTTTGTTTTCATGATTGAAAATTTGTGAATAAAATAAATAATTTCCCTTTTTCCCGGTTTGATTCTGAAGTCGGGAGGCGGCAAATGTATATCATGTAACTGCCTGAGTCAACAGGTTTTGGACCCTTTGCAATCGATTGCTGATTTCAACCGGTTGCGCAACCGGTTGCAGTTGATAACTTCTTTAATAAAAATTTGCATTTAAAGAATTCAACCTGAAAAAAACATGGCTTTGGTAAAAAATTCTGTTACTTTCCTCAGGTAAAGGCATGAAAAACAGTTCTCCTGAATATTGCTCCGGGCAAAACCAAAAAAAAATAAAACACTCTGTAATATTCCGGTCATGAAAGCCACCAATGTTTCAAAACATAAAATTATGAAACAGGAACTTTCAACCGGCAATACAGTCAATTCCTTCCGGATCAACCGCTGGGCCTATGCTGCCTTTGTCATACTCTCAGCATTTCTCTGGATTATGGGCGATACCTCCTCTGCAGTCATCAACTTTTCCATTGCTCTTGTATTCGATCCTTTCGATCAGGAGGTAAAATGGGGCCAGCGCCCGCTTTATCAGAGAATCTGGGTCATCGCCCATTTGTGCCTCAGTTTTGCAGGCTTGTTCTATACAATCTTCAGTGATCTGAATCTAAGCCTTTAACTTCGTAACCAATGAAAAAACATTTGCTTATTTTATGCTTCTTCCTGCTCACCTCCGGACTTGTTTCCGCACAGACTGAAGGCAACTCAGGTTCACTGCTCTGGAAAGTTCAGAGCAAAGGAAGCCAGCAGCCATCGTGGATATTCGGCACCATGCACCTGCTCACCAATGCTTATATTGATACCCTTCCTGCCGTAAAAGAGGCGTTTTACTCAAGTAAGACTGTGGCCGTTGAGTTGCTGATTGATGAAACTGTTCAGACGAAAATAATGGAAGCATCCCTGTTGAAGGAAGGTACACTGAAGCAGATCCTTCCCGACAGCTCCTATGCCTTGCTGAACCAGTGGTTTAAAAATGAAGCCGGGATCGACCTGACTGCTTTCGATGCATACAACCCGGTTGCTGTGATGACTTTCGTGATGGGCATTGCCCAGATGAAGTATTTTCCGAATCCTCCGGGAACAGTGCAACTGGATGGCTATTTTGCCGAAGAAGCCCGCAAGGAAAAGAAAGAACTCATTGGTCTCGATACCATTGAAATACAGATAGATGCGCTGTTTAACAGTTTCTCCACAGAGCGCCAGATTGCACTGTTGAATGAATTTCTTCACAGCAACAAAAGTGTACAGGAACAAATCACTTTGTTGTATGATGCATACATGACACAAGACCTTGTAAAAATGGAAGAGCTGATGTACGGTTCCTATACACCGGAAGAAATAGAGGTTCTGCTCGACAACCGGAACAAATACTGGGTTGAGCAGCTGAGTACAAAAATGAGCGAACAATCCGTATTTTTGGCAGTCGGTGCCTTACATCTGCCGGGTGAAAACGGGCTGATTGAGCTGCTCAGGGCCCGGGGATTTACCGTTGAAGCCGTTAAAACCAACCACTGATTGAGCGAAAAGGAATTCTTAGCCAGACTTAAAGAGCACCAGGGTATCGTTTATAAACTGGTGCATCTTTATACCGATACGGAAGAGGACAAAAAAGACCTTTACCAGGAAATTCTTCTGCAGGCCTGGAAGTCATATCCGGGATTCAGGGGTGAGTCCAAATTCAGTACCTGGCTCTACCGTTTGTGCCTGAATACCATTTTTACCCTTCAGAAAAAGATCAACAGGATAGAATACACCGACACCCGGCAATTCGAGGAGACCTTAGCTGCAGAGCCCAATGTCAATGAAACAGAAAGGCTTTACATGGCATTGCGCACCCTGGCAGAAACAGACAGGGCTGTGGTATCTCTTCATCTTGACGGATACAGCAACCAGGAGATCGGTACCATCCTCGGGATTACCCCGAACCTTGTGGGCGTTAAGTTTCACCGGGCCAAACAACAACTGGCTTCACTTTTAAAACAATTATGATGGATACAAAAAAAGTGTGGCAAAACATCAGCGGACAGGAAGAATTGCTGGATGCGCTTATGAAAGAAGGCAATTTCAGCCGACTGCACTCAAAACATCCCCTGTCGAAACTCCGCAGAACTCTGTGGATATCAATCATTCTGGCAGCTGTTATTACTCTGCTCTACATTGTGATGATTTTTCTTATTCCTGTATGGCAGGTGGCTCTGTCGCTGACCATCCTGGCCTTCTATAACCTGTTCATCATAAAAGACAGTCTGAAACTTTATAGAAAACTTCCCGATGGGGTAATTCCCGACCACAGTCTGAAAGAAGAGCTGAGTTCACATTATGATGGGTTTATGCAATGGTGGCATCTACAGCAAAGAATAAGCATCTTCATTTATCCCGTTGCTGCAACCGGCGGGTTTATCTGGGGCGGTATGATGGGATCGGGAAAAGCAGTGGAAGATTTCCTTTACAATCCGGTGATGCTCACCATCCTCGGCATTACCTTACTGGTGCTGGTACCCCTCAGCTACTGGTTTGCCAGAATCCTTTTTCAGCAAATGTACGGCCGGCACCTGAAAAAACTGAAACAGCAGATAGAATCCATGGAGTCATGAATGCAGAAATAATTCCGTTATCATAGCCTGCCTTTCAGAACAAAAATCCAGACCTGCTTGTTCTAAAGAAAAATACTCAGGGAATAGGTATCAACCTGAGTTTCCAGAATTATCATTTTATTTATCTAAAAGGCTTATTACCCATGCCTTAGATATTGATTTAGATTGTATAACCTAACCTTTATAAACAATGAATACTTTAAAATTCAAAAGAAATCTGCTCTCAGGATATTTGCCGGCGGGTTTCATCCTTCTTATTTTGTTCATGACGCTATCATCCTGCAAAAAGGACAAAGATACCGTTGATCCTGCCGGAGGCCTTGAAGCCATCTCCTGGCCACAAAAGTGGGTAATGGTTACAGACCGGGATGAATCCAGCTATTCCTACATATACTCAACGGGGGGGCTTTCCCTTTACAGGGGTGGTGTTGAAAAAACCTACAGCATCAATAACCTGATTGACGAGAAGGATTGTTATTTCGAGGTGATACCGGCAGGTTATAGCGGAACTGACAAATTGTTTCTGATCCGCTCGGTTCAGGAGCCGGATCGCTGGTGGGGATGTTTCCGGACAAACACCCCGTTTGGTGTGGAGGAATGGTTTCTGGGTCAGGATGAGGATGACGACACCCCTGAAGGTGACGATTACCGGTTTATCCTGCATCCGATGCCTGACGCAGACGGCGAGAAAACTTTTGTCATTGAAAGTTTCCTGAAGCGGGGTCAATACCTCGACAATGTTGGTCACACCTTCACAGGCAACGGTCTTTCGTTTGTAGCTTATGATAAGCCGGAGAATGCCCCGCATTATAAAATGCTTAAGCCTTCCGGTGCTGGCATTGGTGGGTAATTTTTTTCCTTGGCCGATTACATCAGTCTGTGTAACAGAAGCCTCCTCATCTGTCCGTGCTACTTTAAAATAAGTTTCTGGTAGCCCGAGGAGTTCCCGTTTTCAGCCCTGACAAAATATACTCCGGCGGGCAGCAGCGAAAGGTCGCACGTTAAGGGGCCTTCCCGGCTGAATTCCCGTTCCATTACCTTGTTGCCGTGGATGTCGTAAACGGTAACCAATCCTCCGTTAAAGGGCCTGATAAATTCCAGCACGAAACTTCCCTCCGAAGGGTTGGGAACCAGGGTGAACCCGGGTTGGTTTTCGGCAGGCCGGTCAGATACGGATGAGGGTTTCTCGAAGCCGGAAATCCGGATCACCTTATTGCCGCCTCCGAAGGTGGAGAACAGGAAATCACCGGTTACCGGGTCAATCAGGGCACCTTCAGCTCCGGTAAGCCCGGTAACCATCTGCCTGACCGTTGACGGTACCGGTAAACCATATTCACCGACTTCATAGACAACTACGGTTCCGTTACCATATGATGAAATGGCCATCGAAAGGTTGGGAAAAGCGGCCGATCCGGCCGGAATATAAGCGATTCCTTCAGGACCTGCAGCCTCGGGATTCACAGATACTTCAGCAACTTTGACTGAAAAGGAATACTGCCCGTTGCTCTCCCGGGTATAAGGTACATTGTACATAATGCCACCATTGTACGAAGAAAAGACCAGGCCACCTGCACCAGGATAACCGGCAGGCACGAAAGCCAGCGCCCCCACCGAAGAAACAATACCGAATTCAGTCAGAGAAATGCTGATATAAGTATTGTCGGGAAGCACCTGCCCGAGTTCATTCATGCTGTACCTGGTGAACAGCAGCGTTCCGTATTGGTCAAAAACGATGCCTCCGTCGTTGTTGGGCGCAGCTACGTAAAGTACTGCTGAACCATTAAAGCCTGTAATACGGTTTGTAACCGCATCTCTGATCAATCCGACAGTATAAAGGCCTCCACCGCTATTGTTGGCACTCCCGCCGATATACAGCGTATTCGGCTGATCCGGCCGTATGGTCAAACCCCCGTATTGTGACGGAAGCTGATCTATGCTGCCAAGATCTGTTAAGGTGTATCCTGCTGCTTCAAATTCAGCAGTCAGACTTTGTGTATTGGCTGACATATAGGTCAGCAGAAACAAAGCCGGCAGACTCTTTCTTATCAATGAAAATGAAGATTTCGTGAAAAGGTGTGTAAGTGTTTTCATTTTGGATGTTTTTGATAACCAAAGTTACGCAGGAATGATGCAAATCTGACATTCAGACCAAACTTTAAGAACCCTTCAGAACCAGGTCCGGAGGTACTCAACCGGGAGATGAGCTTCAACCCTTGTTTTAGCTGTCTGCCGGTTTGTCCCTTTCCTGCATGCAGACAGGCCCGGAATTTAGAGCTTTAAGCAGGTTCCGGAATTCGCAAGTAGTCCCGGATGGTCTAGGCTCCGCTCGACCACCAGGCAACAATTACTGGTCAGGATCG
>ERZ1645192.2672-NODE-2672-length-14709-cov-6.725604_pt1 | contig 14709 bp, 10 predicted proteins | sample MGYA00575354_ERZ1645192 | MGnify/ENA primary metagenome ERZ1645192 (study PRJEB40844, sample SAMN11349763) | freshwater sediment metagenome | isolation source: river sediment | host: Sediment | place: India: Faizupur Khadar , New Delhi | collected 2017-02-21 ... | reverse complement strand
TTTAAAACCGCTCTTTCTCACCATGATGTTCATGAGGATGATGCCGCCGATGATGGCCCAGACAAAGCCGATGGTCGCCATCATGGCGCCGATATTCGCACCGTCCGGCAGAACGCCGCTGTTGCTCCACTGTGTGCCCATCGCCGTTGCCTGACCCGGCCCTTGTGCAAACGAAAGCGGCAGGATAAGTCCCAGCATCGGAGAAATTTCCGGGAAGATCGTGTAGGCTAAAATCAGGACGACTCCGAGACCGACAATGGCCTGCCATAGATACATATTGACGATGGCAAAGCCGGTTTTAACCACCGCCCGATTATTCTTGCCTTCGCGGTCTTTCAGCGCCAGCGCGATAAACCCGATGCTCATCAGATGCGTCACCGCGGTAAACAGCAGTTCGCGGTCATATGGCACATAAATTTGCGTCGGTTTGCCGGTAATCCATTGAATCAGAGCGCCGATGCCCTCCGAACCAAAGAGAAAGGCCAGTGCGCCCGCCACCATACAGGTGGGAATCAGGTGCTTTGAGAGACCTTTGATGTTGAGTTTCAGTACCAGCGCCAGTCCGATGAAAGTGCCGATAAACAGAAACTGCAGTACAAAATGCCATCCGTCCATAAAAAAATCCTCCAGTAAAAATGTTTTTAAAGCGATTTCCCCATATTGAGCGCGCATTCCCATTTGTAAGGTGAGACGCGCGGTTTAAAGAAAAAGCGGTAAGTTCGGTCTTGAACCGTAAACTCCAGCTGTTTATTGCTCTGTATATTAACGCTCGTCACCGCATTTGCCGGATAGATGCGTTTTTCGCCGTCCACGGGTTCAAAAATCATCGCCCCTGCCGTCATGCTGAGTCGGCCGGTGCCCATCGGCTTCAAGGGCTCCAGACGGATATATTCATATTGTACGACATCGTCATCCGAAAAAAGAACGGCATCCGGCTTTTTCGCGGCGGCTTTCATCGCCTTTTCCAAAGCGCTGATTTGCGCCTTGTCCCAGTCTGGCAGAGATATGATTTCGTCCGAACTCAAACGACTCAACCGGGCATCTCGGGTATACGTGTATGTGCTGCCGCATTGACTGCAGGAAAACGTGTCTTTGTCCGACCGCATGGCCGCCAAAGCGCCGCAGTCCTTACAGGCAAAAAGGAACAGTTCCAGATATTCGGCCGGTGCGTTCGACCGATATTTCAGCTTCGGGTTGGCCGCCAAAAAAGCGCTTTCGTCGTGTTGCAAAGACTTGGTGATGGCCGCGAAAATCTCTTCTTCAGACATTCCGGCAATCTGTTCGGTGGTCAGCGTCATTTCGGGGTTCAGGCGGATTTCGCCGCGCCGCGGCGCTTTGGCCCAGCGCGGGCCGCTCATCATGGCGCCCTCAATCTTGACCGTCACAACCGGCAGTTTCAGTTTTTTAATCAGATTGGCTGTGGAGGCGATAATAGGCAGCGTTTTGCCGTCCCACGAACGCGAACCTTCGGGGAAGATGCCGATAATCCGGCCATTCTTCACCTGTGTCAAGATGCCGCGAACCGTAGCCGAGTCGGTTGTCATTTTCTTTTTGGGGATAAACCCGATGCTGTCCAAAAGGCCGCGAAGCCATTTTAATTTCCAGACCGTGTCGTTGGTGACATAGCAGATGATGCGCGGCCAGAAATACTGGATAAAGACCGGGTCAAAATTGTGGGTGTGATTGGCCAGCAGAACATAGGGGCCTTGCGTGCGGTAAGCCTGGTTCTTCACCATTTTTACATTGCACTTCAGTTTGGTATACAATCCAAAAGTGGCTTTGAAGATGCCCAGCAATATGACATGTATCAGCGGGCGATTGTCTGGTTTCCCTGCCATCATGGCCATGGCGTTCTGCTTCTCCTGTCATGTGTCTTGACGTTTAGTCCCGATAATCATACCATATTACGCCTGATAAATCACCAGTGAGCTTGATAATTTGGGTCATTTTCACGATTTTTTGTTAGATGTGCTATATATTTTGTCAGCCCTTCCATTTCGCCAAAACCAAGATGCCTTGAATTGTTCACGGTTTCTCTATTTACTATCGAAAAGAAATGCTTTAAAATACATACGAGTTTAGGGTGCCGTGTGTGCCAAAACAAATCGGGAGGAAGTTATGTCCAAATCCAGAAAATATATTATTGCCGCCGTCATCGCAGTACTGATCGTATCCGGCTCTTTTGCGGGATGTAAAACCCTGCTGAGTGTTCCGGTCATCGGGGTTTCAACCTCCGACACCATCGGCATGACCGGCAAAATAATCGACGATATCACCGAGATGGCCGATAAGCATGGATACAGCTTGGAGGTTTCCAATGCATCGGGCAATTCCAGCGCCCAGAGTCTGGCGATCAGCACCTTCATCGAAGATAAGGTCACGGTTTTGGCCGTGTGCCCGGTAAACGAGGCCGATCTCGCCACCAGTCTTGCGGACGCGGCGAAAGCCGGAATTCCTGTCGTGCTGTTTGACAAAAACCTGTCCAGCGCCGACAACACGGCCTACTTTGCGGGATACGACGCCGCCGGCGAGGGAAAAGCCGCCGCGCAGGCGATTGCCGAAAATGACAATGGCAAATCCAATGTCGTCATCGAAATCGTCGGCCCGGAGGACAACCCAAACGCTGTGGCCGCGTCCAAAGCGTTTCACGAAGTGATTGACCTTGTGACCAATATTAAGGTGGTCAAAGTGTATTCCGAATGGAGCCCCAGTGTGGCGGCCTCAGGCCTCACCAGCGCGCTTTCGCGCTACCCGGAAGCCAGCGCCATCTACAGTTCCAATTCTACGCTGGACGCCAGCATCAGTGAGGTGCTGGACAAATTCGGCCTCAACAAAAAAGTGGATGAATCCGGACATATCTACCGCGTGTCGGTCGGCGGTTCCAAAAACGGTTATACCGGCGCTGTGGACGGCTATATCGACCTGCTCATCGTCACCAACGTGGATGAGCTCTCGGCTTCGCTGTTTGACGCGCTGACCGCCTTCGGCAGCGGCAAGGAGATGGACACCAAGTCCTCCACCGCATCGTTCACCGCCATTCCGCAGGGCTCTGTGGAATCCAGTCAAAACGACGTCTGGGGATTTCTATCGGATATTGAATAGCCGTTTTGGATATACAAAAAAGGGCTTGGCGCAAAAAACCGCGTTAAGCCCTTTTTAATTTTATGATCAATCCAGCGCGTTGAGATCACCGACCGTCACGTCGATATCCATCCTCTTCTTTTCGGTCTCCCGCCATACGCTCAGCGTCACCTTGGCCCCCACACCGGCATCCTTGATCATGTCGGGCAGGGCTTCCGGATCTTCCAAGTCTTCACTGTTGACCGCTGTGATGATGTCGTTCACCCGAATGCCGGCAATGTCCGCCGGTCCGCCGGGCGTCACTTCATCCACCAGCGCGCCAAACGGCACATCCCAGATATAAGCGTCGTCCGACGTCATGGGATAATAGGAAATCTCGATGCCCGGGCGCTCGACCCAGCCGGTCGATATAATCTGTTCCACCACTTCCATGGCGGCGTTGATGGGGATGGCAAATCCGATGCCCTCAGTAGCAATCGGGATGCCGTATTCATCGAATCCCGCCAGATACGCTTTCAGCGCGTTGATGCCGATGACTTCGCCTTTGCTGTTCATCAGCGGCCCGCCCGAGTTGCCGGGGTTGATGGCGGCATCGGTCTGCAAAAATGTGGAGCCGTCCAGATCCCGGTTAACCGCCGAAATGTAACCCACCGTCACGGTATTGCTTAAGTATTCGCCCAACGGAGACCCGATGGCCACCGCCAGTTCACCGACCAGTACAGAATCCGAATCACCGATGGGTGAAACCGTCAAATCCTCATCGGTCGCGTCAATCTTTAAAACCGCGATATCCGAATAGGTGTCGCTGCCGATCAGCTCGGCCTCATATTCGGTGCCGTCGCTAAGGATGACGGTATAGCGGTCGGCATCTGCGATGACATGGTGATTGGTGACAATATAGCCATCTTTGCTGACGACAAACCCGGAGCCATAGGCATAGTCCACTTCCTGAAGCGGCAGACCCACTTCAAAAGCCGCGACGCTGGTACGGACCCCTACCACGGCCGAATTCATGTTCTGGGCGATTGCGACCACCGGATTATCAAACGAGGTTATATCCGGCGCCGTGCCGCCCAACTCAAGATAGGGGGTGGCTGTCGGTATTGCCTCGGGTGTAGCTTCCATCTGTCCAAAAGTCGCCTTTTCAGTCGTCAGATTGTTCACCCCCACCGCCAGCACAATTCCGGCAATCAGGCAGAAGATAATCAAAAAAACCAAAAGGCCGTTTCTGTTCCGCGTTTTCTGCGCCCGCGCATACTGTCTCGTCTGGGGGCTCTGTTCGGGTGCAGATTCAAAATTTGTAAACTCGCTCATGCTTTCCTCCGATTGTACTTTGGGGTTGGTGCCTATTTCAATGTCCGGGCCGATTCCAGCGTAAACGCAAAGGTAGTCTCGGTCGGCGTATCTTCAATCCAGATTTTCTCTCCGTGCTGGGCCAATATCTTTTTGACCAGCGAAAGGCCGATTCCGGTGCCCGGAATGTCGCGGTTGTGCGACTGGTCCGCCTTATAGAAGCGCTCAAAGATGAATTCTTTGTCCTTTTCGGAGATGGGTTTGCCGGTGTTGGTGATGCGCGCCACCACCTTGCTCTTCTTGAGTTCGGTGGCGATGCGTAAGACCCCGCCGTCCGTATTGAATTTGATGGCGTTGTCGATGAGGTTAGTCACCACCTGCGTAATCTTGCCTTTGTCGGCCGCCACATAGATGTTCTCGGCCTCAAAATCCACATCCACATCCAGATGCTTTTCGTCGATGCGTTTTTCGAAGGACAGCAGGGTGATTCTCAAAAGCTCATTGATATCAAACGCTGTTGGCCGGATGGGAAATTTGCCCGAATCCACTTTGGAAAGCTCCATGAGATCGGTAATCAATGTGTTCAGCCGTTTGGTCTCGCTGAGCGCGATGCCCAGGTACATATCCTGGTCCTCTTTGGGGATGGTCCCGTCCATGACGCCCTGAATGAATCCGGTAATCGAAGTGAGCGGCGTGCGCAGTTCGTGCGACACATTGCCCACAAAGGAGTTCCGTAAGGTCTCGTGGTTTTCCAAATCCCGCGCCATTTCGTTGAAAGAGTTGGCCAGATAGGATATCTCGTCTTCGCCTTTATACTCCACACGCGTGGAATAGTCGCCCTTGGCCAGCGATTTGACCGACCGCGTCACCTCGTTGATGGGCTTGGTGATGGACCGCGCGATGGCCAGAATCAGAAGAAACGCCACTGCAAAGGAGACCACCGCCGAGATCATAAACTGTTTGTTGATGGAGCTGAAAAGAATCGCTAAGTCGCCCATCTTCTTGAACATCGCGATGGCGCCAACCGTCTGTCCGCCGTCATCCTTAAGCGGCGCCGCATAGCTGACCACAGAAACGTCCATAATCTTGTTCTGTCCGAAAATTTTGGAGACATTGTGGCCGGACAGCGCCTGAAGGCGCAGGTAATTGAAATCGCGGTCGTCCGGATTCAGCATGACATTCTCGGCAATATTGGCGGATGAAAACCACCAGATGCCGCCGTTTTGATCAAAAATGACGACCAGAATATCCTGGTCGTAGGCAAATTCAAGAACGCTGTGGAAAAAGCTGATATTGGAAACCGAGTTAAGACCGCTCGCAATGTAGGCATCATTCAGTTCCCCGCGGTACGCTTCCATTTCGCTCGATGTATTGTCCAGATATTCAACCCTAACTAAATAGGCGGACAAAGAAACCGCCAAAAGCAGCGCGACCAAAATGACCAGCACTGTGGTGGTGAACAGCCGCCCAAAAATTGAATTAAACATCAATTGACCTCGAACTTATATCCTACGCCCCAAACGGTCTTTATCTGCCAGTTCTTATCCTCGTTGAAGAGTTTTTCACGGATACGCTTGATATGCACATCCACGGTGCGGGAATCGCCAAAAAAGTCGAACCCCCAAACCTGCTGGAGCAGCTGCTCACGCGTAAACACACGGTTGGCTTTCAGCGCCAGGAAGTACAAAAGCTCAATCTCCTTGGGCGGCATCTCCAGCTCCTTGCCGTTGAACACCACCTTGTAGTTGGCGATATTGATGGATAAATCCTGAAAAATCAGTTCGGTATCTTCGGTCTGTGATTCCTTCGTGCGCCGCAGCAGCGCCTTGACCCGCGCCAAAAGCTCTTTGGGTTCGAAGGGTTTTGTGATGTAATCGTCCGCGCCCAGTTCCAGGCCCAAGACCTTATCAAAGGTTTCGCCCTTGGCCGAAAGCATAATCACAGGGACGCTGGCTTTGGCCCGCACTTCGCGGATAACCTCCCAGCCGTCTTTGCCGGGCATCATGATATCCAGCAGAATAAGATCCGGCTTTCTGGCCTCAAACTTCTTAAGACCCTGAACGCCATCCTGTGCGGTTTCAACCTCATATCCGTCCTTCTCCAAGTACATCCGCACCACATTGCAGATGTTTTTGTCGTCGTCAATCATTAAAACCAGATCTTTTTTCATTTATATGCACCTCTTTATTGTTTTTAACGCTAATCATTATATCATCTTAAATATAAACCAAACTGAATGCGGTTAAAAGGGCAAAAGTTTACATTTAACCAAATATTCACACGAGAACGCGCCTACAGACCCCGAACCGCAACACCATTTCGTAATAAAAGCGCGGCTGTCACGCCGCATCCGTGAATGACGCAATCGCTGAACGAACCATCGTATATCTGCATCACGCCGCAGGAAGGCGACCTTTCCTTCATATACACGATTGAAACGTCGCTTTTTTTCACCAATTCCAGCACGCGTTCGGCGCCGCGGATGAATTCTTCGGTGATATCCTCGCCATTCTTATTCACCACGCGGGCTTTACCGTTCAACACGTCAAAACCGTCTCCGCCGACAATTTCGGCCGGCGGCCGCGGAATCTTCAGACCGGCTAACGCTTCCGGACAAAACAGAACGGCTTCCCCGGATTGCGCCAGTGCCGTCATTTCTTCGTTCGGCTTGGCTGTACCGTTGTAGCGGCAGGCGCGTCCGGCCATGCATGCGCTGATTGCGGTTTTTCCCATGCGCTTATTTCAGCGTGACCACGGTCACGCCGACGTCCCCTTCCCCGTATTCGCCCAGACGGTAGGTATCCACCCGGTTGTTATTCTTTAAATAATAATGGATGCCCTGCCGAAGTTTGCCGGTGCCCTTGCCGTGGATGATGCAGACCTCTTTTAAGCCCGAAAGACTGATATCGTCCAGGAATTTGTCGATGGTCATGATGCCCTCGTCCACGGTCATGCCGCGGATGTCCACATCCATCTTCCCGACCGCTTCCGATCGGATGACCCGATGCTGGGCCTGCGCGGTTCTCTGCGGCGACGTGACCGTTTCAATCTCGGCTATATGCGAGGTCAATTTCATGACGCCAGCCTGAATGGTGAAATTGCCTTTGTCATCGGGCTCGGACACTACGGTGCCCACTGTGCCGATGCCAAGGAGCTTGACCTCGTCGCCGACATGAATCTCCATGTCCTGCTCGGCCTGTTTCTTGCCTTGCGCTTTCAGCGCCGTGTTGAGGGCCTTGGCGCGCGTATCCAGCGCGCTTCGTGCTTCCTGAATGGCCTGCGTGCGGTCGCGCTCGGTTTCGGCCGAGAGTTTGGCTTTCTTCAGCGCGTCGATGACCGTTTCCGCTTCGGTTTTGGCCTGCCGGATGATGTCGGCCGCCTCTTCGCGCGCTTTCCTTAGGATTTCCTTTTCCTTCTGTTCGGCCTGTTCTTTGAGTACTTTGGCCTTGTCTTTAATGCTTTGGCTTTCGCGCTTGAAGCCTTCGGCAATCTCTATCTTCTTCTGCGCTTCCTCCTTGGATGCCGCCGCTTCGTTCAGCAGGGCTTCAAATCGGGTGCGCTCTTCGCTCATATGCCCCTTGGCGCGCTCAATCACCGCCTCGTGAATGCCGAGTTTTTTGGATATCTCAAACGCGTTGGATAGCCCCGGAATGCCCATCCTTAAATGATAGGTCGGGGACAGCGTCTTTAGGTCAAACTCCATGCTGGCGTTCTCGTATCCCGCTTCGACCATGGCAAACGCTTTGATTTCACTGTAGTGCGTGGTGGCCATCACATACGCACCGCTTTTCTGGATGTGCTCCAGAATACTCATGGCCAGCGCCGCGCCTTCGGCCGGGTCGGTGCCCGCGCCGAGTTCATCCAGCAGGACCAGCGCGTCTTTGTTCGCCTGCTCCAAAATCGGGATGATATTCTTCATGTGCGACGAGAAGGTAGACAAACTTTGTTCGATGCTTTGCTCGTCGCCAATATCGGCAAATACCTGTTTAAACACGGGCAATGTACTGCTCCCGAGGGCGGGCAGAAACAATCCGCTCTGCGCCATCAGCTGGAAAAGCCCGCAGGTTTTGAGGCTGACCGTCTTGCCGCCCGTGTTGGGGCCGGTAATAATCAGCGCGGTGTATTCGCCGCCGATTTTGATGCTGACCGGCACCACGGTTTTGGCATCCACCAGCGGATGCCGACCCTCCTTGATGTTGAGGATGCCTTCCGCGTTGAACTCGGGCGGATTGGCTTTCATGTGCCCCGCCAGACGCGCCTTGGCGAATACCAGATCGAGGTACGCCAGAATGACCACGTCGGATGAAAAATCCTGCGTAAATGCCGACGCGGCTTCGGACAGCGCCTGCAGAATGCGGCGTTCCTCGGCTTTAATCTCGGCCTCAATCTGCTTGATTCTGTTGTTGGCTTCCACGACAAATTCGGGTTCGATAAACAGCGTCTGTCCGCTGGCCGACTGGTCGTGTACCAGACCTTTAACGTCCTTTTTGTGCTCGGCGCGCACCGGCACCACGTACCGCCCGTTGCGGCTGGTGACGATGGCGTCCTGCAGGTATTCGCTGATACCGCTGGTTTTGGTCAGCTTGGTCAGCTTATCACGCAAATTCTCGCTCTCGCGGGAAAGCTGCCGCCGCAGGCGAAAGAGTTCATCGGACGCGCTGTCCGCCAGATTTTCCTCATCCAGCACAGCGTTATCGATGGTGCGAATGAATCCTTCGTCATAGAACAGATTCTCAGCCATGTCGGGCAACAGCTTCAGCTGCCCTTCAGCGTCCGGTTTGATGCTGTTCCTGGCGGTCCGTGCGGCTTTGAATACCCCAGAGAGGTGTAAAAGCTCGCGGCAGTTCAGCACGCCCTTGGCTTTCAGCCGCTTAATCTCGCCCGCGCAGTCGCTGAAACTGCTGATGGGCGAATGGGCAAAGCGAAGCGAAATGCTTTCCGCTTCCCTGGTCTCGTTCATCAGCCGGCTGGCTTTTTCAATGGTGACCTCGGGCTCCAGATGCTCGGCTAAAAGTTTCGCCGAATCCGAGACGGCCTCACCCGCCAGCTTTTCCTTTATTTTGTCAAATTCCAGTACTTGATAGATACGTTTATTCATTTGGTTCCCCGTTTATTTCTCCAAAAAAAGGGACGACATCGAAACGTCCCTTTGGCATGGTTCATTGATCTTAATATTTTAGTCTTCGTCATCCCGCTGTCCGAAATCGGGCTTGTCCAGCATGCTGGTGTCAGGATAATCGTCATCTTCGTCGTCTTTCTCAGGTTCATCCCCGAAGTCGAAAGCGGTCTGCCCGCCAAAGACAAACTCGGTCGGCTCTTCGGCCGCTTCGTCGTCCTCATAGTCATCCACGGGAATATCTGATTTCACATCCTCCGCTTCGTCGGCGTCCGACTCATCCCATGCGTCTTGCGCACTCTCATCGGCTTCTTTTACGCCTTCGTCAATCGTCGGGTTGTCCCAGGAATCCAGCTCCAGCCGACGCGGCTGTATAAAATCCTCATCATCAAAAAGTACGGATCTGACCGGTTCTTCCTCATCATCTTTTTCGGGTTCGGGCTCAGCTTCCGATTCAGCCTCAAAATTCTCTTCTGAATCTTCATCAGCCTCTTCTTCCGGTTCCGGCGCATCCCAATCCAAAACCGAATCGGCTCCCGTGACAGATTCAAAGTCATCCGACGTCGGAAAATCGTCCATCTCCGTTTCCGTTTTTTCGGCGTCGAAGTCTCCGTCTTCCGTCCACCTGTCGGCTTCGCGCGCGGTTTCCGTTTCGGCCGGTGCCGCTCCAAAGTCCTCGTCCGGCCCCATCATCAGCCCGTCCGGCGCATGTTCAGACGCTTTCGGCGCATCCCCTTCTTCTACAGCTGCTTCGGATTCTGCTCCCAGCTCGCGTAAAAAGGCGTTCGCGTCGTCCATATCAAATTCGGTTTCCTCGGCCAAAGATTCACTTCCGGGCTGGGGCTGGCTGGCCGCTTCTTCGGCGCGCGCTTCGGCTTCCTCGGCACGCCGTTCGGCTTCTTCCACGCTGGCTTTCAGCAGATTGACATCCGCCGTCAGGTCTTCCAGACGCTGGATGAGCAGCTGCTCGGACTGGGTCAGTTCCTCTATCATCTTCATCAGCTTTTCGCGCGTTTTGACATACTCATCCGCCACGTTGATGGCGGCCAGAACGGTCCGATCGGCCACACTCAAAGCCGGATAGTTATCCGCGATATCACGGACATGCGTGTCCACAATCTGCCCGACCGCAATCATATGTTCGGCCGGATCATCGCCGATAATGGTATATGGTTTGGAAGCAATATTCACTTTGACTTTGTTTTTCGCCATGACAGAATACCCGCCTGATAAGAAATTTGCCGCTCAGCCTTTACATAATGACACTCATAATTATAGAGTATTCCAAAGCGATGCGCAAGTGTGCCATTTTTTAGCAAGTAAAAAAAGAGCGCGGTCACCCGCGCCCTTTATGATATCGCTTAAATTCTTTTACGCTTCCATCTTATAACCAAACTTTTTAAACAGGAAGAAAAGCCGTTTGTTCAACCGTTTTTTATTGATGATGTCAATCTTATAGCCGTTGGTCTTGTAGCCTTCCTGCGCGTCGATGTATTTCTTGAAGTGGTCTTTCTGCTCTTCCCAGCCTTCTATACCAAGGCTGGTGTAAATCTCCTGCATATACAGAAACGGATCCTGAACAAACTCCTCGTACTTCATCTCGATAAGGTTGCCTTCCGGGATTTTCTTTTTGTCCGAAAGATACCGGGTGTAGAGCTTTTCGTAGATGTCCAGCACCACGTCATCCACCAGCGTGTCCGGGTGCTTGGAGATATCCTCCAGAGAAAAGATGGGGAACAGCTTTTTAAACATGCCCACCGTGGACGGGAAGACATTATACGGATTCCGATAGATATGAATGAACTTGGCATCCGGGAACAGCTCCAACAGCATATCAATGCGCGCCGTGTTTTCGGGCGATTTGATAATCAGCTGTTTGCCGCCGGTGTAGTAGGTCAGTTTTTTGATAATCTTCAAATACGCCCGCCGAATCTTCTTCTGGCGCTGTTCGCTCAGTTCGGAATAGAAGGCGCACTTGGCGTAGAACCGCGCGTTGGACGGGAAACTCATCATATGCGTGATGGATTCCTCGATCATGGTGGCCAGCGCAAAGGCTTCTTCCTGCGGTTCTTCTCTGCCCATCTTCATGTTGTCCATGGGGCGTTTACTGGGGAGCACTTTTGTATAAATACTTTTCAGCGTATTGCCCAGCGTGATGAACACCGGGAACGAATAGGTCTGTTCAGCTTTAAAATAGGCTTTGGATTCGTCATGCGCCATGATGCTGGTGAGAAACGTAGTGCCGCTTCGCCAATGACCGACGATGAAGATTGGGGGTTTTTCAATCTTGGTGTTGGCTATTTTCCGCGCGTGAAAAAGGTTCTCCAAAAAAGCCACCGGAGACAGCACCAGACTCATGAACAGCACCTGCGCCACCTTGGGTGCTTCTTTGGGTGACAGCTGCTTACGGTTTTCCCACAGCATATTGACCAGCATCTTAAAGTTCGCGCACTGCAGATAGTGCATGGCCGCGTCTTGTTGTGTACTCATTGTTCTTTTCCCCTTACTTCTGACATTCTAAGCGTATTCTATCACATTCACCCCGCCAGATAAAACGGATTGTGTCAGCGAAATGTAAATTTTCTTAGAAAAAAAGAACAGCCGTCTGTTTTCGGGCTGTTCTTATCCATCTATTGCCTAATTTCGGCGCCGAAGTCTTTTTTCGCGCTGTCCATAATCTTCTGGATAGCCGCGCTGACTTCCTCGTCGGTCAGCGTTCGGTCGGGCGAGCGGAACACCATGGCAAACGCCAGACTTTTCTGGTCGTCAGCCAGCGGTTTGCCCTTATACACGTCAAACAGACTGACCGATTCCATAAACGCACCGCCGTTTTTTCGGATACAATTTAGCAGGCTTCCGGCCGTCACCGCATCTTTCACAATCAGCGCCAGATCGCGCTCGGCCGCCGGATACCTCGGCAACGGTTTGTAGACCTTAAAGTCGTTCACTGCGGCGTAGATTTTGTCCAGATTGAGATGCGCCACATAGACGCGCGCGTCGATGTCAAAGTTGCCGCGCACATCGGGATGAATTTCGCCCATCTCGCCGACAACCGTATTCTTAATCCTAATCTCGGCTTTTCTGCCGGGATGGTAGAATCCCGAACCACCGGGAACAAAGTCCGGAGTGATGCCGAAGATTTCCGCGATGTTTTCCACCACGCCTTTTAAGGAATAGAAATCCTCGTTTTCGCCCGTGATGCCCAAACACACAAAGGGGCTTTCGATGGGCAGCAGGGCGTCTTTGTCCGGGTTCGGCACAAAGGTTTTGGCCGTTTCAAACAGGCGTACGTCCTTTTGCTTCATATTGATATTCCGGCTTAGGACTTTCAGCATATCCGGCACCGGCGTGGTACGTAAGAAACTGTATTCCTCACCCAGCGGGTTGATAATCTCAACCATATTGTAGAGCGCATCATCCTTGTCCAGATTCAGCTTACCTAGCTCGCTGACCGAGGAGAAGGAGAAGGTGGACGCCTCAAAGAATCCGCTGCCTACCAGCAGGGATTTTAAACGGTCGCCGTATTTCTCGCCCGCCGGCACCTGCCCGCGGACGACCTCGCCGGTCATCATGCGCTCTTCGATGTTGTCGTAGCCGAACATGCGCGCCACTTCTTCGGCGATATCCGCGCCCTGACTCATGTCCATAGCCCGGAAGGACGGGATGACCGATTTCAGCGTCGTACCGTCCTGTGTGGTACCGATATACAGGCGGTTTAAGTATTTTTCCATATCCCCGATCGGGATTTCGGTGCCCAGCAGCGCGTTGACCTTCTCGGCAGTCACTTCGACCGTTTTAGGCGTTAAGTCCATATTCAGGATGTCAATCTCTCCGCCGATGACTTCGCCCGCACCGAGTTCCTCGACCAGCGCGCACGCGCGGTCCACCGCCAGCTTGGCGCCCACCGCGTCCACGCCTTTGGAATAGCGCATGGAAGCGTCGGTGCTCATGCCCAGTTCGCGTGAGGACTGCCGGATGTTGCCATAGGTGAAGATGGCGCTTTCAAAGACAATCGATTTTGTCGTCGGCTTAATCTCGGAGTTCTGACCGCCCATGATGCCCGCGATGCCGATGGGGTGCGTGGCGTCGCAGATGAGAAGATTACGCTCGGAGAGCTTTCTTTCTTTATCATCCAATGTGGTGATGGTCTCGCCCGGGCTGGCCGTGCGGACAATAATATGGCTGCCGCCGATGTCGCTGGCGTCAAACGCGTGCATGGGCTGTCCCATTTCCAGCATGACAAAGTTGGTGATGTCCACGATATTGGAGATGGGCCGGACACCCGCCGCTTTTAAGCGTTTCTGCATCCAGGCGGGAGACGGTTCAATTTTGATGTTCTTCACGGCTCTCGCGATATACCGCGGGCAGTATTCGGGGTTCTTCACGTCCACTTTCACGTAATCGTGGATGCTCTCGCTGTTGCCCGTCTTTTTCTGTTCGGGCAAGGTGAGCGGTGCGTCGATGGCGGCCGCCACCTCGCGCGCGATGCCCAAAACAGAGAGCATATCCGGCCGATTGGCGCCGGTCTCAAATTCGAATATCACATCGTCCATGCCGAGGACGGTTTTAATGTCCGTCCCAGGGGTCAGGTCACCTTTTAAAATCAGGATGCCGTAGACGCTGGCGCCCGGGTAATCCGCTTCGGTCAGCTTCAGTTCCTCGCCCGAGCACAGCATGCCGCAGGATTCCACACCCCGTAGCTTGCCTTTTTTAATCTTCATGCCGTTCGGCAAGGCCGCGCCTTCCAGCGCCACCGGAACCAGATCGCCTTCCTGGATGTTGGAAGCACCCGTGACGATTTGAATGTCGGCGCCCTGCCCCACGTTCAACTGGCAGATGACCAGCTTATCCGCGTCCGGATGTTTCTCTATTTTGTTGATTTCCCCAACCACGACGTTTTCGATGCCCTCACCCTGTTTGGTGAACCCCTCCACGCCCGTGCCGGTGACCATCAAGTACTTCATCAGTTCCTCGGGAGCTAAATCGGTCTTGACGTAATCTTTAATCCAACTATATGGTGCTATCATCTCGTTTTCTCTCCCCTCTCTTACCGGAATTGTTTTAGGAACCGCACGTCGTTTTCAAACAGCAGGCGGATATCCGTGATGCCGTATTTGATGTTGACGATTCTGTCCAAGCCCAAGCCGAACGCAAATCCCGAATATACCTCGGGGTCGATGCCGCAGTTGCGCAAGACGTTTGGGTGGACCATGCCGCAT
>ERZ1645192.2670-NODE-2670-length-14715-cov-4.066576_pt1 | contig 14715 bp, 12 predicted proteins | sample MGYA00575354_ERZ1645192 | MGnify/ENA primary metagenome ERZ1645192 (study PRJEB40844, sample SAMN11349763) | freshwater sediment metagenome | isolation source: river sediment | host: Sediment | place: India: Faizupur Khadar , New Delhi | collected 2017-02-21 ... | reverse complement strand
CCTCACGTGCGCCGGCGGAGAGAGCGCCCACTTTCACGAAAGGATACAGGAGCGCGAGTACACGCAACCCCAGACCGCTTTCCTGGAAAGGCTCCTGGAATCGACGGGCCACGACCTCAAGACCCCACTCGGAGTCGTCCTGGGCTATTGCGAGCTCCTTTTCAAGGGCAAGGCCACGCAGGCCGCGGCGGAGCAGGAGCGTATCCAGAAGACCATTTACAGGAACTGCGCCTGGATCTCAGAGATGGTGGAAAAGCTCGAGGATTTTACTTCTACCATAAGGCGGTGCAGGGAGGAAAAACGGGAGGCCGTGAACCTCGCCCAATCCCTCAGGGAGTCGGCGGGAAAGCTCTGCAAGACGTCCTTCACGACACAAGTGAAGCTTAACGTGGAAGGGCCGGAAACGGTTACCGTCAGCGGCGCCCCCTCCCTCTTTTCACTCATATCCGACGAACTCCTCAAGAACTCGATCCTGATCTGCAGGGAGGACCGGGAGATCCTGGTGACCGTGCTTGAGAAGGGCGGCAGATCGATCGTGATCACGGAGATACCGGCCCTCGTGGATGAAGCCCCATCCACCGGGCACCTGGCCGAGCGCGTTTTCATACACCCGCCGGACTTCCACAAGGAATCTGCCGAAATAAAGGCTTTCTGCCTTGGGCTAGGCGCCGTAAAATACCTCGTCATGATGCTCGGCGGCTCGCTGACCGTGACCGGCAGATCCCGCGAGGGCGCGAGGATCACCGTAGAATTCCCTTCCGGCGGGAACTCCTAGTCGGTTTCTTCTGTTTCGCTCCTGGCTGGTTTTTTCTTCAAAAGGACCCTGATGGGCCCGAATGGAACATCCTGGAAAAGGTTCACGACTCTCTTTTTGGCCATTTCCAATATCGCCACGAACGTCAGTACCGTCCCGAACCTTCCCCTGTCCGCCCCGCGCAGGTCGGTGAAAAGCGCGGTGCTTCTCTCTTTCAGGATCGAAAGGATCTCTTCCATCTTGTCGGCGATGTTCTTCTCTTCGACCAGGATCACATTGCCGCCCTTGTTCTCCGTCCTCTGTATGACTGCCTTGATGGCGCTCACAAGATCCCAAACCTCGAGATCATAGCTGTCAAGGCCCTCTTCCCCGCCCGCGCATTCCCTGCGGCGGAACTGATTGATGGCGAGGGCTTCCTTTTCTCCGAGGATGTGCCCGGCCTCGATAAGCTTCCTGTGCTCCAGGAGCTGGTCCACGAGGGCCTGCCTCGGATCCTCCGACGCGGCTTCCTCCTTGGCGTGCCTGGGAAGCAGCATCTGGCTCTTTATGTTGATGAGCGATGCGGCCATCGTGATGAAGTCGGCGGCGATGTAGAGGTTCAGCTCCTTCATCCTTGACAGATACCTGTTGTACTGCTCCGTGATGAGGGCGATGGGGATGTCGTAAATGTCCAGTTCGTTCTTGTCTATGAGGTAGAGAAGAAGGTCCAGAGGCCCTTCGAAAACGGGAAGGGAATACCTGGGCTCCGCTTCTGCGGCCTGTTCTGAAGGTTCGTATGTTTCGTTCCTGACGTCCATTCCCGTATCCAAAAGAGGGTATTATATATTATAATGCGCTATTGGCAAACATGGCACGAATCACGGAGGAAAAATGCGGCAGGAAAAAGATCTGGCAGTGAAAGCCTCTTTCGAGAAGAAGCTCGAGAAACAGCTAAAGGATAAAAAGACCCTTCCTTCAACATCGGAATACGAGTTCCGGCCGCTCTACACGCCGGAAGACTGCCATGAAGGGGATTACGGGGAGACGATCGGCTACCCGGGGGAATTCCCCTACACCAGGGGCGTTCAGGCCTCGATGTACCGGGGAAGGTTCTGGACGATGAGGCAGTACGCGGGATTCGGGACGGCGAAAGAATCGAACGAAAGGTACCGCTACCTCATCGAAAAGGGCCAGACCGGCCTGTCCGTGGCCTTCGACCTTCCGACCCAGATGGGTTACGATTCTGACGACCCGGTCTCGCAGGGCGAGGTCGGGAAAGTGGGAGTCGCCATAGACAGCCTCGAGGACATGGAGGCGCTTCTCAAGGGCATCCCGCTAGACAAGGTTTCTACTTCGATGACGATCAACTCGACGGCGTTCGTTCTCCTCTCCTTCTACCTCGCGGTGGCGGAAAAACAGGGCGTCCCCTTCTCCGCTCTCTCGGGGACCATTCAGAACGACATCCTGAAGGAATACATAGCGAGGGGGACCTACGTGTTCCCTCCGAAGCCTTCTCTCAGGCTCATCACCGATATTTTCGCTTTCGCCGGCACCAACGTTCCCAAGTGGAACACGATCTCGATTTCCGGGTACCACATAAGGGAGGCCGGATCCAGCGCCGTCCAGGAAATAGCGTTCACCTTCCTCGACGGCATGACATATGTCCGGGCGGCATCCGAGTCCGGGCTGGACGTGAACAGCTTCGGCGAACGGCTCTCCTTCTTCTTCAACGCGCACAACAACTTCCTCGAGGAGATAGCCAAGTTCAGGGCGGCGCGGCGGTTGTGGGCCAGGATCATGCGGGACAAGTTCAAAGCCACGAACCCCAAGGCTCAGATGCTCCGGTTCCACACCCAGACGGCGGGATGCACTCTCACGGCACAGCAACCCGACGTCAACGTCGTGAGGGTCACGCTGCCGGCGCTGTCCGCGGTCCTGGGAGGCACGCAGTCCCTTCACACGAACTCAAAGGACGAGGCCCTGGGCCTTCCGACCGCCGAATCGGCAACATTGGCTCTGAGGACGCAGCAGGCCATCGCCCACGAGAGCGGGGTTTCAGACATCATAGACCCGCTGGGCGGTTCTTACGCCATAGAAGCCCTTACTGACAAGATCGAATCAGAAGCCATGAAGCTCATAGAAGAGATCGAAGGCTCGGGGGGAATGGTCGATGCGATCGAAAAAGGCATAGTCCAGAGGCAGATAGAGGATTCTTCCTACGGGTACCAGAAGGAAGTGGAAGCCGGTTCGAGGGTTATCGTGGGCGTCAATTCGTTCTCGGAATCTTCGGAGACCGATATCCCCGTGCTCAAGGTAGACCCCGGGCTTGAGGCGGAGCAGGTGGAAAGGCTCAGGAGCCTGAAGGCCCGGAGGGACAATTCTGCAGTCCGGACAGCACTTGACAGGGTGAGAGCCGCCGCGAAGTCCTCGGAAAACATCATGCCTCCCACTCTCGAGGCGGTCAAAGCCTACGCCACCATCGGGGAGATCGTGAACACCCTGAAGGAAGTGTTCGGCGTGTTCAGGGCGACCTGATTGAACGGTGGCCTCTCCGAAAACACCAGGCGAACGTTCCACGCCCACCTGAGAGCCCACCTCTTCGAGGGCATTTTCACGGGCGTCTGGCTCCTGAACGACATCGTGGCGAGGAAGCACTTCGCCGCCTCCCCTATCCTGGTAACGCTCCTGGTAATGTCGGCCTCGGCGTCGCTGATCTTCTCTCTCCCGCTCGGCTCGATGATGGCCTTCCGCCCCAAGAAGCTGTTCTTCATGATGGCCGCCGTCCCGAGGCTCGCTTTTTTCCTTTGCTTCTTCTGCCATTCTGCCGCAGGCTTCGTCATACTGGTCTCCATCGCTTCGATCTCCTACCCTCTTTTCTTCAGCGCTCAGAACGCCATACTTAAATCCAATTACGGAGAAGGAAACCGCGGAAGACTGTTCGGGCTGGTATATTCATTCTCCGGACTGATGGCGATCTTCACATCTTTAACTGTAGGAAGGCTTTACGATGTATTCCCATCGGCGCCCTCGTTCGTCTACCCCATAGCCGCGGCCGCAGGTTTCATTTCATGTTTCCTCATGTCCCGCATAAAAGAATCGGGCGAACTGAAAGAAGGGGCGGCCACCCTTGTGCGGCCCCTGGAGATACTCAGGAAGCGTCCCGACTTCAGGCAGTTCGAGATCTCCTACTTCCTTTACGGCATCGGCTTCATGATGATGCTGCCTCTCCTACCACTATATCTGGTAGACCACCTCAGGGTGTCATACAGCCAAGCGTCATTTCTCAACGGATTCTTCTACCAGGGAATGATCGTTCTTTTCTCATGGTTCATGGGAAGGCTTACAGATAAGATCCACCCGCTCCATCTCAACCGCGTCGGATTCGCGGCGCTGATCTTCTATCCCGTTTCGCTCTCCCTCGTTTCAGTTGTGGCCTTCGCTTACCCGGCCTATGGCTGGTACGGCATCAGCATGGCGGTCGTGAACGTTTCCTGGTATCTGGCTCCGCTTACCTTCTGCCATGCCAAGGAAGAGGCTTCGTCTTTCGGCGCTTTGCACGTGGCCCTGGCGGGGGTCAGGTCTTTCATCGCGTTCCCGCTGGGTACGCTTCTTTACTCCCTGACGGGAACGTTCTGGGTGCCATTCCTGACAGCATCTTCGCTTTTCCTGGTCAGCTCCCTGGTCATCCCCTCGCCAGATAAAATCATAAGCCCAAAAGAATGAAGAAGTTGCGGCTGAGCCGCCTCATAAATGCAATAAAAATGCCAATATATGGGCATGGAGAGCCTTGACAAACACAACATCTTGGATTATAGTCTGATTGCCCTGAAAAGGGTCTTTTAGAAAATCGAACGGAAATAGGAGAAATTTGATGGATAAGAATAAAGGTATGGGCGGGGTATCCAAAGAAAGAAAGGAATCAAAGGACGATCTTTTCCAGGAGTCGCCGCAGGAAAAGAAGCAGGAAACAGGCGACATGGTATCAGACCAGTTGGTTTCGGAGGCTCTGGAGCCCTTCTCGATCAAGCGCCACTTTACGACGCAGGGCATATCTCCTTACGATCAAACAAGATACGTGAAGAGAGGTTCCAGGATCCTCAACCCTGACGGTTCCGTTGTCTTCTCGCTCGACGACGCGGAAGTGCCGGAAGATTGGTCCCAGCTTGCCACGGATATACTGATCTCGAAGTATTTCAGAAAGGCCGGGGTTCCGGGGACAGGCAACGAAACCTCGATAAAACAGGTGGTACAGAGGATCGCACACACTCTGAGGAACGAAGGCGAAAAGTTCAGGAACTATTTCCTGGACGAGAACGAGGCCCAGACCTTCGAGGACGAGCTCGTCCACATCCTGATCAGCCAGAAGGGCGCGTTCAATTCCCCGGTCTGGTTCAACCTCGGCCTATACCACGAATACGGCATAGAGGGCCAGGGAGGCGCTTTCTGCTTCGATCCTCAGGCCGGAAGGATCGAAGAGACCAGGAACGCCTACCAGCGCCCGCAGTGCTCCGCCTGCTTCATCCAGTCGGTCAAGGACGACCTGATGGACATTTTTCAGCTGGTGAAGAACGAGGCGAGGCTTTTCAAGTACGGTTCGGGAACCGGAACGAACTTTTCGAGGATCCGTTCCAAGGAAGAGAAGCTCTCCGGAGGAGGGACCTCGTCGGGGCTGATGTCCTTCCTCGAAGTTCTGGACAGGGCCGCGGGCGCCACCAAGTCGGGCGGCACGACCCGCAGGGCCGCCAAGATGGTCATCCTGGACGTGGACCATCCCGAGATAGTCGATTTCATAAGCTGGAAGAAACGCGAAGAAGAAAAGGCCCGCCTCCTTGCAAAGAGCGGCGTCCAGATGGACGAGGCGATCAGGACCGTATCGGGCCAGAACGCCAACAACTCGGTGAGGGTGACCGACGAGTTCATGGAGGCGTGCGAAAAGAACGCGACCTTCGCGACCAGGAGCCGAGTTTCAGGGGAGGAATCCCAGACCTACAAGGCGAGGGACATATCCAAGATGATCTCAGAAGGCGCCTGGGAGTGCGGCGACCCCGGCCTGCAGTTCGACACGACGATCAACAAATGGCACACATGCAAAACCTCCGGAAGGATCAACGCTTCCAACCCCTGTTCCGAATACATGTTCCTGGACGATTCTTCTTGCAACCTCGCGAGCATAAACCTGCTCAAGTACCTCCGGGAGGACGGCTCTTTCGACATCGAAGGGTTCAAGCACACGGTCGCCGTACTCATTATGGCGCAGGAGATCCTCGTGGACCTCGCCTCCTATCCCACCGAGACGATAGCGAGGAACAGCCATGATTTCCGCCCGCTGGGACTGGGATACGCCAATCTGGGGACGCTCCTCATGGTTTCCGGCATCCCTTACGACAGCCCCAAGGGGTTCGCATGGTGCTCGGCAGTGACCAGCCTCATGACGGGGCACGCCTACACCGTTTCGGCGCACATAGCCGAAAGGAAGGGCGCCTTCCCCGCTTACAGCATCAACAAGGAATCGATGCTCGACGTCATCAAGATGCACCGGACCGAAAGCACGAAGATAGACAGTTCCCTGGTCCCCGAACCGCTGGCAACCGCTTCATCGCAGGCCTGGGACGACGCCCTCCTTTTCGGGATGCGCTTCGAGTACCGCAACGCCCAGGCGTCGGTCCTCGCGCCCACGGGGACTATTGGCCTCCTGATGGATTGCGACACGACCGGTATCGAACCTGATTTCACTCTCGTGAAGTTCAAGAAGCTCGCTGGAGGAGGATATTTCAAGATCGTCAACCAGTCAGTCGAACCGGCTCTGAGGAAGCTCGGCTACTCCCCGAAGGAGATAGGCGAGATCCTTGACTACCTTCTGGGCACGTTGAAGCTCGAAGGCACGCCCTTCATCAACCCGAGGACGCTCGCCGAAAAAGGCCTTACTCAGGAGGAGATATCCAAAGTGGAAGCCCAGCTCCCCAGGGTGGTCGAGATATCGCAGGCGTTCACGCTCCCCGTTCTGGGCGAGGCTTGCGTCAGGAGATTCGGCGTCGTCCCAGAAGAAGCCGGCAGGAAAGACTTCTCCCTGATCTCGAAGCTCGGGTTCAAGCCGGTCGAGATCGAGGAGGCGTCGAAGGCCGCGACCGGCCACATGACACTTGAAGGCGCCCCCTACCTGAAGGAAGAGCACCTGCCCGTCTTCGACTGCGCGAACAGGTGCGGCAGGTACGGGAAGAGGTTCATAGCTCCCTTGGGGCACATCAGGATGATGGCGGCCGCCCAGCCTTTCATCTCGGGGGCGATCTCGAAAACGGTCAATCTCCCGAACAGCATCACTCCCGAAGAGATAGAAAGGGTATTCTCCGAGGCGTGGAAGAGGGGGGTCAAGGCCATCGCGGTCTACCGCGACGGTTCGAAGATGCTCCAGCCGCTTTCGGACGCATCCACCGAGAAAAAGGAAGGGAAGGAAAAAGCCCCTCAGCAGATCGCCGACCTCTGGAGGACGCCCCTCCAGAGAAGGAGGCTGCCCAAGAAAAGAAAGGGATTCACGCAGGAAGCCCGCGTCGGCGGCCAGAAGATCTACCTGAGGACCGGCGAATACGAAGACGGCAGGCTGGGCGAGATATTCGTCGACGTCCACAAGGAAGGGGCCTCTTTCAGAAGCCTCATGAACTGCTTCGCGATAGCCATTTCCCTGGGGCTCCAGTACGGCGTCCCGCTGGAAGAGTACGTGGACTGCTTCACTTTCACAAGCTTCGAACCGAGAGGCACCGTCACGGACCATCCCAACATAAAGCACGCCAATTCAATGATCGATTACCTTTTCAGGGTCATCGCCCTCGAGTATCTCAAGAGGACCGACCTCGTCCAGGTGAAACCCCAGGAGATAACGCCCGAAGCGGACGCAACTAAGATCCTGGCGTCTCCGACAGCTTCAAGCAAGGAACTGCAGGAGGCCGAAGAGATATTGAAGACCGAATCGAAGCTTCCGGTCTACAAGCTCGCCGAGAGCTCCGTCGCGAGCCAATACCTGGGCTCGATGATGGGCGACGCTCCTTTCTGCAGCATCTGCGGCCACCTTACCGTCAGGAACGGCGCCTGTTACAAGTGCCTCAACTGCGGCAATTCACTCGGCTGTTCATAAAAAATCCTTTGTCATCACTGGCATCAGGGCAGGGGTCGATCCCCTGGCCTCCTCCGGGCGGAAGATATTTCCGGGCCGGACATTGCCTTCCCCGCCCATCGCATATTGAGGACTTCCGCTCTTTCCTCTTTCCCTCCCATGCGCGAATGGTGTAAAATCCCTATCGGAGGTCGACATGGCAAAAAGGCTGGTATTCATGATCTTCGCCTCGCTCATCCTGATCCCCTCGCTTGCGGCAGAACCGGGCGCGCCCGCGCCGGGCAAGATCTGGGGCAGCGGCCACCTTGATCAGGAACAATACGTCCTTGCCCTCCACTTCGAACAGGACCTTTATTCCGGCGGCACGCTAAAAGCCATCAAGATCACTTTCGAGCCCAGCGGGACAGTAGCCGCTTTGATCTACGATGAAGCCTGCTCCGCGGAGGAGGTGGATTCTTTCCTGGACGGCAAAGCGTCCCTCTCCTTCATGAAAGTGATGTCCTTTATAAGGCTTGACCCGAGGATATATTATTATCCGCAGGCCAGGCATCTCGCTGAGGACACGGCCGTGAGGGTCGAATACCTTGTCTCCGATAACGCCGATGACGGAGATGTTTCTCCGGTCGACGGGCCGGAAGTGCTCTTCAATGATATTGCCGGGACAGACTTCTTCCTGACGCCCGCCAGCTGACACGACACTAGCGGGCCTGCCCGGCCCGGACAAACCGTCGAGTTCCGTAATTTATTGGTTGCATCCTATTATCGCGCCGCCTGGAGGAGTCATGACGGAAAAAATCTTTCAAGCCGCCATCTGGGGAACGGCGTTCTTCGCCGCGGCGGTGTTGTTCTGTTTCGGGATAAGGAAATTGAAGACAGGGAAAAAAGCCGGGCCGTTCATGACGGCGCTCGCCCTTGCTTTGTGCATTCTGGGCCTCGAGAGCTCGGCCGCAAGGGCCGAAGCTCCTCCCGCCAATGGAGAAAGGCGCGCTGAGAAATACCCCGAGAGCAGGGTCCTAGATCTTAACAAGGCCGCCGAATGGAAGAAATTCAAGGATTTCTGGGTAAAACTCGACCTCATCGCCCCTAAGAAGAGGACCGAAACAGCATCGGGTCCCATCCTCGAGTACTACGGCTCGATAACGAAAGAAGAGGCCGACAGGTTCAAGGTGGAACTCAAGCAGGTCGCCGAAGGGTTGAAACGCCTTGAATCTTCGCAATTGCTGTATCCCGATGAGACCGCCCTTTTCGTGAGGCTGTGCGGGGAAAGGATAGACCAGATGGCTGGGTTCCCGATGAGCATGATGACGAGGATGGTCCCGCCTCCCCATCTTTTAAGAAAGGAAGAGACCATAGGAAGCCTCGAGAGAAGGATAGACGGCCTGCTGACGCTGAAAAAGAACGGGAAGATAAACCAGGAGGAGTGCTCCGCGGCTCTTAAGAACATCCAGAAAGACGTCGGTGCTTTCTCGGCATACGACGTTGTAAGCAGGGGGAGCCTAGGGTACAGCCTTGTCTTCGGGGAAAAAACGAAAATCGCGGAAGAAGGCCCTTTCCTGATCGAAAACCTGATAAAGGAATACGAAGCCCGGTATGCTGAAATCCTTGAGGCCAGGAAGAAGGATCCCGGGCCGCAGGAATCGGCAGCCGTGAAAAACGAGCTGGACGCGAAGTACGCGGAAACCGTCGATTCACTGATTAAGCTGAAGAGATCCATGCCATTCATCAACGAGGCGGTCCTGGACCTGGAAAGATGATTCGCCCGTACTTCGTTTTCGAGATCACCCGGCGCTGCAACAGCAACTGTCTATACTGCTACAACGTGTGGAAGCAGGAGAAAGGCTATCCCGCGGGAGAACTTTCAATTTCCGGGATCAGGCGCCTTTTCGATAAGCTTCTTTCGGAAGTGACGCCCGCGGGGGTCACCATCGCGGGAGGAGAACCTCTTCTTCATCACGAAACGGCTGAAACCGCAAAATACCTTTCAACAAAAAGCGTCGCGGTCGGCGTCGCGACCAACGGCGTCCTTCTCGATGAGGAGATGGCCGTAAGGCTTGCCGGTGCAGGCGTGGAGCGCTTCGAAATATCGATCCCCGCCCTCGACGCCGGAAGGTACCGCAGGCTTATGGGAGAGGACGGCTCCGGGCCTGCAAGAAGGGCTCTCCTGCTTGCCAGGCAGGCCGGGGCGAAATCGACCATATCTTTTGTCATTACAAGGCTCAACATGAGCGACATAGGAGAAGTCATCGACCTTGCCGCGGCTTTTTCCGCCGACTCGGTGTCCCTGAACCGCTTCGTCCCTGGCGGTGAGGGCTTGCGCCACTCTTCAGGATTGCTTCCGTCAAGGGATGAACTGGAGGAAACGCTCACGACAGCGGACAACAGGAGCGAGAAACTCGGGATTCCGGTCGCCGTGACCATACCGATTGAACCTTGTGTTATCGTGCATGAGCGGTTTCCCCATCTCCACTTCGGGACATGCTGCTGTGGAAAGGAAAAGTGGGTCATCGACCCCCTCGGCAATTTGCGCACTTGCGAGCAGAACCCGGAGATACTCGGCAGCCTTTTCGAAAAGGGTTTCGAAGAGCTGGCATGCTCCATCCGGGCTGACCGTTTCAGAAAGGACAACCTGAGGGCCGAATGCACGAACTGCATCGATTATTTCCGCTGCGGGGGCGGATGCAGGTTCCTGGGGAACAACTGATGATAAAGGGCCTTCAGAACGAACCGACCGCTTCTTCGGGCGTCCGGTACTTGTCGAATATAGAAGACATGCTGGTTATGTCGAGGATGTGGTCCACCGCCGCCTTGTCGCTCACCAGCTTGATGATCCCTCCAACCCGCCTTGCGACGGTGTAAGCGGCGGCCAGGTCTCCCAGGCCCGTTGAATCGATGAACGACACGCCCCTCAGATCGACGATTATTTTTTTCCTTCCTTTCCCGACCTGCTCGCTTACGACATCCCTGATCTTGACCAGGGATGTTTTGCCATCGATCCTCAGGATAACTACTTCTCCGATCTCTTCGAAGGGCGATGACATTCCGCGAGCCTCTCCTTTCTCTCCATCCTTGATTCTAACCCATAATTCCCGGATCCGGAAATGCTATCGCGATAGCCTTTCCAGCAGTTCATCAAGGTAGTATAATAGATGTTTTAAGGGGTGAGAGATGAACAGAACGATCATGACAATCGGGCCATTCGATTCAAGCGGGGCAACGGGGATCGCCGCGGACATCAAGACTTTCCAAACCTTCAGAGTTTACGGAGCGCCCGTCGTGACGGCGATCATCGCGCAGAACACATCGGGGATCCAGGGAGTTTTCCCCGTGCCCATGGAGTTCGTCGGCCAGCAGATGGAGGCCATAGTCTCTGACATGCCCATGCACGCCGCGAAGCTGGGTTTCCTCAGTTCCGCAAACAATATCGACATCATTTCGTCCCTTCTCAAGGCGATGAACATCAAATGCCCCCTCATGATAGACCCCGTGATCGTCAACCACGAAGGTCAACGGCTCCTCGCGGACGACGCGGTGGCGGCCCTGAAGGGCAAGCTCATCCCGTCCGCCTACGCGGTCACTCCGAACATCGAAGAAGCCGAACTTCTGACGGGAGTCACGATCAAGGACATGAACAACGCCAAAGAAGCCGCAAAGATCCTTTTCGATCTCGGAGCGAAGAACATTATCATAACGGGAGGGCACCTTCAGGAGATAAGAGCCCTCGACCTGTGGTACGACGGCAGCCACTTCCACATTTTCGAAGCGCCGCGCCTCAAGACCAAGAACACGCTCGGGATAGGCGCGACATTCTCCGCCATCGTCATCGCCCTCATCGCAAGGGGCCTCGGCATGGGCGAAAGCATCGAAAAGGCGAAACAGTACCTTTCCAAGGCCATGCAGCACCCGTTCCAGATAGGTAAGGGGCTGGGGCCCCTGAACCACACGATACCTATGTAAGTTTTTTCTTTATGGACCTGGCGAAATCCACCGCCGAAGGGTCTGAAAGCGTTTCATCCGTCGCCAGTTCGTCTAGGTAGCCCGCCGTAAGGACGGCCGCTTTCCCGTACCTTTCCTTTTTCCTGTGCATGACCTGGTAACCGAACGTGCCAAGAGCCTTGAGCGCTCTCTGCAGCGAGGTTTTCATGAACTCCGCGGGGTCCGCACCCGTGGCCGTCAGCGCGGCCGCGAGGATCCGCTTCTTTTCATTCGGGGAAGGTTTCCTGTAGCCGTCCACGTATAGCGAGGCGAAATCATAGCATCTCGGCGCCATCAGGGCGTCCTGGTAATCGACCACGAAGATCGAATTCCCGGCCACCATTATGTTTTCCGAATGATAGTCGCGATGCGCGAAAACCGCAGGCGCCCTGCCCAGATCTTCCGTCAGCTTGTAGACGCTCTCCTTGACCTTTTCCGAAGGTTTTTCGCAAAGGTACGACGAGCAGAAATTCAGGAAGAAATAGTTCATTTCGAACCTGAGCCTGTCGATGTCCAGGCTGTTGACCTTGTAGTTCGCGGGAACCGTGCCGGGAGATATCCCCGCGAATATTCCGGCTACTCTCAGGACCTCGGCGAACAAGTGACCGGACTTTTTTTCGGCGGAGAAAAGCCCTCCCTCGACGAACTCGGTGATCACCGCCTGATCGTCGTCCAGAGAAAGTATCCCGGGGACGGGGACTTTCTTCGAAACAAGGAACCGAGTTATGGCTACGAACCTCTCCCTGTCTTCCTTGCTGTCGAAGCTGATCATGAGGGCAGCCCTGCCCTTGCACGTGCCTTTGAAGAATCGCTTTGTCGAAGCGTGAGCTTCAAGCGGCTTCCACTTCTCAGCTGTCATATTCAGGCCATCACCTCGTCTCACCGCCATTTTCGCGTCAGCGCGAGCTCTTTTCTATCTGGGAAAGAAGGTCCTCCGCCTTGGCCGAAGCTTCCGAATAAGGGTAATTTTCCACCAGCTGTTTCAGGAGCGTGGTCCTCTCCTCCGTTTTTCCCAGCGCCCCCGCGCAGAGAGCTTCCTTGTAGACCGCGTCCGGGACCTTGTTGCCGAAGGGAAAATGTTCGGCGACCGCCTGGAACCCGTCCTTGGCCTCCTGGAAATTCTTCTGCGAGTAGAAGCACTCGCCTATCCAGTACTGGGCGTTGTCGGCCAGGTCGCTCTGGGGGAATTTCACGATGAAGTCCGCGAACGCCCTTTCCGCTTCCTCGATCTTGCCGTTCTTCATGAAATCCATGGCCCGGTTGTAGATCTCTCCGGGGTCCTGCGACAGGTTTCCCGAATCCTCGATGGCAAGGCGATGCTCTGCCTGCGGTATCTCCGCGGGCGTTTCCGCAACTGCCCCGCCCCTGCCCGCGTTCAGTTCGTCGATCTTCTTCGCGAGCTCGGCCTGCTGCTTCTCCAGCTTCTGTATGTCCTGCCTCAGGTAATCGACCGAGCGCTGAATGTCGGCGGGCGGCTCGAGCATAGCCGCGCAGCCCATCATGGAGGCCGCCGTAACGAAAGTGAAGACGATCGCAGCATTCCTGAACATCCTAGTCTCCTCTCTTGAATATCTTCTTGAAAAAAGAATCCCTCTTTTCGTCCTTTTCGGCTTCGATCCGGAGAAGTTCGTGCCAGAGCCTCTTTTCATCCCTGGAGATCTTCGACGGGGTCCTCAGGCCTATCTCCACGAACAGGTCTCCCCTACCCCGGTGGTGCAGCCTGGGGAGTCCCTTCCCGCCTATCTTGAACTTCTGGCCGTTCTGAGTGTTCGGCGGAACGGACAGTTTTTCGTCTTTCCCATCGAGGCACTGTATTTCGACTTCTGTTCCGAGGACCGCTTCGGGAAGCGAGACCCATATCCTGCAGAAAAGGTGCTCTCCGCTTCTCATGTAGAATGGATGGTCCTTGATCCCGATGAAAATGTAAAGGTCTCCCCTCGGCCCGCCCTTGGCGCCAATCTCTCCCTGTCCGGCGACCTTGAGCCTCGACCCGCTCTCAACTCCCTGCGGGATCCTCACGCTGATCTTCTTGGTCTTGAGCTGTCTTCCCATTCCCCTGCATTCAGCGCATTTCTCCTTCGCTATCGTGCCATCTCCTCCGCATTGGGGACAGCTCCTGGAGATCGCGAAGAACCCCTGGTTGTATATGATGCTGCCCTTGCCGCCGCAGGCGGAGCATGTCGACCTCTTTCCGTCTTTGGCGCCCGTGCCGGAGCACTTCGGACAGTGCTCCTCCAGAGGGATCTCTATCTCCTTCTCGCACCCTTCGAGGACTTCCTCGAGGCTCACGTCCATGTCGTACCTCAGGTCCGCGCCTCTCTGCGGCCCGTGATGCCTCTGCGCCCTTCCGAAAAGGTCCCCGAATCCGAAAAGGTTCCCGAAAAGATCCCCGAAATCGTCGAAAACGGCGGAATCCCAGTCGACCCCGCCCGGGCCTCCGACCTTCCCGTACCGGTCGTAACGGGAACGCTTCTCCGGGTCGCCAAGCACCGAATAAGCTTCGGACGCCTTCTTGAACTTTTCCTCCGCGTCCTTGTCTCCGGGGTTCCGGTCGGGGTGGTATTTGAGCGCGGCCTGGCGGTAGGCGACCTTTATCTGCTCCTGGGTCGCGTCCCTCGGCACGCAGAGTATTTCATAATAATCTCCGCTTCCGCTCATTATTTACTTCTTTTCATCCTTCTGTGGCGCCTGTTCCGAAGGCTCAGATTTTATTCCCATCTGTGCCAGCGGGTCGTTCATTATGGCCTCGGTGATCTTGTGGGATATGTCGCTCAGCTGGAAAAACACATCGTGAAGGTTCGAGGTAGATTCTGAAAGGACTTCTTTCCTGGCCTGCTTTATCGCAGTTTCCGCCTTGGCTTTCGTCTCGGCGTCCAACAGGGCTCCGAATTCGCTGAAGGATTTC
>ERZ1645192.2669-NODE-2669-length-14719-cov-6.627455_pt1 | contig 14719 bp, 13 predicted proteins | sample MGYA00575354_ERZ1645192 | MGnify/ENA primary metagenome ERZ1645192 (study PRJEB40844, sample SAMN11349763) | freshwater sediment metagenome | isolation source: river sediment | host: Sediment | place: India: Faizupur Khadar , New Delhi | collected 2017-02-21 ... | reverse complement strand
TGGCCGACCAGCACGGCGGTCGCCGAGCTGGCGATGCCCGGCATGTTGTGGTGTTCGGCCAGCCAGTAGCGGGTGAAACCCAGGGCTTCGACGTGGCGGGCATTGGCCAGCGAAAGCTGCAAGGCCTCGCCAACCGTGCCGCCTTGACGAACGGCAACCAGGTCGAGCATGGACAGGCGAATATTGTTGAGCGAATTCATTGCTTCTCCCCGGCAAGATCACGATGGGCGCCAGGATTGCGCCGGCTCGCCGCCCAACTGAGCAGCGACAGCAAAACCAGCCCGCTACCGATGAGCAGGATGCCGGCCACCTCGGTGGCCTTGAATTCCTCCCCGAAGGTCAGGCGCGACGACAGGATGGCGACCACCGGCGTGCCGAGCACCGACAGGCTGGCCTCCCACGCCGGAACGCGGTCGAGGATGTAGATCCACAGCCACCAGCACATGGCCGTGCTGGCCACCGACATGAAGCCGAGGAGGCCAACGTAGGACAGGGTCCATTGCGTCGGCGGCTCGGGCACGACCAGGCTGAGCAGCACCAGTGGCACGGCGCCGAGCACCATCTGCCAGGCGGTCAGGGTCAGCAGGTCGACCGGCGTGGTCGAGCGCAGGCGCTTGATCAAAATGGTGCCGGTAGCCCAGCACAGCGCCGCCATCAGGCCGAGGAACTTGCTGAACAGGCTGGCCTGCATGTCCCACGGCTCGATGATCATCAGCAACCCGGTCAGCGTGCTGGCTGCCGCCAGCCACTGCTTGCCGCGCACCCGCTCGCCGAGCAGCGGCCAGGCCAGCAGCAAGGTCCAGATCGGCATGGTGAAGATGAGCACCGCTGTCTTGCCGGGGCCGCCTTCGACCAGTGCCCAGGTCTGGAAAATCATGAAGCCGGCCACCTGGGTCAGGCCGATGGCCAGCGTCTGGCCGGGCGCCACCAGCTTGAGCGGCTTGCCGATCAGCTTGAGGACGAGGAGCAGCGACAGCGCGCCGCCCACGCAACGCTCGGCGGCGAAGGCGAACGGCGGGGCGTACTGCAGGCCCTGTTTGGCCAGCACCCAGGTGTAGCCCCAGGTCAGCGACAGGACGACAAGTGCGATGGCTGGTAGCCAGCGGCGATAGGAATTCATTCAGTTCTCGAAACGGCCATGACCGGCAAAACCGGCCATGGCTGCTTTTTAGTTGGCCAGCGTCGGGTAATCGGTGTAACCCTCGGCCCCGCCGCCGTAGAGCTTGTCGGCGCGCAGTTCGTTCAGCGCAGCCCCTTCGCGCAGACGGCGAACCAGGTCCGGCGTGCTGATGAACGAGCGGCCAAAGGCGATCAGGTCGGCCTTGCCATCGGCGACGGTCTGCAGGGCGAGATCGCGGCTGTAGCCGTTATTGACCATCCACGCCCCCTTGCAGGCGCGATGCAGCGCTTCGTAATCGAAGGGCTTGCCTTCCGGCGTCCGCGTGCCGCCGGTTTCACCCTCGATCACGTGCAGATAGGCCAGGCCGAAGGGCGCCAACTGCTCGACGACGTAGCCATAGAGGGCTTGCGGGTCGCTGTCGAGCGGTGCGGTGAAGGTAGTCATCGGGCTCAGGCGGATACCCGTGCGCCCGGCGCCGATCTCGCCGGCAATGGCGGCAACGACTTCGAGCAGCAGACGGGCACGGTTCGCGATGCTGCCGCCGTAGGGGCCGCTGCGGTCATTGACGCTGTCGCGCAGGAACTGCTCGATCAGGTAGGTGTTGGCGGCGTGGATTTCCACCCCGTCAAAACCGGCGTCGATGGCGTTGCGCGCAGCGCGGCGGTAGTCCTCGATCAGTGCGGGGATTTCGTCATCACGCAGGGCACGCGGCTTGGAAACCGGAATGAAGCCTTCGCGGGTAAAGGTCGAGGCATTGGCCACCCGGTCGGTCGAGGACACCGGCGCGGCACCGTCCGGCAACAGCGAGCTATGCGAAATACGCCCCACATGCCAGAGCTGCAGCACGATCTTGCCGCCCTCGCCATGCACGGCCGAGGTCACCTCGCGCCAGGCGGCGACCTGCTCTGCCGACCAGATGCCCGGGGTGTCGAGATAGCCCTGGGCGAGCGGGCTGATCGGGCTGGCCTCGGCGATGATCAGGCCGGCCGTGGCGCGCTGGCGGTAATACTCGACCGTCAGCGGGCCGGGCTTGTTGCCTTCGATGGCGCGGTTGCGGGTCAGCGGCGCCATCACGATGCGGTTGGCCAGGGCCATGTCGCCTACTTGAATCGGATCGAACAAGGTAGTCATCTGATCTTCCTTTCAACAAAGTAAAAATTAGACCGGTCGTCTAAAAAACAGCAGCAAAAATTGGCCACCTTCCGGCGACCAACAAGGTGAGGAAAAACTCAGGGGGCCAGCAGGCTCCGGGTAAAGGCCATGGCATTGGCCAGTGCCGCACCATCGCGATGCAGCTTGCCGATCAGGCTGGCGCCCAGCCACAGCTGGTAAAGCGTCTGGGCAATCGCCGGCGCATCCATCGGCGGAATCGAACCATCGGCCACGCCCGCTTCGATCACGCGGGCAATGCGCTGCACGACCTGCTCGGTGCCATCGCGCAGGGTGACCCGCATGGCATCGGAGAGATCGGCCACCTCCCCGCCCAGCTTGACGACCATGCATTTCTGTTCGGCACAGGCGTCGACCTGCTTGTCCAGCCAGGTCTGCCAGTAGCGCATCAGGCGCTCGCGCCCGCAGCCGGCTTCGGCGGCAAACAAGGCGTCGAGCTCGGCCAGGTAACGGTCGAAATAGTCCTGCAGCAAGGCCTGGCCGTACTGCTCCTTGGACGCGAAGTAATGGTAGAACGAACCCTTGGGCACGCCGGCGGCGGTCAGGATTTCGTTCAGGCCCACACTGGCGAAGCCCTTGCCGACGATGATGCGTTGGCCGGTTTCGAGAATGTGCTGGCGGGTGTTGTCGTGGCGTGTGTTCATGGCGAGATGGTTTCCGCCAAATTAGACCGGTCGTCTAGAAAAAGTTCCCCCTATTTTCCGGGGCTACCGAAGCACCTGGCAAATAGCCTGGAATCGCCCTACCATCGGGCTTTTCCAGGCGTCTCAATCGACCATGCCCGCACCGGCTTCACCGCTCACCGACTCAAGACAACTCGTCCGCGTGCTCGCCGCCGACTGGAACAGCCCGCATGCCGTGCTGCAGCGCTACACCCGGACTCAGGCTGCCGCTGCCTGGCAGCCCGTCGGCGACGCGCTACCCGTCATGCTTGGCCGCGCCGGGCTGGCCTGGGGCCGGGGCCTGCACCCCGCATCCGCCAATCAAGGCCGCATCAAGTGCGAAGGCGACGGTTGCGCGCCAGCCGGCATCTTCGCCCTTACCGCCCTGTTCGGCACCGCTGATCCGGCCGGCCAACTCGTGCAATCGGCCAGCTTGCCCTTCCTGTGCGCCAGCGGCGACCTGAAGTGCGTCGATGATCCGGCCTCGCCGCATTACAACCAGATCGTCGACCAGACCCGGGTCGCTCGAATCGACTGGGCATCCTGCGAGGACATGCTGCGCCCCGATACGCGCTACGCCATCGGCGCCGTCGTCGGGCACAACCCCGACAACCGGCCGGGCGCCGGCTCCTGCATCTTCCTGCATGTCTGGCAGGATGCGGCGATGCCCACGGCTGGCTGCACCGCCGCTTCGCTCGCCAACATGAGCGAGGTCTGCGCCTGGCTCGACGCCACGGCCAATCCGCTACTCGTCCAGTTGCCGCAAGCCGAATACATCCGCTACCGGCAGGCCTGGGCGCTGCCGTGACAGCCCGGGCGGCGGCCATTAGACTGACGCCCTTTCCTCCTGCCTGAAGCCCTCTCCCGTGCTCAACCTCATCTGGGTCGCCTTCATCCTCGTCGGCTTCGTCGCCGCGCTGGCGCAAGCCCTGCAGGGCGACCTCGACATTTTCGCCCGGGTCTTGAACGGCTTGTTCGACAGCGCCAAAACCGGTTTCGAGATTTCACTCGGCCTGGTCGGCGTGATGAGCCTGTGGCTGGGCATCATGAAAATCGGCGAGCGCGGCGGCCTGATCCAGCTCTTCGGGCGGCTGGTGGCCCCCTTCTTCCGCCGCGTCTTTCCCGACATCCCGCCCGGCCACCCGGCGAGCGGCAGCATCGTGATGAATTTCAGCGCCAACATGCTCGGCCTGGACAACGCCGCCACCCCGCTCGGCCTGAAGGCCATGCGCGAATTGCAGGAAATCAACCCGAAGCCGGATACCGCCAGCAACCCGATGATCATGTTCCTGGTGCTCAACACGGCCGGCATCACGCTGATTCCCACCACGGTCATCGCCATCCGCCAGAGCATCGCGCTCAAGCAGGGGCTGGTCGGCTTCAACGCCGCCGACATCTTCCTGCCCACCCTGCTCGGCACCTTCGTTTCCTTCTGCGCCGGCCTGGTCGCCGTGGCCGTCTGGCAACGCATCAACCTGTTCAGCCGGCCGGTCATTGCCTTCTTCGCCGGCTTTGCCGCGCTGATGGGCGGCCTCTACGCCTGGCTCGCCGGCCTGCCGCCCGAGCGCATGGCGCAGATGATCGGCCTGCTCGGCAGCGGCCTGATCGTGGCCATCATCGCCCTCTTCGTCGCCGTCGCCGCCTGGCAGCGCATCGACGTGTACGAATCCTTCGTCGACGGCGCCAAGGAGGGTTTCGCCGTCGCCGTGCAGATCATTCCCTACCTGATCGCCATGCTGGCCGCCATTTCGGTGTTCCGCAGCACCGGCGGCATGGACTACCTGATCGGCGGCATCCGCACGCTGGTGCTGGCGCTCGGCCTGAATGCCGATTTCGTCCCCGCCCTGCCGGTCGGCCTGATGAAGACCCTGAGCGGCAGCGGTGCGCGCGGCCTGATGGTCGATGTGATGACCACCTACGGCGTCGACTCATTCCCGGGCAAGCTGGCTGCCATCATCCAGGGTTCGACGGAAACCACCTTCTACGTGCTGGCCGTCTATTTCGGCAGCGTGAATATCACCAAAACACGCTACGCCCTGGCCTGCGGGCTGATCGCCGACGCGGTCGGCCTGGTCGGCGCCATCCTGATCGGCTACGCCTTCTACCACTAACGCGTCAGGAAACTTTCCAGCAACTCAGCCACCCGCTCCGGCTGATCGTGTTGCAGGTTGTGCCCGGCCTCGGCCACCGTCTCGACGCGCAGGTCGGCAAAACAGCCCAGGCGCCGCTGGTATTCCTCCGGCTCCTTGCCGAAGCGCATGTTCACGAAGCCCCTTTCGGCAATCAGCATGAGCACCGGGGCGGTGATCCTGCGCCACGCCGCCATCGCATCCTCGACCCGGTAGAGATTGGGGGCCGCCACCTTGTGCCAGGGATCGCAGGCCATCTCCACCTGACCGTCGGGCAGTGTGCGGCTCACCGTCCGCGACAGGAATTCCGCCCGTTCCACAGTCAGCCGCGGGTTGGCAAAGCGCAGGCGGCGAGCCAGCGCGGCGTGATCGGGATAGGTGCGCAAACGGGGCTGGTCGCTGATCTCGTCCAGCCACTTGCCCAATTGCTGCGCAGCATCGATGGCCGGATCGGGTTTCAGCCCCAGGAAATCGAGCATGGCCAGGCGCGCCACGCGCTGCGGGCGCAAGGCGGCGAAGGTGGCGGCAATGTTCGCCCCCATGCTGTGCCCGACGATCTGCGCCGGCCTGTCCGGCGAGTAGTGCTGCAGCAAGGCCTCCAGGTCGGCGTAGTAATCGGGAAACCAGTAGGGATGCCCCAGCCACTGGCTGTCGCCATAACCCCGCCAATCCGGGGCGATCAGGTGCCATTCCCGTTGCAGCGCATCGACGACAAACTGGAAGGTGGCCGAGGCATCCATCCAGCCGTGCAGCAGGAAAACGGGCGGCGCCCCGGCTGGCCCCCAGTGGCGGATGTTGTAACGCAGACCGCGAATGGCGATGGTTTCGGTAGTGCTGGCTGGCACGAACCCTCCTGACGAGAGAAGTGGAATGGATGGGCGACACCTTGAATCTTCGCACGAATCGCCAGCCGCACCAGGCGCTGGAAGGCTCAGGTGCGCCGCTATAATCCGCCATCCTCTCCCGCCCAGGCAGCCGCCCTTTCGGCTGCCCACGAACACCATGAAGCACGCCCCCGCCACGCCTGCCGCCCATCCGCCGGGGCAAACCCGCATCGAAGCCCTGTCGCCCGAGTTTCTCGACGCCGCTGCCGCGCTGGCCGCCGAACTCGGCCTGCCACGCGACGGTGACGCTGATTTTGCCTTGCAACTCGGGCCGGCCGGCCTGCAATTGCAGGAGCTGGGGCCGGGGGCAGCCGGGCCAGTGCGTGTCGATTTCGTCGAGGGCGCCCTGGCGCATCGCCGGTTGCAGGGCGGCGGCGCCGGCCAGATGATCGCCAAGGCGGTGGGCATCCAGCCCGGCGTCCGGCCGTTCATTCTCGATGCGACAGCCGGCCTCGGCCGGGATGCCTTCGTCCTCGCCCAACTCGGTTGCGCCGTGACGCTGATCGAGCGCCAGCCGCTGGTCGCCGCCCTGCTCGCCGACGGCATGCGCCGCGGCCTGGACGACACCGAGGTGGCACCCATCATCGAACGCATGCAACTGCGCCGCGGCAATGCCATCGAATTGATGCGTGCCTGGCCGCTCGATACCCCGCCGCAGGTTATCTACCTCGACCCGATGTTCCCGCACCGCGACAAGAGTTCGCTGGTCAAGAAGGAGATGCGCGTCTTCCGCCCCCTGGTCGGCGCCGACGACGACGCCCCCGAGCTGCTGGCGGCTGCCCTCGCCCTGGCCAGCCACCGGGTGGTCGTCAAACGCCCGCGCAAGGCCCCTTGTGTCGCCGGCACCCCGCCGAGCTATGCGCTGGAAGGCAAGGCCAGCCGCTTCGACATCTACGCCCGGAAATCGCTCAAGCCCTGATACGGGGGCCGGATCCAGGCCGGTAGCGGGCAGCCCGGCAAGCTTGCCATTTTTACAACTCTTAAATAATTTTGCCATTTTCAACGGTAGATTATCGGCATATACTAATAAAAGTATCTAAACTGAAAGCAATCAGTTCAAGGTATGGAAACAGATCGGCAGCCTTCGTAGTTCAAGGCGAGTCCGGCCACTTTGATGGGTTCAACTCGATTGCAAAGGGGAAGCAACATGAACCGCCACTCCATCCGATTCCGCATTGCCGTCATTGTTTCCTTGGCAATTGCCATTTCACTGGGCGGTTTCGCCGTATTCCTGACCACTGAAATCGGCAGCGTCAATGAACGGGATGAAACCGCCAAGCTCAAGAGCAGCAATGACATGCTGATGAGCATGATTGCCCAGACCGATTCCATCCTGCGCGAACAGGCCGAGAGCTGGTCGCACGTTTTTGCCGCCGAGATGGCCGGCAGCTTTTCCCTGGAAGGCGGCGAGACGCCCATCCTCAAATTGAACGGTGTGCCGCTCAATGGCACGACCCGCCAGGTCGATAATTTCAACCAGCTCGGCAAGGGCAACGTGGCGACCATTTTCGTTCGCCAGGGCGACGATTTCCTGCGTATCGCCACCTCGCTGAAGAAGGAAGATGGCAACCGGGCCGTCGGTACTCCGCTCGGCAGTGGCCACCCGGCCTACGCCAGTGTTCGCGCCGGCCAGCCCTTCATCGGCAAGGCAACGTTGTTCGGTCATCACTACATGACCAAATACACGCCGGTAACCGATGCGAAGAATGAAGTCGTCGGCCTGCTCTTCGTCGGTATCAATATTGATGGCGCAATGGATGAGGTCAAGAAGACCATCAAGTCGATCAAGTTCGGCCAGACCGGCTATACCTACGTGCTCGACAGCAAGCCCGGCGCCACCGCCGGCAACCTGCTGGTCCACCCGTCGCTGGAGGGCAAGAACTTGATTGATGCCACCGACAGCGACGGAAAATTCTTCATCAAGGAGATTCTGGAGAAACGTACGGGGGTGATCGTCTACCCGTGGCTGGACAAGAGCAGCGACAACCCGCGCTCGCGCGAAAAAATCGTGATTTTCGACGAATACAAGAGTTGGAACTGGATCATCGCTTCCGGCAGCTATACCGACGAAATCTTCAGCCTGGCCCACCACGCCCGCGACATCATGATCATCGCAACCATCGTGCTGACCATCCTGTTGCTTGGCATCCTGATCTTCTTCCTGCATCGCATCGTCATCGTTCCGCTCAATGCACTGGTCACCGCCTCCCGGCAGATTGCCGATGGCGACCTGACCGTTCGCCTGCAGGACGACCGCCAGGATGAGGTCGGCCAGGTGATGAGCGCCATGCACGACATGGTCAGCCGCCTCAGCGCCATCATCGGCCAGGTGCGCCACGCCGCCGACACGATCAGCAGCGCCTCGGAAAGCCTGTCGACCACGACCAGCGAGATCAGTATCGCGACCGAGCGCCAGGCACAATCGACCGCTTCTTCCGCCGCCTCGCTCGAAGAGGTGACGGTGAGCATCAACGAGGTTTCCAACCTGGCCAAGGATACCGAGGCCAGTTCGAAACACACCGCCCAGCTCTCGGAAGAAAGCGTTACGGCCATTCATGTGGCGGTCAATCAGATCGAGAGCATGGCCGACGAAATCGGCCGGACCTCGCAACAGGTCGGCCGGCTGATGACCCGTTCCGAAGAGATCGGCGGCATTGCCAGCGTCATTCGCGATATCGCCGACCAGACCAACCTGCTCGCCCTCAACGCGGCCATCGAAGCGGCCCGCGCCGGTGAGGCCGGCCGCGGTTTCGCAGTGGTCGCCGACGAAGTGCGCAAGCTGGCCGAGCGGACGACCAAGGCGACCCATGAGATCGCGACGCTGATCAGCCAGACCCAGCAGGAAACGCGGGAAACGGTGGAGGGCATCGAGCATGTCGGCCCGCAGATCAACGATGGTCTGCAAAAGGTCAATGCGGTATCCGGCATCCTCGACAACATCGCCCAGGATGCGGCCGAGTCGATGAATCGGGCCATCGAAGTCGCCGACGCCACCCGCGAACAGTCGATCGCCGCCAATGCCATCGCCTCGAATGTCGAGCAAATTGCCCAGATGACCGAGGAAACTGCAGCAACCATTCACGCCAACGCGGAAAGCGCAGCCCAGCTGCAGGAGATGGCCGGGGAGCTGCGCGACCAGGTGGCGTATTTCAAGGTCAACCGCTAACGCGCGCCAGGACTGACTGGCGAGGCTCGCGATAAAGGCGGGCCTGCCTTCTTCAAGGCCGGATGCAGCCCTGCCGGCATGGCGGCAGGGCTGACCGATGATTCCGGTTGAAAAAATCGGCGAAAGCGAGGAACATCTCGCGCCCCACTCCGACCGCCCTCCTCCGCACCATGGCTTTCAAAGACGATACCCCCCGCCTGGAAATTGTTGACCTGGGATTGATCGACCCCGATCCCCTGCATGTCCGCAAGGCGATTTCCGACGAAGGGCTCAAGGGCCTGACCAACGCGGTTCGCCAACTCGGCCTGATTCAGCCGATCATCGTCCGCCCGGCTGGCGGGCAGCGTTACCAGGTGATTGTCGGGGAGCGGCGGCGCCTGGCCGCCCTGCAGGCCGGCGAAACGGCCGTGCCGGTGATCGTTCGCACCTGCAGCGACGAGGAGGCCCTGGAAATCCGCGTTTTCGAGAACATCGGCCTCGGCGTACGCTCGGCACTCGAACCACGCGAGATGGCGAACGCTGTCCAGGCCATCGCCGCCCGCTTCCCCTCTGCGGAAGAAGCCGCCCAATATTTCGGCCGCGCGCCGACCTGGCTCGCCCAGGCCACCGCTGCCGCCAAGCTCTCGGAAAAAGTCAGCGCCCTGCTCGATTCCGGCAAGATTTCAAGCACCGGCGCCGCTGTCCAACTGGAAAAACTGGCCAGGAAAAACGAGGCCAAGGCCGAGTCATTGATCGAACAGATCGCCCAATTGCCGGACGGCGAAAAGATCTCGAAGAAAGTCGTCGACGACGTGCTCTCCGGGGAATCCGGCCGCCCCCGGAAAGACGAGGAACGGGCCGTGCCTGCACAGTTCATGCCGGAAGCGGCCGCCCCACAGGCAACAGCAGACGACGTGCCGCCCTGGGAGGAAACGCCTTCGCAACCCTCCCCGGCACCGCTTGCCCCTGCCGCCCCCCGCGGCAAAGTCAATCCCGGCAAGGTCAAGCTGGTGGCCGAACTCCTTGGCCTGAGCGAAGAGGATGAGGAAACCCTCCTTGCCCGGCTGATCGACGATTTTCTGGCTGCGCGAAACGCCTGAGCCGATGGAGGGCTGCCGATCCACCGCCAGCCAGGCCGAGGATCGTGCACCATGCTGGCGTTGCAGTTGATGGCTTCTGCGGAATCAATTACTGTATGCATACACAGTCATGATTTCCAATCCCACCCGTGACCCGGGCACGGCCCTGGCCTCATCCGATTCACCCCTCGCTGGGCCGGCGTCTCCGCCCGCCCCTTGCGTGGGGCAGGTATCGCCCGGGCAAGCGCGTGGCCGGCGCATTGCCCACCTCGACATGGATGCCTTCTTTGCCTCGGTCGAGTTGCTGCACTACCCGGAGCTGCGCGGCCAGGCCGTGGTGGTCGGCGGGCGCAGCGTGCATCAGCCGGTCAGCCAGCCCGACGGCAGCAAGCGCTTTGCCCGCCTGCGCGACTATGTCGGGCGTGGCGTCATTACCACCTCGACTTATGAAGCCCGCGCGTTCGGCGTGTTTTCCGGCATGGGCCTGATGAAATCGGCGCAACTGGCCCCCGATGCCATCCTGCTGCCGGCCAATTTCGAGGCCTATCGCGACTACTCCCGGCGCTTCAAGGCCGCCGTGGCCGGCATCGCCCCGCTGATCGAAGACCGGGGCATCGACGAGATCTACATCGATCTTTCCGACTTTGCCGAAGACAGTCTGTCGCTGGCCCGGCGCATCAAGCAGGCCGTTTTCGAGGCCACCGGCCTGACCTGCTCGATCGGCATCACCCCGAACAAGCTGCTGTCGAAGATCTGCTCCGATCTCGACAAGCCGAACGGCATTACCCTGCTGGACATGGCCGACGTGCCGAGCCGTATCTGGCCGCTGCCCGCCCGGAAAATCAACGGCATTGGCCCCAAGGCCAGTGAGCGGCTCGACCGCCTGGGCATCCACACGGTCGGCGAACTGGCTGCGGCCGACGAGGAACTGCTCATCCGGCACTTCGGCCGGACGATGGGCAGCTGGCTGCATCAGGTGGCGCAGGGTATCGATGAGCGCCCCATAAAGACCAGCCGGGAACCGAAGTCGATCAGCCGGGAAAGCACCTTCCAGCGCGACCTGCATGCGCGGCTCGACCGCAGCGAGTTATCGACGATATTTACCGACCTGTGCCTGCGTCTGGCCGACGACCTGGCCCGCAAGGGCTACGCTGCACGAACCATCGGCATCAAGCTGCGCTATGCCGATTTTCATGCCGTGACGCGCGACATCACGCTCGGCCAGCCAACGGCAGATGCTCTGACAATCCGTAAAGCGGCTGGCGAATGCCTGAAGCGGGTACCACTCGAACAGCGCATTCGCCTGCTCGGTGTCCGTGCCAGCGCGCTTTTCCCACTATCGCAAATGGCGGTGCCGGTGGCCGCGAGCCAGGCCGAACTACCGTTCTGAAGGCTGTGGCGTAATAAGCCTGGCGAAATTGCTGCACGGGCAAAATCGCTCGCAAAGCCAGCCAACCGCCATGTGTTACAAATTGCTACAAATAAATTGCTGCACCGCACAAAGTTTTTTGGAATAATTCGACCTTGTCTCCTCCAACCCTCCTCCATGGATTGGATTTAATGCCCGCTCCGTGCGGGCATTTTTTTGTCCGGATTATTTCAGTGCCCAGTGTTGCTTCCGTCTTCCGGTTGCAACACCGGCTGCGGCACGCTGGTTGCGTACAACACCCCGGCGCAGCAGCCAAAAAAAGCTACGGCAGCCGCCATGCTGGGCGTCCAGGTGTCGGCCATGCCGCGGGTGAACAGGAACCAGCCAAACATGGCGATGGCCGGCAGCATCATCAGGGCACACAGCCCGGCGCATACCAGGGCGATCTTGTGCCCGATGTGCCGCGGCTTACGAATAATTTCCTCAGTCATTCAGCTTCCTCAACCTTCAACCAGATAGAGCGATTATCCCGGGCATCGCTGGTACCCACACTAAATGCACCCCCTTGCTGGCCAGCAGCCTGACGGCCACTCCCACCAAGTTCGATCCACTCGCCCAGTTGCCCGGAAACGGTGGTCGCCAGGCGCTGTGAACTGACAGCCCCGCGTCCATAGCCGGGTTCGAAATTTTCGGCCTGCTGGGAAATCTCCAGCGTCACCCGTTGGCCATTGACGCGCGGCGTGGCGTAGAAGCCGCTGCCGATATCGCGATAGATGAGGCCCTCGTTGACGATGGCGCCCCCAGGGCCGACGACCGTCTGGCGCATCGGGACGGCGAGCGAGCGGCCAACCTGGATGAAGGCTCGTCCACCTTCGATGGTCTGCACCATCTGTGCGGCGCTCTCGCCCCGTACGCTCTTCGTGTCCCATACGCTGGCTGCGACATTGCTGCGCCGCGTGCTGCCCAGCGTCACCTGCCCGCTGACCTCGCCACCGCGTGCGCTGTCCTCCGCCTGGCGATTCTGCGAAATACGGATGATCAGCCGCCGGCTGGGCTTGTCCATGGCGGCCAGTACGCGCTTGATTTCCTCGCGATTACGCGCCGAGGTCTTGAGGAACAACTGGTCGTTCATGCCGGTCAGCGTGCCGCCCGGTTCGACCAGCGGCAACAAGGCCGGCAGCACTTCATCCACGGTTTTGCTGCGCAACTGGATGATTTCCATCTGTTGGGCGACCGCGACACCGACCCAGAGCGACAGGCAACAAGCCAGCAGCCATCTAACGGCGCGTTTCATCGGCAACTCCTCATTCGGCGGAAATATGCGGCAACGCCAGATATTCCTTGGAATTCATTTCGGTCAGGCGGCTCACTGTACGCTTGAATTCGCTGGCCTGCGTGCCCTCGGTGTAGAGATCCTCGGCCGCGCAATCAGCGGTGGCAATCAGCTTGACCTTGTGGTCGTAGAAGACATCGACCAGCCAGGTAAAACGGCGTGCTTCGGAGGCCTGGTGCTGGGTCATGCGGGGAATGTGCGACAGCAGCACCGTGTGGTAGCTGCGCGATATTTCCAGGTAGTCATTCTGCGAGCGCGGCCCGCCACACAAGGTCTTGAAATCGAACCAGATCACGCCATGCCCGCGGCGCACGGTATCGATATCGCGCCCGAGCACTTCAATGTGCCCGCCCTTCTTGCCCTCTTCGCCGGCGACCATCTTGAAATAGTCGAGCATTTTCCGCTCGGCTGCCGCGTCGGCCGGGTGATGATAAATCTCCACCTGCTCCAGAGCCCGCAGACGGTAGTCGATTCCGGCTTCGACCTCGAATACGTCGAGGTGCTTGTTGAGCAGGGCGATGGTCGGCAGGAAGCTTTCGCGATGCAGGCCGTTCGGGTAAAGCATGTCCGGCGGATAGTTGGAGGTCATCACGACGATGACGCCCTTGGCGAACAAGCCATCCATCAGTCGCCCCAAAATCATGGCATCGGCGATATCGGAGACGTGGAACTCGTCGAAGCACAGCACCCGGACTTCGCTGGCTACCTGTGCGGCGACCTTGCCCATCGGGTCTTCTTCCCCCTTGTACTTGTCGAGATCACGATGAATCTGTTGCATGAAGGCGTGGAAGTGAATGCGTTTCTTGCGCCGGTAGGGCACCGAATCGTAGAAGCAATCCATCAGGAAGCTCTTGCCGCGCCCGACGCCGCCCCAGAAATACACTCCCCTGGGTGGCGTCGGCGGCGCCAGCAGGCGCTTGAACGTGCTGCCGCGGTCGACCTTGAATGCGAGCAGGTTTCCATAGAGCGCCTGCAACGCGCCGGCGGCGGCCATCTGGGCGGCATCGGCAACGTAGTTGCGGGTCTTGAGCAGGGCTTCGTAGGCATCGAACATGCCACGGGCGGAGACATTTAGTTTTCTGTGCGGCATTGGATGCGTGATGTTTCAGTCTGCGGAAAGCTGGCTCGGAGCGACAATAGGCAGGATTATACGGAAACGCGTTCCCCGCTCGGGCGAACTGTCGACCGAGATGGTGCCACCGAGCACCCCGTTCACGGTGTTCCAGACGATATGCAGGCCGAGACCGTTACCACCCTGCCCCAGCTTGCTGGTCACGAACGGATCGAAGATCCGCCCCAGAAGGTCCGGTGCGATCCCCATGCCGTTGTCGGCAACTTCCAGACACACCCGCCCGTCGTCCTCGCGCTTTGCAGTGATGTCCACCTCGCCGCTGGCTCTTCCCTCGAAGCCGTGCTGCAGTGAATTCGTCAGCAGGTTGGTCAGCACCTGCCCGAGTGGTCCGGGGTAACTGTCCATCGTCAGGTCGCCGGGAATCTGGCAGCGCAGCTTGAACGGAGTACGCTTGAAGGTGGGTTGCAGGGTCAGGAGGATCTCGTCGACCACTTCCAGAAGCATGAACTGGCGTCGTTGCGCGCTCGTCTGGTCGATCGCCACCTGCTTGAAGCTGGCAAGCAGTTCGTTCGCCCGCTGCAGATTGCGCACCGCGATTTCACTGCCGCGTTCGACGCGGTCGACAAACGCCTCCAGTGACGGCCGCCACAAGCCGCTCTCCATTCGTTTGCGAAATTCGCGGACGTGGTCGTGGACTGTCGACACCGCCATCACGCCGTTGCCGATCGGCGTATTTAGTTCGTGCGCCACACCGCC
>ERZ1645192.2668-NODE-2668-length-14723-cov-5.128375_pt1 | contig 14723 bp, 14 predicted proteins | sample MGYA00575354_ERZ1645192 | MGnify/ENA primary metagenome ERZ1645192 (study PRJEB40844, sample SAMN11349763) | freshwater sediment metagenome | isolation source: river sediment | host: Sediment | place: India: Faizupur Khadar , New Delhi | collected 2017-02-21 ... | reverse complement strand
CCATATAGCTCAACTCCATATTTGCGTTGGTCAGCTTCAGGATTGGATCACCTTTCTTCAGCATAGCACCATCCTCAACATAAACTTCCTCAACTATACCCCCCTGAACAGCATCAATGTAGATGGTGTTGCGGGGAAATACCACGCCGTCAACCGGAATAAACTCCTGGAACTTTCCCTTCTCAACGGTTGCTATAGACAGCTGGTTGCTGTCGACGTATAATTTGCTGCGGTTATCCCTGAGAAATAACAACCAGACAACAAAAAACAACAACAATACGATACCACCAATCAACAGGATTCTGGCAGGGGTCCATTTCTTTTTCTCAATCGGTCTGTCCATGAATGTGGGAGTTTAGCCGTAACACCTTTACGAAAACTATGCCAGCAAAATCAACTAATTAATTCATAGCAACTTACAACAAATTATCAATATTTAACAATTTGCTGTTGTTCAATGGCGTTCTTACGTTGTTCGTTTCCGAACATTGTTTGTATATTAGCTGATCAAACCTACGTGTTTTTATTCAGATATTCAAGGGCATGAAAATAGCCTGTCTGAAATAAGCGGTCAGGCATGTACTGAGACTTTAAATCTTAATTCCTGTAACCTGAGCGTTGTGAATCCGACTTATTGAAAGAAAATATATACAGTTATGAATAAAATTGAAGCCAGAATACTGATTGTTGATGATGATCAGGATGTTTTGCTAGCGGCAAAGCTCTTTTTAAAACAGCATTTCAGCGTGGTACACACTGAAAAGAATCCGGAAAACATTCCGGCGTTGCTGAAGAGCGACAATTATGACCTTATTCTGCTTGACATGAATTTTTCGCGTGATGCCACCAGCGGAAAAGAAGGATTTCACTGGCTTAACAAGATAATTGAGATAGATCCGCTTGCGGTGGTCATTTTTATTACCGGATACGGAGATATTGAGCTTGCCGTTCAGGGGATAAAAGAAGGGGCTACCAATTTCATTCTCAAGCCCTGGGATAACAAAAAACTGCTTGGTACCATTACTGCCAATCTGAAGGTGAGGCATTCAAAAGAAGAAATTGAAGACCTGAAAAGCAAGCAGAAAGTGCTGATCGCCAATCAGGACCAGGCTTACGGGAACCTGATCGGACAGTCGGCGCCGATGAAAAAGGTGATGGCTACGGTTGAAAAAGTAGCAAAAACCGAAGCGAATGTATTGATTCTGGGTGAAAACGGAACAGGAAAAGAACTCATTGCCAGGGCAATACACAAGGCCTCCGCGCGCCGTGATGAAGTTTTCATCAGTGTCGACCTCGGGGCCATCAGCGAAACCCTTTTTGAGAGTGAGTTGTTCGGATTTAAAAAAGGAGCCTTCACCGATGCAAAAGAAGACCGTGCCGGCAGGTTCGAAGCAGCCAACAAAGGCACCATTTTCCTTGATGAGATCGGGAACCTCTCCTTTACACTCCAGTCGAAGCTGCTGAGTGTAGTTCAGAACCGCAAAGTTGTCAGGCTGGGAACCAACCGTGAGATTCCCATCGATGTGCGACTGATCTGCGCCACCAACATGCCACTCTATCAGATGGTAAATGAAGGCAAGTTCCGTCAGGACCTGCTTTACAGAATTAACACCGTTGAGCTGCACCTGCCCCCACTGAGGGAAAGATTTGACGATATCCCCCTGCTGATTGAGCATTTTCTGTCCATTTATTGCAAAAAGTATAAAATGCCCATGAAGCGCATCAACCCTACCACTTTCAGGAGACTGGAGAAACACACCTGGCCCGGAAACATCAGGGAGTTGCAGCATGCTGTAGAGCGGGCTGTTATCCTGAGTGAAAGCAACATTCTGATGCCTCAGGATTTCTTCCTTTCACAGATCGATGAAAACGACAACCCTGATGATGCTGAAGACATCACCAACCTCGAAGAACGCGAAAAACTGCTGATCAGGAAAGTGATTGACAAACATGGCGGGAACATCAGTAAAGCAGCCAAGGAACTGGGTCTCACCAGGGCTTCATTGTACCGCAGAATAGAAAAACATGGGCTTTAAGAAATTCAGGCTCTGGGTTTTTATCCGGATCATGTTGATTACAGCAAATCTTTTTCTGCTTGTGATGCTGATCCACCGTGATCAGCATGAAATTACCTCTGTAATTGTCGGCCTCCTTGCTGTTGTTCAGATTGGCAGCCTTCAGCATTTCGTTGAACGCACCAACCGCAAGCTGACACAGTTTCTCGAAAGCATCCGACATTCCGATTTCAGCACATCGTTCAGTGATAAAGGACTGGGGCACAGCTTCGAAGGGCTCAACAGGGCCTTCAACGAAGTGATCAGGGAATTCAGAAAAAACAGGGCAGAAAAGGAAGAAAACTACAACTACCTGCTCACCGTTGTTCAGCATGTGAGCATCGGAATCATCGCCTACAGAAAAGACGGCAAGGTTGACATTATCAACAACGCGGTAAAGCGACTGCTGAGAATTACAAACCTCAAGGACATCCGTGATCTTTCCGCTGTAAAACCGGAACTTCCTTCGCTGTTGCTGAACCTGAAAGCAGGCGACAAACAGCTGATCAAACTGGTAATTGAAGATGAACTCCAGCAGATATTGGTTTATGCTACAGAATTCAGGATGAGGGGAGAAGAATTCCTGCTCGTTTCATTGCAGAACATCAGCTCCGAACTGGATGAAAAAGAGATAGAATCGTGGCAGAAACTGATCAGGGTGCTGACACACGAAATCATGAATTCAATCACTCCCATTTCTTCGCTGGCGGCAACGGTTCAGGAACTGCTGATTGATGAGGAGGAGGACAACCTGAACCTGAAAGAGCTCGACGAGGAAGATATTGAAAGTGTATACCAGGCACTCGCTACGATCAGCAGCCGAAGCCAGGGATTGCTCACTTTTGTTGAAACCTACCGCAACCTGACCCGCATTCCCCGTCCCAACTTCAGGCATTTCCCGGTCAGGGATCTTTTCGACAGGGCACAGCTGCTGTTGCATCCGAAAATTGAAAAAGCAGGAATCCTCTGTACCTCAAGAATTTTCCCCGAAGACCTCATGATTACTGCAGATCCTGATCTGCTCGATCAGGTTTTCATCAATCTGCTGCTGAATGCCATTGATGCAGTGAAAGACACTACTGCGCCGGCAATCATCGTTACAGCCTCGATGAACATCAACGGGAGGGTGAGCATCGACTTTGCCGACAACGGCTCGGGCATTAAACCCGATATCATGGATAAGGTATTCATGCCCTTTTTCACCTCTAAAAAAGAAGGATCCGGTATCGGACTGAGTTTATCACGGCAGATTATGCACCTTCACAAAGGAACCATTACCGTTAAATCAAAACCCAACGAAGGGGCCGTTTTTACACTGGTATTTTAACAGGATCACCGGCAAACTTCGGCATGCTAACTTTGTTTATTCAATAAAAAATGCACATCAAAACAGCGTCAAACGACTTTCCGATCAACGATCTTCTGCGCGGCAGGTGGTCGCCCAGGGCTTACAGCACTCAGCCTGTCGAAACTGAAAAAATAAAGAGCTTTCTTGAAGCCTCACGGTGGTCTCCATCGGCTTCCAATCAACAGCCCTGGCGGTTTATCATCGGCTTCAGGGGTGATGAAACCTACCGTAAGCTGGTGGATTCCATGGTAGAGTTTAACCGCTTATGGGCAGTAACTGCGCCGGTGCTGCTGCTTGCCGTTGCCAAAACCACCAACCACAAGGGAGACCCCAACACAGCAGCCATTTACGATCTGGGACAATCGGTTGCCCACCTGACTTTTCAGGCTACTGCCGACGGATTGTTTGTTCATCAGATGGGTGGCTTCGATGCAGCAAAGGCAGTGGAAGCTTTCGGTATACCCGATGAGTTCAGGGCGATGACAATCATCGCTGTTGGTTACATCGGTGACCCGGAAATACTACACGAAAACCTGCGGAAAATGGAAACCACTCCAAGAGAAAGAATAAAGATTCAGGATCTGGTTTTCAGCGACAGTTTCGGAAATCCCGCTGATTTTTTTCATGAACAGACCAATCAGCAATGAAACACAATATTATAAAAACACCGGTTCTGCTGTTGCTGCTGATTGCCTTTACATCCTGCAACAACCGTCCATCGGGAGAAAAACCTGCCGATACTGAGAAACAGACTAAACCTGAAGTATTTGTACCCGGATTCAACGCAGATTCAGCTTTCTATTATATTGAGAAGCAGGTTGCTTTCGGGCCCAGAGTTCCGAATACCGCAGCTCACAAGGCCTGCGCGGCCTGGCTCGAAAATACCCTGAAACGATTCACGAAGAATGTTGTGGTTCAACAGACCCGACTGAAAGCTTCCGACGGCACCCTGCTCGACTCGCGGAACATCATCGCATCGTTCAATCCAGAAGATAAATCCAGGATATTGTTGTGCGCTCATTGGGACTCCAGGCCCTGGGCTGACCATGATCCCGATCCGGCCAATCGCCGGAAGCCGGTACCGGCAGCCAACGATGGAGGCAGCGGTGTTGGCGTACTCCTCGAAATCGCCAGGCAGATGAGCCAGCATAACCCCGGACTGGGTGTTGATATCGTTTTGTTCGACGCAGAGGATTATGGCGATCATGAAGAATCTGAGGGCACCACCCAGGATTCCTGGGGCCTCGGATCGCAATACTGGTCCAGAAACCCCCATGTACCGGGCTATTCTGCCAGATTTGGCATCCTGCTCGATATGGTTGGAGCCGGTGGAGCCACATTCACCATGGAAGGCACCTCGATGTACTATGCACCAGAAATCATGCGCCGGGTTTGGGATGTCGCCCATAGGCTGGGTTATGAAGAATTTTTCCTGAGAAGGCAAACCGGGGCATTGACCGATGATCATCTTTACGTGAATGAAATTACCGGAATCCCAACAATTGATATTATTGACTACAACCCCGACCGCGAAAAAGGATTCTTCGACTACTGGCATACGGTAAAAGATGACATGTCCAACATCAGTAAAACCACCCTGCATGCTGTGGGCCACACTGTGCTCACTGTGGTGTATGAATCTGTCTAGTGTTATGTCAGGCGTAAAGTGTCGCATCGAAATAAATGAAAGTTTCAACGCTTAATTAGATTCGCTACCTTTTACCTGTCTGCCTATGGCAAACTGTCTGCCTGTATGCTCCAGGCAGACAGGGCAGGCTTTGGACTTTTTACTTTTTACTTTTGACTTGACTCTATTATGGCCATACAACGACGTGTTTCATTATTCATAGCCACCAGCCTTGATGGCTATATCGCCGACAATGAGGGCGGGATAAGTTTCCTGAAATTGGTGGAGGCTGCGGGTGAAGATTATGGATATGCAGAATTCTCCAACACCGCTGATACAGTTGTTCTAGGACGTAAGACCTGGGATACCCTTCAATCCATGGGCGTTGAGAACCCTTATCAGGATAAGGAGGTATTCGTCATCTCGCGTTCCGGAGCAGGAAAGCAGGGCAGTGTAACAATTACCCCACAGGATCCGGCCGAACTTGTGAAACAGCTTAAAAATCTTCAGGGCAAGGGTATTTATGTTGACGGAGGAGCAGAAGTAGTAAACTCACTGCTACGTGAAAAGCTGATCGATCACATGGTGATCTCTGTAATTCCTGTCATCCTTGGTGGCGGAGTCCGTCTTTTCGGAGAGGAAAATCCGCAACAATCATTAAAATTGCTGCAATCAAAGGCATTTCCCTCAGGCTTGGTACAGATGGAATATGCCGTTGAACACACTGTCTGATCAGAGCAGATCGTTGGCCAGATTGGCCAGTTCCGACCGTTCTCCTTTCTCGAGTCTCACATGGGCATAGATTGAATGGTGCTTTACCTTATCGATAAGGTAAGACAAACCGTTACTCTGGGCATCCAGGTAAGGGGTATCAATCTGGTAGATATCACCGGTAAAAATAATTTTGGTTCCCTGGCCGGCACGGGTTATGATGGTTTTGATTTCGTGCGGGGTCAGGTTCTGGGCTTCATCTACGATAAAGCAGACATTCGAGATACTTCTTCCCCTGATATAAGCAAGAGGCTGAATCACCAGTTTTTCGTTTTCCAGCGAATCCGTGATGTTTTTGAATTCCTTATCCTTCTCGCTGTACTGGCTCTGAATGAATTTAAGGTTGTCATACAGCGGTTCCATGTAAGGATTGATCTTCGATTTGATATCCCCGGGAAGGAATCCGATGTCCTTGTTGCTGAGTGGTACAATGGGCCTTGCCAGAAATACCTGCTTGAAGTTGCGTTTCTGTTCGAGAGCGGCAGCCAGTGCCAGCAGGGTTTTACCGGTTCCGGCGACACCCTGCAGGGTAACGAGCTTAACTTCCGGATTCAGAATGGCATGCATGGCAAACACCTGTTCGGCATTGCGGGGGGTAATCCTGAAAGCAGGCCTTTTTTCAAGGCGTTCAACCTTCTTTGTCAGTGCATTGTAAAAAGCAAGAGCTGATGTTGTGGTATTTCTGAGAATGTAATACTGGTTAGGAATCGGGTTTTTGACCCCGATGTCCTTGGGCAGACAGTACCCCTGCTGATAAAGTTTATCAATGATTTTCCCACTCAGGTTATTGATGGTTGAGATACCGGTATACAAACCTTCAACATCCTTGATCTTTCCTGTAAGAAAATCTTCCGCAGCAATATTGAGCGATTTGGCTTTCAGCCTTAGGTTAATGTCCTTGCTCACCAAGACCACCTTTCTGTCGGGGTACTCCTGTGTCAGGGCGAGGGCAGCGTTCAGTATCCGGTGGTCGGGTTTGTTATCATCAAAAATCTGCCGGGCATCCAGCTCACTCTTTTCATTCATCACCACCTTAAACTTACCGCCTTTCGATTTCACCAGGGGGATCCAGTCGGTCAGCATTCCGTTTTCAGAGAGTGTATCTATGATCCGGATGAACTCACGGGCTTCAAAATTCTTGGTATCATTTCCTTTTTTGAAGTTATCGAGTTCCTCAAGTACGGTGATGGGGATGGCAACATCGTTATCATCAAAATTGTTGATGCTGTCGTGGTTATAAAGTATCACTGAAGTGTCGATCACGAAGATTTTTTTTACACCCCTGACCTTTGCCGGTTTCGGCTTGGTGATTTCATGGTCATCACCAGGAAGATCACTGATGAGAGGTTCCTTTCTTGCATGGACAACGGGTTCAACCTTTGTTTTAACTGTTTTCCGTTTTGCCCTGACTGAACCAGCGTTTCCCTCTTCAGCAATTTCCGCTTTCACTTCTACCGGAACAGGAATAATTACATGTTCTTCTGGCTCCTGCATTGGTTTAGCTGTTCTGGGTTTCACGGTCCGGCTGGCAATTTTGACAGGCTTGACAGCCCTGACTTTTTTTTCAGCCCTGACCGGTTTTTCGGTTCTGGAAGATTTTTTGCTTTTCAGGGAAGAAATTGCGGGGGTTTTGATGAGGTCAGCAAATTCGTCTTTCAGTTTTCTCTTAGCCATAGTACGAAGTTTTCAGTTAAAACAATCATTTACAAAGCTGGGGCGTGCGAAGCAATAAACCTGTATCGTAATTCTCCACCCTGAGCGATTCAACAATGGAATTGAACAGCGTTTCGTCCATTTCCGGAGTGCGGCTCAGAATCCACAGGTAGTTCTTTCCGGGTGTAGAAACCACAGCCCATTGGTAATCTTTATCGAGTTTAACTATCCAGTAGTCGGCCCTGAAAGGCCAGAAAAACTGAACCTTCAGTTTGGTGTTGTGGCTGCCATTCACCGCGAAAGCTTTGCCCCGTATTCCACTTTCCTTGCCTTCAGCGCCGCCTTTTCGGCAGGTATTGTAAACCTCCACCGTTCCCTTTTCAGTCAGGGTGTAGGTTGCCGTTGTACAGAAACAGTTTTTCTGAAACCTTGCCGGAAAAGATGCCACATCATACCAAAGTCCGGCATACCTCTCCAGATCTACCTCTCCCACGGAAGTAGGCAGTACTTCACTTGTTTTACAACCGAACAACCCCAGAGTAACAGACAACATGATGAGAAAATGCTTCATAAAACGATCTCTGAGGTAAATTTACTTACTTACAAAACCTTTCCCTACAAAGGGGATCACAAGTAAATAACAAATTATTTACTGTATAAGTTATTGTTTTGATGGAAATTGCAGCCTTTATTAACAAAATTAGATCGACTGCCCTGATTTACCTTCTATTTTATCCGAAGGGTATGTAACTATGTGAATAAAAAAAAGGAGCGGAAAATTCGCTCCTTTGTATCGTATTGCATATAAACCCTTTACGACTTATCCTTGCTTCCCATCATGAGCAGTTCGTTAACAACCACTTCGGTAATGTTGTGGCTTTTACCATCCTTGTCGTTCCAGGTGCGGTAAGTGAGCTTACCTTCAATGGCAATCTCCTTGCCTTTTACAAGGTACTTTTCGCAGGTTTCGGCCAGTTTGCCCCACACCACAAGGTTGTGCCACTGGGTTTGTTTGACCTTCTGACCGTTCTTGTCGGTGTATTCATCGTTGGTGGCTATTGAAAGCCTGGCAATCTTCTTGTTGCTTTCAAGGGTTTTGACTTCAGGATCAGCACCAAGGTGACCGATTAACTGTACGCGGTTTCTTAATGAGTTCATGGCATTGATTTTTGTGAATGAATAATTGATTAATGATTGATTTATAAAGGATTAGATCAAATTTCAGGCTTTGGGCCCTATCATTACCAGTTCGTTCAGGGTGATTTCGGTGATGAAATGCTTGACATTGTCCTTATCGGTATAAACCCTGTAGCCAAGACGGCCTTCGATGGCTACTTCCCTGCCTTTGTTGAGGTGGTTCTCACAAACCTCTGCCAGTCCACCCCATGCAACCAGGTTGTGCCAGTGCGTCATTCGGACCTTTTCACCATTTTTGTCTTTGTATTCCTCACTCGTAGCAATACGAAACCGGGCTATCTTCTGGTTACTGCCCAGGGTTTTAACTTCGGGATCGGCACCCAGGCGGCCGATTAACTGTACGGAATTTCTCAGGTTGTTCATTTTTGTCGCTTTTTAAATCGTTAACCTTTGTTTGATTATCACACAGCCTGTCTGCCGCTCATCATCAGCAGATCGTTGACCGTAATTTCTGTTACCAGCCGGCTGTTTCCATCCTGATCGGTGAATGTACGGTAGGCAATCCGCCCTTCAACGGCAATCTCCCTGCCCTTCTGGAGATATTTACTGCAGATCTCTGCAAGTTTCCCCCAAACCACCAGCTGGTGCCACTGGGTACGAATGGCCTTTTCTCCCTTACTACCCGTAGCACGCTCGGTGGTGGCCAACGACAGACGTGCCATCACACTTCCATTCTCAAAGGTTTTTACTTCCGGGTCTGAACCCAGGTGTCCGATTAATTGTACGCGATTGTTTAACGCTTTCATTGTTTTAGGTTTTGCGCCTTCTTCAGGCCTGTTCAACATTTAACTTACTTCCTCTTTCCAACCCAGACTACTGGTGGTTGAACGATGTGGCAAAACTACAACCGGCTGAAAACCAGAGTCGGTGATTAGTCACTTACTTTCGGATATAATCGTTTGTAAACGTTTAAAAACGGATAATACTAAAATAATATATTCATATAATCTTCATTATCTGACATTTATAAAAATGGAATTCATGTAAATGACTATAATTGATTTACCTTTGAAGGGTACGTGACTTTTACAGGAATGCTTGCTATATTTGTAAATCAAAAAATCAGACCGGGTTGCCGATCTGTTATTCCCTAACGCTAACAATCCTTTACCATGGCAAAATCGATGGATGCAAAGAAGGAAGCCAAAAAAGCTCCTACAAAAACCCTCAAAGAAAAAAGACTTGAAAAAAAGGAGAAGAAAGCCAAAAACTAAAGCGGATGCGCTCTGGTTTTTCCGTATTCCTCTTTCCGGCTGATGAAAACTACAATCACAGGTAGCTTTCGTTGTTCCGGGCTTAAACGTATTTGAGTGATTAAAAAAATAGCAATGAATGTCCGATGTTTTGTACAATGGACAACAAAAGCCTTACGATTAACTTAGTTCGCAGATAACTGCTGTGGAATGAAAAAAAATGCGCTTATACTTCTCCTTGCCTTAACGAACATGCTGGTTGCTTTTGGCCAGAGCAATGATTATGCGGCTTTAAATCTGTTTGGGAAAGTAAAAAGCATGAGTGAGAAAACCTTTCGTCCGGATGAATCCGGCTTTGGATTCAACAAAAGTGAGCCGGTAAAATGGTTTTTGAACTCCTTTTCGGAAAAAGGAAACAAAATCCTTGATGTCAGTCTGAAACCCGACAGTTCCGTCAATAAAAAGTATACCTATACTTACAACGAGCAAGGGATCAGAGTCGGGATGACTGTTTATTCAGCCGGTGATCTGCTCATGTTCAGAATTGCGTATTTCTACAACGATAACGGCACCCTCAGGGAAGATATCAGTTATAACGAGCAGAACAAACCATGTGAGCGCAAAGAATATCTGTATGGCAGCAACAGACTGCTGATGGAGGAAAACACCATCAATGCTGAGAACAAACTGACCCAAAAAACCACATTTACCTATAATTCTCTGAATCAGGTAACTGAGACCAGTGATTACGATGGAAGTGGTCAGCTCCGTGAACGAACAACCTTCGCCTACGATCCTAAAGGAAATGTAGCCAGAGAAACATCATTTGATTCCTCAGGAACGCTCCTGAGTACGACTACCAATCTTTACGTGATGGATGAAAGAGGAAACTGGGTTAAAAAATCATCCTTCGTTAACAACAAACCTGTTCAGCTTACTGAAAGAAAGTTTCTATACTATTGATTTATTTTTGCCAGTTTGAAACAAGTTCATTTTTTACGAATTGTAACTCAAAACCTTTTTACAGAAAAACGAAACAGCTGAAACAGACTTGCAAGGCATCACCGACACTTTACTTATCAAATAATCAGATTTATATATGGTAAAAACATGTCTCGATTGCGGTGAACCGATTCAGGGCAGGGCCGATAAGAAATTCTGTAATGATCAATGCCGCAACAATTACAACAACCGGCTTAACAGCGACAGTAGCGAAACCGTCCGCCACATCAACAGCATCCTGAAAAAGAACAGACGGATTCTGATGGAACTGATCCCGGAAGATAAAATTACGGTTCACAAGGAGAAGCTCGCCAACCTTGGGTTCAATTTCAACTATTTTACCCACCTGTACGTTACCCAGAAAGGGAGCACATACCGCTTTATCTATGAATACGGTTACCTTGCCCTCGACAACGATTTCTATATGCTGGTGATCAGGGAAAAAAAATAGCATTCTTCCGTTCTCCTCCGGCAAGCGTCTGTGAATCAAATACCCATGCTGATTTGGCAGATGGGCCGGATTAATAAACCAGGTAACCGATTCACATGTTTATTACCTTTGTCTGAGCAGTGATCATGGGATCCTGCCCGGTTACTGATTTTTAACCATCACCCAGCCAATCCGCACCATGCCTCAAACTGATAAGAAGCTATTCCTTTTGGACGCCATGGCCCTGATCTACAGGGCCTATTACGCATTAAACCGCAACCCGCGCATCAATTCGAAAGGGCTGAATACCTCTGCAGTGCTCGGTTTCGCCAACTCACTGTATGACGTTATAAAGAATGAAAAGCCTACCCACATCGGCGTGGCATTCGACACCCATGCGCCTACCGTGAGGCATGAAAGTTTTGCCGCCTACAAGGCCCAACGCGAAAGCATGCCCGAAGACATTGCCACGGCAATCCCATATATCATCAGACTGATTGAGGCATTCAGGGTTCCTGTACTTGCTGTTGACGGGTACGAGGCCGATGATGTCATCGGCACCCTGGCCACCCAGGCGGGCGACAAAGGCTATCAGGTATACATGATGACCCCCGACAAGGATTTCGGGCAGCTGGTAACCGAAAATATCCGAATTTATAAACCGGGTAAACCGGGGGAGGATGCTGTGATTATGGGACCGGCTGAAGTATGCGCAAAGTTCGGGATAAAAAGACCTTCGCAGGTAAAGGATATGCTGGGATTGTGGGGAGATGCATCCGACAATATTCCCGGAATGCCGGGTGTTGGAGAAGTTACTGCCCGTAAATTGCTGGAGGAATTTGACACCATAGAAAACCTGGTAGCCAACGCCGGAAAAATCGACAAAGCGCCCATGCGTGAGAAGGTAATGGCATATGGAGAACAAGCACTGATGTCGAAGGAGCTGGCCACCATCATCCTTGATGTTCCTGTGGCTTTCGATGAAGATGCCCTGAAACTCACAGAGCCTGACAAGGATGCCCTGAAAAATCTTCTGGATGAGCTGGAATTCAGAACATTTGCCAAACGGGTTTTCACAGATCTTTCGTTAAGCAGCGGTGCCCAGGGAACCGTGGCGCCGAAACCCGGGGCTGTACCCGATCTTTTCAGTTCGGCAAACGAGCCGCTGCCTGCAGAAACCAACCTGAACACACTTGAGAATACCCCGCACATCTACCATCTGGCCGACACTCCGGAAAAAATAAATGCGCTTTGTGAAAAGCTGAAATCTGCCGGCTCTTTCTGCTTCGACACTGAAACCACCGGGCTCGACACCATCGATGCCGAACTGGTTGGAATGTCGTTTGCCGTTAAAGAAGGGGAAGCGTGGTATGTGCCGGTTCCTTCCGACCGCTCGCTGGCATTGCAGTTGCTGTCAGAATTTTCAGAAATTTTCGCTGATCCGGCCATTCCCAAAACCGGGCAGAACATGAAGTTTGACATTTCGATGCTTGCCGGCTATGGCATACAGGTTGAAGGACCCTTGTTCGATACCATGCTGGCCCATTACCTGATTGAGCCCGATATGCGTCACAACATGGATGCCCTGGCCCTCACCTATCTCAACTATCAGCCGGTCTCCATCGAAACCCTGATCGGGAAAAAAGGTAAAAATCAGCTGAACATGCGCATGGTGGATCTCGAAACCATCAAGGAATATGCTGCCGAAGATGCGGACATCACCCTGCGCCTGAGAAACAGGCTGGAACCCCTGCTCGAACAGACAGAAACCCGGAAACTCTTCGACGAAATTGAGATTCCCCTGATCAAGGTTCTGGCGGATATGGAACGTGAGGGTATCAGAATCGACACCGGCAACCTCAATGCCTATTCGGTTGAACTTGAAGCCGAGATACGGCAGGTTGAAGCCGGCATTTTCGGGCAGGCAGGCATGAATTTCAACATCGGTTCACCCAAACAACTCGGTGAAGTTATTTTCGACCGCATGAAACTGGCCGACAATCCAAAGCAAACCAAAACAAAGCAGCATTCCACCGGCGAAGAGGTCTTACAGAAACTTGTCAACAAGCATCCCATCATCCGGATGATCCTCGACTACCGTTCACTCACCAAACTGAAATCAACCTACGTTGATACCCTGCCCTTGCTGGTAAACAAAACCACCGGACGGGTGCATTCCTCTTTCAATCAGGCAGTGGCATCCACCGGAAGGCTGAGTTCAAACAACCCAAATCTGCAGAACATCCCGATCCGGACAGAACGGGGCAGGGAAATCCGCAAAGCCTTTGTGCCAAGAAATGAAGAATTCACCTTGCTCTCTGCTGACTATTCGCAGATTGAGCTCAGGCTGATAGCCCATATCAGCGGTGACAAAGCCATGCAGGAAGCCTTCAGGGCGGGGCTTGACATCCATACTGCCACCGCTGCGCGCATCTATAACCTGGAAGTAGGCGAGGTAACCAAAGACATGCGCCGGAATGCGAAAACGGTGAATTTCGGTATTATCTACGGCATCTCAGCCTTCGGGCTCTCAGAGCAGCTGGGCATTCCACGCCGTGAGGCTGCTGACATCATCAGCCAGTATTTCGACAGATTTCCGGGCATCAGGCAGTACATGTCGGATACCATCGCTTTTGCGAAATCGCACGGCTATGTTGAAACCCTGAAAAAACGGCGGCGTTACCTGCGGGATATCAATTCTGCAAATGCCATCGTGCGGGGTTTTGCCGAACGAAATGCCATCAATGCTCCGATACAGGGTTCATCGGCCGATATGATCAAAATTGCCATGATTAACATCCGCCGGGAGTTCAGTCAACAGAACCTGAAATCAAAGATGATTCTTCAGGTACACGACGAACTTGTTTTTGATGTTTACAAACCAGAGCTTGAAATCGTGAAACCCATTATTGAAAGCATGATGAAGACTGCCCTACCGCTCGATGTGCCGGTGGAAGTTGAAATGAGCACCGGAAACAACTGGCTGGAGGCTCATTGAGATTTCGGATTGCGGATTTCGGATTGCGCCTGCCTGTCCTGATGACAGTCAGACAGGGATTTCGGATTAAAAGGCCTCACGCAAAGACGCAGAGACGCAAAGGATTTTTTAGATTCAGGCACCTCGCCTTCACCACGTATAAAATAGTGGATTACAACCATGGTCGAAGGGTTCGTCCCTCGTCCCTTTTTCGCGTCCCTCGTCCCTTTTTGATTTCGCCTGCCTGTCCTGACGACAGTCAGGCAGGGATTGAGGAATTGGAATTCAGCAGTGTTTTAGTACAACTTACTCTGTCGAAGCAGGTTAATCCCCGGATAAGCCTGATTTCATTTGCCCTCACTTAATCCATGTTATGCCTGCTACAAAAAGATTGAGTCCTGTGTACAACACTCAAACACACAGGCATTGCTCCAATGCTTGTCAGGTTTCGTTCACAAGCAGCAGATAATA
>ERZ1645192.2667-NODE-2667-length-14726-cov-8.740781_pt1 | contig 14726 bp, 12 predicted proteins | sample MGYA00575354_ERZ1645192 | MGnify/ENA primary metagenome ERZ1645192 (study PRJEB40844, sample SAMN11349763) | freshwater sediment metagenome | isolation source: river sediment | host: Sediment | place: India: Faizupur Khadar , New Delhi | collected 2017-02-21 ... | reverse complement strand
AAATGCCTTTATGTTGTAGGCAACGAGCAGAACTATCATTTCCAGGTGCTGAAAGCCGTTCTGAAAAGAATGGGATATACCTGGTCTGACGGATTGTACCACTTTTCATACGGCATGGTTGAACTTCCTGAGGGAAAAATGAAATCACGCGAAGGGACAACAGTCGATGCCGACGACCTGATCGCCGAAATGAAAGAAACGGCAAGTGAGGTATCGAATGAACTGGGGAAACTGGCCGACTTTACCTCCGATGAAAAAGAAGAAATTTTCAGAAAAATAGGCCTCGGTGCACTCAAGTATTTTATACTGAAGGTAGATCCGAAGAAGAATATGACCTTTAATCCAAGGGAATCGATCGATTTCAATGGAAACACCGGTCCATTCATACAGTATACTTATGCCCGCATAAGATCCGTATTCAGAAAGGCAGAGGAAACAGGAGCAGGTTTTGACGCGAAGCAGCTTCTGAAAGCTTCCGCAGGAGAAAAGGAGCTGGCGCTCATCAGGATAATAAGGAGGTTTGCACCAACAGTTTCCGAAGCCGCTTCTGTGTACAATCCTGCCCTGGTGGCAAATTATTGCTATGAACTGGCACGTGAATACAACCAGTTCTATCACGATCACAGCATCCTGGGCGAGGCAGATCAATCACTGAGGAGCCTGCGAATGGCTTTATCGGAAGTTACAGGTGAGGTACTTAGCAGGGGAATGTGGCTGCTGGGAATAGAGATGCCTGAACGTATGTAAGGAATTAAAATACAAAATCAGATATGTTTGAGAATTTAAGTGAAAGGCTGGAGAGATCCTTTAAAATGCTTAAAGGACAGGGAAGAATTTCGGAGATCAATATCGCCGAAACACTTAAAGAGGTACGAAGAGCCCTTCTTGACGCTGACGTCAATTTCAGGATAGCAAAACAATTTACCGACAGTGTCAAGGTAAAAGCTATCGGACAGGAAGTTATTAAATCGGTGAATCCCTCCCAGATGATGGTGAAGATCGTCCACGATGAGCTGGCAGAGCTCATGGGCGGCGATAAGACCGATATCAATATAAAGATAAATCCTTCTGTAATACTTATAGCCGGCCTTCAGGGTTCGGGAAAAACAACCTTCAGCGGAAAACTTGCAAAATGGGTGAAAACCAAACGCGGCAAAAATCCGATTCTGGTTGCCGGCGACGTCTACAGACCTGCTGCCATCGAACAGCTGAAAATAATTGCTTCACAGGCCGAAGTTCCCGTTTACACCGAAGATGGAAACCTGAATCCGGTACAGATTGCCAAAAATGCCGTCAGGGAAGCTAAGCTGAAAGGAAATGATGTGGTGATCATCGATACCGCAGGCCGTCTGGCAGTTGACGAGGAAATGATGAAAGAGATTGCCTCTATCAAGGATGCCGTCAATCCTCATGAGATACTTTTCGTTGTCGACTCAATGACTGGGCAGGATGCCGTCAACACAGCCAAAGAGTTTAATGACAGGCTCGATTTCGACGGAGTGGTGCTTACAAAACTTGACGGTGATACAAGGGGAGGAGCAGCCCTTTCGATTCGCTCTGTAGTTAATAAACCCATAAAATTCGTAAGCTCGGGCGAAAAGCTCGATGCAGTCGACATTTTCTACCCGGTAAGGATGGCCGACAGAATTCTGGGAATGGGCGACATCGTTTCCCTGGTCGAGAAAGCCCAGGAACAGTTCGACTCCGAGGAAGCCCGAAAGCTTCAGAAAAAGATTGCTAAGGACCAGTTCGACTTCGATGACTTTATTTCACAGATACAGCAGATCAAGAAAATGGGTAACGTTAAGGACCTCATGTCCATGATACCTGGTGTCGGAAAAGCTGTTAAAGATCTCGATATCGACGATAATGCTTTTAAAAGTATCGAAGCAATTATCAGGAGCATGACACCCGAAGAGAGGTCAAATCCTGTCGTGCTGAATGGCAGCAGGCGGAAAAGGATCGCCACAGGCAGCGGAACAACAGTACAGGAAGTCAATAAGCTGCTTAAACAGTTCGACGAGACGAAAAAAATGATGAAGATGATGACCAAAGGAGGGAACGCTGCCCGTTTAGCAGGAAGAAGATAACCACCATATGTACACAATCATCGACGGAAAGAAAACAGCCTCCGCGATCAGGCAGGAAATTGCTGCCGGAGTAAAAAAAATGATCCAGGAAGGCATCAGGGTGCCACACCTCGCTGCTATACTCGTAGGAAATGATCCATCGAGCAGTACTTATGTAGCTAATAAGGTTAAAGACTGCGAAGAGGTGGGTTTCAGGTCGACGCTGGTAAGATTCGAAGCAGATATTTCTGAGGATATTCTGCTGAAGAAGATTGCTGAGTTCAATGAAAACCCCGACATCGACGGATTCATCGTCCAGCTTCCCCTTCCCCGGCATATCTCCGAAAACAGGGTGATCGAATCCATTGATCCATCCAAAGATGCAGACGGTTTCCATCCTGTAAACCTGGGAAGGATGGTAATCGGGCTGGATGGATTTCTTCCTGCAACACCTTACGGAATAATGGAGCTTATAAGAAGATATAATATCTCGTTGACAGGTAAGAATTGCGTGGTTATCGGAAGAAGCAATATTGTTGGCCGGCCTGTAAGCATACTGCTCTCACAGAAGGGCTCCGATGCCACCGTAACTGTTGTCCACAGCCGGACCAGGAACATTGAAGGTATTATCAGACAGGCCGATATTATAGTTGCTGCAATAGGATCGCCCGGTTTTGTCACTGCTGAAATGGTTAAGGAAGGCGCTGTTGTCATCGATGTAGGAACAACACGTATCCCCGATGAGTCATCAAAAACAGGATTTCGCCTTGCTGGCGATGTTGATTTCTTAAATGTGGCGCCCCGGTGCTCCTATATTACACCGGTTCCCGGCGGGGTTGGACCTATGACACGCGTATCCCTGCTTCTCAACACTTTGAAAGCAGCAAAACTGAGACGCTGAAATTACTGATTAAAGAGGCTGTCTTAAAAGCCTTCTTTTCTTAATCTACCCCTAAATCCCCTAAAGGGGACTTGCTGATTATCTGTATCTTAGAGAGCCCCTTCGCTTCACTCACTCACTCTATGGTAGTTCCAGTGAAGTAAAGGTCAAACATTCCCTTGCCTCCAGGCCTGTCTGATGAGAAGATCATCAGTAAATTTGTGTAATCGCTGAAAGTGCCAATCAGTGGCCTGTATTCATTATACTGCGTATTAATGCCGGGTCCCATGTTTATTGGTGAACCCCACTTCCCATTCTTAAATAACGAATAATAAATATCGTATCCTCCGAATCCTCCAGGCCTGTCAGAAGTGAAAACGAGTATCTTATAAAAGCAGAAGGGACACTTGTCGTTGCCGGTGCTGTTGAGGCTGTCAACCGGCGTACCCGGAGAATAGCTGCCACTGAGCCATGTTGCTATGTCCATTTCAGAAGGCCGCTTCTGAAGATATATATCGAAGTCACCATTCGAATCCGATGAATAATATGCGGTGTCGTGTCTGGTATTGAAGGATATATATGCGTCATTACCAGAAGTGTTCAGTAACGTTGCAGGTAAAGGTCCTGTGATTGTTGGCAGAGAACCACTGAAGAAAGGCATATTTTTTAGGAAATAGAGATCAAGATCACCGGAATTATTCTCTGATGCCAGGAGAAGATATTCATATCCATCGACCGGGCTGAACATCGTATAGGGGCCGAAATCATTTCCTGCTGTGTTGGCCTTGTTTAGCAGGGATGTAAGAAAAGTGTTGTTGCTTATCGCTGCGTCATAGGAAAAGAGTCCCGTTGACTGGTTCCATGAAAAGTTAACAGAGCTCTGAATGAGGTCAAATTTGCCTCCGGATGTTCCCCTGTTACTTGAAAAGATCAAAGCAACATTGTCCTGCAGCAGATAACAATTCGCATTGTAATCATCATATTGCGAATTTATTTCTGTGAGTGCAGTGAGCCCTGTATCAGGGAATGATCCATTTGGGAATTTTATAGGATTATCTTCTTTCTTACATGATGTAAAAAACAGTGCAACGATAAGTCCGGTGAACACCATCAATGCACCTGTACGTATTAGATTTCTCTTCATGATTGTCAGTTAAACAACGTATTAACGCAAAGATATCAAAATTAGTATCAAATGAAAAACCGGGAGGGTTCCCGGCTTTTCTGAGGTAGAATTTAGGTTAATTCTAGGGTAAAATTGGGTATAGGGTATTGTTTGCTGCTATTATAAAACCAAGATGAAGTTATCGGCCTTCAGGTTGCGTGAAGGGATAAAAAAAAGCAAAAAAAAATTGACAAGCCGTATATAGTATTGAAATACAGGTGTTTAAAAAATAAAAATATTGTTGATAATTGGATAAGGGCGGGCAGAAGCTTGTTGAAATTAGTATTAATTTTGTGACAGACAGTTTTAAAGATGGAAGAGGAAAAGTTTGGATTCTCCTGGGAAGAGGAAATAAAGCATGCTGTTCAGAAATTCGAGAAGATGAAAAGAAATAACGAAAGCTATTTCTTCGACGTTATTGAGTTTGAATCGATCATTGACTATTACATAGAGAATAATAATCCGTCAAATGCTGCTGAGGCAGCTGCCCTGGCAACGAAGCAGCATCCCAATTCTGTTTCGATACAGTTGCGCAGGGCCAGGGTGATGATCGACAAGGGACGTGGTGTGGAAGCTCTAAGGATACTTAAACGCCTCGAGACCATTGAACCGGGAAACCATGAGATTTATATTGCAAAAGGAACAGCCATGGGCATGCTCGGCGATATTCAGGGTGCCCGGAAAATGTTCGACCATGCTCTTTCGCTTGATAGCGACGAACCGGCAAACATACTGTTTTCAATAGTCTCAGTCCTTCAGAATCTTAACTATTACGAGCATGTGATCCCATACCTCCTGAAGCTTATCGAAAAAGAACCTGATTTCAGATCACACATTTACGACCTTGCTTATGCCTATGAAAAGGCAGAAGATTATGAGAAAAGCATCGAATATTATCTTAAATACCTCGATGATGATCCTTTTTCTGACAGTGCATGGTACAATCTTGGAATAATTTACAATAAGCTTGAGGAGCCTCTCAAAGCCCTTGAGGCCTATGACTATTCCCTCGCAATAAACTCCCAGAATTCCTTTGCCCTGTTCAATAAGGCAAATATCCTCAGCAACATCGATCGCTGTCTTGAAGCTATTCCGGTTTACCATGAGTATATAGAGTATGAGCCCGACAGTTTCGAAGCCATGAACTACCTGGGTGAGTGCTATGAACGTACCGGCGATATGGAACTGGCAAGAAAATATTATCAGGATTCTATAGAGCTTGCACCGGATTATGCCGATCCCTGGTTTGGGCTCGGTGTGATAGAACTTAATACCGGTAATCCAGGCAGCGCACTTATCTATTTCAGAAAAGCCGTAAGGCTCGACGATACAAATCCGGAATACTGGTACCTTCTCGGCAAGGCTCATTATGTAAATGGCGAGATGAAAGAATCCCTTGCCTGTTTCAGGGAAGCGCTTAAAACAGATCCATATTATGACGATGTATGGCTCGACCTGGGGAAGATCATTCTGAAGGAAAACATCGGAGGAAAAGCCATAACCTACCTTGAGAAAGCATACAAGGCCACAGGCGATGTACCTGGTATTAATTACCTTCTTTCAGCGTGTTACATCCAGGCCGGGAATATGGAGAAAGCATATAAACACCTCTCCCTGGCCGTCGAAATAGACCCCGATCTGTTCCCCGAGTTCAGGGAGTTCTTTCCCCCCGATATTCTTACAAAAAGGATCCTCGCCCTGCTGAACGAAAACGACCTTATCTGATTTCGAATCCATTTTAAAGCATAACTATGAAGAATGTACTCCCTTTTCTGCCCGAACGTCCACAGAAACCACGTGAGTCCGGCCTTACAATGGTAATGGACAAAGGTCTTAGCATCCGGGAAGCCGAAGACTTTATGTCGGTGGGAAGCAAATATACCGACTTCGTGAAGCTCGGCTTCGGGACTTCATTAATAACACCGGGACTGGGTAAAAAAGTGTCTCTGTACAAAAAGGCAGGCGTTATTCCATATTTCGGAGGCACCCTCTTTGAAGCTTTTATTATCAGAAAGATGTACAGGGAGTTTGTTAAGTTCCTCGATAAATTTAAAATTGACCTCGTGGAAGTTTCAGACGGATCATATGATATTGAACCCGAAAAGAAACTTGAGTACATCCATAAACTCTCAAAGCACCGTACAGTGATATCGGAGGTCGGATCAAAGAAGAAGGACGTGGTTTATACTCCTGGTCAGTGGGTGGCCATGATGAAAGCCGAACTCGACGCAGGCTCCGTAAAGGTAATTGCTGAAGCCAGGGAATCAGGAACGACAGGCATTTATAATGAGGATGGATCTATCAATAACGAGATTATCAGCGCAATATCCTCGCAGGTCACTCTTGAGAATGTAATATGGGAAGCACCGATGAAATCACAGCAGGCATGGTTTATAAAGCACTTCGGACCAAATGTCAACCTTGGTAATATTGCCCCCAACGAAATTATCCCGCTCGAAACACTTCGTCTTGGACTCAGGGGCGATACCTTCTTCCAGTTCCTGCCCGATGAGCTGAAAAAATAACCTTTGTTCGAAATGAGAAAATTCGGACTCATAGGCTTTCCCCTGGGACACTCTTTCTCACAGAAATACTTCCTGGAAAAATTTACGAGGGAAAATATACGCGGATGTTCTTACGATAACTTTCCTATCAGATCAGTAGAGGAGTTCCCGTCACTCATCAGGGATAATCCTGAAATCTGCGGCCTCAATGTTACGATTCCTTACAAAACAGATATCCTGCGCTATGTTAATATAGCTGACGATGCCGTTGACCAGATCGGAGCTGCCAACGTGCTTAAGATAAAATGGGATAATGGTAAACCCTATGTATCTGCACATAACAGCGATGTTTTCGGGATAAAGGATTCCCTGGTCCCCTGTACCCGGAAGAAGGCAAAGAAGGTTCTTATCCTCGGCGCCGGCGGCAGCAGCAAAGCCGTTGCCTGGACAGTCCGGAAAATGGGATGTGAGGCAATAGTGGTCTCCCGCACCCCAAAACATGGAACAATAGGTTATCCCGATCTTACACCACAACTTTTCGGGAGTGTCGATTTGATAGTCAATACTACTCCGCTGGGAATGTTCCCCGATACTGAATCAAAACCTGCGATCGATTACACACTCCTCAGCAACAGACACATTCTTTTCGACCTGGTCTATAATCCGGAAATAACTTCATTCCTCAGGATGGGGAAGGAGAGAGGTTGTAAGGTAATTACAGGAATGAGAATGCTTCGCTCCCAGGCAGAACGCTCCTGGGAAATCTGGAATGAAGACCTACCCTGATTGTTACAGCTCAGAGAACACCGAAACTTATTGTCCTCAGGTAGTCGAAAATAAAACCAGCTGCTCCTGATAATAAAATTCCCGCCAGGCAAATGATCATCCAGGCAATTGATGATGGTGTACTTGTTATGACTTCCTCGTGTTTATCTCCGGTACCTCTGAATAAAGTCCCGGCAAAACGTGAATAACAATACAGACTAAATACCATATTCAGGGAAGCAACCAGAACCAGGAAATAAAAATTTTGTTCGGCTGCAGCAAGAAAAAGAAAAAACCTGCCGAAAAAACCAGCAAGCGGTGGTATACCGGCCAGAGACAATAATCCAATACCAAGTAGAAGTCCAAACCTCGGATTCACACCATAGATTCCTTTAAAGTCAGAGATGCGTTCTTTCCCTGTTCTGTCATAAAAAATTGAAATTACCCCGGTGACTGCCAGGGCTGAAAAAACATAACAAATAACAGCATAGATCATTGACTCCATTCCAAAGCGGTTAGCTCCGATGAGCCCTGCAAGAATGTAACCAGCCTGTAAAAAGGATGATGACACCAGGAAACCCCTGATACTCTTTTGAAAGAAAAGCAGGATATTCCCTCCTGTAATCATAAGGATAGAAATTATCAGTATTGACTTCTGCCAGAAAATATGCAGCGACGGAAAGACAGAATACAATAAAATTGTAAGTATAAAGAACATTCCGCCCATAAGAACCACCGTGAGATATGACAGAAGAGATATCTGCATTCTCCTGCTGAAGCCATTGTCAGGAATAAGAAACGGGGTGACTCCGGCCTTAATCGTCATGCCGGTGAACATAATTATCAGCCCTGCCAGATTATCTGGGGTATTCATATTCTTCTTTATCAGTTCAGAGAAAAGTACAGATCCTGACGCCTTGAATATTAGCAGAATCCCCGAAATGACCAGGATGGAGGCAACTGTATAAAGTGATATTCTAATAATTGTCATTCTCCTTAGGCTTCTTTCTCTGCTACTAATCAGGAAGATAATGAGGAAAGGCAAAGCCGAAATCTCAAGTCCGGCATAAAATACGGGAAGACTTCCTGATGAAAGCATGATGTACAAACCCAGCAATGAAACGAACATAGCCAGACAAACCCTGATCATATTGTCGTCTTTCTCACTTTCTCTCTTGTTTCCTGCAACCTGGAGCATTATTATTAAAATTGCTGCATTCAGGATGTTCTTCATGGCTTTCACCAGTGGCGAGGAGATGAAATTTCCATTAAAAAGAAATCCTTCCTGGCCTGGAGCCACGCCTGCCGCCACGACAATGATGAATAAAAGGAGAGGAAGAGACCTGGCTAATCTGTTCCATGAGCTGAAAATTGACAGGATCACTGTTAATAAAATAACAGCAGCCAGCAACACTTCATGTCGTATAATGCCCAGATCATTGATGTTCATATAACCTCTTTCATTAAAATCCTCTCCACTATTGTACTTATACCGTCATTCTCATTCATGTCAAGTATTGCCGGAGCACCCAGGATTGCAGCTAATGGAACACCAATGACCAATATGAGAAATAAAATAAAAATCAATTTCTGACTTCTCTCTTTCCGAAAACCCGTAAAAGTTTTCACCTGAGGTATGAGTGATGCATATAATCCTAGGGAGATCATCAGCGCCACTGAAACCATAATCCCCTTCCTGTTCATAAGCAGCATGGCAAAAAGTATCATTCCTGATAATGCCCCGGGGATGCAGGCCCCTGCCGATCCTCTCTTCTTGTTTAAAAAGAAGTATGTGATGTAATATGCTACGGTGAGACCAGCCATAACCCTGAAGATAAGAGACATCTCAGATGCAGCCTCCGGCATCAGGAAGATAGAAGCTTTCAGCGCTCCATACGCCCCCATATTAAATAGTAATCCGGTATACAGGACAGTTGATGGAAATGTTCCAGGTTCCAGTATCCGGGGCAGGAACAAATTAAAAGGAAAAAGTCCGGCCACAATGACAAAACCTGTAAAAACCATTGGGAAGAAGACAGTTTGTGCCTTCAGAGGAATTAAATATGTCGATACTTCCTGCAGGTTGAATGTTGGCTGATTTCCATCAGGGGCTGAATTCATATATAATCCAGTGAGGCCGGTGACCAGCAACGCAAAACCTGCGGCCAGTGTCAGTCCCTGTACCATCAGCCATATATTGTGCTGGTCTCGATTTTGGGAATAGATAAGGATATATAATGATGTCGCTGAGATTCCTGTAAAGACAACCATTGAAAAGACTCCGGCAGAAATGAATAATCCGTTTGCACCAAAGATGACCAGGAAAAGCAGAATGTAGAATTCCTTTAAATTATGCCTGGTTTTATCATCTGTAAACAGTACTGAAAATGTAACCAGCGACACCAGCATGAGCATTGTCCACGAAATAGAGTCAATTCCTGCGGCAAAGGAAATATTAAGGACCCCTGACCAGAAAACTTCTCCGTTAAGTAATAAATTTCCTCTTTCACCACCTGTCTTTATTCCGGCACTGAGTATGAAAATGATTATTGTCAGGATTAGTTGTATTCCTGCGGCGGAGAAAGATATCGTCCTGAGTGATTTACTGTTGCCGGTCAGAAGGAATGCAAATATCGCCAGCAGCGGAATGAAAAGATAGAATAGCAGGAGACCCATTGTTATTGATACTTCTCAGTTTATAAATATTGATTCAGGATACTCTATGTCTATTAGCATCAGGCCTTTTGCAGGTGCTGATTTCCCGGCTTTGCAGCGATCTTTTGCCTCAATTATTTCACCGAATTGTTTCAATGTCATTTTTCCCGAGCCCACTTCAGTCATAGTGCCAACAAGAGCTCTTACCATGTTCCTGAGGAAGCGGTCGGCCTTGATGGTGAAAACAAGTCGCTCATCGGCCTGTTCCCAGACTGCATAGAATAACCTGCAAAGGTTGGTTTTGGTGTCGGAATGGAGCCGGCTGAAACTTGTGAAATCATTATAGTTAAGGAGAAGTCCGCATACTTCATTCATCGCATTGATATCGAGCTTTCCGTGAATGAACCATGAGTCTTCGTCCCAGAACGGATCCTTGACACGGGTAATATTATAGCGGTATGTCCTTGATATGGCGCTGTATCTGGCATGTGCATCAGGCTGGACTTTATAGATCCTCGATACGGCAATATCTTTTGGAAGGAAACGGTTAAGCCTGTAAATAAGGTTTTTCTTGGATGTAAGGTCGGCTGAAGATGTGTCGAAATGTGCACAAAAAACTTTTGCATGTACTCCGGTATCAGTCCTCCCTGCACCTGTTGTTGTTATCTTTTCGTTAAGGATGGTGCTTAAAGTTTCATCAAGTATCTTTTGTACGGTGACAGAATTGGGCTGTACCTGCCATCCATGGTATGCAGTACCTTTGTATGATATATATATAAAATATCTTGTTTTCATTTTTGACGTTATGCAAATATAGCTATTAATAATTCCTGCCTGCCTATTTGAAAATCGATCTTAAAATGTAATTTTACCTGATCCAAAAACCGTTTTGTCAAACCAAATACTTATAAAATGAGCGAACAAAGAAACACCCAGGCAGCCGGGATGGCGTTTATGGGCATGATATTCTTCCTATTCGGCTTCGTCACAACTTTTAACATTACGCTTGCCGATAAATTCAAAGCTGTCTTTGAATTATCAAACTTTCAGGCGCAGCTCGTGAACGGCGCATTTTTCTTTACCTATTTCGTTTTGTCATTCCTTGCAGGTGGCATCATAAAGAAGATCGGCTATAAATCAGGCGTTATTCTTGGTCTTGTACTTGTTGCTGCCGGCAGCTTCCTCTTCTTTCCGGCTGCAAAAGCTCTTTCATTCCCCTTCTTCCTGGTTGCCATTTTTATTATGGCTACAGGAGTGGTATTTCTTCAGACAGCAGCAAACCCCTATGTGACTGCTCTCGGACCATCCGACACAGCTTCAGGCCGACTTAACCTTACACAAGCCCTTAACTCTATAGCAACATACCTGGCTCCTCTGGTTGCCAGTGCCTTTGTATTTAAGGCTGCTGCCAATGCTCTTTCGCCAGCCGAAGCCGCCAAATCTGTTCCGGCACCATTCCTTATAATAGGCATAATCGTTCTTATCATAGCAGTAGTAATCTATTTTCTTAAACTGCCTGTCATACCAACACAGGGTGTCGAGAAGAAGAGTATCTGGAAATACCCGCACGTCGTCCTCGGCGCTGTTGGTATTTTTTGTTATGTTGGAGCAGAAGTGGGTACCGCTGCGATGCTTCAGAGATATTTCCAGGAAGCACTTAAAATAGCGCAGACCGATGCTGCCAAGATGATCGCACTTTACTGGGGAGGCAGCATGGTGGGACGTTTTTACGGATCATTTATGTTCTCAAATGTCTCTAATTCAAAGAAGTACCTTTATGCATCTCTCGTAGTTGCGCTGGCTGTATTTGTAGGATGGTTCGTACGACATAATATTACCGACGGACTTATCTTCGCAGGGATTGCCGTAGTTAATTACCTCCTGATACAGCTGGGCCGCGGAAAAACCGCCAGATCACTGGCTGTATTCGGCCTCGTGGCTGCACTGCTGCTTGTAGTGGTCATGTCGACCGGTAACGGAATTATCCTCTGGCTCGGATTATCAATAGGATTCTTCAACTCAATAATGTTCCCGAATATCTTTTCTCTTGGTGTCGACGGACTCGACAAGGGAGAACTCAGCATGGCTTCAGGATTGATCAATACGCTGATAGTGGGTGGATCCGTTGTTCCTGTACTAATGGGTCTTGTTGCTGATAATTTCAGCGTCAGAACAGCATTTATCCTGCCTATAATATGCTACCTGTATATAGTATTCTATGCACTGATCGGAAGTAAACATAAATAAATCATAATATGGCAACATACGAAAAACTGATCGCTAAGATCAACAAAGGCAATAATAATGCTTTCAGGGAATTATACGGGACCGATGCAACAGCTCTTAAAGCAAATGCAAAAAGGTACACCGACCTGCTGAAAACCTTCGAAAAGAAATTCGGAAAAAAAGATGTTGAGTTCTATACATCGCCCGGGCGTACAGAGATAGGAGGAAACCATACCGACCATAACTGGGGCCGGGTGCTGGCAGGTGCCGTAAACCTTGATAACGTGGCAGTTGCTGGACGAAATAACACAAATACGATTCGTATCTTCTCCGAAGGGTACCCTCAGTTTAAAGTCGACCTCTCATCACTTAAACCGGTTAAAAATGAGAAATATACATCTGCTGCCCTTGTGCGCGGCATCTGTTCCCGGTTTAAAGAACAGGGATTCTTAATAGGAGGTTTCGATGCCTGTATCGACGGTGGCGTGCCAAAGGGTTCAGGATTAAGCTCTTCAGCATCCTTCGAGGTTCTTATCGGTGGTATCCTTAATGACCTTTTCAATAAAGGCAAAGTAAGCCCGATACAAAATGCTCTCATCGGACAATATTCCGAAAACAACTACTTCGGAAAACCATGCGGCCTGATGGATCAGACCGCCTGTGCAATGGGAGGACTGATCACCATCGATTTCAAAGATCCTTCAAAACCTGTGGTGAAGAAGGTTAACTTCGATTTCGTTGCAACAGGCTTTTCACTCGTAATCACCGACACCGGCGGAAACCACGCCGACCTTAACGATGAATATGCTTCGCTGCCATCCGACATGAAGGCTGTTGCTGCACAACTGAAGGCAAAAGTACTTCGTCAGGTCACTCTCGACCAGGTGCTGCAATCAATACCGAAGATACGGTCTAAAGTGGGCGACAGGGCTATTCTGAGGGCCATTCACTTCCAGGGCGACAACCAGAGAGTCGTCGAACAGGTTGGTGCACTTGAAAAGAAAAACTTTAAATCATTCCTGAAAATGGTTGTCGATTCAGGATTCAGCTCATATATGTATAACCAGAATATTTTCCCCGTTAATAATGTTAAGGAACAAGGTGTTTCCCTTGCTCTCGCTCTCAGCGAGCTCATACTGAAAGGTGAGGGAGCCTGGCGCGTTCATGGCGGTGGATTTGCAGGAACAATCCAGGCATTCGTGCCGAAAAAACTGCTCAAAAAATATGTCAGCACCCTCGAACATGTCTATGGAAAAGGCGCTTGCAGGATCCTCTTTATCAGGCATCAGGGTACAGGGAAAGTGAAGCTTTAATCTTATGACGATGAATATTTTACCAGGTAAAGCCTTCAGGAGCCAGCTTAACGGAAAGAAAATATCCCTCTATACCCTGAAGAACGGCAATGGACTTGTTGCCCAGATAACCAACTACGGGGGAATTATCGTCAGCATAATTGTACCCGACAGGAACGGTACATTTGCTGATGTTGTACAGGGCTACGATAATATCGAAGATTATATCAATGGCAACAGCCCATACATGGGAGCCATTTGCGGACGTTGTGCCAACAGGATTGCAAAAGGAAAGTTCACACTCGGCAGCAATGATTATACACTAGCGGTAAATAACGGGCCAAACCATCTTCACGGTGGGATCAAAGGATTTAATAAAGTTGTGTGGGATGTTGTCAAAAAGACATCCTCTTCGGTTAAGATGAAATATATTTCGCCCGATGGAGAGGAAGGATATCCCGGTACTGTCAAGGTATGGGCAACATATACTCTGACCGATAATAATGAGCTCCGCCTCGACTACAAGGCGGTCACCGACAGATCTACTGTGGTTAATCTTGCCTCACATTCATATTTTAACCTTGCGGGTGAAGGTTCCGGAAGCATCTCTGACCATCAACTGATGATAAATGCCGATTTCTTTACTCCTACCGATGAAACGAATGTGCCTACGGGTGAAATACGGCCGGTGAGGGGAACCCCTATGGATTTCTCAGGTTCACACCGCATCGGCGACTTTATCGACAGCGACGATATCCAGGTAAAATATGGTGCCGGCTATGATCATAACTGGGTGCTCCGCCACAGGACAGGAACTCTGGGGCATGCAGCCTCCGTATTTGATCCTTCATCAGGACGACAGATGGATGTCTATACAACACAACCCGGTGTCCAGCTCTACACTGCTAACTGGATCGATAATGAAAAAGGAAAAGGAGGGAAGCTCTATCAGAGGCGCTGGGCATTATGCCTCGAAACCCAGCATTTCGCAGATGCAATAAACAAACCCCATTTCCCTTCCACAATACTTAATCCGGGAGAAGAATATAACCATTGCTGTATATATAAATTCGGTTCAAAATGAATATGGTTCACGATACACATTTTACCATATGCCTTAAACCTTAAACTATTAACATAAACCACTGCAACATGACTGAAAATAAAAAC
>ERZ1645192.2666-NODE-2666-length-14727-cov-7.209856_pt1 | contig 14727 bp, 16 predicted proteins | sample MGYA00575354_ERZ1645192 | MGnify/ENA primary metagenome ERZ1645192 (study PRJEB40844, sample SAMN11349763) | freshwater sediment metagenome | isolation source: river sediment | host: Sediment | place: India: Faizupur Khadar , New Delhi | collected 2017-02-21 ... | reverse complement strand
TCAAGAAGAACATTCTCTTTTATGTTTCCTTCGACATCGAAGATGATTATGCCTATCCTGCCTCTTATGACAACCAGCGCCTCATCCTTGCTTGTGTTTAAATGCCTGTGCGGCTGTATATACGAATCCGGCTCCATTGCATTAAGCAGACGGTGACAGATATCCTGATCGGAAGAATGAAAATTGTAATTTTTGCGTAATCGCGGTGAGTGCTTTGCCTCTGCTGACAACCGGTCAAGTATCTGCCGGGAAATAAATTCCGGTTTGATCAGATTTTTCTCATTTAAGATGGTCATATTGCCTGTTATTCTCCAAATATCATAAATGTTTTCAATGAATAGCTTTTATCATGTAGAATATTTCTTCAATTTCAGCAACTAAAGAGTATAATAATACTCATGGATTCCTGTTTGTCCTCCAAAGTGTAAAATTATATTGGATTAATTTCAAAAATATCGGCCGCATGAGGGGTAAAATTTGTCGGTTGCGTGTCGCCGGTCTATTTTTATGATTTGCAGGGAATTGGAAAATGAGCGTCGAAAAATATTTAAAGTCGTGCCGTGAACTGTTCTGGCAAAATATTTTCCGGTTTGAGCTGGATTACCTGGTTGCCCACCTTCAAGGCAGCAGAGATGTGTTGAGCGTAGGATGCGGTCCGGCCATCATTGAAGGCGAATTGAGCAGGCATGGATTCAATGTCACGGGGCTGGACATTTCACAGGAAGCTTTAAGATATGCCCCGGACAGCATTCGAACCTATGCCGGCCGGGCGGAAGACATGTCTTTTCCGCCGTCGTCCTTTGATGCGGTTATCTATGTGGCGTCGCTGCAATTCATTGAGGATTACCGGCAGGCTCTGGAAAGGTCGGCCGCCGTTCTGCGCCCGGAGGGAAGGATCATAGCGATGCTGCTGAACCCCCGCTCGGAGTTCTTTAAAGAACGATCCATGAATCCTGATTCTTATATGAGCATGATCAGGCACAGGGATCTGGAGGAAATCGAACGCGCTGTTGCCGGGTACTTTGCCGTGCGGACGGAATACATGCTGGGGGTGAAAGGCGAACAGATCTTTGCCAGTGAAGATCCTCTTGAGGCTGCCCTGTATACGATTGTTGGCAAAAAAATCGCCGCTCATTAGTGACGACCTCGTAAAAAGGCCGGATGCTGCGTTGCGCTTCATCCCTCCCCGTGTCAAGCACGGGGCAGGCTATGCAACGTACCCTAAGTACGCTTCATTCCTCGGTATTCGCGCGCCTTGCCTGCGACCTTTTTACGAGGTCGCCTGAAAATTGTTGATTCACGACTTTTTGCGAGTCCATCATTAGTAAGGGGTTCAATGAAAAATATTAATTTCAAAATAGATGAAGCCCGGAAATTACTGGGCATTGCTAAAAATGCGACAGCCGACGACGCCAGAAAGAGGTACCGGGAACTGGCCAAAATATGGCATCCCGACGTCAACTCAACCGAAGAAGCACATGAAAAGATGCAGGATATTAACAAAGCCTATGCGTTGTTGATGGAAAAAGAGTTCGGCGTGCTCGATTTCTGGGAGGAAGCCAACAGGTGGTGGTGGCGGCGATTCGGCAATGATCCCATCTGGGGCAATTATTTTCCCGAAAATGAAGGAGATACCCAGAAACCACGAAACGCAGGAAAGCTGATCAAAAAACTGTAGAATCGAGATGAAATAAAGTAGTTTGCCTGTATGCCGTTTCATTATGGAAAAAATCTGAAATTGAGAGTGGAAGGAATTTGAAATTGTCGCTGGATACAAAATTGAAAATTTTTCTGCAGCTTCTCCAGAGATTTCCGGAAAATATAAGATCAATAATTATAACCTGTATTCTCGGCTTAACCGCGGCTTTATCTACGGTATGTTTTTTATACTTAACAAATTTATTATTTTCCAAAACTTATCTTCTGTTTGCAACAAAATCGGTGCCTTTTTTTATTGTAGCCAGTTTTCTCGTCATTACCGCTACTTCGTTGCTTGTCGGCTTCCTGCTGAATGTCTTTAGCCCCGAGGCTGCCGGCAGTGGAATTCCACAAGTCAAGACGGCTTACTGGAAAGAACTTGGCTACATGAAATTAACTCCTGTTTTGGTCAAGTTCATCGCCGGCGTGTTAAGCATCGGCGGAGGAAACAGCTTGGGCCGGGAAGGGCCCTCAGTGAATTTGGGCAGTGGGGTGGCTTCCAACCTTCATGGTATTTTGGGAGCCTCGTCACGGCAGCGACGAAGTGCAACCCTGATAGGAGCATCCGCTGGTCTGGCTGCCGCGTTCAATACTCCCATCGCGGCAATTACATTTGTTATTGAAGAGATTGTGGGTGATTTAAATAATCGTTATCTGGGCAGCGTCGTTCTTTCTTCTGTTATCGGCGCGTTTGTAGTTTATGCTATATTAGGCAGGCATCCGGCATTTTCGCTTCCATCGACCGAGAATATCAGTTGGTTGCATTACGTTGTGGTTCCAGTGGTGGCTATTGTAGCCGCTTTTGCAGGCATTGTTTTTCAAAGGTCAACCATCTTCTGGAGGGGACGGCTAAAAAACCAAACGAAAATTCCGGGATGGCTTCTTCCGGTATGCGGAGGACTCATTACATGGTTGATCGGCTGCAGCATATTTTGGATGACTGGAAAAGTAGGAGTGTTCGGCCTCGGATACCAGGATCTTTCCAGTGCTTTAAATAATAATTTTGAATGGAAAATAGCAGGGGTCTTGGTTTGTGCAAAATTATGCGCCACCGTTGCGAGTTACAGTTTTGGAGGCTGCGGCGGCATTTTTGCACCGTCGCTGTTTATCGGCGGCATGAGCGGTTATTTCATTGGCGGACTGGCTGATATATTGATTCCGCTGACAGGAGCCGATCGCATCGTTTTAGCTGCAGTAGGAATGAGTTCATGTCTGGGAGCCATTGTTCGTGCTCCTTTCACTTCGATGCTTATTGTTTTCGAGATGACGCATCAATTTACCCTGGTGCCTGCTTTATTGATAAGCACTATTATCAGCCAGACTATAGCTTTTCGTGTTGGGAAGGTGAATTTTTATGATGCACTCCTTATTCAGGATGGCCATGAACTTTATAAAATCCGGCCGCCGGTTGATCTCTACGGTTGGCAGAATTTGCCTGTCTGTGCAATTGCCAACCCGAATCTTGTAGGGATAACCAGTCTCAACGAAAAAGAAATGCGTGAGATAATAAATAAATATCCTTACAATACTTTTCCGGTTGTTTCTGGTAATGAAATAAAGGGAATTGTTACCCGTCAGGAGATACAAAATGCCCTTCTCTACGGAAGACATCCGGAGATGCATTCGGCGGCAACTTGTTATTCCGATCAAACGATTAAGGAAGTCGGCAATAAATTTGTTGATTCGGCAGTTCCCGCTTTAATTGTTCTTGAAAGGGATACAAACACTATAAAAGGGATAATCACTCTTCACGATTTAATCCGCGCACAGTCATCTGTGCAGAAATGATGTAAGTAAGAATGATCTGCTAAGTCTGGTTTTTAATTTAACTTAAGCAGATTGTAAGTGTAATGTGTCTGTTAGATCATTTTTGGCAACCTGGAGAGCGCTGACATGTGCGGTAGATTTTTCCTGATCACTGACCTGGCAAAGATCGCAGAAGAATTTGGCGCCGGGAAGATTCTGACCGATTTTAAACCCGACCGCAATGTTGCTCCGGGGCAATACATTCCTGTTCTGATTAATCAAAATGGACAAAAAGTGCTGACTTCCCTGCGCTGGGGATTGATTCCTTCCTGGGCTAAAGACGCTTCCTTTGGCAATAAAATGATTAATGCGCGCGCCGAAACGATTGCGGCAAAACCAAGCTTTAAGAACGCCTTTCGAAAAAGACGCTGCCTCATTCCCGTGGATGGCTTTTATGAATGGCAGAAAACGGACAAGGTAAAAGAACCCTTCAGCATCTCCTTAAGGTCGGGAAAACCTTTCGGTCTGGCGGGACTTTATGAGCGGTGGCTGTCGCCGGATCAAAAGCCGATTCAGACATGCACGATCATCACAACGGAAGCTAATGAACTGGTAAAATCCATACATGACAGAATGCCGGTTATTATAGAGAGCAAGTTCTATAATTTCTGGATGAATCCGGACAACCATGACCAGGCGGGCCTGCTGGCCTTATTGAAGCCTTATCCTGCCGGTGAAATGACAGCGGTTCCGGCCGATCCGTTTGTATTAAATAAACAGCAGAAGGAAATATAGATTTATGGCCCGACCGTTTGACCGGATAATCGATTTTATTTACCACAAGGCGACGAGGCGGGAAAAACACCACGGCCGTTTGACTTTTTTGTGGGGATTATTCTTTTTTAGCGCGGTGCTTTCAACCATCATTTTGGCCATCCTCACCGACAAAATGCTGAATATAAATGCATGGCCGCCAAAACCCGTAAATCTTATCTGCGCCGCACCGCTGCTGATTGCCGGAATCTGGCTCTGGCTATGGTCTGTATTGATATTCTTTAAATCCAGAGGCACGCCGGTCCCCGTCAGTCCGCCGCCAAAGTTAATAAGCACCGGTCCTTACGCCTGCTTACGAAATCCCATGCTCTCCGGTGTTTTTCTGATGTTGTTCGGCATCGGGTTCTTATTTCAGTTGGTTTCGCTGATTGTTTTGTATACGCCGCTTTTCATCCTGATTGCATCTCTGGAATTTAAACTGATCGAAGAGCCGGAGTTGGAAAAGCGTTTTGGCCGCGACTACGTGGAATACAGAAAGAGAGTACCCATGTTCATTCCGCGTTTTGGCCGCCGCGGACATTGAAGTGCAAAAGTAGGATAATTATCCGCAAGCCTCCGTCCGTCGATCTTGATGGACATGTTTTGCAGGGAGGAGTAGACTGACAATGAAAAAAAGCATTTATTCCATTTCCAAATCAAGCGCTACCTTTGTTGGCGTCGTCGTCGGCTTCCTCGACGTATGTATAATACGCCTCGTCGTCTCCTCCTAGCCGCCGCGGTATCATCATTGATTTGGAAATGGAATTACTTGTTGATAGTCGCATCGGCGCTCATTTGTGTTTTCGGTTTAAATCAACGGGCTTACACAGCAACGAAAGGAGAAAAAACCATGAAAATCACCAGTTCCGCATTTAGTGAAGGCGGCGGCATTCCGTCCAAATACACCTGCGACGGGCAGGATATCTCTCCACCTCTGGAATGGAAGGATGTCCCCGGAGAGACAAAAAGTTTTGCTCTGATCAGCGACGATCCTGATGCGCCGGGGGGAACATGGGTGCACTGGGTCGCTTTCAACATTCCCCCGACTGCTGCGAAGCTGGAGGAAAACATTAAACGCGACAGAGAATTTGCCAGTGGCATGAAGCAGGGAAGCAACGACTGGCCCAAAATCGGATACGGAGGCCCCTGCCCGCCAAGCGGCACACACCGATATTATTTTAAATTGTACGCCCTCGATACAATGCTGGATATTAAGCCGGGGGCGACGAAGGAGCAGCTCCTTAAAGCGATGAAAGGACACGTGCTGGCGGAAGCCCGGCTGATGGGTAAATATAAACGACAGGGAAGATAACTTGTTGAAGAATTCAAAAAACCGGCAAGTTGATTGAATCTCTTTATGAATGAAGAAGTTCTATTAAATCAACTCATAGAACTGGCGGAGAAACTCGGCATATCGGTTCGTGAGGAAAATATGGAAATGGAGGAGTTGTTCAGTTCCGGAGGGCTGTGCCGCCTCGAAAGGAAATACATCCTGATTTTGAACTCCCGGGCGACGCTGAAAGAAAAGAATCAGGTGATGATTAAGGCATTGCAGCAATTTGATTTGACCGAGATTTACCTGAAGCCGGCCATCCGGGAATTGCTGGAAGGATATCAGGAAGAGACGTAATTCCATTTCTAAATCAATGATGATATCGCGGCGGCTAGAAGGAGGCGACGAGGCGTGGTTCGACAAGCTCACCATGAACGACTATCAGCTTTAAGCCTGCACTGAGCCCGCCGAAGGGCCAACAAAGATAGCGCTTGATTTAGAAATGGAATAAGAAGGAGGATGTTCATGGATGCCGAATTCAAAGAGAGATTTTTGCAGAACTGGAATAAATATTTTCCCGGTGCAGAACTGCCGCTGGGATTTTATTATGCCGATTCAGTGGACAAAAAATTCATGGCCCGGCCGCCCAAAGGACACCGCTGTATCATCGGGGATTTAGCCAAGGTACGGAAAGGAGAAACCAGGTGTTTCAACAGCGATAATATCGGATGTATCGGCGGCAAACGATACTGCGGCTTTGAAAGTGCCCTGATGCCCGATTTTGAATATTTTCTTTCCTGCGGCATCCCCGGTAAACTGGAGGGTGAAAGATACAAAAAATCGCCGGAAATTGTTAATGAACTGATGAAAATCCAGCAGCCCTCGCAAGCGCCGGGAGATTACCTTGTTTTTAAAAGATGGGATTGCCTGGAAGCGGAAGATAATCCTCTGGTGGTTATTTTCTTCGCTCCTCCTGATGTCCTCTCCGGTCTTTTTACGCTGGCAAATTTTGCGGAAGCGCAGCCTTATGGGGTCATTGCTCCCTTTTGCGCCGGGTGTGCGTCCATTGTTGATTATCCCTTAAGAGAGCTGAAATCATCGGAAAATCGGGCCGTACTGGGAATGTTCGATGTTTCCGCCAGGCCCTTTGTACCTTCTTCAACGTTGACCATTGCCGTTCCCTGGCCTAAATTTGTCTGCATGGTTGATAATATGCAGGAGAGTTTTTTGATAACCAGGTCCTGGAATAAAGTAAGATCGAGAATAAAAAAGAGCAGCTATAAAGCGGCTGATGCTGCGGAATAGTCAAACTGTCAGGTTTTTGGCCTTGTCTTTCAATCGGCAAGCTTTCTTATTTCTTCCAGATCAACTTTGCCGGAAAGCAAGGCAACAATTTTATCTTTGGCGTCAACGTCGATCCGGAGACAGACGCCGCAATCCGAGCTGATGTGCTTGGGTACGGGAATGAGCTTGTGCGGCAGTCCTTCCTGCTTGAGAATTTTTTCCGCCTTCAAGGCGTAGCTCACCGACTTGAACAGGATTACATAATATGAATGCTGATCGGTCATGGCGCGAACAACCGTCCTGCGCTGCTCATGGCTTCTACAATGTCATACATGTTGGAAACAACTCCCACGGCGAGCTTCTCCTTAATTTCAAAAAAATTGAGACAGGTGCCGCAGACCAGAATTTGCACGCCTTCGCTTTCCAACTGCTTTAAATCATCAAGGACATCTGAGCCCTGTATGGTTAATTTGACGCCCGTATTATAGAAGATTATTATATCCGGTTTTTGAGCCTGTTCGGCGATCGTATGACAAAATGATTTAATTAGAACCGTCCCCAATTCATCGTTGCCGCGCCCCATTTTGTCTTCATTCACAACGATGACGAAAGGTCCGGATTGCGCTTCTCCGATTGTACATGACGGAGAAAAATCCTCCTCCTTATTGATGTCGGCCCGGCGAATCAGTGCAATTTCGTAGATGCCGCCGCTTTTGGCTTCCACGCTGACCTCACAACCGAACTTGCCGCCCAGGCGCTTGACGTTTTCCAGTGCTGTGTCGTTGTCAACAATCACTTTTACCTGTTTATTGGTTTCCAATGCCTGCCTGGCCAGAATAACTGGCTGCGGACAGGAAAGATTTTTAGCATCAACTATTTTTATTTCCGTCATCTGTTTTTTCTCTCCCTGCTGATTTGTTCTAATGCCTCAATTGATTGAATTACCTGCTCCTCGGTATTGAAATAGCTGAAACTGAAGCGCACCGTACCCACGGGATAGGTGCCGATGGTCTTGTGCGCCGCCGGCGCGCATTGCAGACCGGAGCGCGACATAATTTTAAAGCGCTCATCGATTTCCCAGGCGACGGCGGCCGGATCCATCCCGTCGATATTGAAGGAAACGACCGGAATGCGCTGATCCACGGAGGTTTGTCCATAAAGAGTTATGCCGGGTAAATTCCCGATGCCTTCGATAAACACCTTTGTCAGATTTTCTTCTTTACTTTTTATTTCATCGAGGCCTCTGGACAAAACAAACTCGACCCCGGCCCGTAAACCGGCGAAGCCCGCCGTGTTGGGGGTGCCCGCTTCGTAGCGGTCCGGCATGAAATCCGGCTGCGCCTCCATTTCCGAGCGGCTGCCCGTTCCGCCGACGCAAAGAGGAGTTATGTTTTTTTCCAGACCTTCGCGAATGTAAAGCCCGCCGGTTCCCGAAGGCCCCAGAAGAGACTTGTGCCCGGTAAAAGCGAGCAGGTCGATATTCATGTCTAAAACGTCAATAGGATAGCTTCCCGCCGTCTGGGCGGCGTCAACGCATAAAACCAGATCATGATCGCGGGCAATACGGCCTATGTCGGCAACAGGGAGGACAGTTCCCGTAACATTGGAGGCGTGGGTGATAAAGATCGCCTTTGTGTTTTTTTCAATCGCGCCGGCGATCTGCGCCGGATCAAGAAGACCTGTTTTATCGCAGGGAATAACAGTTATCCGGATTCCTCTTGCTTCCATCAGCCGCAGCGGCCGCATAACCGAATTGTGCTCCATGCCGGAAGTTATTACATGATCGCCGGGCTTTAGCAGACCGAAAATGGCGATATTCAACGCCTCGGTTGCGTTTTTGGTCAACACTATCCGCAGCGGATCAGGAATATTGAATAACTCGGCCAGCTTTTCCCTGGCTGCGAAAATTATCCGCGCCGCTTCGATGGACAAGCGATGTCCGGAGCGCCCCGGAGAACCACCGATGTTTTGCAGGTAATTTTGCATGGCGGCAATTGTTTCCGGCGGCTTCGGCCAGGATGTCGCCGCGTTGTCAAAATAAATTATCTCCATAGATTGCGAATCAAATCAATAAATGAAAAATCTCCGGTATGGTCGGAGGTGAACGAAAGTATTATTTAAGACGTCGATATTTTTTCTGCTCTGCCTTTATCACTCATTGTAAATTTTGTCACGATTAGTGTTGTTTCAACTTTTTCGGTACGGTTTCCAGAAGGGCTTCCACGCGGGTGCGGATCTGTTCAACGTCGCTTTGCGAATAATCCGTCTCAATTTTTAAAAACGGCATTTTATGCTTATCCGCCATGTGCCCTTTGATCTTGTACGATTCTATATTGTAGGAATGACAGGCGTGGAGCACCACGTCAACCACGACATCCGGCTTAAATCTGTCAATAATTTTATCCAGTTCCGCAAGTCGGCGATTGTTCGGCGTCATACAGGAGCAGGGCAGATTCAGATAATGTTGCGCAATCGCCTCATAAGGATCAGGTGTGTTTTCTTCAATATCTTCCGCGTAGGCCTTCATTCCCGTGCAGGAATCCAGGGCGACAATGACGCCGCCCGCCTCTTCGATAATTTTAAAAACTTTTGTTGCGTCACCGCCGACGGGGCAGCCGGTCACCAGGACGCGCGGAGAATCGGGCCTGCCGTGGCAAATGCCTTCCATGACCCGTTTTTGCAGTTTATCAACACAACCTGCCAGCAGTGTAATCATGTCTTCTGTTGTTGCCGTCTGGGCCAGATAAGTCAGATCATAGATTTCCATCCAACTTACCGGCAAGGGTTTGATGGCGGCAAAATCAAAAATCTTGTTCATCATTTTATTTTTGATGTTGGTTTCTTTGATTTCCTGCTCTACGGTTTTATCGTCGATTTTGCAGTCAAAGGTTCTCTCCAGAAAATCCTTCAGCCTTTTGATCATGACCGTCCAGTTATTCAGTGCTTCCTGCTGGTCGGGAAGCTGCGGTAAATCCATCACCCACATGGGTTTGATGTGGGAAATCAGCTCAAACATTTTTTTCTTTCCGTCGCAGGTGGTTTCGGCGATCACTGCTTCGGATACCGCAAAAAACGGGCAGACGTCCGTCTGGATAAATCCGTAACTGGATTTGATCAGCGGGCAAAGATTAGAAGGAAGCACCGCTTCTGCAGCTTCAATCGTCTTATGGGCAAATGCGCACAAAACCGCCGGCACCCCATTCATCGCCCGGATAACTTCCAGAGGCGCGTAGCCGCAGTAGATGCCGACTATATTTTTCCCCTTTTCCCGCCGGGACTGGATATAGCTCAAAGTTCGCTTCGCCGGTTCTCCGGCAAATTCATCATCAATTAATGGTTCTATTTTCGATTTCATACCAGTGACCTTTATGCATTATTTTTTGGACATAACAATTATATGATTCACCGTTACATATCCAATAAATAATGGTTATATATATGAATTAATTATTACTATTATTCATTGGCGATGCCTTGTATGCAATGATACTAGAGTACGCGTCACAGGTAAAAAAATGATTGTTCAAGGAGGATAGTGAAAATGTTACCCAAAAAATTCCGCTTACTGTTATTTGTGCAATTTATCGCACTGACCCTTCTGCTTACGGTTGTGAATGTAAATGCGCAGGCGCTGGATGTGTTTAAAGGTGAAAAGGGAGAAATCATGATTTCCGGCGGTACCGCGCACATACCCGTCATGAAAGATGCAGCAAGAAACATTATGTCCATTAACCCGAATATCCGCATCAGCATTGCCGGCGGTGGTTCCGGCGTCGGCATTAAGCAGGTTGGAGAGGGCCTGGTTAACATCGGCAACACCGGCCGGACACCGACGAATGAAGAAGTCGCCAAATATGGCCTCAAAATGTTCAAGTGGGCTATTGACGGTGTGGGCGTAATTGTTCATAAAAAAAATCCGGTAAAGAGTCTGAAAAAAATTGATCTGATCAAAATTTATTCCGGTGAAATCGTCAACTGGAAACAACTGGGTGGTCCGAACCGTCCAATAAATGTTTATACGCGAGACGAGGCAAGCGGCACCCGTGAAGTATTTTGGGAAAAAGGCTTGGGCAAAAAAACAATCACCTTGAAGGCAAACGTCGTTGTTTCCAATGGCGCGATGAAATCGGCTGTGGCCAACGATCCAAATGGCATTGGTTATGTTTCAGTGGGGCATATGGATGACAGCATTTCGCCGGTTACCCTTGATGGCGTTAACCCCACAATTAAAACCGTGAAGGACGGGTCTTATAAAATATCCCGCGGTCTATACAGTAACACCAAAGGTGATCCGACGGGATTGACGAAGAAATTCATTGATTATCTGTTCAGCCCGGAAGGACAGAAAATTGTCGTTGAAAACGGGTTCATCGCGGTGAAATGATCAGTCGATTCGAACATTTAATCGAAAAAAGTTTTCTTGCAGCAGCTCTCTGGAGCATGGCGTTAACGATTCTGATTTTTGTGTTTATGCTGATCCTCGGTCTTCCCCTCTTTCGGGAAGGCCGATTCTTTTCACTTCTTTTTACACCCTGGATACCGGGAGAGGAACAATTCGGTATTTATCCCATGATCATGGGAACTGCTGCCATTTCTGTTTTGAGTTTGTGCTTTGGTGCCCCGCTGGCCATTGGCGTGTCTGTTTTTATCTCGGTTCTCCAACCTGGCCGGCTTGGTCGGTGGCTGAAAAAAGTTGTGGTTCTGATGACGGGCGTTCCAACAGTTGTTTACGCGTTTGTCGGTATTTTTCTGCTCGTACCACTGGTTCAATCTTTTTTTACGGCGGGCTCGGGGATGAACATTCTGACGGCTTCTCTTGTGCTGGCGCTGCTGATTGCCCCGACGATGATCCTGATTTTTTCCGGCAGTTTTGAAAATGTGCCGATATCCTATTGCAATGCCGCCGATGCTCTGGGCTCGAGCGCGGTCCAAAAGTTTGTTTATGTGATCCTGCCCTATTCCTGGCGCGGGATCATTACCGGATTGATTCTTGGCGCCGCCCGGGCCGTTGGCGATACCCTGGTGGCGTTGATGTTGGCCGGAAACGCCGTAGCAGTTCCCGGATCCGTATTTGATTCGGCACGGACGCTCACAGCGCACATCGCGCTGGTAACGGCGGCTGATTTTGATTCGATAGAGTTCCGGACTATTTTTGCAGGCGGTATCCTGCTCTATTTGATAACGCTGATCATGGTATTGACGGTGCGTTTTCTTTCCTCCCTGAAAAAGGAGGCCAGCCCTTGAACCGTTTGGGGGAAATATCTGTCACTTTCTTTTCCTGGCTTTGTGCGCTGAGTCTGGTGGCGGCATTAGGAACAGTATTTGTTTTCTTGCTGTTCAAAGGCTTGGGGGGCATGAATCTTCAAACCATTTTCGGTGATACCAATGCATGGGACGCCCTGACTTTACGGAAGGCTGTCTTCAACGGTCTTTTCCCTGCTATTGTGGGAACAATATTGCTGGTCATTATATCCGTCGTGATGGCTTTACCGGTCGGCCTTGCCGCAGGTATTTATCTGGCCGAATATGGAACAGGCCGGGCAAAAAACATTTTCAGCCTTTTCTGTGATATTCTGGCAGGCGTGCCGTCCATCCTGGTGGGGCTCTTCGGCTTTTCTCTGTCGATTTTCCTGCATAAATACATTTCTCAAAACATCTACCCGTGTCTGCTGATTTCGGCTGCATCGCTTTCGTTTCTGGTACTGCCCTATCTCATCCGGACAACACAAATCGCCCTGGAACAGATCCCGTCGGAAGATCGTCTGACGGCGCTTGCACTGGGCGCCGGGCGTCTGCAAAATATTTTTTACGTGCTGATCCCAAGAGCACTATCGGGAATCGTCAGCGGGGTCATTCTGTCCATCGGACGCTGCGCGGAGGATACAGCGGTCATCATGCTTACCGGTGTTGTCGCCATGGCGGGCTTGCCGCAGTCTATGCTGGCGAAATACGAGGCTCTGCCTTTTTTTATTTATTACATTTCATCGCAATACACCGATATGCAGGAACTGCAGATGGGATACGCAGCGGCGATCATCCTGGTGGGTATCTGCGCCGTCTTGTTTGTCGCCGCTTTTTTCATTAAAAACCGCCTGGTGGAAAGAATGCTCTTCAGGATATAGGATTTGCAATGGTTGAGGAAGATAAAATAAAAATAGAGATTGAAAACCTCTCATTTTTCTATGGTGAGCACCGGATATTCCACGACGTTTCCACCAAAATGATGGCAAACAAAATAACAGCCGTTGTTGGCCCGTCAGGCCAGGGAAAATCGACCTTTCTCATGATTATGAACCGTCTATGGGAGAATATTCCACAGGCGCGACTGGAAGGACATGTGCATATTCTTTTGAAAAACAGGATGACGGACATTTATGCCCGAGATGTTTCGCTGCCTGATTTACGACGCTCCGTGGGTATGGTTTTTCAAAAGTCCAATCCTCTGCCTATGAGCATTTACAAGAATATGGCCTTCCCGCTGAAACTCGCCGGCATCAAAAACCAGGCCCAAATTGAAGAAAAGGTAGAAGCGGCGCTCAGAGATGCATTTTTATGGAATGAGGTAAAAGATCGTCTTTCCCACGACGCCCGCAGTCTTTCCGGAGGACAGCAGCAGAGGCTCTGCATTGCCCGCGCGCTGATCATCGGTCCGGAATTGATGCTGTTGGATGAACCAACATCTTCGCTCGACGCTCGCGCCGCAGCCATCATTGAAGAATTGATTCTTCTTTTAAAAAAACGATGCACAGTATTTCTTGTTTCGCACCACATGGAACAGATAGCCCGCCTGGCCGACACAGTCATGGCATTGGAAGATGGTAAAATAAAACCCGTTTGACGGTGAAATGAAACTACTCTTTTTATTTATCATTTATCCTTGTATTCTGCTAAATGAAAATCAGCATAAATGTATTTATTAAAAGAATTCCCTTAATAAATAATAGTTATACTTCCCTTACGATCATTTCTTTTATTCATTGGCTAAATCGCATTTGGATATGCTACTTAGTTGTCCGCCTAATGACTGCAGACGCGAAAAACAATAGTTGGTTAAACCATTCAATGCACTGCGGAAGCAGGCAAATATTATTAACGCAACCAGGGGAGAATTATCATGTCAGATTATACAAAAATGTGGTCGGAACTGGGGCTTGATCTGGAAAGTCATGACGCGCTTCTTTCCGTTTTGGGTGGAGCTTATACGGACATTTTTCTGTCGCAAAAAAACCGCCCGGAAGGAATGAAGTACTTTGATTTTGTGATGAGCGAGGTGCATGGATTGCGCATCCAGGAATTGATGGATGCAAAGGCGCAGGGGCGAAAAGTCATCGGGTCATACTGTGTGTTTGTCCCGGAAGAATTGATCCTGGCGGTGGACGGTGTGTCGGTCGGGTTGTGCGCCGGGGCGGAATTCAATTTTGAAGGTGCGGAAACGCTGCTGCCCAGAAATACCTGCTCACTGATCAAGTCCGCCTTTGGCTTTAAGCTGGGTAAGGTATGTCCCTATCTGGAAGCAAGCGATGTTGTTGTGGGAGAAAACACCTGCGACGGCAAGAAGAAGTCATATGAGCTGCTGGCTCCGCTGGTCAAAGACCTGTATGTCATGGATATGCCCCAGATGAAATCTGCAGCGGGAAAGGCTTTGCTGAAAGAAGAATACCGCAGGTTTGTCGCCAAACTGGAAGAGGTAAGCGGTAAAAAGATAACTGTTGACTCGCTGAAAAAAGCGGTGGAGGTTGTAAACGCGAAACGAAAGGCTGTTAAAAGATTGGCCGAATTACGGGCGGCCGACCCGTCGCCGATATCCGGCCTAGATGCCCTGCTCGTCACCCAGGTGTTTTTCTATGATGATCCAGTTCGAGTTACAGAATCGGTACAGAACCTCTGTCATGAACTCGAGGAGCGAGTCAAAC
>ERZ1645192.2664-NODE-2664-length-14731-cov-6.899291_pt1 | contig 14731 bp, 9 predicted proteins | sample MGYA00575354_ERZ1645192 | MGnify/ENA primary metagenome ERZ1645192 (study PRJEB40844, sample SAMN11349763) | freshwater sediment metagenome | isolation source: river sediment | host: Sediment | place: India: Faizupur Khadar , New Delhi | collected 2017-02-21 ... | reverse complement strand
AAGGCTCCCTGTCGCAGGGAGCTGTCCGTCAGGACTGAGGGTGTCCGTCCCTCTCCGCCTGTATCCGCTCCCGGAGCGTTGCGCCGAGTTCGTCGCGGTGGTGCGCCGTCGCCTCGACCGGCGGCAGTATCGTCACCGCGGCGGTGATGCTCTTGAGTGCGAGGAATTTCTTGGCGTGGGCCATGAACGAGATGTCGCCGTAGTAGGCGACGCTTTCGAGCAGATCGCCCTCCCGCGCCGGGCGGCCGTTCACCGTTTCGTAGCGGATGGCGATGGGCAGCAGCGGCGCCGGCGCCTCGGCGGCGGCGGCGAAAAAGGCGGTCTTGAAGGGCTTCATCGGACTTCTGCCGTCGGTGGTGGTCCCTTCGGGGAAGATCAGCACATCGAACCCGGCGCGCAGGATCGCCGTCACCTTGGCCAGTTCCCCGCGCAGATGCTTGACGCTGCGCCGTTCGATGAAGAGCGAGCCCCCCATCTTCGCCAGAAAGCCGTCCAGCCCGCCCCCTTCGACCTCGACCGTGGTGATGCCGGTCAGCGGGCGCAGGGCGTAGAGGATGAGGACATCGGCGTAGGAGATGTGGTTGGCGATGAGGAAGTAGTTGCGGTCGCCGCGCAGGTGCTCCGCGCCGCTCACCGAGAAGGAGATGTTCAGCCCCCGCAGCGTCGCCCGTATCCAGAAGCGGGTCGAACGCTGGACGGCCCGCCGCTGACGGACCGGATCGCGCGTCACCGCCCACAGCGCCAGGTTGCAGAGCGAGAAGAACAGTATGATGAAGAATAGAATGATACTGTTGCGCAGGATGCGGAGCATCGGTTCACTCTCCCCCGGAGCGGATGAATTCGACGAAATCGAGGAGGAAATAGGTCGTGCGCGCCGTATCTTCCGGCTCGAGCCGCAGGAGATGGAACCCGGCGGTCAGTTCGGCCTCGACCGACCGGACGACCTTGTCGTAACGCTCCCCGGTGAAATCGACCGACCCCGCCGGCGCGTCGTCGATGAAGAGCCGGAACCGGCCCATGTCGGGACCGGACACACCGGTCAGATCGATGGTGTAGCGGCCCGGCAGAGCGATCTGCTGGCCGAAGGTGTAGTATTCGCCGGGATCGCGGAAACGGCAGAAGAAGGCCCGTTTCGAGAAGCCCAGCCCCAGTTGCTCGGGGGGCGGTATAGAGAGGTATTTGTAGAGGTCGTCGCGGTGGGGATATTCGTTGCAGTAGTCGGGTTCTCCCCGGAGCGGATAGCGCTTATCCTCCATCTCGGCGACGATGTACCCGGGCGGCAGGGTCGGCTGGCCCAGCGGCTCGATCCGGGGCGGGTTGCGGCGGGTCAGGATGCCGTCGTAGCGGGCGCGGTGGAAGGTCCGTCCCTTCGCGGCGTAATAGTGCATGAGGGCGCTGTTGGCGCGGTCGCCCAGATCGCGGACATAGAGGACATCGTTCTTTTCCCAGTCGTCGTGCCGCATCATTGCGAAGCCCGAACCGATCAGTTCCTCCGGCTGGACGAAGACCACGGCGTTGCGGATCCCCAGCGCCTCCACGGTGCGCGACAGGGCGCGGCTGACGCCCCAGTAGTCGTCGCGGTAGGTGGAGAGGACCGGCGGCAGGACGAACACCGCGTGGAACAGGTAAGCGGCGAAGAGGAACCCGCCGAGCGCGGCCCCGCCGATCCGCGGACGGGCCGACGCGGCGATGCGGTCGGCGAGCGCGGTAAGCCCGGCCGCCGCGAGAATGAGGAGCGGGAAGGTGGTCTCGTAGTAGTAGCGGGGACCGAAGACATTGCCGTCGAAATAGTAGAAATAGTAGCCGGCGACCGACGCGAGGAACGGCGCGGCGATGAATATCTCCCGTTTGAGCGGGCGGCCGCCGCGCAGAAAAAAGAGGAGCGGGACCAGCAGGAACAGCAGGGGGTGGCCGAAGGTGTTGACGATGAGCAGGGAGAGGCGCTGGTAGGTGACGTGCAGGGCGTGGTCCCACGTGAGTCCCTCTTCGGGGAGCACCAGCCAGTCGGCGTTGGGACAGCCGCGGCCCAGACCGAGCCCGAAGCAGTCGTCGTTCGGTTCGCTGTAGTTGAAATAGGTGTCCTGCCGGAGGGTGAAAAGATCGTGCGTGTAGGTGTAGTTGAAGCCGATCAGGAGCGCCGCCCACGGGAGGAAGGCGGCGGTGAGGGCCAGCCCGCGCGCGACGGTCCCGGCGCGGCGTATCTCGAAAAGCGCCGCCAGCGCGAGCGGCAGGGCCAGAAAGGTGGCGTTCTGCGGCCGGGTCAGCAGCAGCCAGCCGATCGCGAAACCGGCCGCGGCGCTCAGCAGGAGCGCGCGCCGTCCCGTTCCTTCGCGGCGCGCCCTCAGGAAGAAAAAGAGGGCGGCGAGCGTCAGGAAGGCGCAGAAGGGGTGGGTCATGCCGGTGCCGCCCATCACCATCAGGAAACTCGAGAGCACCGCCAGCGCCATCGCGGCCGCCGCGACGCGCGGCCCGAAAAGATCGTCGGCGAGCCGTCCGGTGAGGGCGACATTGGCGGCGGTCAGGAGCGGATTGGCCGCTACGGAAAGCCCCGTCGCGGTGAAGGGAACGAGGAACAGCGGGTAGCCGGGAATGAACAGCGAATAGATCTTCTCACCGTCGGGAACGAGGTAGAGGAACCGGAAGAATTCGTAGTAGGGGTGCATCGGATGGTCGATCCGCCCGGCCGCCAGTTGGTCCGCCATCATCCGGAAATGGAGGCTGTCCTGTATGTGGGGGAGCCCCTGAAAGACGATCAGGTGGATCGCCAGCGTCAGCGAAAAGGCGATAAGCGGGAACACGATATCGCGGCGCGGCACCACGGCGCCCCACAGCGCGGCGGCCCCCCGGCGGACCGGCGGCAGCAGCGCGACGGCGGTCGCCGCGGCGAAGAGGAGATGGAACAGGGGAAAGTGGATCGCCGCGGGCATCCAGAACTTCCCGCCGGTCGCCCAGACGAAAAGTACGAGGAAAAAAAGGGCCGCGAAAAGGAGGCCCGGTATGTCCCGGCGGCGACGATCCATGCCGCCATCATACCGAACGGCGCGCGCAGGTCAACAGGAACGGCGCGCGAGTTTGCTTTTTCCCGTTTTTTCCGGTATGGTCCCTCCATGAGCACCCGACAGAGCGCCCACCGCGATATCGCGCGGACCCTGCGGTCCTACCGTCTTGCCGAGGCGCTGCTGGTGTCGGGTTTCATCTTCATCGGTTCGTTCTTTTCCGCTCCCGACCCCGCCGCGTTCGGGGCGCTCCGCCCGTGGCTGTTCTTTCTCGCCGCCTACCTGACGATGCTCGCGGTCTACGCCTTCAACAGTTGGGCCGGTCTGCGCGAAGATATCGCCAACCCGCGGCTGACGGTCGCCGCGGTCGCGCCGGAGCGCCGCTACCAACTTGCGGCGGCCGCCGCGCTCGCCGCCTCCTTCGCCCTTTTCTTCGCGGTCGCGCCGCGCGCCCTTCCCTGCGCCGCCGCGGTCTTTCTGCTGTCGGCGCTCTATTCCTATCCGAAGCGGGGGACCAAATATGTGCCGGTCGCCGGGACGCTCACCCACATCGCGGGGGGCGCGGCGCAGTTCCTGACCGGCTGGACCCTCTTCGGGACCTTCGGCCCGGTCGCCGCCGCCTTCGCGCTCTATTTCGGGCTCATCCTCAGCGCCGGGCACGTCAACCACGAACTGATCGACCGCGACGCCGACCGGGAGGCCGGACTCGTTTCGGGGGCGGTGCGGTTCGGGGTGCGGCCGTGGATCGTGTTCCATCTGGCGCTCACCTTCGCCGCCTTCGGGCTGTTGCTGGCCATCTGTCAGCGCGGCCATCTGCCGGCCGCGCAGGCGGCGCCGTTCCTCGCCGCGTCGGCGGTCCAGTCGGCGTCGGCCTTCCTGCTGTTCTCCGGCGCGCCGGTCCAGCGGCGCTTCCTGCGCCACCGCGCCCTCTACCGGGCCTGCTACGCCGCGGCGGGGATCGCCTTCCTGACGGTCAAAGCAATTTTCTGAAGTGATCTATGGTGGCGGTGAGCCCCTCTTCGAACGAGGTGGTAGGCCGCCAGCCGAGTTCTTTCTTGGCGAGCGTGATATCGGGACAGCGCCGTTTCGGATCGTCCTTGGGCAGCGGTTTGAAAGCGAGGTGTGACCGCGATCCGGTGAGCCGCAGGATCGTCTCGGCCAGTTCGCGCATCGTCGCCTCGTGCGGGTCGCCGAGATTGACCGGGCCGGTGAAGTCGGGTCCGGTATCCATGAGCCGCAGCAGGCCGTCGATCATATCGGCCACATAGCAGAAAGACCGGGTCTGCGAGCCGTCGCCGTAGAGGGTGATATCGTCGCCCCGGAGCGCCTGCACGATGAAATTGCTCACCACGCGGCCGTCGTCGGCCGCCATGAGCGGACCGTAGGTGTTGAAGATGCGGGCGACCTTTATCTTGATGCCGTACTGCCGCCGGTAGTCGAAAAAGAGCGTCTCGGCGCACCGTTTCCCCTCGTCGTAGCAACTGCGCGGTCCGATGGGATTGACGTTCCCCCAGTAACTCTCGACCTGCGGATGGACCTCGGGATCGCCGTAGATCTCGCTGGTGGAGGCCTGCAGGATGGTCGCGCCGGTGGCGCGCGCGATCTCGAGCGCCGTAAGCGACCCGAGCACGTTGGTACGCACCGTCATGACCGGCTGGTGCTGATAGCGGACCGGCGAGGCGGGGCTGGCCAGATGGAAGATGCGGTCGGCCTCCAGCGTGAGCGGGACGGCGATGTCGTGGGTGAGGAGTTCGAAATAGGGATGGGCGAGCAGCGGCTGGATGTTCTTGCGACTGCCGGTCGAGAAGTTGTCGAGGCAGACCACCTCGTTGCCCTCGTCGAGCAGGCGTTTGCAGAGGTGCGAGCCGATGAACCCGGCGCCGCCGGTGACCAGTATCCGTCGCATGGGTCTCTCCCGTGTGGTTTCCTTACGGAGTTAACTTCAGAAACTCGACGAAATCAAGAAGAAAATAGATATCGCGCGATGTCTCTTCCGGTTCCAGCCGCAGGAAATGAAAGCCCGGCGCGAGTTCGGTCTCGAGCCGTCGGACCACCTTTTCATGCCGCTCCCCGGTCAGATCGACGCTCCCGACCGGCCGTCCGTCGACAAAGAGCCGGAAACGCCCCATCTCCGGGCCGGTGACCCCGACGAAGTCCAGCGCATAACGGCCGCCCACGGCGATCTGCTGGCCGAAGGTGTAGTATTCGCCGGGGTCGCGGAAGCGGCAGAAGAAGGCCGATTTCGAGAACCCGATCCCCAGCGCGCCGGGGGGCGGCAGGGCGCTGTACTTGTCCAGATCGGGGCGGTTGGGATAGGTGTTGCAGTAATCGGGCTCGCCGCGGAGCGGATAGCGCTTATCCTCCATCTCGGCCACGATATAGTGCTCCGGCAGTTCGATCTCGGTCACCGGCTCGATGACCGGCGGACGGACATTGCCCTGTATCCGTTCGTAGCGGGCGCGGTGGAAACTCCGCCCCTGCGCCGCGAAGTGGTGCATGAGGGCGCTGTTGGGCCGTATCCCCAGATCGCGGACATAGATGATGTCGTTCTTTTCCCAGTCGTCGTGCTGCATCACCACGAAGCCCGACCCGATCAGTTCCTCGTGGTCGACGAACACCACGGCGTTATGGAGACCGAGTTTTTCGACCGATTCGGACAGCGACTTTTCCACCTTCCAGAAACCGAGCGAATAGGCGGCGAAGAGGGGCGGGATGACCAGCACGGCGGCCGTCAGCGGCGCGGCGACCGAAAAACCGCCGAGCGCCGCGGTCGCGAGCATTCCCCGTCGCAGGAGCGCGAGTCGTTCCGCCAGCGCGGTCAACCCCAGCGCCGCGAGCGCGATCAGGAAGAAGGTGGTCTCGTAGTAGTAGCGCGGGCCGAAGACATTACCGTCGAAGTAGAAGAAAAAATAGCCCGCGACCGACGAAAGGAAGAACGTTCCGAGGAACAGTTCCCGCTTCGGCCGCCCGTTCCGGTAGAGGAGGAAGGCGGCGGGGACCAGCAGGAACAGGAACGGATGGACGAAGGTGTTGAGCAGCAGCGGCGAAAGGCGCCGGTAGGTGACATAGAAGGCGTGCGACCACGTGAGTCCCTCCGCGGGGAGCACCGTCCAGTTGGAGTTCGGACAGCCGCTCCCGATGCCGAACCGGTGACAGAATTCATTCGGCTCGCTGACATCGAAATAGGGATCCTGCTTGAACAGGAGCGGGTCGCCGGTGTAGTGGGCGTTGTAGAGAAAAAGGGCGACGAGCCACGGCAGGAAGGCGGCGGTGAGCGCCAGTCCGCGCGGCACCGTCCCGGCGCGGCGTATCTCGACAAGCGCCGCCAGCGCGAGCGGCAGGGCGAGGAACAGCGCGTTCTGCGGCCGGGTGAATACCAGCCAGCCGAGCGCGGAACCGGCCAGAGCGGCGTAGAGAAGCGCCCTTTTTCCGGTCGCCGCGCGGCGCGCCCGGAGGAACAGGAAGACCGCCGCGAGCGTCAGGAAGGCGCAGAACGGATGGGCCATGAAGGTGCCGCCCATCACCATCAGGAAGCTCGATGTGACGGCGATCGCCATCGCGACGGCCGACACCCGCTCCCCGTACAGATCGTCGGTCAGCCGCCCCAGCAGGGCGACATTGGCGGCGGTGAGCAGCGGATTGACGAGGAACGGAACGCCGAACAGCACGAACGGGACCAGCAGGAACGAATAGCCGGGAAGGAACAGCGAATAGATCTTCTCCCCGTCGGGAATGAGATAGAGGAACCGGAAGAATTCGTAGTAGGGATGCATCGGATAGTCGAGCCGCCCGGCGGCGAACTGCTCGGCCATGAACAGGTAGTTGATGCTGTCCTGAATGTGCGGCAGACCCTGAAAGACCAGTTGATTGATCGCGAGAGTCGCGCAGAAGGCGATGAGCGGGAACAGGATATAGCGGCGCGGCACGATACGGTCGCGCAGCAGCGCCGCGGCGCGGCGTACCGGCGGCGCAAGGAACAGCGCCGTCGCCCCGAGGAACAGCAGATGGAGATGGGGGAAATAGAGTTCGAACGGAATCCAGACCCGCCCGGCGGTCCCCCACACGAAGAACAGCAACAGGAAAAAGAGCGCGGCGGCCGCGCGCACCATGTCGCACCGGGAGAGTTTCATAGCGCTATCATAGCGAACCGCGCCGATAGGTCAACGATATCGGTAAAGATCGCCTCGGGCCGACCCGCGCAAGGAGCCGAAAGGAGGGGAAAATGATCGCCGCCGGCGACATTGCCGACTTTCTCCTGTTGTTCCGGACGGTTATAAAATACTTCCGCCGAAAGTGAATCTTTTTTCGTGTAGGCGGTATCTTACAAAGTGATGCGGGGTGGAAGAGGGCGTCCGGTTCCCCCTCATTGACCGCGATGCCTTCTCCTCCGCAAATTTCATCCTCGCCCTGTGGAGGGAGAGGATTGAGGTGAGGGTGTTCAGAAAACCCTCATCCGACCTGCGGTCACCTTCTCCCTCGACAGGTAGAAGGGGCGCTGTTGTTTTCCCCCGGAATGGAGCGTTCTATGGGGCGGGATCGGGAAATTAGGTCGATACCTCCGAAGGGTTTTCCGGGCTCCGCCCCGGCTCCGCTGAATGTCTCCGGGTGCACACCAGCCGTCGCCACACGGCTATGGCTTGGCAAGCATCGGTGCACCCCTACCGGTTCCGTAGGGGCGGACCGGCGTGTCCGCCCGGTCCCACGATGTTCCCGTAGGGGCGAATCTTGTATTCGCCCGTATTGGCGCGACCGTTATTTAGGGCGATCACGAGGATCGCCCCTACAATTCGGGTGGTGTGCGCGGAAGGAATGGAATGACCTCATCCCGGCCTTCTCCTTGGAAAAGGAGAAGGAGTAAGCGGATGGTGGCGGAAATTTCTTGATTCGGGAGTTTTGCGGGCGTATATTGGCGGGGTGTGAAAGTTGATCAGTTTCTATGATGCGTCGGTGGGGACGCTGGAGAAGAGTTTTGTGGATGGGAAGGTGCGGTGCGTGAGGACGGCGGAGTAGGATGGTGGGGAGCGGGGAGCGCAATATAGTAAAATTTAGATGTGAGTCCGATGGATTCTTATAATGACAAACAGCTAACCATCAAAGGAGAAAACCATGATTATTGAGACCTTCTTGCTCAGCGATGCCGCGACTGATTCTCAAGGAAAATTGAATGTGCTGGGTGCGTTCGATACTATTTTAGTAAAATCCTTACCGGCTACGCATCCCGCATGTGCAGTAGCCATTAGAATTAGATTTAAGCCAACAGAATATGGCTTGCATAATATTGAAATTGCCCTCAAGGATTCAAAGTCAAAGGGAATAATAGCCCCAGCCACCATTAAGCTTGATGTAAAATCAACTGATTCTTTGATGCCCTCTGCTTCGGTCAATGTAATAATGAATATAAACGGCTTGAAAATTGAGAGCTCGGGAACACACACAATCTCTCTTGTTGTCGATAAAAAAGAAATAGCATCAATTCCTCTTTTCGTAAAAATCATGGCCTAGTCATCTAAAGGAGAGGGGAATGGCAGAGTCAAAATCAGGATCAACGCGCCAAACAGATCGCATCCTGCATATAAATCCTATAAAAGAGGATTATGGATTGTCTCAAGAACAACTAGATTCGTTGATTCGTGCCTGCAATAATTCGTGGAGGGAGTTTTTTCTTTTTTGCATAGGCATGGGAACTCCGTGTATTATAAATGCGATCAATGATACGCCGAAACCATTTATTTTAAACCTTTCACTATTCCTCAATTACTTAGTAGGGTTAATATGTGTTGGCTTGGCGATTGCGTTTGGTATAAAGTGGTTCCAGACAAGGAACGAAATTAATGATATCGTAACATCTATTAAGTCCATGCCAGGCAAGTCCTATGAATTTGTCGAAGACCAAACAGAATCGTCAGGCAATGGCTCATCCCAATCGGAAAACTAATTAGTGTCCCCCGCCGTCAACAAGGAAATAAATTGCATATGGAAAGGGGAAGAAGTAGATTTTGGAACGACATGAGAGATTGGAATTATCCATGGACCTGATCAAATCCAAACAGCGCGTTGCCGACCACGGGGAAGTCTTCACCCCGGCGTGGATGGTCGAGGCGATGCTCGACTTGGTGAAAGGCGAGACGGAACGGATTGACTCCCGCTTTTTGGAACCTGCCTGCGGAAGCGGCAACTTCCTCGTCCAAGTCCTCCGCCGCAAACTCGCCGCCGTAGAACTCAAGTATGGCAAGTCCGACTTCGAGCGCCGGCAGTACGCCCTCCTCGCGCTGATGTGCATTTACGGAATTGAACTCTTGGCGGACAATATATTCGAGTGCCGTGCCAACCTGCTGGATATCTTCGCTGACTACCTGAACCTTGAGGAATCGGATGAATTGTACCGAGCCGCCTCATATGTGCTTTCGCAGAACCTTGTGCACGGTGATGCATTGACGATGCTTACTCACGATGACCAGCCAATATCCTTTGCCGAGTGGGGCTACATCGGCAAGGGCAAATTCCAACGACGCGACTTCTGCTTTGAATCCCTCACCAACTCATCGGCATTCAGTGCAGAAGATTCGATATTCGCGACCTTGGGAAAACACGAACTGTTCAGGCCGATAAAGTCTTACCACCCGATGACCGTGAGCGATTTGGCCGCGTTCAGTAACTCGACGGAGGAGACCGCATGAGTTTTTCGATTCGTGGGCGCAACCCGGATGTACTGACCTGCATCGCCAATCTATCCAACGACGAGGTCTTTACGCCGCCTGACTTTGCCAACCGGATGCTCGACACGCTGGCCGAGGCGTGGGCGGCAGACCACAACGGGGCGAACATTTGGGCCGACAGTTCCGTGAAGTTTCTTGACCCGTGCACCAAGTCGGGCATCTTCCTGCGGGAGATCACCAGTCGCCTGACCAAAGGATTGGCGGATGAAATGCCGGATCTCCAAGAGCGCGTGGATCATATTCTGACTAAGCAGGTATTTGGTATCGCTATCACGCATCTCACCAGTTTGCTCGCTCGACGGAGCGTCTATTGTTCAAAATACGCTAATGGAGCACACTCCATTGCCAAAACCTTCACCAGCGATGAGGGCAACATCTGGTTTGAGCGGATGGAGCACGATTGGGTTGCTGGGAAGTGCAGATTCTGTGGTGCCGGGTCCGTATTCGACCGAGCGCCCGGCCTCGAAACCCACGCCTACGCATTCATTCACACCGATAACATCAAGACTCGGCTCGCCGAGATATTTGGAGGCGACATGCAATTCGATGTGATCATTGGAAATCCACCGTATCAGATGAAGGGAGGCGCAGGTGGCACGAGCGATTCGTCCATTTACCATCTCTTTGTAGAGCAGGCGTTGAACCTTGACCCACGTTTCTTGAGCATGGTCATCCCGTCAAGATGGCTGGCTGGGGGGCGCGGCATGGATGATTTCAGAAAAGCGATGCTTACCGGTAAGCACATCAGCCACCTCGTTGACTACACGAAGATGTCCACTGCATTTCCCGGCGTTGATTTTGAAGGCGGGGTTGGTTACTTCTTGTGGGACAAAAGTCATCAAGGCGACTGCAAATATAATCTCGTGCTTGGAGACGAACAGCAGCCGCCGGTCGTTCGCAAGTTGGATGAGTTCGACATCTTTGTGCGAGACGCGCGGGCGATTAGCATTCTAAAGAAAATTCAACGCTTGAACGAACCTTCGGTCGCAGACCTCGTGAGCGGGGATACGCCATTTGGCCTAGCCACGAACTTTGCCGAATATAAGGACAAACCGTTTCACGGATCGGTTGCCATTTACATAACAGACCCTGGAAAACGTGTGGTGGTGCATACTGCACGATCCGGCATTCGAAAGAATGCGCACCTGATTGATTCGTGGAAAGTGCTTCTTCCAGAAGCATACGGGGAGCGCGGCGCAATTCCCGCGTTCGTTCTCGGTCCTTCTATCGTGACGCCTCCTGAATCGGTGTGCACGCAGACGTATTTGGTCGCAGGGCCATTCGCGAGTAAAAAGGCGGCGACTAGTTTCCAGGACTATTCCAGAACTCGGTTCTTCCGCTTCCTCGTTTCGCTTCGGAAAATTACGCAGCACGCACTTCGTTCAACCTATTCATGGATTCCGCAACAGTCATGGGATCGGACTTGGACGGATGAAATTCTTTACACGAAGTACGGAATCACGCAAAAAGAGCAGTCATACATCGAGTCTCAGGTTAAGGAAATGAACCTCGACGAAAAAGACGATGAATAACCCGCTTAATAATCCCTCATCGCCTGACATTTCAAAGAAACGCATTTACGCATATCGCCTGAACCTCGCCGAGTTTGCTGGCCGCATCAAAGTTGGCGAAACCGATCGTTCAGTTCATGACCGTGTGAAGGAGCAGGTGAACACGCCCGGTTTGTTGGATAAGGTTGAAATCCTGATGGACGAACCTGCCGTTGCAGCCGATGGTCGCATCTTCGGAGATGTAGATGTCCACGATGTTCTCAAGCAGATGGACGGGGTAACGCACCATACAGACGGCGGCGGGAAAGAGTGGTTTATATGCTCTATCGAGCAGGTTAAATCTGCCTACAACAGTGTCTACGAGGGGAAGCCTTTCACTAGGGTTCGCGATAAAAAATTCGACCTTAGAGACGAACAGAAGCAAGCCATCAAGATGGCCGATGCCTACTTTTGTACCGCCTTGACCGACGGACGGGAGCCACGGTTCCTGTGGAACGCAAAGATGCGCTTTGGCAAGACCTTCGCCGCCTACCACCTTGCAAAGCGACGCAATGCCAAGCGGGTGTTGGTCGTCACCTACAAACCGGCCGTTGAAGATGCGTGGCAGACCGATCTAGAGACACACATCGATTTTGATGGGTGGGATTTCTTCTCGCGCACTTCCCAAACCGACCCCTCGACAGTCGATGCCGATACGCCGCTTGTTTGCTTCTCATCTCTCCAAGACCTGCGTGGACGAACCGTGGATGGCGCAATAAAGGATCACAACCGATGGATACATGAAGTAGAGTGGGACCTTGTAATCGTGGATGAGTATCATTACGGTGCGTGGAATGATGTTACTCGAGAGCTTTTGTCGGGAGAGGTGGGAAAAGGAAAGGCTGATCTTGCGGACATACATGGGGACGGTACGGAGGAGAATGCTGAAAAGGATTTAGTTGAACGGCTCGACCACATCAAGGGTCAAGTATTTCTTTGCCTCTCCGGCACGCCGTTCCGCGCGATAGCGAGCAGAGAATTCTCTGAGGAGCAGATATTCAACTGGACCTACACCGACGAACAACGCGTCAAAGAAGAGTTCGCCACAAAGAATCCTGATAAATGGAATCGCTATGGTGCACTGCCGCAAATGAATCTTCTAGTTTATGAACTACCTGAGAAGCTCCGCGTGGTCGCTGTCGAAGGCGAGCGCAATGAATTTGACCTCAACACTTTCTTTGCAGCTACTGGCAACGATGAAAACGCATCGTTCACTCATAAAGACCAAGTTCAGGGGTGGCTGGAATGGCTTAGAGGTAATGATATAGATGCTGCCCTTAAATCCTTAAATGCGGGCATCGCCAAACCCTTCCCATACGCAGACACCAAGGTTCTTCCTTGCATGAACCACTCGGTCTGGTTCCTACCGACAGTCGCAGCAGTATTCGCGATGAGAAACTTATTCAAAGAACCACAGAATGAGGCTTTTTGGAAACAATTCAAGGTATTGTCTGTGGCGGGCATAAAAGCCGGTATCGGTCTCGCCGCTCTGCCTCCTGTCCGAGAAGCGATCAAAAACGGGTATGATACGAAGACGATCACGCTCACTTGCGGAAAACTTCTGACCGGCATCACGCTACCGCAGTGGTCGGCCATTCTGATGCTCAATAACCTCGAGTCGCCCGAGAGTTATTTCCAAGCGGCGTTCCGCGTTCAGTCTCCGTGGTCACTGTGGAACCCGAATGGCACCGATCCCCATGAAGAGAAAGTTGTCAAGCCACGCTGCCTTGTGCTCGATTTCGCTCCCAATCGGGCTCTTCGTCTTTTTGCCGACTATGGGATGCGTTTGGGGGACGGCAAAGATGCCGACAAGGATGTTCAGGAACTCCGCAAATACCTGCCAGTTCTTGGGTTCGACGGCACTAAGATGACTCCGGTGCCTCTGGATGTCATTATTGATATCGCTTTCCAAACCACCTCTATCGATACCCACCAGATGCAATCCAAGAAGTTCATTAACCCACAGGTTTCGAAATTAGAGCTACTCAACGAAGAGGCTCGACAGGCACTCACCCGCATTCCCGTTACAAAGCAAAAACGATCCGAAAGCAGGGATGATGACGCAAATGTCATAAACGAGACGCCGGAACTAAAAAAGGTTAAAGGAAAGGCGGGAGCCTCTGACGAGGCAGATGCCTGTGAAGACGAGCAAGATAAAAACCAAAAGGAAAAAGACCTGGCAGAACGATTGAGCTTCCTTGCCAAGCGGATCAATGCATTCATGTACCTGTCTGATGACATTGAGAAGAACCTGCATGATGTCTTGACTACGGACGAGGCTGATCTTTTTCGCGGGGTAATGGAACTCCAAAAGTCCGACATGGCTGCCCTCGTAGATGCAGGATTGTTCAAAGAATTTGCTATGCGATCCGCGATTCATCAGTTCAGACGCGCTGATGTTGAGTCTTTCAAATACACCGGACTTGATCCGCGTTCAGGATTCGATCACCCTGAAGGAAAAAAAGATGAATAACCACACCATCGAACAAATCCTTGCGCCCAAGCCAGAAGTCCGGCCGCGCATCTACGCTTACTCAATTGCCGATGTAGCGCACAAGGGGTTGCTCAAGGTGGGCCAGACCACGCGCGATGTGAAACAGCGCGTCGCCGAGCAGGTCAAGACCGCCGCCATCAAGAACTACCGGATCGAACTCGACGAGTCCGCCGAACGCGACGATGGCACGATCTTTAGCGATCATGATGTGCGGTCCGCGCTCATCCACAAGAAGTTCGAGAACCCCGTCGGCGAGTGGATGCACTGTTCGGTCAAGGATGTAAAAACCGTGCTCGCCGAACTCCGCACTGGCCAGCGATTCACCGGCACACATCACGAAACATTCCCCATTCGCCGGGAGCAGACTGAGGCCGTAAATAAGACATACGAATACTTTCATTCGATCTGGAATGAAAACCCGAACAGGGCTCCGCGTTTCCTCTGGAACGCCAAAATGCGTTTCGGCAAGACCTTCACCACCTATCAGTTGGCCAAAAAACTCGGCTCTAAACGGGTGCTCGTAGTGACCTTCAAACCGGCCGTAGAGGATGCATGGCAGACCGATCTGGAATCTCATGTAGACTTTAACGGCTGGCAGTATCTTTCACGAAACTCCGAAGAAGACATCACCCAAATCGACAGAAACACGCCAGCGGTGTACTTTGGCTCCTTTCAAGACCTTCTCGGACGAGACAGGCGGGGAAACATCAAAGCAAAGAACGAATGGCTCCACACGATAAACTGGGATCTCGTGGTTTTCGATGAATACCATTTCGGAGCATGGCGAGAAAATGCAAGGGAACTGTTCGAGGACGAAGAGGAAAAGATCGAAAGAGTAGAGACTCGACTTGACGATGTTAAAGGGCTAAAGGAGAGAATTGCCGATCTGCAAGAACCCTTGGAGCACGAATCGGACTTCCTACCCATTACCGCCAAAGCATATCTTTACTTGTCCGGTACGCCTTTCCGGGCGCT
>ERZ1645192.2660-NODE-2660-length-14734-cov-5.457865_pt1 | contig 14734 bp, 10 predicted proteins | sample MGYA00575354_ERZ1645192 | MGnify/ENA primary metagenome ERZ1645192 (study PRJEB40844, sample SAMN11349763) | freshwater sediment metagenome | isolation source: river sediment | host: Sediment | place: India: Faizupur Khadar , New Delhi | collected 2017-02-21 ... | reverse complement strand
TTGGCGGCCTGCTTCGAGAAGGTTCTCCATTGTCCAATTTGTTTCGCTCATAGGACCTGTTTTATCGAACCCTGGCACAGATGGCAACCAGCGGATCGCGCGTTGGCTCGCGATTCGAACGATCAAAACCGGCTCACAAGCAAGTTCGATAATCGGCAGGCACCAGCATCTCGAGAGGCGCCGGCCCGGGTCCCGCAATCCATTTGCCGGGCCGGAAGAGACGGAGTCAACGCACTATTTCCCAATGCAGAACTTGTTGAAAATCACGTCCAGAAGATCTTCTGTTGTGGTCTTTCCAGTAATTTCACCGATGGCATTGACCGCAAGGCGTAAGTCGTCTGCCACCAACTCCGTGCCACGATCATGCATGAGCGAACCCAGCGCATGCTCCAACGCCTTTGCGGCGCGGCTCAAAGCTTCCTGGTGCCGCGCATTGATCATCACTTCGAGCATGTCCGCCTTGATTTCGCCGGACCACACGAGTTCCTTGATCGCGAGTTTCAGTTGGTAGATCCCCTGCCCTGTCGAACAGGAAACGTTGACGACAGGAGCGCTGCTCGGCGGGAGTCCTCCAAGCCTCTCGGGAAGATCCGTCTTGTTCCGAATCAGGATACGTTTTGTGGCGGAGAATGCATCAAGGTATCGCACGTCCGCGTCGCTCAGTTCCTCGGATGCGTCCACCACGTGCAAAATCAACTCAGCGGAACCTAACGCTGCACGTGTCCTGCGCATCCCCTCCCGCTCGATTTCATCCCCGGCATCGCGTAGTCCGGCAGTATCAATCAGAATCACCGGGATCCCCAGGATATTGGCCGTCTCCTCGATCGTGTCTCGGGTAGTGCCGGCGATTTCGGAAACGATTGCCCGATCCAGCCCGAGCAACTGATTGAGCAGGCTGGACTTCCCTGCATTGGGGCGTCCGATGATCGCCGCACGCACACCGCGCCTGAGGACTCGCCCCTCATGTGCCGTGCTCAGCAGGCAATGAATCGATTCCAGGGCAGACTGCAACCGGCCTGCAACCTCGCGACTGGTTTCCAGAGTAATGTCCTCTTCGGGAAAATCAATGCAGGCCTCCACATGTGCCAGCGCTGTCATCAGGCTGGTGCGAACGGATTCCACCTTCTGAGAGAGCTTGCCTGCGAGTTGCTCCGTGGCAGCGACCATCGCCAATCGGGTTCGCGATTGAATCAGATCCATGACCGCCTCGGCCTGGGCAAGGTCAATACGGCCATTTAGAAACGCCCGCTTCGTGAACTCGCCCGGATGCGCAAGCCTTGCCCCGTTATGGAGAACAGCCTCCAGCACGGCCATAGCCGGCACCGGCCCCCCATGACAGGTTATTTCCACGACGTCCTCGCGGGTGAAGGTTCTCGGAGCTTTCATTACAGCAGCGAGGACTTCGTCAACGTTCCGGCCGTCCTTCACAATGTGTCCAAAATGCACGGTATGGCTTGGAGCCTCAGACAGTCGGACGACCCTACACCCGACCGGCGAGAAACACTTGTCCACGACCGCAAGCGCGCCAGGGCCCGACACACGAATGACCGACAGGGCCGCCTCACCCAGGGCTGTTGCGATTGCCGCAATAGTATCTTCCATTAGCAGCATTATTACAGCTTGCTGAGGGGAATTTCACTGTCGAAATCGCTTTCCCGCTCGGCTTGCAGCCCTTCAAAAAGGGATTTAACTTGCTCTATATGACTGTTAATACACGGTTTTGCCGGTCTGGAATCCTGCTGCTTGCCTTGACGACGGTGTTCGTCACAGGTTGCGCAACTCGTCCACGAATCGACTGGAACAGTCGAACCGGCCTTTACACCTACGAACAGGCCATTCTCGAGTTAGGCCCGCCTGACAAGAATGCCAAATTGACCGATGGCACCATCGTTGCCGAATGGCTAACGCGCCGGGGCTACACCTACGCATACACCTCACCCGCCTACGGCTTTTATCCCTGGGATTACGGCCCCTTCTATCCCACCTACGTGGACACCTACAGTTATCCAGATTCCTTCTTAAGGCTTGTATTCGGTTCCGACGGAGTGCTTCGGGAGTTCAAGAAGTTCTACCGGTGAGGATTGTCCCACGGTTTCCGGGGCAGCCGGAAACACCTCGGTAATCATATCCCGATCCGCCGCAGAAGCAGGGAGCAGGCCTGTCGTTTGCGGGCATTCCTCAGTGTGCGCAGCCAGCCCGTCAAATGGGGACAAAACACCGTGAACACAAACCCCCTGCTCTGCTCATCCGTGAGCCGAAACCGGCAGGTCGAGAAATTGGTTGTTCCTGGGCGAGGGTCATTCCATTATTTTAGCCTATTATGGATCAAGTGAAATTCGGCATGGTCGGTGGCGGAACCGTTGGCAGCGGTGTTTTTCACGCGTTGTGCAAAAACAACATATTGCTGGCCTCCCGCCTTGGCGTGAACATCGCCATTCAGCGCGTTGCCGTGAAAGCCTTTGATGAACCCCGTCCGTATGAGATTCCTCCCAGCGTTATGACCACAAGCTGGGAGGAAGTGGTGAAAGACCCTGAGATTCAGGTTGTAGCGGAACTGGTGGGCGGCACAACAATCGCCAAAACCATCGTTCTGGAGGCGCTCAAGCTGGGAAAACCCGTGGTCACGGCCAACAAAGCCTTGCTTTCCAAACACGGCGAAGAGCTCTTTGAAGCTGCAAGGAAGCACGACACAAACCTTTACTACGAGGCAAGCGTTTGCGGTGGCATACCGATCATTAAGAGCCTGCGAGAGGGATTCGTCGGCAACCGGATTAATCAGCTATATGGCATCGTAAATGGCACCTGCAATTACATTCTCACACGGATGAACCGCGAAGGAGCTGAATTTCAAACCGTGCTTAAGGACGCGCAGAAACTGGGGTATGCCGAAGCCGAGCCATCTTTGGATGTGGATGGTTTTGATGCCCAACACAAGACCGGCATCCTCGCATCGCTCGCGCACGGCTTCTGGGTTAACCCCGAGAATATTTACGTTCAGGGAATCCGTTCGATTACGCGGCAGGACATGGAGTTTGCCGGGCATCTCGGTTATACGATCAAACTGCTTGGCATCGTGAAATTGCTCGAAACAGCAGCGACAAAGCGCGGCAAGTCTTTGCGCATACAGGCATCTGTGTATCCTGCGCTGATCCCAAACGGGCACGTTCTGGCAAGTGTAAATGATGTCTTCAATGCTGTCTTCGTCCGAGGAGACATTGTTGGTGACACTCTGTTTTATGGCAGAGGGGCCGGCAAGGACGCCACGGCCAGCGCGGTTCTAAGCGACTTCGCGGATGCGGCGCTCGACATCAAGTGCGGTTGCCGCGGGCGTGTGCCGGCATTTGTGCCGCACCAACGCGAAGCAACAGTAGTGGACATCGACGAAGTGGTTTGCAGGTATTTTGTGCGGTTGTTTGTTAAAGACATTCCGGGCACCCTGGCCAAAATCACCAGGATCCTGGGCGATTCCAAAATCGGCATTTCATCGGTTATTCAGCCGGAAGGTTCTGATCACGGTTCGGTGCCTCTGATCCTCATGCTGCATGAGGCTCCGAACGGGGCTGTCCGGAAAGCCCTGGCAAAAATACAGCGGTTGCCGGTCGTGACGTCCGAACCGGTGTTCCTCCGGGTTGAGACCTTTCGCTAGGATTTTCGTGCAATTTACGGTCTTTTAGGTTATTAGATATCCCAACGCATTATGGCGCTAATCGTCCAGAAATATGGCGGCACATCCGTAGCCAATCCAGACCGCATCAAGAATGTGGCGGCGCGGGTGGCCAAGTACCGTGCAGAAGGCCACAAGGTTGTGGTTGTCGTATCCGCAATGAGCGGCGTAACAGACAACCTGATCAAACTGGCCAAAAGCATCATGTCCCTTCCCAGTGACCGGGAAATGGACATGCTCCTGGCCACGGGCGAACAGACCACCATTGCGCTCACGGCCATGGCACTCCACGCAATCGGCGTGAACGCGGTGTCCCTGACGGGCGCACAGGCGGGCATTGTGACGGATGGTGTGCATACAAAAGCCCGCATCCAGAACATTGCGCCAAAGCGGATCGCCGAGTTGCTTGCGAACGGCAACGTCGTCATCGTCGCAGGTTTCCAGGGACAAACCATGGAAGGTCAGGTCACAACACTGGGACGTGGCGGTTCGGATCTCACGGCCATTGCCCTTGCGGCGGCCATCAAGGCGGATCTCTGCCAGGTTTACACGGATGTTGACGGAGTTTACACTGCCGATCCGAGGATTGTGCCGGGCGCCAGGAAATTGCAGGAAATCTCTTATGACGAAATGCTTGAACTGGCCAGCCTCGGGGCAAAGGTCATGCAGTCGCGCTCAGTCGAGTTTGCAAAAAAGTTTGGTGTTGTTTTTGAAGTAAGATCCAGTTTGAACGACATTCCAGGAACTATTGTGAAAGAGGAAACAAAAAGCATGGAGGGCATCGTCGTGCGCGGTGTCTCGCTCGACAAGAACCAGGCAAAAATCACGCTGGTGGGAGTGCCGGACAAGCCGGGCATTGCCGCTCGCGTTTTTAAAACAATCGGTGACGCCAATCTGAACGTTGACATGATCGTTCAAAACGTCAGCCATGGCGCCGGAGGAAAGCCCGCCACAGACCTGTCGTTCACCGTGGACAAGTCCGACCTGTTGAAAGCGCAGAAGGTTATTGAGGGTCTCATGAAGGAGATCGGGTTCGAGAAGGTGCTTGCGACCGAGAACATTTCCAAGTTATCGCTCGTGGGGGTTGGCATGAAAAGCCACACTGGAGTTGCTGGCAAAATGTTCGAGACTCTCGCAAATGAGGGCATCAACATCGATATGATCTCAACCAGCGAGATAAAAATTTCCGTTGTTGTGGACGCCGCGAAGGGCGAACAGGCCATGCGTGTCGTCCACGCCGCATTTGTAGGTTGAACATGCTCAAGAATCCCGCAAAAAAGTATCGTCCGTTCCCCCCGGTGAAATTGAAAGACCGGCGCTGGCCGGACCAACAAATCACCAAGCCGCCCATCTGGTGCAGTGTGGACCTGCGCGATGGGAACCAGGCGCTCGCCGTCCCCATGAACGTCAGCCAGAAACTGGAGATGTTCCAGACGCTTGTGGATACCGGCTTCAAGCAGATCGAGGTTGGATTTCCCTCCGCTTCGAACACCGAATTCACTTTTAATAGGCGCCTTATCGAGGAAAACCGCGTGCCCAAGGACGTCTGGCTGCAGGTGCTCGTGCAGGCGCGGGAGGACTTGATCGAAAGGACCGTCGAGTCGCTCAAGGGAGCCCGAAAGGCCATCATCCACTTGTACAATTCAACGTCCCCGGCCCAGCGCAGAATCGTTTTTGGGATGAGCAAGTCGCAGATTCTCCAAATAGCAGTCCGCGGGGCTCAAATGGTGAAGGATCGGTTGTCGCTGCTCAAAGGCACCGACGTCATGCTCGAGTATTCACCGGAAAGCTTTAGCGCCACAGAGGTCGAATATGCGAAAGAGGTTTGCGAGGCAGTCATGGAGGTGTGGCGGCCAACGCCCGCCAGGAAAATGATACTCAACCTGCCGGACACGGTGGAAGTCTCCACGCCAAACATTTACGCCGACCAGATCGAATGGTTCGGGCGCAACATCCGCAACCGGAATTCGGTGGTGATCAGTCTTCACACGCACAACGATCGCTCCACAGGAGTGGCGGCGACAGAACTGGGTTTGCTGGCCGGTGCTGACCGCGTGGAAGGCACTCTATTTGGCAACGGCGAGCGAACCGGCAATTTGGACATCATTACCGTTGCGCTAAACCTTTACATGCACGGAGTGCATCCAGGACTCGATTTTTCGAATCTCAACAAGCTCCGGGAGATTTACGAGCGCTGCACTGGCATGACAGTGCCTCCGCGGCAGCCTTACGCAGGCGAACTGGTGTTCACCGCCTTCAGTGGTTCTCACCAGGATGCCATCAAGAAGGGCCTCAATGAGTGGGCCAGGAACAGTGGCAAACAGTTTTGGGATGTTCCCTATCTCACTCTCGACCCGCGGGATCTCGGACGCGAGTATCGGGAAGTTATTCGCGTCAACAGTCAATCCGGTAAAGGTGGGGTGGCTTACCTGCTGGAAAGCGAGTTTGGCATCCAATTGCCTAAAGACATGCAGCGCGAGTTCGGCCCCATCGCCAACGACGAAGTGGATCGACTCGGCCGCGAGGTGTCAGGAGCGGAACTAAAACGCATGTTCTGGCGAGAATACATTGATCGCACGGAACCTTGGAAGCTCGGCAGTTTCAGCACCACAAGCCGCAACGGAGTGGTCCGGTGCCGCGCGAGGCTTTTTAAGTCCGGCAAACCCGTATCACTATCGGGCGAAGGCAACGGGCCTCTGGCGGCACTTGTGGCGGGCCTGCATACGCTGGGTCAGCCAAAGTTTGAAATCGTCAATTACAGCGAACATGCGCTTGGCGAGGGCCGAACGGCATCCGCCATCGCGTATATTCAACTGAAGCACCCGAACGGTGTTACAAGATGGGGCGCGGCTGTGGACACAAACATCGAATTGGCGTCGGTCAGAGCGGTCTTGAGCGCACTGAACCGATCCTGAAATCGGGAGTTGTCACAGAGATTTTGAGGCTGCCGCTCGGAGCGACAGTTGGCAGTACATTTAGTAACTATCGTTAATGAGACGCGAGGTGGGTCTGAACATTCCATCCTCGAAACAGATTGGCTAAACTCATTTTGGCCACAGAAAGAAGGGACTATGGCGGAACAAAAGGACTCTAAAAAGGATCGGAAACCGAACGCGGCGTTCATGAAACCCGTGCAACCCGACGAGAAATTGGCAGCGGTCGTCGGAAGCGCACCCTTGCCCAGAACAGAACTGACGAAACGGCTTTGGGATTATATCCGGAGCAACAACCTTCAGGATGCCACAAAAAAGACCCAGATTAACGCTGACGACAAGCTCAAAGCTGTCTTTGATGGGCGCGACACGGTTACGATGTTCGAGATGACAAAACTGGTGAACGCCCACATTAAGGCGTGAACGCCGGGCCAGGTTTTCTCAGGATCTTGGCTGAAACATCATCAGGAGCTTCCTGATTTCCTTCAGCCGTGCCAAAGGCTCTTTTTTAGTAAGCCGCGGAAATCTGCCGCCCGCCATAACGTAATCGTTGTCGCGCGTGAGCATCACCTTGTTCTCCCTGACCTCGATCGACGTCACCGCCACGGCGGCAGCGAGAACTTTGATCTCCCCGATGTCCAGCAACCACTGAACAGGCTGGGGTATCGGGCCGAACCTGTCTCGCAATTCGCGCGCGAGTGCGGCAAGACCGGATTTATCGTCCGCCTGGGCCAGCTTGCGATACATTTCAATTCGGTGCTGCGGCTCGGGAACGTAGCTGATCGGAATAAACGCTGCCATCGCAAGCCTGTCGCCCGCATCGCTACGAGCGCCCTCCCCTGCTGTGACCGGAAGAAAATCCAGGCGAATTTGCACCTCGCTCCGCTGCGGAACTTTTTCACCCTTGATCGCCGCAATGCTCTGTTTGAGGAGTTGGCAGTAAAGCTCAAAGCCCACCGCAGTAATGTGTCCGCTCTGCTCGGCCCCGAGAAGATTGCCCGCGCCGCGGATTTCCAGGTCCCGCATGGCAATCTTGAACCCGCTGCCCAGCGTGGAATACTGCTTGATGGCGCTGATGCGTTTGCGAACGTCGTTCAGCAGAGTCGCGTGGCGTGGCAGAAGAAGGTAGGCGTATGCCTGGTGCTTGTAGCGTCCGACCCGGCCCCGCAGTTGATAAAGGTCGCTTAAACCGAACCGATCTGCCCGATCAATGATGATCGTGTTTGCATTCGGTATGTCCAATCCGCTCTCAATAATCGTTGTCGAGAGCAGCACGTCGGCGTCCCCGTTCACAAACGTAGTCATCACCCGCTCGAGATCGTCACTGTCCATCTGACCGTGCCCCACAACAATCCTGGCGTTTGGGACCAGCAAGGCCAGCTTGCGCGCCATAGATTCAATGGTGGTAATGCGGTTGTGCAGAAAAAACACCTGGCCGCCACGGCTTAACTCCCGTTGAATGGCATCCCGGATCACGCGCTCATCGTATTGCGAAACGATCGTCTCCACCGGCAACCGGTCGTGGGGTGGGGTCTGAATGGTGCTCATGTCCCGGGCCCCGGTCAGGGCAAGGTACAAGGTGCGCGGAATCGGTGTTGCGCTGAGGGTCAACACATCCACCAACCGACGAAGCATTTTAAACTTCTCCTTGTGCAACACTCCAAAACGCTGTTCCTCATCGATCACTACCAGCCCGAGATCCTTAAAAACAATGTCTCCCTGCAGCAGGCGATGGGTGCCGATGACGATGTCCACAGCCCCGTTTTGGAGTCCACGGACCACGGCGGATTGTTCGCGCCTGGTCCGGAATCTGGAGAGCAACTCGATCCGCACAGGGTAATCAGCCATGCGCTCGCCAAAGGTATTGAAATGTTGCTGCGCCAAAACCGTGGTAGGAACGAGCACCGCCACCTGCTTTCCGCCCATGACTGCCTTAAAGGCCGCGCGGATCCCAACCTCCGTTTTGCCAAAGCCCACATCACCGCAGATAAGTCGGTCCATGGGCTTGCCACGCTCCATGTCAGCTTTTGTCTCGCGAATGGCCCGGTCCTGGTCGGGCGTTTCCTCAAAAAGAAACGAGCTCTCAAACTCATGCTGCCACGTCGAGTCAACCGGAAAGGCGTGCCCGGCCTGGGCCTCGCGCGCGGCCTGAATCGCGAGCAATTCGCTGGCGACATCCCGAACGGCGCGCTCAGCTTGTGCCCTGGCTCTTGCCCACCGGTTTCCCCCGAGTGTGTTCAGCGGGGGCCGGGCTTTTCCCGTCCCCACATACTTGCTGACAAGGTGTGCTTCAGTGACCGGCACGTACAGCTTTGGAGGCGGTTGCGCAGCGTCTCTTGGGGCATACTCGATGACGAGACATTCCTCCCCTTGCTCAGAACCACTTCCGCTATTGGTAGCGTTGCCGGTCGGCAAGGTCGAAAGCCCAAGGTATCGCCCGATACCGTGCTGCAAGTGAACGACGTAATCACCGTCCTCAAGATCCGCGAAATCAATGTCCAGAGCAGACCTCGCTGCCTGGGCATGAATGGATTTAAGCCGCCGGGGACGCTGCACCTTGTAACGCCCGAAGATTTCTGCGTCAGTAACGACGACGAGCCTGCCTGTTTCGAAGACAAACCCCCGGGAGATCGCGCCGAGGCGAACTCGAGGAGCCGCCTCAGGGTCGAGGCCGTACTCCTGCCAGATTTCGAGAAAACGTTGACACTCGCCATCGTTGTTACAGAAGACCAACACCTCGCAGTCCTGCCGGCCCCACCGATGCATTTGAGAAAAAAACTCACGGCGCTGCGCTTCGGCTATCTGTGGCTCCGGAGACCCACCGGCCATAGGCCGGAACACCTCGAGACTTTGGAACATGGATCCTGCTTCGATACAGTCCCCCGGGCCGGGAACCGCTTCTCCAACGACCACAGATTCGCTCGTCTCGGATAGTTCCAGCAATGTAAAACCGGCTTTGGTGCATGCTGGAACGAAATCGGACCAGGACAGCAGAAAGGGATCCTCGGGAGGACACTTCTCCGCATATTCGCCCGCCCTTTCCTTAAGTAAAACTGGCTCGCAAAAAACGATGATCGCCCCGGAGCGCAGGTAATCCAGGAGACTCCCGGGCAAAACACACGGACCCTCGCTGCACAGCAGCTTCCTTAGAACACCCAACTCGCCTGCAGGCGAAATCGTCACGCTCCCGATCTCTTCGCGCGAGATCTGAGTCAGCGGATCGAAGTAACGCAGAGACTCGAGTTCATCACCAAAGAACTCCAGGCGCACCGGCCATGGACTGGTGATTGGAAAGACGTCAAGGATGCCACCGCGAAGAGCCATTTCACCTTTGCTGGTGACCTGAGTCTCGGGCTCGTAGCCCTGATCTTCGAGCCACTCCACAAGGTCCAACGGCTGATGGCATTCGCCCTTGACCACTTCGCGGAGGCGACTCTCGAGCGCCTGGCGGGAGAATGTGCGTTGTTGCACCGCATGAACGGACGCAACCACGACCGGCGCCCTGTCCCCACCCGTACTGGACAGCGCTGCCAACGCCAAGAGCCGATCGCTGATTACATCTACATGGGGTAACCGCGATTCGTGCGGCAGAATTTCCCACGAAGGGAAAAAAAGCGGCGCTTGGGCGGAGGCGCCGCCCGCAACCTGGAGCCATGTGGCAAGGTCTTGGGCAAAAAGCTCCTGAGTCTTAAGGTTGTCCGTGATAACAAGGATCGGTCGAGTGGGAAACAACCGGCACAGGATCGAAACAAGGAATGGCTGCGCGGACCCGGCCACGCCCGACAAAGACAAAACACGACCCTGATCCATTGCCCCTGCGATAGACCGCACGGCAGGATTATCAATAACCAAGGCAAAAACATCGCTTGCCGCCTGTTGTGCTTCCATTTGCGCCAAGCGCCTTAACCCTCGCAGGCGGTGGACTGACGGTCAAGCAGGCTTGGAGGCACGTCATTTCCGCACACTCATTCGTCCATGAGCCAAAAGCGCCTTCACACAAAGTGGTCATGCCACTTTGGCGCAAGCTCTGATGTTGCAATACGCTACTTCCCGCTATGTTTTGGGGACAGGAGCTTGTCAGGAGGAGGTACAGACTGGGAGGGACTCTCCTGCTCCCTGAAGGCGGAGCGAAGCAGCCAGTGTCGTTTCAGTCCCTGGAGGAAGTTGTCCGCGTCGCCGATCGTCTTGCTGATCACAGAGAGCATGTTCGTGTTTGCTTCCACCTGGCTATTCAGATTGCTTGTGATTGACGCCAGGTTCTCAAGCGATTTCGTCAACTCGGCGGCGAGCACGGTCATGTTCGTATTTGCCGTGTTCATGGTGGCTGAGGCGCCGTCCAGAGCTGTTTCCAGCCGCAAGTTCAGGTTCGTGGGTAGAATCCATTCTCCAAGGGCGCCGGGCCTGTCGAGTTGCGCCGTAGCCGCTGCAATGTTGCTGACGGCAGGCCTGGCCGCGATGGCAATTTCATTGAGGCTGACAGAAAGGTTCGACGTGTTTGTCAGGGCGGCAGTGATCCGGTTCGTAAGATCCAGGATGCCCGGCAGTGCTGCCTGCACCTGGTTGGCAAGCTGCTCCATCCGCTCAGTGATGGCAGGACTCTCGTCCGAAAGCAGCCAATACTTGCTTTTGCCACGTTCGTAGGGGTCGTATCGCCCTGACTGGTCATTCCAAATCCCTGTCATGAGTTTGCGCTCCTCCCGCATGTCCAGCACCGTAAGGTTCGTCACCCCAAGAGCCGCAAGCTCAGCCAGATTTGTCAGCGGTTGCAGCGGCCGGCTAATGGTCTCCATGGTAATCGGATGCAGGATTTCCTGGCCACAGGCCCAGCGGTCCAAGTCTGGCAGCGAGCGTAGTTCCCCCAACGAAGCCACGCGCAAGGGATGGAACACGTAAGTCGGATAACCGTTGGTGCCCTTGGTGACCTCCAGCACACGTTTCCCCAGCAGGTCGGCTGTGGCAACCTTCGCAATCGAGCCGCGCGTCCAGAGGTAGCCATAGTAGGGAGCCTGGATCTCAAACTCGACATAAACGTTGAACGGATCTGATGGAGGCTGGGAATCAATCCACGTGATGCGGCCTACATCAAAGCCCATTAGCTGCACCGGATCACCCACTCGCAGGCCCGTGGCACGCTCCGTAAAAGTGTAGTACGTGGTCTTGATCTTGAACCATCCTTTTCGCTCCGCCGTGTTGTAAAGGTAATAGCCAAACCCGAAAAAAAGGGCCAGCAGCGCCAGGAGAACAAACCAGCCAACAGCACGCTCCATGCGGCTGAGCCGGGTGCGTAATTGTGGTGTAAGGTCGTGCAAAGCCATTCAGTCACCAAAACCTTTCAGATCGTGCTGTCACCGTCAATTCTTCCCTCCTTCCGGAGACGGCTCTTCAATGGCTTCGCGCACCAGTTCCTCACCTTGCGCTTCGACTTCTCCCCAGGAATTCAACACGGCAAATCGACGGTCCTTCAGAACTGCAAACTGCCGCGCCATGCCCCCCCACAGACGGGGGTCCGCCGCCGTGACAACCAGTGTAACACCCCGGCCGCCGAGCCAGGGATGTCCATGGGAAAGAGCGGATAGTGTGGCCATCCACCATCTCGTATGCCGCAGGTCCAGCCCGACGATGGGATTGTCCAGAAGGAGAATCTCCGGTTTAAGGGCCAACGCACGCGCTAATCCCGCGCGCTTCTGCCAGTTTCTGCCGAGAGCGCTCGGAGGGCTCGCGGCAAACTCATGCAAATCCAGCATTTGGAGCAAGCGAAACACCTCCGGCTGGGCTTCCTCATGGGAAAGGTTCCTGTGATACCTCAGCGGAAGGGAAATGTTTTCCTCCACGCTCAGGTGATTCAGGAGCTGGCCTCCCTCGAAGACGAGCCCAAGGCGAATGCGCGCGTCACTGCGCACCTCGTCGTAGATAGGCATGGCTTCTCCAAACAGTCGATACTCCCCGGAAACGGGCGGCATCAGCCCCGCCAGCGTCATGAGCAAGTCCGTCTTCCCGCTTCCCTGGAGGCCGGCCACCAGCCAAAAATCACCAGGCCGGATCTCCCAGTGAACACCGTCCACCACGACCCTCTGGTCGTCGCGCAGCGAGCTGATACCAACCCCGGTCATGGTGATGACGGGCACAGTAGATGACAGAACATCGCTCATGCAGCAAGGTAAAGGATAATCACAAGAGCGTCGATCCCGATACATCCCGCCACGCTCTGGGCGACAGCTCGCACCGTAGCGCCGGAAACTTCCTCGATCCGAAGCGGTTGGGCAAGGCCCTGGTAACACGTCACCACCGCAATCACGAATCCGAATGCCAGCGTCTTGAACGCCAGCAATGTGAAGTCGATCACGCCAAGCGCACCCGCCAACTGTCTAAAATAGTCTCCCGGAGTGAGCGCCACATCCTGAACAAAGGCCCATAACCAACCGCTCAGCAGCGCCCCCGCAATCAGGTATATAGTGAGTGCGAAGACACTCACGGACATTCCAACCACCCGCGGAACCACGATGTAATGCATGGGATCGATTCCAAGAGCCTCGAGGGCCTCCACCTCTCCCAGGGCTCGGGCGGTGCCCAACTCAACCACGTGCGCGGTTCCTACCCGGGCCAGGACGAGCAACGCGGCGATCAGAGGACCCAACTCCCTGACGACCACCAGCACCATGATGCTGCCCAGATACTCAATGGCTCCCACACGAGTCAGCCACGAGACCGATTGACCGATGACAACCAACCCTAATCCCAGGGCAACAAACAGAAACATCGGAAGAAGCCGCACTCCTGCCCGGTATATCTCCGCAATGATGGCCGGACGAATCACTTTGCCTGCCGTGCCGGATTTCCTCAGCATAACCGCCAGCGTGATCAATGCAAACGCCCCAAGCCCCTGGAGCGTGAAGAGCGCCCGGAAGAAAAGCTGTCCGGCCGCACGCGTCGGAGATTCGGGCAAACGCATCCCCGCGAGTCCCCGCCCCCGGGGCGTCTCCAGCGTCGTTGCCATTCCCTTCTGCACGGCGCAAACCTATGTTCACAGAGATGCGGGGTCAAAGCGGTTTTTGAGCCCCGTTATTGGATGGGCATCGCCACAGCGCCGGTCTGCCATGCGGTAGCCCCGCCTCAGGCAAGCCCGTCAATCCCAACACCGACGACTTTTTTCATAAAACCTCGTCGCTCCACACCGTCCCTCGCCGGAATTGACGACTGGGGCCCAAAAGGGTATGTCCCTGCCCGATGCATGTGAATCTTTTCCGGGACCCTCTGAACGGCCGCGCGCCGACGAGCTGATTTCATGAAACTTCACGCACTGGATCTCGTCATCATCTTCACCTATTTCGTTGCCGTCATTGCCGCGGGGCTCTGGGTGTCGCGGCGGGGCTCCAAAGACCTGGATTCCTATTTCCTTGGCGGCAAATCGCTCCGTTGGTACATGCTGGGAATATCGGATGCCTCGGGCATGTTCGACATCAGCGGCACAATGTACCTGGTATCGATCCTGTTCGTTTACGGGCTCAAGAGCATCTGGCTCCCGTGGCTCTGGCCGGTGTTCAACCAGATCTTCCTGATGATGTTCCTGAGCGCCTGGCTGCGCCGCTCAAATGTGCTCACCGGCGCCGAGTGGATCCAAACCCGTTTCGGCCGCGGCACGGGGGCAAATCTCGCCCACCTCAGCGTCGTCTTTTTCGCCCTGGTCAACGTGGTCGGCATGCTCGCCTACGCGTTCAAGGGCATCGGAAAGTTCGCCGTGGTGATGCTGCCCTGGAGGTTCACAGGCCAAACCACCGGCCTTTTCTCGGACGACAATATCTACGCGATGATCCTCCTCGGGCTCACGTCCCTGTACGCAATCAAAGGTGGAATGATCAGCGTCGTCATCACGGAGGTGATGCAGTTCGCCATTCTCACCCTCACCGCCGTCGCCATTGGTGTCATCGCGATTTACAAGGTCTCCCCGGACATGATTCACCAGGCCGTGCCCGCGGGCTGGTCTAACCCGTTCTTCGGGCTGAAGCTCAATCTCGATTGGACGGGCATTTTCGACAAGGTGAATGCCGCAATAAAACAGGATGGCAACGAGTTGTTCGGAATCATCTTCGGCCTGATGTTTTTTAAGGGGATTTTGGCAAGTCTCGCCGGGCCGGCGCCG
>ERZ1645192.2658-NODE-2658-length-14735-cov-5.970027_pt1 | contig 14735 bp, 9 predicted proteins | sample MGYA00575354_ERZ1645192 | MGnify/ENA primary metagenome ERZ1645192 (study PRJEB40844, sample SAMN11349763) | freshwater sediment metagenome | isolation source: river sediment | host: Sediment | place: India: Faizupur Khadar , New Delhi | collected 2017-02-21 ... | reverse complement strand
TTCATTATAAAAAGCAGTCAGGTGACGGCCACGGCATCAGGCTTTAATTCCATCATTCTTTTAATCGTGGGTTGCGTATTGAAGCGCTCTTTCAGTCCGTCTATTATGATAGTCGATATTCCGAATGGATTTAAATATGAGGAGAGATAGCCCCATCCCAACGGCGGTGTTATCATATGACTTCTGTAATCTCGTCTTACGCAATGCAATCTTCATTTTGGACGTTTCACATATCGCATTTTATATAATTGGCCTGTCAAGTTCATCCCCAATCTGACAACTTTCAGAAATGGCATGGAGGAAGTCCCCGATGTCCTGGGCGCAAAAGAAATCTTTTGCCAGGATGTTTTTTCTTTATTGTTCGCGATCATCACCGATATCAGCGTGTTCGGCAGAAAATAATCATCCGGGATGACCGGCAGGTATTCGCGAAGACGTTGGGTTCTCATCAAACGGAAGGGAGCGTTGGCATCTTTTAACATGATACCGAATATCATGAACACCGCCAGTTTGAGCATACGCGAAACAAACACCTTTGTCATGCCGTCCTCACGTTGGTCTCGCCAGCCGATAATAAAATCAAAATGATCACGCTTTTCCCAGAAGCCCCGGAAATCGTCCGATGTGGTCTGACCGTCGGAATCTGTTTGGAAAATCCAATCCGCACCTTCCGCAACGGCGTACCTGTAAGCGGCGGTGCATGTCGGACCGTGTCCGGTATTTTTTTTATCGATAACGATCAAGTCCGGATACTGATTTCTTATTTTACCCAAGATTTCTAACGTGTTGTCCGTGCTGCCGTCGTTGAAGATGACTAATTTACTGCCATGACTGATTGCATCGACAACCGCGTGCCATTCTTTGACAACGTCAGCTATCGCGCCTGCTTCGTTATAGACCGGAATCACTATATATAATTTATCCATGACCATCCTGTTTGACCAACGCAACGGCGCTTCTAAAAATTATCCTGCGGCCAATAAGCCTGGGTATCATTCTCTATCCTAACCTGCATTTGACATATCGATACAGTACGGCCATCTTTTTGGACAACGGCATGTTTTCCCAAGTGTTTCTCATGCTTCCCTTAATGTATCGGGGCAATTCATCATAGACAATTTTACACTCCACAAGATTGACGCCTTGATGCTTAATGATTGCTCCCAGTCTTTCTTCCAGATTGACATCGTCTGAGATCAGAAAATATTTTGCTCCGAAAGAGCACGCCAACTGCTGGAAGTCGGGATTTTTCAAATCAACGGATACATGTCTATTGTAAATTTTTTTCTGTAATCCTTTGATAAGTCCCAGAGCACCGTCATTAAAGACAAACACGGATAGGTTTAGTCCTTCTCTTACAGCGGTTAACAGTTCAAAACCGCTGATGAGGAAACCGCCATCGCCGCAAACACAAATCACCGTTTTGTCCGGCATGGCTGTTGCGGCACCCAGTGCGGCGGGAATGCCGAAACCCATCGCCTGATAATCCGTGGGGGTTAGATAGGTTCCAGGCGCATACACGTCGAAATCACTCAAACTCCACAATTGATGATATCCAACATCTGTGGAAAGAATTGCATCCCGGGGCAAACATTTTCTCAATACCTGCAGGAATTTCGCCGGATGCAAGGAATTGTTTGATTGTTTCTTCCCGATTTGAGCGGCATGTTCCGCTCTATATTCTTTAATATCCTGGAGGAATCGATCATTCACCGGCCTTGGGCAGTTCATCAACGCCTGATTAAGTTTTTCAAGAATAGTTTTCGCATCGGCCTTTACAGACAATGCGCTGGAATAATTTTTATCCAGATTGTTTTTCGCAGCGTCGATATGAATTATTTTATTAAATTTCAGTCCCCACCCGCCCGTGGCCATCTCGGAGAATTTTACTCCGATTGCCAGAATCAAATCGCACGCTTTGAAAATCCCATACGCGGCAGGAGATCCTGTGCGACCGAATCCATAGCCGGTGGACAATGCATAATCTTCCGGAACAACGCCTCTCCCCGATATGGTCGTGGCAATGGGCGCTGAAAGTATTTTTGAGAGATTCAGCAAGTCATCCCCTGCTCCCATGCAACCTCTTCCCGCGTAAATTCCGACTTGTCGCGCCTGACTTATATATTCCGTGATTTTTGCGACAGCATCATTTCCAATGTCCGCCAACATCGGCTCAACCTCGGACACGAGTCTGTCTGCCTCTATTTCCTGATCCAAGACCTGACTTTCAATTTCAACAACAACCGGACCGGGCTCATCCTGATACGAGGCATGATAGGCTTCAAATAATTCGTGCATCTGTAAAACGGATGAAATACTGACAACCCGTTTTACAATAGGCCTGACTATTTCTTTGTGAAGAATTTCATGGATGTGAAAACTATGACTGCTTTTTTTCGGATTAACCGTGATGATCAATAGGGCGGATGAATCCAGGAAAGCCTCGGCAATGCCTGTCAGCATATTGGTGAAGCCGGGACCGGGAATGGTGAGACACACCCCGGGCTTCCCGGACACGCGGAAATAACCATCGGCCATGAACGACGCGGAAAGCTCATTGGTCACCAGGATACTTTTAATACCGACATCGTCAATTTCATTGTAAATGGGCAGGATTTTCGCACCCGGCATTCCCCATATATTCATGACGCCCAGTTTTTTTAAAACAAGCGCTAACGCTCTGGCACCGTTGACTTTCATTTTTTTTCTCTTTCTTTTTTTATAAAGTCCTTCATATTCATTATCGAGACACAGGCATGATGATGTATGGTTTCCATAACTTTTTCTGTGATATGAACGCAACTACAGTCATTTCTTCACCCATGACGGAACTGTTGCTCCCCGTTGTTCCGCGGCTTGCACATCCTTCTTCGCTTCAGAAATAAAACCCAATTGATTATGTGTAATCGCTCTGTTGATATAATATGCAGGTTGTGAGTCATTGAGTAGAATCGCTTTATTAAAATCATCAAGCGCGGGTTTTAGATGACCGGAACGGAGGTGACACACCCCTCTGTTATTGATAATGTCTGAGTTTCTCGGGTCTGATTGATGACAGAGGTTGAAGTCCCGTATGGCCTTATCGTATTCACGCAATTGCATATACGTTAAAGCCCTGTTTAAATAGTTGTTGATGTTTGACGGATTTATTTTTATGGCGAGATCATAATCAGCAAGCGCCTTGTCATACTGACCCATCTTGATATAAATCAGCCCCCTGTTTCCCAGCACGTCCGAAACGGCAGGATTCACCATCTTCCCGTCGATATCAGAAGGAGACAGAAATCCAAGATAACGCGTGTAGTCTTCAAGAGCTTTTGAAAAATCGTTTCCCATCAGATAGAGCAAACCGCGATTCTGAAATGCGATTGGTAAATCCGGATTAATTGCGATAGCCGTATTGAAATCTTCAAGGGCTTTGTCTTTCTGATTATTTTGATACCGGTATTGACCTCTGTTCAGATGAGCTATCGCCAGTTGGTTAGGATATTTATTGATGACGTACGTCCAGAGTGTTTCACTGTTTTGCCAGACGGGAATATATTTTATCGTCATTGCACTGAATATAGCCAGTTGAATAACAGCCAGAATGACTAGATAAAGGCGATAAGAAGGAAATCTACAAGAGAATCGCTGCAGGCTCATGGCCATCACAAAGAACAATCCAAGATAAGCTATGTAGGTGTAATGGTCATTGAGGAAAGCTACATCACTCGCCACAAATGACAGTAAAATGAGGATGCAAACATTAAAGGTAAAGAACAGCAGACCGAAGGCGACAAAACCATATTTACGCCATACAGCCGGTACGGTTATCAATAATACAACGGATACGGCTGCGCCGAACCAGTGCTGCATTTCGAGCACAGCAGGAACGGGATATATGGCGCACGTCACATATGGGAAAATAGCTTTCAGGATGTATGCCGTATAAACATAACCGCCCAATACAACTTGTTCCCAAAAATCAAAAGTATTGGCGATAGCCTTACTGTTGGTTGTGATAAAATGGAATTTGCTGAAGAAGACGCATTGCGGAAGAAAAATCGCCAAAGCAACAATGAGGAAGGATGCTTTTTCAACAATGACTTTCCATCCGATCTTTCGTTGGAAAAACACGTCCAGCAGAATCAATGCGAACGGCAGCGTCAACGCCTGGGCTTTGGAAAAAAATGATAGAATGAAAAAGATGAAAGTGAACAGAAGATGTCCCTTTTTGCGGGACGTTATATAATGGATGTAGGCGATCATGGATGCCAGATAGAAAAGAGCGCAAAGCGTGTCCTTACGCTCGGTTACCCACGCCACAGATTCCACGCGCATCGGATGGATGCCGAAGAGTAGCGCCGCAAAACCGCTCCACCATACTGAGAGTCCCATGATGCGAAAAAACCACAACGCAAGCGCGGTACAGAGAAGGTGTAACAGGACATTATCCAGATGATAGAGAAAAGGACTGTCCTTCACCAGCTTCCACTCCAGAGCAAAAGAGGCAATCACCAGAGGGTTGTATGTATTATATTTGCCGGGTATCGTGAAAATCTCTTTAAGCGATCCTTCGCTTACGACTGGATTTTTGTAAACATATAAATGGTCGTCCCAGTTGGTCCAGTTCAGTTTCAGGCTGCCGGAAAATATAATAGCCGTGATGATAAGCACTCCTAGAAAAACAAAGTAAATTTGTTTTCCAGCAAGGTTGCTTTCCTGTGTCCAGCGCGCGTGGATTTTGGTTCTCATGGTAAAAGTATATGAATAATGATTTTATGTGTCAAAGAAATAATTATATTTTTGATTCAGAATGAATGAGATTGACATGGACATATTGTTTTGGCGCATAAATGAATAAATAGCCGCCTCTCAGCCACGGTATTTCTTCCGGCCATTGTTCACAAAATATCTCCTTATAATCAGGCAACTCTAATCTTGTATGGGAAAGAATGACCGTTTCCTGCATATCAATGAATTGTGCCAGCTTGGAAGGATCATCCAGCCAGGCGAAATATTGCGGTGAAATCTGTATTCGAGGCAAGTCATTAATCGCAACGGCCAATACATCAAACGTATAGTTTATTATATAGCATGAATTTTTAAAAGGCGCGACGGCATCATATATCCCCTGATAGAAATCGTTATATTCTTTTGTCAAACGTTTCCCTTTAAACAGCCCGATCGTTTTATTGGTCACGCCATTATGAAAAAGGACATCTTCACTCCATGGATAATATGCTGAACTTGTTTGTTTGAAAAAAAGGCTGTTTGATAAAAACAAACATAGCAGAGTGATGGATATGACGATGAGATATTTAACAGGCTTGATGGCGTAAAGGTAAAGATGATAAAAAACGAGCACGACAATCCCTATGCCCAGAGCCACCCCATTGACTAAACGCACTGTTTCATAAATATGAATCGAATTCAAAAAACCAAAAATAGCGATAAGGCCTACCGCGATGATATCATCGCGGTCATTTTCGAATTTTCCAGGCTTACCAGACACTTTCCAAATCATTTCCCGAAGAATGATAAACACACAGACTATCAGTATCAGCGAGAACAACTTGCCTCGAAAATCGAAAGCATAAGCACTGGTGTCCAAAAGAAAAATAAATGCGAAGAAATTGAGATAGGTGATAACATTATCCATTCCTGAACGCAGTTGGATGATCATCTGTGTCTGATAAAAAAAAGCGCCGAGAGCGGAATTCATGTATAGATAAGCGAAAAATATTATTAAAGGAATAAAAAACCCGGAACTTACAATCCCGATTTTTTCTATGATGCGTCTTTTGGTTCCTTGAAAGGTAAAGTATTCCCAGCCAAGCAAAATCATAAACGGTGGAATAATTGCAATAACGGAAGAATTCCGGGAAAGCACCGACATGCTCAGAAAAAAACCCGCGAGCAAGCCATTCAATCTGTTTTCAGAATATTTCAGAAAGAAAATAAGCGCCAACAATTGAAACGTATAAGCGAAGTAATTGGACGCCGGATAGATAATGTAAGGATGAATCAGAAAAAGGAGAAAAACGGAAAGAAAGGCAAGGCTTTTCTTCAGGAACCTGAGAAAAATTCGATAAGACAGAAACATTGTTACAGCATAAAATAATCCGGTGATAATTCCCACGCTCATTAATCTTTCGCCAAACAATGTTAACGCAACGCTTTGAATCCATGTACAAATATATCCATAGAAAATAAATACTTCAGAATACGGTATCGCACCCCTTTTCAAATCCAGCGCGGCAATGTACGCGACGCCCCAATGATGACTGTCATTATTGACCATGGACTCGATCCAACTGCAGATGAAGCTTGCCACGCAGAGAAGAAATACCAATAGATCAAACACATTGAATTTGTTTAAATAACAAAAGGATCTTTTAAAAAATCCTGCTTTAAATAATTCGTGCTTCTTCATTGATGATTCACGTAATGCCATAAATATGTCTGAACCCTACTGGAAATGACTATTGCTTAATTCGGCAATGAACTTCTTTAGTATTATACTGAGAATCGTGATTACTGTAAGATTTATAAACGTCTATCACAAAATAAATTATTGTTTCTTTTCCAATCTAATTCCGTACGTTATTAAAAAACTAATAAAATATGATACATTAAGATTATTTGTAACCTGATATGTATAGTCACTCATATCTATATTAATCATAGCCGTTGCTGAGGGATGTTCTCCGAGATGAGATCTGAAGAAATATGCATTGGTCGAAGAAACATCCTGAGGCTTTGAGTCCAGACGTGAACGATATGCTTCATACTCTGAAAAAATAATTTCTACTCTTTGGTTAAACTCGTCGGGGCTCATCTCCATATTGATTTCTGATTTTATGATTTTTGCCGGACATCCCACCGCCATTGAATGAGCAGGGATAGACGTCGTCACCGTTGAATTTGCTCCGATAATGGAACGCCTGCCAATCGTTACTCCCGGCATCACAAAGACCCTCCATGGCAACCACACATGATCCTCAATGGTTACCGGACCGCGCTTGACCGGACCATTATGCAAGAAATCAGACCAGGCGCCGTGCGTGAACAAAAGAGTATAGGCGCCTACGCCAACCTGATCGCCTATGTAAACCCCTTCTCCCGGTTCAATCCAGCAGAAAGGAAATACTCTCGAGTGCCGTCCCATGTGAAAGCAGGCTCCTTTCATCAACGATGTATATATAATGGAACAGGGCGCAACGCTGGAAAAATCTCCTATCTTAATTTCATAAGCGTGAAGAATACAAAACGGCGCAATCGATGCGCCTCTTCCCATGATAAAATTTTTTGTTAATATAAATGAAAAGATGTGAATTTTGGCTCCTCGTTCAACGTTTTGTCCCAGCAACCTCCGAAGCAAGGTATTGAGAGGATGCGGAATGAAGAAAAAAACCAGGGCTAAAATAAATTTGATTACCATCATAAATCATCTCCATGATTGGATCATTTCAGTTCAGAACACGAAATTTCCAACATATTATAAAAATTTCATATGGTAACGGATAGCACAGACCTTGTCGGGGGTAATTATTTAGTTTTTTGATCATGAATGCAATATTTATTTGAAACATTTTGAAAGTGAAAACTTAAGTTAACGGCGATAAATCAGTTTATTTTTTGAGAATCGTATTAAATTCCACAACGTGCCTATGTCCATGGAAAATATATTATTAAGTTCATGATGACAATTCCAAAGACATCCGGAACACGCCGGGAAAGACATATTCTGGAAAGCAGGTCCAAATGGCTGGTCGATCAAACTGCCGGCAGACATCCTCTTGATGAGCGGAATACAGGGATACAGGTAGCCATCAACGCTGATATTCGCCGAAAAGACTCCGGCCAGGCAGTTGACGTTGTGGAATGGATGCGGCCAGCATTCAGCGAGCAGATTCAAATACCGTTTCGAATTGAGAATATTGTTATTTCGTTTCTTTTCCGTCAGAATTTTTTCGATTGTCGCCACCATCTCTTCACGGCTGGGCATCATTTCGGCAGGAACGGTGCTCTGATACCAGTTTTCCAGCGACTCTATGGAAAGAACAAATCCATGTTGCCGCGAAACCGCAAAATAATCTTCAATGTGCAGACAAGTGTCTTTTGTCAGTAGGGGCTGAAGGCATACGGGAATGCCGCTATTTCGGGCTAAGACAGCATTGTTCAAAATTTTGTCCAAAACGGGGGTATTCTTCTGCTTCAGTCGCTTAGACCTGTCGTAACTGACCAACAAAAGGTCGAGATGACGGATTTGATCAAGCTTCTGATCGATAAAAAAACCGTTGGTAACCATACTGACAATCAACCCCTGGTGTTTGGCATGAAGGATTAATTCTCCCATATCATCGCGCATCAACGGTTCACCTCCACCGGTGAAACTGACGCGGATGGCCCCTGCAGCGGCCACTTCATCGATGATGGACATAAAACGTTCATGGGGAATATCGCAATCCATCGATGATTGAATGCCGCAGGTCTGACAATCAAAGTTACAAAGACGGGTAGGGAAAAAAGTTACAGACAAGGGGGTACGTTTATTGAATAGTTTGTAGAACAGCACGGCTTTCAGCGCCTTCATTCCAGCTCTAAAAGAAAAAAAAGAATCTTTTCCGCACATCGGATCCGTATTTACGGTTTGTCCTTTTGCCAAGAGAGCGTTTGTTTTACGGGCGCGCATATTTCTTTTTTTCAAACCTTTTTTTAATTGATGTTATAAAGAATATATGGTTCCATTACAAGCATTATCCGTCGCAAGATTATGATGTCATTGCTTTGTGCCATTTTTCGGGAAAAAAGTGAACTGTAAAAGATTAATTGTAGACAAAATCATTTGATAAAAATGTTTTTTTTAGATAAATGCTAAAATCATTTAATGTAAAATCTGAATGACTGATGAACGAGACTGATGAATTTCGTTTTTATTAATCCGCCGCGTAAAATTGCCAAAAATAATATATGGAGGATGATTCATTCTGAGAATCCTCCTCTCGGCATCGCCTTGCTTTCAGCCATCTGGGACAATCAAGGTCATACGTCACAAATTATAGACGCGGACGCCCTGCGATTAACGATTCCGGAGATTATCACCAGAATTAATCCCCATACGGATTTTGTCGGGATTACAGCAACGACACCGGAAATCACCTGCGCCACTATGATCGCCCGGAAGGTACGTGAAAAATATCCCCATATAAAAATCATGATGGGCGGCGTTCACCCTACGGTATTTCACAAAGAACTTGTGCAGGATAAATCCTGTGACTTGGTTGTTCGTAACGAGGGCGAATACCCGATGATCGAATTGGCGAAGGGAACGCCTTTTAATCTCATCCCCAACCTCACGTGGCGCAATGCCGACAATGAAATCATTGTCAATCCTGATTGCGACACATACGTGGATTTGAACAATTTACCTTTTCCGGCTTATGAAAAACTGCCGATGCACCTGTACCACTCGGCCTTGGGCGCGGCCAAGCGTGAACCCTCTATCGCCATGGTGACGTCCAGGGGTTGTCCCGGCGAATGCGCGTTCTGTTTTTCGGGCATGTTCGGTTCCCAGATAAGATCAATGTCTCCCGATCGGATTATGGAGCATATTGAACATCTGCAAAAAAACCATGGCATTCGGGAAATATCCTTTTATGATGATACTTTTATCATCAACAAAAAAAATGTCGCCGAATTATGTCAGTTAATGCTTGCCAAGAACATCAAGCTTAGCTGGTCCTGTTTTGCCCGGATGGATAGCGTAACGCCGGAACTGCTTTTGTTGATGAGAAAAGCCGGATGCCATCAAGTGACATATGGTTTTGAAACCATCGATGAAAACATTTTAAAAAATATTAACAAGCCGGGGAATTTGGCACAATTTCAGAAAGCCATTGAATGGACGAAGGCGGCAAACATCAACATCCGGGGGACCTTTATGATGGGGAATCCCGGAGAAACGGTGGAAAGCATGGAAAAAACGATTGCGTTCGCAAAAACATCGGGGATCGACCTGGCCCTGATAAATATTATCACGCCTTATCCAGCAACAATATTATATCAAGAATTTTCCCGAAACAATATGCTGCAACATCAAGACTGGGACTTGTATGACATGTCACATCCAATTCTAAAATTGGACACGGTATCCAATGACATGATTAAAAAATACTACTATAAGAGCTACCGCGATTTTTATTTGCGTCCATTATTTATTCTCCGGCATGTATTCAGCATACGCAGCATTTCTGAATTATTGATTTACATGAAAGCGATACCTAAAATCATGGGGCTCTTTTCAATGCTTTTCTCTCAAAAAAACACAGATACAATTTAATAACGTATTTTAACGATGCATATTATTGAATGCTGGTTAATTAGATTTTACTAAGGACTTTTTTCTCAGGGAACTTTAACTTACTATGGTATGATTGCTGAGAGGAATCCCACTGAAAATCAATAAAATACTGTACGTTTTATATTTACTATTTGCCCTGCCAGAGGTAATTTAGTATTAGTCGAAGTGAGTACTTCAATGGAATAGATTTCATTTTCCGAAGAAGCAAAAATGCTCTGCGGGGATGTAAATAAAAAGCAAGAATCGCTCTTCTCATATACTTCTTCAGATCCCGTGGGGAAAGATTCGATATACCTGTAAATATATGCTGATGAGCAAACATGCTCCAATCAGGCCGAGTGTTTTTCTTTATGTATTCGCTGTAAATGTCAGATCCGGGATACGGTATGCAGAAGGATACACTGATATGGTCAAAGCCCGTTCGCATAAAACGGATTGTTTCCATAATCGTCTCGTGATTTTCACCAGGCAGACCCAGAATGAAGAAGCCGTATACTTCGATATCAAACTTTTTGATCAAAGCTATAGATCTTTGAACAATGGATAAATCCAATTTCTTTTTTACGTTATTCAGAATTTTCTGATTTCCCGACTCTATTCCCAATCCTATTTCGTAACAACCGGCCATTTTAAAATAACGAATAAGTTCCTCATCAATAGTATCCACTCTTATTCCCTGCGGCATTTTCCACACTATTCCGAGATCTCTTCTTATGATTTCTTCGCATATCTGAAGAGCATGTTCTTTATTCATCGTAAAATTATCATCGAGAAACATAAACTCGCCGACAGAATACTTCCGTACGAGCATTTCCATTTCCGATACCACATTTGCAGGGGACCTGTACCTGATTTTTTTGCCATGCACTCTTGAAGCGCAGAAAGAGCATCCGAAGGGACAGCCCCTCGAAGTCAATATGGTAGCGACAACCGGTCTTCGCTTATACAACTGCATGGCGTAAGTGCTGTAGAAAACGGGTGGAATCATGTCCCATGCCGGATACGGTAATGAATCAAGGTCTTCAATCAGCGATTCATCCGGTTTAGATTTAATTCGGGTGCCTTCGTAATAAGTGATGCCCCGAACATTATCCAATCGTTGATCAGAGGAGAATAAAGCATGAGCAAGGTTGACAATTATTTTTTCTCCTTCACCGCGCACGATTACGTCAACACCGGCTTCGGCAAGCGTTTCATCAGGGAGCACGGTGGGATGCACACCGCCAAGCACAATCTTTGCGTAAGGCAGATGTTTTCTGATATTTTCAACAAGGCGCTTGGCTCCCGGCATTTCAATGGTTATAACGGATATACCTATAAGGTCGGGGTTAAAGGCAATTAAATCAACGAAAAGTTGTTTCTTATTCACATCGAGCCGCTTGAAGTCGAATATGCGCGCATCATAACCATTTTCGAGCAGGACTGAGGCGAGGTAGCCAAGTTGAACGGGAGGAGCCTGCGTCAGCGAATCACTTGGAGGTGCAATTAATGCACACCTTGGGGCTGAGGTTGATTTACCAACATGGCTATTCAATTCTTCGTTGATTTTTACCATCACTATTTTCTTATATCATTTTTTAATAAGTTTTATCATTCAGCGAACTTTTTTTAAAAAGAGAAAAAAGAAATTCCCATGATTGCTTTCTGGTAAAATTGTCCCAGTAGAATCCAGCCAGTTCCTTGGCCATTGAAAGCCTTTGTAAGTGAATGTTCAATTTTCGTTCTTCCGCCATTGGCCCTGGAAGCATGTCTTCTCTGAGGGTGTCATCCTTGTCATAGAGACCAGCTTCGGCTTTGCGAAGAATTGGTATGTAGGAATCCGCTGTTATTCTTGTAGGTTGATATTGGCGTAGCATCTCACTGTTCAGCTTATAAAATTTTTGATATGCCGCCATCATTTCCTGCTGTAAAACGCTCGGCCGTATCCGTTTTGGATATTGAACAACAAAATTTCCTGAATAAAACCGCCAGTCTTTATGAATGAAACGATGATCAGGTATCGCTTGACGGAATCCGAGAACTTTCTCTTTAGAGGGATAATCATACAGACAGCAAAGACCGAAATTGAATACTTTATAACGTGATACGAGTTCAACGGCTCTCTCTATATCACCGGGAGAGTCCGTATCTGCTCCGCACATAAACAGCCCATGAATTTTTACCTGATACTTTCTAAATAGCCCAAGACATTCCTCAATATCTTTATACGTCTGGAGCTTTTTGTACGCCTCTAATGTATCTCTCTTAAGTGATTCGATACCGATGGCGATGCATGCTCTTCCGGCGCGTTCAATCGCCTCCATGAGTTCTTTATCGCGGGCGATGAAAATCCGGGCGAAGAAAAAAATGTCTAGATCACCGCTGTAAATCTTTTCCAGTTTACTTAGGATAAGCAACGTTCTTTTACGATCGAGCGTAAAATCATTGTCCACAAAAAAGATATATTTCGTTTTTAGTTTACGTAAAGATTGCACAACTTCTCTTATGACCAGTTCAGGATCCCTTACACGGTATACATTCCCCAACTCGTTTTTTACAAAACAAAATTCACAGTTGAAGGGACAGCCTCTTGAGCCCTGTGCCAAAGCCATGTTAAATCTCGGGACACCGTTTTGAATCATATCTTTCAAATAGAAAGATATATTTTTGGGACCATAACCCTCCACCAATTCCGGATCGGCTATCAGGTCGGGATTGGCAATAAATGCTCTATTCGGATTATGGATAATTCTGCCTGCATTATTTACGTAAGAAATTCCGGCGACATTTGCCACACTGCTCCCCATGGACAAGACGCTAAGTAATTCTACTATCGTTTCTTCTCCTTCATTTCGAATTACGTAGTCGCAATAACTGAGACATTCTTCCGGTAGGACGCTCGCATGAGACCCACCTATGATTATTATTGCTTTACTGTGGCGTCTGATACGTTCGGAATACTCGTAAGCTTTATGCGATGAGAAAGAAAGAAACGAAAAACATACAACATCAGAAGCATACACGCTGTCCCAATCAACCCTGCCACCCGATAATTCGCAATAGACTTTAACATTATATCCGGCTCGTTTTAAAGCTGCCGCGACGATAACAGTTCCATACCGAGGCATCAGTGCTCTATACGCCGTAACCTGCAATGGAATGGTGGTTTCGTAAGGACTAATTATGGAAATATTTTTCATATTTTTATAATGGCTTGCAAATCATTTTTTGTTTTTTGGCAAGAAAACAGGTTTTACTATTAGGAAATTCTTCCTTTTCTTTAAGTATTACTCTATGGTCATCATGCATACTGCACCGGAACGTTTTCTGAATATTTGGTATCTACATGATCAATGCCAAAAATAATTTCATTTACTCATAGTCATAGACACTCTAGCGTTGTGTCATTGATATTAGCATTTTCTCATCTGTATGTAATTCTCTACAAATTAAGTAAGGTGGTCATAAGGGTTTACAAAATTATTTTTAGTTATTCTATTAATAAGCAAATATAATAATGCTTTAATATTCACAATCTGAAAAATCTTATGAAAATAATTTCTTCTAAGATAAAATCTTAAGAAAGCAAATTTGTGCAATAAAATAAGATCTATGTTTCTTAAAGATGGCTGGTTTAATTGATATGAGCCCGTTTGTGTTGCATAGAGATCCCAATTGCGTGTTTTCAGATTATTGCTATTTGAAACAGACAAGGTTTTATAAAATTCTGAACCGGGAAATGGAGTAAAAATATTGAATGAAGCAAAATCAATTGGTAGAGCAAGTGATACTTCTATAGATCTTTTGATATCTTTACGGGTTTCACCGGGCAAGCCCAGAATAAAATTCGTTACTGTAATAATTCCTTGTTCTTTGATGTTTTTTAAAGATTCGGGGAAATTACTTATTTTAATACCCTTATTTATAGAATCTAATATTTTTTGTGATCCGGATTCCAAACCAATAAAAATACCTACACAGCCTGCTTTTTTCATTAACATTAATACTTCTTTATCCAGTTTATCTACTCTAGTTCCGCAGGACCATGAAATCTTTTTATTTATACCACGTTCAATCATGAGTGTACAAAGTTTTTTGGTATATTCTTTGTTTATAGTAAATGTTGCATCTGCAAAAAATAGGTATTCAGCATTATATGAATTTATCAAAATAGATATTTCATCAACAACGATATGAGGGGATTTTTGCCTAACTTTATTCCCGAAATGCCTGGAACAAAATTTACATAACGAGGGACACCCTCTTGTTGTCTGCAACAGAAATTCTCGTGGATTGGAATTAGTGAACTTATTCTGAAAAGGAATTTTGTTATATTTTTTGAGATCAAATAAGTGCCAGGCAGGCATTGGCAAAGTATCCATATCGATGTAATGATCAGATGGAGGGT
>ERZ1645192.2656-NODE-2656-length-14737-cov-6.810040_pt1 | contig 14737 bp, 10 predicted proteins | sample MGYA00575354_ERZ1645192 | MGnify/ENA primary metagenome ERZ1645192 (study PRJEB40844, sample SAMN11349763) | freshwater sediment metagenome | isolation source: river sediment | host: Sediment | place: India: Faizupur Khadar , New Delhi | collected 2017-02-21 ... | reverse complement strand
CGCCATTGGCACGGCCTTCACGGGCTGGAGCTACAAGGCTTTCGGCAGCGGAGCCTCAGTCGTGAAGTGGGGTCCAGACTGGTGGGCGGACCACACTGAAGTCCCACCGGGCGCTTTCGTTGAATGGTACCCGCAGCAGTGTGATGAGGTTGGTGTGTTTTGGGTCGCCCGCCCGGACGGTGGTCTTTTTCAGCTTAGCGCCGTGGAGGGGTCCACCATCGTTCCACTGCTCACTCTGGACGGGCAGTCGCCGACCCCTATGGGCTGTCACACAAACGTGTCTCTCCCCCGCGCCTATCGCGGGCTGCGCGCCGACGGGTTGAGCGGCACAAATGTCTTGGTGGGAGCAAGGTTGGTAGATACTGCCGGAGTTGGCATCTGTACCGCTTTCTTAACGAGAGACGGGCAGAACCTAAACAAAATTTTTTCATATTCCACAAACGTCCTTTACCCCCTGTTTTCAGCCATCAATCCCCAACTCGTGGTCTGGCATATGAAGGAACTCGGCGACATTGGAGAAACATCTCTGAGCAACCGGCTCTATGACCTCGAAGCCATGTGGAAGGCGTGCGTGACCAATGGCGACGTCGTTTACATCGGAACACCGTATCAATCGAGTGACTGGTCTCAAACCTTCACACCAATTCATAACCGGCTCATCCGACAGGCCGCTGTGCGGGATAACCGCGCCTATATTGATTGCATGACACCGTGCGTGTCGTATGACGTAATGACGCAATACCGGATCCTGGACGACACGGTTCATCCAAGCCCGCTCGGGAATTCCTTTATGGCGAACACCATTGTCTGGCCGCAGCTTGGCCTGGGCAGACTGGTCTCAGGCAAACCGCTCGAACAGTGGCCAATGCCGGACCTGCCGGTTTGGATCACGAACTCGGCCGGCCCTAATTCGGTTTACGGGTGGGCCGCCTGGGCTCCGGAAGGCGGCGCCATTGTTCTCAAGAATCCTCTCGGAACATCCCAATCCATTACTGTGGACGCCCGGGATCTCTTCCATCTCAGCCCCGGCGCCCCGGAGATGTATGATGTGCGCCGCTGCGACCGATGGAGCCGGGCGCCGATCGCCACGCTGCGCGCCGGGGAGCCGGCCACCATCACTCTGAATGCCAACGAGACTGTGGCGCTCGAAGCAAATCCCCGGATAGATCTGCTTTCGATCGAGACTTACAGCACCAACCTGGTATTGCGCTGGCCAGCAGGGCAGTCCATCGAGGAGGCATCCTCCCCGCGCGGAGCATGGTCTGCTGCCACAAATCAAACATCGCCAGGCCTCGTCTATCCCACCGGCGCGATGCGCTTTTACCGCGCTGTTTCCAACTGAACGACGAATATCGGCCGCGCAATTTGCGCTATCGAGCCTGTGGTTGTAATCTGGCCATTATGGCTTTAGCAAAACGACTTCTGCACACACGCTACCGGGTGGACGACATCGATAAAACGGTGCGCTTCTACAAAGACGTTCTCGGGCTTGAGGAGGTCCGGCGCTCGGTGTCCGGACGCGGCTCGATTCTTGTCTTCCTGAAGGCGCCGGGAAGCGAGGAGCTCATCGAACTGTGCCAATTCGCCGGCAGCGGACCCGTGAAGGTGCAACCGGACCTCACGCATCTTGCCTTCGAGGTGGACAGCCTCCAGGCATTTGGCAAACACCTTGCCAGGCTGGGCATGAGCTACTCGGACGGTCCGCACATGAAGCCCGAAGGCGGCGGCATCGCTTTCATTGACGCGCCGGAAGGCTACGAGATCGAGTTGATCGAATTGTCCAGGGAAGGAATGGGTTACTGACGCGGCGTCCCCTGCCTCCGCGCGCAAGATGACGCTGCGGCGGGCAAAAAGAGACGGGCGCGCTTCTTCGCGTGTCACACGCCTGCGGTGATTTTTGGGGTCTGGATTGTTTTTCTTTTCCGGACACCGCACACTGCATCCCTAAACTTATGAAGATGCGCGCTGTTTTTCCGGTGGTGATGTTGTTGTTGTCGTTGTGCGGCGCCGGCTATTCCGCTTCCTCCCCGGCAGAGGCATCCTCCCTGGCTGACGCCAAACTCACGCCGTTTATGGGCGGCATGGGAGGCGTTTATTTCCTGGCCGAGCCCGGCGAATTGATCGTGGAGGTGCAGAAGCGCGATCTGAATCGCAGGGAGATGGTGACCAACCTGCGCGTGCATTTGCTCGGGCCAGACAGGCAGATCCTGGACAAAGCCACCATCCCGGATGCTAGGCAAAAGAGAGGAGCCGGCATCGGGCCCGCCGCCAAATGCACGCTTCGGGCGAGTGTCCCTGCAAAGGGAGTTTACGCCCTGTGCATCACCGCCTCGAACGATCGCTATGGGCAGGAGGTGGTCTGGGCATTTCGTTCCAACTGCAGAAAGTTCGTCATCGAAACCGCGCGCGGCCACAAGGACGAACGGCACGAGGAGCCTATTGTCCTTGCCGCCAACGCCGCCGAGGCCAATGTGTGTTTCCTGCCGCGCAAGGGCGCCTTCAAGATGGATGTGAGCGGGCTCAGGAAAGGCGTAACACAACTCCGCGTCTTTGACGCTGCGAACCAATTGCTGGCCACAATTCCCGCCGGGACAAACGGGCAGGCCCTGCATGACTTTGCGGCGGCCACGCCTCGTTCTTCGACTCCCTGGCGATTGGCGGTCCCCTGGGGTGAGGCCACGGTGAGCATCGAAGGCGTGACCCGCTGGGAACGAAACGATCTTTACCCGGACATGGCCTGCTGGACACCCGAGCCGGGATCATGGTTTCCTCTGCTCGAAAACCACCGGTTGCTCACCCCATATCGGCGGAACATCCATGTGCCGGCGGGAACACGCAAGACGATGGAGTTCCGGGTCTTCAACAACTCGCCTCGTGAGAAAGCCGTCCGGCTCAAGCTCGAGGTGCTCGACCAGCGAGGGGAAATATGGCAGGGCAGCCCGATGCCCGCCCGGCTCTCGACGGACCGGGTGGTCCTGGACGCACGAAAGTCGCGCCCGGTCGAGCTCGAGTGCGCCCTGCCCGCGGGACAAAAACAGATCCTGGCCCGCATCCATGCCATCCCGGAAGACGGTTCGGGATTTGCCACCTATTCGACCGTAACTCTTCGGGAAGGGGCGCCGCCGCGTTCGCTCCAGATTCCCATCCATCTCAACCCCTTCGAGTATGAAGCCGAGCAGTTCGGTTTTCTGCCCGATTACCCGGCGGACAACGAGGTTTACTTTGATCTGAAGAACCGCGCGCACGTGGCCGCCGGTGATCGCGTTGCGTTGCTGCAAGGCGATCGCTGGACAAACCTGAATCTTCGCACGGCGGTCGAGAGACTGCGGCACACACCAATGAATCCGGGTATCGAGCAGGCGGACAGCGCGCCCGTGACTCTCGCCTCCACCAAACTCGCCTTCGACACGGACAACGATCTCTACGCGGTGGCGCGCGCCGCTGGGCAACCGGTGCTCTTAAGGCTGCCGGATGGCGAAACGGCCTTTCAAGCGTGTGTCCTCCCCGGGCGGGCCAGAGGAAACATGGCGTTTGATATCGAGCAGTTCTCGGGCAACAACAGGTCTGAGTATCCGCCGCCGCTGGTGCGCAACACCCTCACAAGCTCGGACCCGAAGATTTTCTGGCGCCGTCTCAACACGATGGAACTGTTGCTGCCGAAGAAAGAGGGCGGAAAGATCTCGTTCGAGCCGCCGGTGCTGGTATCGGACAAAAGCATCGGGCTTGCAATGCACTCGGGCATGCCCTCGACCATCGTTTCGCGCGGTTCAAAGGTGCACCTGGTCTGGGGCGAAGCCACCGAACCCGGGGTCAAGGTGGAGGGCGTGCCCGTGTATGTGGCCACCTATGACCGCTCAAGCCGCACCTTGACCAAGCCGGTCCTGGTCGCGCACGGACCGCCAGCGAACGACGTTCACAACACGCCAAGCATCACCATGGACAACAAGGGTTACCTTCATGTGCTCGGCGGCACTCATGGCCGGCCATTCCCCTATGTGCGCTCGCTCGAGCCGTCAGAAACCTCATCCGGTTGGACGGAGCCCACCCCAGCCGCGCCGGACGAGTCTCAGACCTACATCGGCATGGTCTCCGGTCCTGACGGCACGCTGCATTCCGCCTTCAGAATGTGGCGCAGGGGCGCCGAACCGTTCCCGGACAGCCATTACGCCACCCTGGCTTATCAGCGAAAACCCCCGGGCAAACCGTGGGAAAATCCTCGGGTGCTGGTGGTCGCCGCCTTCTCCGAATACAGCGTGTACCGCCACAAGCTCACCGTGGACCGCGCGGGCCGGCTGTTCCTGTCGTATGAATACTGGTCCACGTTCTGGTTCGTGCGAAACGATATGCCCGAACGGCGGGTCCTGTTAATGTCGCCGGACTCCGGAGAGACCTGGACCCTTGCGCAAACTGCGGACCTGGAAAGATGACGTTGGCCCTGGCCCCGGGCCGAAACCCGGGGCTCAGGAGGGATATCTTCAGGGAGTCGTCCCTCAGGATTTTTTGGCGCGGAGCACCTTGATCGCTTCGGGAGTCTTGTAGTGTCGTTTAAGGCCGTTCTCACTGAGCAGCCCCGCAGGGACTCTCGCGATAAACTCGGGAAAGGTCCTGTCCACGCGATCGCGCAACAGCTTTTGCCCGGTCTTTGAGCCCCAGAAATCCTCTTCCGCTTTTGTCAACCCGATGCCGGCCTCGTCGGGCGAAAGATCCTCGCGCTTGCCCAGCAGCCAGACCAGTTCCTTGTCTCCAGGCATGCACACGGGAAACGGGATGTATTTCAGTTTCACTTCCTGCTCGTCGGATTTGTCCGGGGCCTTCGGACCCACAGTGATTTCACCCGAAAGCGGTGTGCTGTCCGGCAGGACCACTTCCACAGCCAGAAGCTTCTCTTTCTTGTTCGGCTGGAGAGTCACATCCGCGCCTTTAAACGTTTCTTCAAACTGTTTCTGAACCGCCTCGATGCTGGCGGGCTCAAGGTCGGCAAGTTCAATGCGGGCGCAAAGGGTTTGAAAAGCGGAGGCTCGCGTGTTCAAGCGAAGTTCCTGCTCGACGGCTTCATATATGGCGCCGGCCAGTTTGGGATCGGTGGTGGCTTTGGGCAGAACTTTTTTGAGCAACTGCAATAATCGTGATTCTGTTGATTGTTTCTTCATTTGAAAAACGGAATGGGGGGGCAAGCCGGTTAACGGCTGCCCGGTTTTTGAGCCGGAATGGCCGCAAGATCCGGCGGCAAGGCGTCCGCGGCGAAGGTTTCCACGTTGATTTTCAGCAGGCTGAAGGCCGGCAGGCCGAAATCCACTGAACCGCCCGAGCGGTCCACAGCCATCGCAACACCGACAATCCCGGCCCCCTCGCGACGGGCAATATCGATGGTTTCCTGCACGCGGCCACCCTTGGTGACCACATCTTCCACAATAAGCACTTGTTCGCCGGGCGTGATTTTGAATCCCCGTCGCAGGACAAGCTTGCCGTCCTCCTTTTCAGCGAAAATGAAGCGTGCGCGCAGTTGGCGGGCCACCTCCTGGCCGAGCACAAGCCCGCCCATAGCCGGCGACAGGACCGTCTTGGCGCCGAGATGCCGAACCTTTTGCGCCAGGGCCTCGCCCAGGCGCTCAACGATGGGCATATCCTGCAACGCAAGGGCGCATTGAAAATACTGCCTGCTGTGCAATCCGCTGCGCAGCACAAAATGCCCCGTGAGCAAAGCGCCCGTATCTTTAAAGACTTGCAGGATTTCTTCCTCGGTCACGTGAGCAGGTTAATTGCGGAGGCCCCCCAGTCAAAAGCAAAAACCCGCAGCCGGTCCGGCGGCGGGTTTTTTAAAAGGGATCGCGACAGGCTATGCGCCGTCGTTGCCGATGGCTTCAACAGGGCAACTGTCCTTGGCATCGTTGCACAGCTTTTCCTCGTCCGGGTTTTCCGGCTGTTTGAACACGTAGGAGTACCCACCGTCCTCGTTGCGCTGGAAATTGTTCGGAGCGGTCTCGCGGCACAGATCGCAATCAATGCATTGGTTATCAACGTAAAACTTGCCGGGCACGTTCTCGGGATATTTATTTGCTACATCAGCCATAAAGTTCCTAATTAAAGTTTCACTGAATATGGTAAGGCGCGCCGCGCTTGGCAAGCCTGTTTGCAGCCTGTGTAAAATTATTCTCGATCACCCGGCCCGCCGGCTTACAGTGCGTGTATGACACATTTGTCCTGTGCAGGCCGGGTTGTCGCGCTGTTCGCAGGAGCAGCACTGGCCGCAGCCGCCCCGGCGCAATCACTCATCGACGACCAAATGGTCCTGCATATTGGCGGCAGAACGGTGTTCCCCATTGGCTTCACCATGCCGCCGCCACCGGGCGGCAAAACGCCATCCGGCAGGAACGCCATCGAGGAACTCGCCAGCGCCGGAGCCACCTTCATGCGCACGGGCGCCATGGGCGGACCCTGGGACATGGCAACGATAGAACGCGAACAGCAATGGCTTGATGCGGCGCAACGGCACGGGCTCTATTGCATGCCATATCTTCGCGAGCATTCGGTGGTGCGGGACGATGCCGGGGAGCGCGAGCTCAGAAGCCTCGTCGAACGCTTCAAAAACCATCCCGCGCTCGGGGCATGGAAAGGCGATGACGAGCCCGAGTGGGCCAACCGTCCGGTGGATTGGGTCGAGCGCGCCTATCGCATCATCAAGGAAGTGGATCCCGAACGCCCGGTCGTCCTCATCCACGCACCGCGCGGAACGGTCGAGTCTCTGCGCAAGTACAACAGCGCCGCGGATATCATCGGGACGGACATTTACCCCATCGGCTATCCCCCCGGAAACCACTCGTTGCGCACGAACAAGACCATGACGCTCGTGGGCGATTACGCCCGAACCATGCGCGAGGTTTCCGATGGTAAAAAGCCCGTTTGGATGGTCCTGCAAATCGCCTGGAGCGGCGTCATCAAGCCCGGCAAAACGCTGCGCATGCCCACCTTCTTCGAGGAGCGGTTCATGACGTATCAGGCCATCATTAACGGCGCGCGCGGCCTGCTCTACTTCGGCGGCAGCATTCCCGCGGCAATGAACCAGCGCGACAAAGCACTTGGATGGAACTGGACGTTTTGGGATCGAGTCCTCCGCCCGGTCATTGAAGAAATCGGCAGCCACAGCCCGCTTTACCCGGCTCTGGTCGCCCCGGACTCGCCGGTCCGGGTCATCGTGGACAAGCGCAGCGGCGTCGAGTGGCTTGCGCGCGAAGCCGGGGGCGACCTCTTTCTCCTGGCCTGCAAAGCCACCGGTCCCACTGAACAGGTGCGTTTCAGCGGGCTGCCCGCATCTTCAGCCGAGGCAGAGGTGCTCTACGAGGAACCCAGAAAGGTGCAGGTAAAGGACGGCGTGCTCACGGACTGGTTTGCGCCTTACGAAGTGCACGTGTACCGGTTGAAGAAACAGTGAGCGATTTGGGCTTGTCCTCCAGCCCCGGCTCCATGAATTCTGGAAGAGCGCTGGAGAGCGGCGCTCCGGCGCGCTGAACGTCCGGCCTTTGTATTCGTCTAAACTGGAACAATGACTGATTCGAATAATCCGTTCGCAGCCACGCCCGGGCAGGGAAGTCTCTCCCGGCAGATGATTGTGGCGTGGTCCGTGGCCGCCATCGGCCTTGCGGCCGCAGTGCTTTTCCTGGTGCTTTGGCAGCAGGGCAAACGGACCACGGCACGCGAGATGGAAGTGCTTCGGGGCGAGATCGAAAAGACCAGCGGACGCCTCGCCCAGGCCATTGCCGCAAACGAAACCAACCAGGCGACAATTCTATTGCTCACTAATCGCGTCTCCACCCTCGAAGAGGAGAAAAAAGCCGTCGGCCAAATGGCGCGATCCCTCGAAGACGAAATGCGCAAGCAACTGGAATCGAAGGATGTCACGATTTCAAAACTGCAAGGCAAGCTCACCGTAACGATTGTGGACCGTGTGATGTTTGATTCGGGCGAGGCCGTGCTCAAGCCGGACGGCGCGGCGGTAATGACCAAGATAGCCGAATTGCTCGCCGCACACCCGGAGCTGAAGATCCACGTGGTTGGCCATACGGATAATGTGCCGATTCGCCCGACCGCCCAGAGCCGTTATGCAAGCAACTGGGAGTTGTCGGTCGCCAGAGCCCTGGCTGCCGTCCACTTCCTGACAGAGCAAGCCGGCGTCGATCCCCGCCGCGTGGGCGCCCTCGGGCATGGCGAGTTCCATCCCATCGCCGACAACGCAACCCCGGAAGGCCGCGCCAAAAACCGGCGCATCGAGGTCACCATTCTGCCCCCGGAACTCGAAACCGCCCCCGCCCCAACCACCCCCAACGCAACGCCCCAGCCCGATTAACCAATCTCTCCCCCTTCCTGCGCCACACTTGGCGTTCAGCGCCAACATGAATGCCCCGTCGGGCCTCGATGACACCTTTGCCGCCAGCTACGAATCCTGCACTTCAGACAATGCGGCCTCCAGCGCCCGGAGCGCGGCGCCCAGTTGACGCCCCGTGATCGTCAGCGGAGGCGAAAAGCTAATCACGTTCGAGAACTCTCCCTCCGGCAGCAGAATAAACCCGCGCCGCAGCATGGACTTGATGATGCTCATTGCCGCATCCGTGGCGGGACGGCCGGATTTTGTGATTTCGATCCCCGCCAGGAGCCCAAGCCCGCGCGCTTCGATGGTGAGTTTTCCCCGCCTGCCGGAAAGTTTCCCGAGGGCTCTCAAAAGCCAATCGCCGGTGCGCGCGCTGCGAACCGCCAGCCTGCCCGTGGTGATTTCGCGAATCTGCGCCAGCGCCATCGCGCACCCGACCGGGTGGCCCAGGAAGGTGCTGGTATGGATCGCCTCCCCGGTGGCCGCCGGCCATGCGGCATCCATAATGTCGCCACGGCCCACGCACGCCGAAAGCGGAAAACCGCCCGTAAGCGCTTTCCCGAGACAGATAATGTCCGGCACCGTCGCGGAATGCTCGCACGCGAACCATCGCCCGGTGCGGCCGAACCCGGTGTAAATCTCGTCAACAATGAGCAACGCCCCATGGTCGTCACAGGCTGCCCGAAGAATGTTCAGAAACTCGATGTCCGGGATGTTTATGCCTCCCCGGACTTGAATCGGTTCGACCAGGACCGCGCCAACCTTGCCGCGGCCCAGAAGGCGATCAAGCCGCTGCCCGGTTTTCCTCAGGGCCGCTTCCCCATCGCTGTCCTTCGGAAATGGAATGAAATGGCCGAAGTTTCCCAGTTGCCTCTTGAAGCGCGAACGAAAGTGGGAACGGTGCGTCGCATTCAACGCGCCGTAACCCAGCCCGTGATAAGCTCCCTCGAACGCCACAACCCCCGGTTTGCCCGTGGCAAGCGTCGCCGTCTTGAGCGCGGCTTCCACCGCCTCGAAACCCGCGTTGCAAAAAATGGTCTTGCCGTGATCGGTCCGGGCCCGCGCCGGAAACCGCAACGGCAGGTTCCGGCTCCAGCGCTCAAATGTCAGCCGGCTTAACTCGCGCGCAAGCGCGGCCTTCGGCGCGTGCGGATGCACATCGCCCATGGCATGCGGCAGTCTTGCAAGCTGTGCCGCCGCCGCCCGAATGACCCGCTGGTTCGCGTGGCCCGCCGCCGCCACGCCAAATGCGGCCGTCAAATCAAGGCGCTTTCTACCCTCGGCATCCCACACATGCACTCCGCGGGCCCGCTCCCAGACGATGGGCCACGAGCCGTCCGGCTCGATAAACGTGATGTTCCGTGACTCGTATTCCTGAAGCAGTTCAAAAACGTGCCGGGTATTCATATCAAACGCCCCGCTGCTCCGGGGGCCAAATGATTTTGTGGAGCTGCGCCTGAAACCGGACCGGCAGCGCCTCCGCAATGATGCGTTCCGCAAGCTCCCGCCGGCTGATGGGTGTTTGCCCCGCCGGAACAGCCTTCAGCGACGAATCCCGTTGTTCGCCGCGAATGGGATGAGCCCACGAGAACAGCAGCGGGCAGCGCCCGGCCAAACCGCACGCCAGTATTCGGGATTTCGCCCATTCGTAGTCCTCCACGGTGGCAATCACAAATTTGATTTCGTCCGTGTCCCTGAGATGTTCGATATTGCTCCAGAGATTTGCGGCAGACTCGCCGCTCCCGGGGCACTTCAAATCCATAATCCGGCGCACACGCGAATCCACGGTCGAGATGTCCAGCGCGCCGCTCGTCTCAATCAGAACGGTGTGTCCCAGATCGCACAGGCGCGTCATGAGCGCCCGCGCCTCTTTCTGAAGAAGAGGCTCGCCACCGGTCAACTCAACCAGCGGCAGCCGCCACCCGCAGGCTGCCGGAGATGCCTGGTAGGGAGCAGCGCACTTCTTCACAGCCTCCACCACCTGCTCGATAGACATCTGTCTTCCACCCGAAAACGCGTAAGCGGTATCGCACCAGGAACACCGCAGGTTGCAGCCGGTCAGCCGGACGAATACGCACGGGAGCCCGGCAAAGGTGCTCTCGCCTTGCAGGCTCAGGTAGATCTCATGAACAAGCAGCACAGGATGATTCTAGCGCTTCGGACGGGCCGTTAAAAGCACGCAGCCGCGCGCCGGCACATGGAACGTGCGGTCGGCGTCAAACGTGCCGAGTTCGATTTGCCGCCAGGGATCGCGCAACACCTGCGGACCGCGCAGGCCGGCCACAGCCCAGGAAAGATTCATTTCCAGCGCAAACTCGGAGGCGTTGAAAAGGCCAATCGCTTTTGATCCATCCTCGAGATCCTTCGCCATCAGGAACTTTTCATCACCAAGACTCGCCAGGGCGGCGCTCTGCCCCAGGGCATCCTGGTTGATAGCAATCACCTCGGGGTTGCAGAGGATGTTCAACGTGAACTCGTCCAGGCGGGTCATATCGCCGCTGTAAAAAATGGGCGAAGCCATCATCGCCCACAGGGACATGTAGGCATACTGCTCGTTGGGCCGCATTGCGGTGGGCTCGGGCATGCCGCCGCCTCGCGCCGCGCCAATCCAGCCGATCTGAATGTAATCCGGGTCGTTCCAGGCTCCCGGCCTGGACCAACCACGGTGGTCGGCATTCCGCAGCGCCACCTCGAACACACGGTTCAACTCGTACCCGAGATCCCCGGCCGTCCGCCAGGAATGCCCGCCAACATCCCGGCCCCATTCCCAGACGCGTTCCATGCCGTATTGGCAAAGATTATAAACAATGTCCCGCTTCTGCTTCTTAAGCAGGTCCCCCATGAGACGATACGGATAGGTGTGCACATCCAAAGGCTTGACATTTTCCTGCGTGAAATTCGGCGCCCTTTCGCTGCCCTCAATCGTGCCGCTGGCCACCTGCCGATACGAACACCAGTCATATTTCAGAAAATCGTAGCCCCACTCGGCAAAAGTTGCGGCGTCAATCGCTTCATGCCCGAATGATCCCGTGTAGCCCGCGCACGTTAGCGGCCCGGGGGATGAATACAGCCCCGCTTTCAGGCCTTTCGAGTGAATGTAGTCCGCAAGGCGCTTCATATCCGGAAAATACTTGTTCGAAATCATCCTGCCGTTTCCATCACGCGCCGGCCCCGTCCGCATCGGGTCCGAATGTTTCGGCGCGTTCATCCAGCAATCGTCAATGTTCACATAGTCGTAGCCCGCGTCCGCCATGCCGCTGCTGACCAGCAGGTCGGCAGCCTCGCGCACCATCTTGTCCGTAATCCGGCCGTAATGCGCATACCAGTGATTCCAACCCATCTGCGGCGTCAGCGAGAGTGTGTCACCCGCCGCAATTCGCAGGTTTCTCCTGTCCGCTCCATGGCGATTGGAAGCCTTGAGCGACACCTGGTAAACTCCCCGTGCCGGTGAAACGCCCGAGATAATGCCGGTGCCCCGGTCCAGTTCGAGCCCTCGAGGCAGACCGCTCGCGGAGAAACGCATCGGCCGCTCTCCCTGGGCGGGAATACGGTAAAGAAACGGATTCCCGGGTCTGCAGCCGTAAATGGTCGGACCGTTAATGCGCGGCGTGGGACCCGGCTTCGGCGTGAGTATCTTCGCTTCCTCCACCGGCGGCTTGCCCGCCTTCGGGGGTTGGCCATCGTAGGTAAAATGGGCATCTGCCCAAATGGCGTGGTCAAAGGCGATGCCGTCGCCGGCATCACTGACGCTCAGCAGGAGCAGCCGGGAGCCTGCCACATTCACGTTTACCTGCTTGACCGCTTTCGGCTTCAGAATGCCCGAGTTGAAAAGTTCCCTGCCATCGGCGATGACGCGGAAGGTGACGGTGCCGGGCCCGCCGCAGGTGTCGCTGATGCCCACGCTCGCCTTGAAGGTCTTCGCGTCGCCGGTCTCGATCCAGAACGTGCTGCGCGCATGCGTGCCAACGCCGCGTGCAAACTGTTTTCCCGCCAGCAAAATCGGTCCGCCCGCAACGGAGTTGTTTTTCTGCGGCTTCCCATAACCCTGCCGCATCCCTGAAAGGTCCATCTCATCCAGCCACGCGACGTTCTCTCCCAGGCAGGGAAGGATGGAGGAAAACAAAAGCAACGCGGCGATACCGAAGTTCGAGGTTCTCTTTTGCATCCCAGTCATGTAGCGATTTTGTCCCTCCGTGAAAAGGAAAAGCAGGTCCACGCCGGCTTTTTTCCAACTTATCTTTGCGCGCCGCCTTGTTACCTTTCCTGCACCGGTGACGTTAATACCGGTGAAGATGAGCGAGATCGAACACTTGCGCCAATTCAGAGAGTATCAATCGGAATCGGCGTTCGCAGCCCTGGTGCGCAGACACGCGGGCTTTGTTTACGCAGCGGCCAAACGCCGGGTGAACGACGCCCACCAGGCGGAGGACATCGCCCAGCTCGTGTTCATACGGCTGGCACGAAATCCCCCCCGGGTCGAAACCCCGCATGAGCTCCTGGGCTGGTTGCACCGCACCACCATAAATGTCTCGATCGATCTGTGGCGCGCGGACCGCCGCCGCAAGGCCCGCGAAGAACAAGCCGCTCCTATGCAAACATCAACCCCGGATTGGAACGTCATTTGCCCCGAGCTCGACGAGGCGCTGGACCGCCTTTCGGACGACGACCGACAGGTAATTCTCCTCCGCTTTCTCAGCGCCGCGTCCATGCGGGACGTCGGCGCCGCCTTCGGAATCACCGAGGACGCAGCCAAGATGCGCGTGAGCCGGGCGCTGGAAAGGTTGCGTTCGCAGCTCGGCATCACACACGCCTCCTGCACAGGCGCCGTCCTGGGGGCGCTTCTGTTGCAACATTCTGTCGAAGCCGCGCCTCCCCGCCTCATCGAAAAGTTGCTGAAAATCCGTGTCGCGGCTTTTTCCGGCGCGGCTGCATCCGGCTCCCTCCTCTCCCGTCTGTTCAGCGCCCCCGCAGCAAAACTGGCCGCAGTCCTCGCGCTCACAGCAGGGGTGGTGTGCGTGTTTCACATGTGGCGGACGGCACAGATCTCCAATCAAGCTTCCGGGACGGAATCGAAGCCGGCGCCCGCCGCATCCGCGCCAAAGCCGGACCCGGCTTTGGCGTCGGACCACACCACTCCTCAACCGCCGCCACCCCAATCGGAAACCAACATAAACTTCAGGTTGACCGTCGTTGAAGCCGCCTCGGGAACACCTCTGCCGGGCGCCAGGGTCCGCTACGCCTACTTTGGGTCCGGCGGCGAGGGCGAGTCCCGCAACACGGTCACAGATGACTCGGGCGAGGCTGTCATTCTCAAGCCCGATGATCCGCAAAAAGGCGGACCAAACGTCTTCGTCAGCAAGGAGTGGCACGTGCCGAAGTGCGCCCATCTGGGCCGGGAAACCGCCGTCAAAGGCCAATATACAATCGCCCTTGAAACAGCGCGGGAAATTTCAGGATGGGTCGTGGACGAAGATAACCAGCCCGTGCCGGACGTGACCATTCATGTTCAAGGTCCGGGGGTCAAGCCCGGGGAAACTGAAAGCGTCGATTTTCAGACCTGTCCAGCGACCACGCGCGAGGACGGCAGTTGGTCCTGCGCCTACATTCCTTTGGACTACACCAACGAAATCCGGCTGGTGCTGAAAAAGCCGGGCTTTGCGGTGACGTTCCCCGTCATCCCCGTTTCCCGGGTTGAACTCACCAGGCTGCTCCTGGTGATTGATCGCGGATTTACGATTGTTGGACAGGTCACCGATGCTCAAGGCCGGCCGCTCGCAGAAGCCCGGGTTCGGACCTTGAACTGGAACTCGGGTGAGCGCAAATCCGCGCAAACCGATGACACGGGCCAGTTCGTCCTCCCCGGCGTTTCGCCTTGTGGAGATTCGGTTTACAACTATAAATCCCGTCAGGTTGTTACGAACGCTGCCGCCGCGTATCTGATCCGCGGGCCGGCTCCCGCCTCTTCGCCCGATAAGGAAAACCTTTCACAACTCGAAAAATCCCGGCGTGCCGTCGAGCAGCGCCTGGCAGAGATCGAGCAGCGCCTGGCAAACCCGGATTCCACATCTTCGTCCGGTGACTCCACGGGAAATCTCGAGACGATGAGGGATGTGCTTCGCAAAGCTGTGGCGGATGTTACCCTAAAGATGGCGAGTGTTCAGGCCGCCATCGCAAACCCAAGCCCTTTCCAAGCGGACCTGGCGGTCCAGGCGGAAGGCTTCGCCTCCCGAATCGTCACGGCCCGGCTCGAAACGCCCACCAACAATGTTCAGATCGTAATGGCGCCCGGCAATATCCTTCGAGGCGTCGTGCGCGACACGTCCGGAAATCCGGTGGCAAACGCGCTCGTGCGCACAGATATGAATTTTGAAAACC
>ERZ1645192.2655-NODE-2655-length-14742-cov-41.878192_pt1 | contig 14742 bp, 12 predicted proteins | sample MGYA00575354_ERZ1645192 | MGnify/ENA primary metagenome ERZ1645192 (study PRJEB40844, sample SAMN11349763) | freshwater sediment metagenome | isolation source: river sediment | host: Sediment | place: India: Faizupur Khadar , New Delhi | collected 2017-02-21 ... | reverse complement strand
CGCTGCCGCGACGCTTCCGGCCACGAATGCTGCGGATGAATCTGAAAGGGTTCAGATCTCCCTCCCCACGGCCCGGGCGATGCGCCCGATCCCTTCCATCACCCGCTTGAACTCGCCCGGCCTCAGGGACTGCGGTCCGTCGGAGAGGGCCTCTTCCGGCCTGGGGTGCACCTCGATCATGATGCCGTCCGCCCCGGCCGCCACGGCGGCGTAGGCCATGGGCTCCACGTAGCGGGCATGCCCCGTCCCGTGGGAGGGGTCGACCACCACGGGCAGGTGGGTCTTCTCCTTGAGCACGGGCACGGCGGAGAGGTCCAGGGTGTTCCGGGTGGCGGTCTCGAAGGTCCTGATCCCCCGCTCGCAGAGGATGACCTGCTCGTTGCCGCCGGCGAGGACGTACTCCGCCGACATGAGGAACTCCTCGATGGTGGTGGACATGCCACGCTTCAGGAGCACGGGCTTGCGCTGTCTGCCCACCTGTTTGAGGAGCGGGAAGTTCTGGATGTTGCGGGCGCCCACCTGGAGGCAGTCCGCATACTCGGAGATGAGCTCGATGCTCTCTATGTCCATGACCTCGGTGATGATGGGCAGGCCGTAGGCCTCCCGCGCCCGGGCGAGGAGCACGAGCCCCTGGTCCTTCAGGCCCTGGAACGCGTAGGGCGACGTCCGGGGCTTGAAGGCCCCGCCCCTGAGCATGTGCGCCCCGGTCTCCTTCAGGGACCTGGCCACCTCCATGATCTGCGCCTCGTTCTCCACGGCGCAGGGCCCGGCGATGACCACGATCTTCGAGTTGCCGATGTGCACGCCCAGGCCCAGGTCCACCACGGAGGTTTCGGGCTTGGTTTCCCGGGAGGCAAGCTTGTAGGGTGCGAGGATGGGGATGACCTTCTCGACGCCGGGCTGTGCCTCCAGGCAGGTGAGCCGCTCCTTGCCCCGTTCGTCGCCCACGGCGCCGAACACGACCCGCTCGGAGCCTTTGCTTTCGTGCACCCGGTAGCCGAACCCCTCGATGAGCTCCTTCACGTGGTCGATCTGTTCTGGCGTGGCGTTTCTTTTCATAGAGATTATCATCGTGCCTCCTATTCTTTTCCCGGCCGCCGGGGTCTTCCACGGCCCGGAAAATAAAAAGGCCGTGGGGGGGAACCACCCACGGCCTTCGTGTTCAGCTTGGTGAACAGATCAGCCCACAGGCGGTTCTCCCGTGCAGTACCAGAAATAAAAACCGAAATACCTGCAGTCGATCGTGTTCTTCATGAATCCTCTATCGCAGAGAAGGAGCCGTTTATCAAGAAAAATTTCTTTCAGCGGGCCGGCCTGCGTCTTTTTCCCGAAGGCGAGCCGTTCCCGGCCGCGAAATCCCCGTGTGCGGGGGTTCTTCGGGCAGCGGTGCTGAAAATGGCTTTTCCCGCCCGGCATGTTCATTGACAGGGGGGGCTCCCTTTGGTAGGTATGGGACACCCTGCTGCGGATTCAAGGGAACCCGGTGCGATTCCGGGACGGGGCCGCCGCTGTGAACGGTGACGGGCGCCCACCGAACAGGCCACTGCGCGAGCGGGAAGGCACGGGCGCCGGGACGATCCGTGAGTCAGAAGACCTATCCGCCGTATTGGACTACATCCGCGCGTCTGGATGGAGACTCCAAGGGAATGAAATCCGTGGAGGTGTCCGCATGCAGCATCGTGTTTACGCCCTTCTGGCTCTTTTCCTGCTCTTCCCTCTCCTTCCCTCAAGCCCCGTGCGCGGGGAGGAGATCGTGGTGACGGCCTCGCCCCTGGCGGACGAGACGCCCGCCACGGTCGCCGGGAAGTCCCCCACGTCGTTCACCCAGACCGTGAAGGTCAACCCCCTGGCCCGCGGCCTCACGGGCACGCTCAACGCCCTGAGGCTCTCGGGCTCCGTGGACCTGCCCGAGTACGGGCAGTCCTACCTGCCTTCCACCCTTTCCCTGCGCGGATCGAAGGACCAGCAGACCCTGATCATGCTCGACGGCGTGCCCCTTTCCTCCTCCCTGGGCGACCCCGTGGACCTTTCGCTGTACCCCGTCACGGACATCGACCGCATCGAGATCGTCAAGGGCAGCACCTCCGCCACCTACGGCCCGTCGGCCATGGGGGGCGTGGTGAACATCGTCACCCGCAACCCGGCGCCGGAGAATGCGGCGGAATTCACCTCGTCCCTGGGGAGCTTCGGGAACAGCCTCTTCAACATCCTCCTGAACCGGGAGGGCGACGATGGGGGCTTCATGGCCGGGATCACCCGGAGCTCGGGCGACAACGACTACCGCTACGAACGGCCCGACGGCACGGAGCTGCGCCGGGTCAACAACGACTTCGAGAGCCTCTCGCTGCTCTCGAAAGCGTGGACGGACCTCGCAGGGTGGGATACGACACTGACCGGGAACCTCGTGACCCAGGAGTTGGGAAGCCCGGGGGGGGAGGGGTACGGCGGCGCGTACCTCACCCCCGACGACCGGGTGAACGCGAGCCAGTATTTCCTCGCCCTGAGCACCGCCCGGCAGATCGACGCGGAGCAGGGCCTGGTCTTCAAGGCCTCCCGGATCCACAACCGGACCCACCACATCAACGACAACGCCTGGGTGGCGGGGGACTCCTGGACGAAGCTCACCAGCGACTTTCTCGAACTCGGGTACACGGGCAAGGCGGGCAGGCTCACCGCGAGCCCCGGCCTGGCCTGGCGCGGAGAGGCCCTGAGCTCCGACGAGTACGGGGTGCACCGCAGGTCCACAACATCGGGGTCTCTGGGCACGAGCCTCGACCTTGACCCGCTCACCCTCACCGGCGCCTTCAGGTACGACCACAGCACCCGGTTCGACGGCCACTGGACCTGGCAGGGGGGCCTGCTCTGGAACATCGCCCCGCATGCGAAGCTGAAGGCCAATGCGGGGACGGGTTACCACGAGCCCACCATGGGCAACCTCTATTCCCCCTCGTCCTTCACCCTCTTCGTCACCAACCCCGGCCTCAGGCCGGAAAAGTCGCTCGGCTTCGACGCCGGCCCGGAGTTCCTCTTCGAGAAGTTCGGCTTCGGCGCGGCGTACTTCCTCACCTCCTACGACGACCTGATCACGTGGTCCTACGATGAAGGGACGAACACGAGCACCTGCGTCAACGTCGACGAGGCCACGGTCTCCGGCATCGATTCCCAGGCCTGGGTCAGCCCGGTGAATGCGCTCAAGGTCTCCCTGGGGTACGTGTACAGCCGGTTCGTGAACAGGAGCGGGCCCTTCGAGAGCAAGACCCTGCCGCTCAAGCCCGGACAGATCTTCACGGTCCGGGCGGACCTCCTCCCCACGGTGTGGGGCAGGCCCGCCGACCTCTTCCTGTCCTACCAGTTCCGGGAAGGGGTGTACCGGGACGACGCCAACACGGAAAAGACGGGCAACCGGAACATCCTCGATCTGGGGGCCTCGCTGGAGGTCGTGCCCCACGCGGTGGCGGCGTTCAAGGTGAGCAACCTGCGAGACGACCGGACGCCGGAGTACGCCTCGGGCGACTTCTGGTACCCGGTGCCCGGCAGGACCTGCCGGGCTTCCCTGCAGCTGACCTTCTAGGGCGTGCCGGTGCGAAAGCCGTCGGCCCGCTTTCCCGCCTGTCCGCCCCCGCCGGGCGAAAGCTCCCTGTCCAGGTCGAGGACCCGCGCGTCCCCGTCCTCGCACCTCTCGCCGGTGCCTTCGTGCAGGGGCAGGAAGATGTCGAAGGTGGTCCCTTCACCGGGCAGGCTCCTGCAGACGATGGAGCCCCCGTGGCTCTTGACGATGCCGTGGATGACCGACAGGCCGAGCCCCGTGCCGGTGCCCTTGCCCCTGGTGGTGAAATAGGGGTCGAAGATCCTCGCCATGGTCTGGGGCGTCATGCCGCTTCCCGTGTCCCTGACGGTGAGCCTGACGCAGGGCCCCGCGGGGGCGTCCACGTCCTCGGGGACGCCGTCCGCCGGCACCTGGCGGACGCTCACCTCCAGCGTCCCGCCCGTTTTGTCCATGGCGTGAGCTGCATTGGTGCAGAGGTTTGCCATCACGAGGTGGAGCTGCGCCGGGTCGCCGAGAACGCAGCAGGCGTCCTCGATGTCTTCCACGATCCTGATGTTCGGGGGCAGGGACGGCCGCAGGAGCTTGAGCGACTCCCGGACGGACGAGCCCAGGGGTACGGACGAGTAGTCCTTCCCCGAATGGCGGCTGAAGGCCAGGATGTGGTTCACCAGGTCCCGGGCGCGGTACGCCGCGCTGCGCAGCTCCGAGAGGTCGCTGCGCACGGCGCTCAGGTCGTCGTCTTCCCGGGCGGCCATGAAATCCTTCATGGACATCTTTGCGTAGCCCAGGATGGTGGTGAGGATGTTGTTGAAATCGTGGGCGATCCCCGTGGCCAGCGTCCCGATGGCCTCCATCTTCTGGGACTTCATCTCGATGCGGTGCTTCTCTTCCTCGATCTGCCTCAAGGTGGTGATGTCCGTGATGATCATGACGACGCAGGGTTTGCCGCCATACTCCACGGCCCTCGCGGAGAGGACCGTGTCGAGCAGGGCCCCCTTCTTCGTCCTGATCTTCTGGGACCGGTAGCTCACCGGCTCGCCCCCCTTGAGCCCGGCCGCGCACTCCTCCCAGTCCTCAAGCGAGACCGCGAGGTCGAGCTCGAGGGGCGTCTTCCCGATGACTTCGGCCCCGGAATACCCGGTGAGCCTGCTGAACGTGTCGTTCACGTAGATGTACCGGAAGCTTTCCGCGCTCATGATGCCCACGGCGTCGGGCAGGGTCTCGAGCGTGGTGCGGTACCTCTCCTCGCTGAGCTGGAGTGCTTTCTGCATGGAGATGCGCTCGGTGATGTCCCTGCCCACGGAGATCTCGCCCGTCACTTTGCCGTCCCGGACGATGGGCACGCCGCTCACCTCGCCGAACTTCGTTTCCCCGTCCCGGGTGACGAACCCGTACACCGATGACAGGACCGGCTTGCCGGAGAGCACCTTCAGGGCGTTGCCGATGGCCTCGTTCTGGTAGTCCGGGTGCAGCAGGCCCAGCTCGAGGAAGGTCTTGCCGATCAGCTCCGCGGGGTTGTACCCGAGGTACCGCTCGACGTTCGGCGTGACGTTGTCCACCCGGAACTGGCTGTCGTAGGAAAACATGACGTCGTCGCTCAGGGAAAAGTAGAGCTGGAACCGCTCGTCGCTGGAGCGCAGCTTCTCCTCCACCTCCCTGCGCTCGGCGATCTCCTTCCTCAGGAGGTCGACGGCGTCCGTGAGCTCGGCCGTGCGCTCCCTCACCATCTCCTCGAGCCGGGTGCGGTGTTTCTTCAGCTCGTCCTCGGCCTTCTTGCGGTCGGTTATGTCCCGGGTGATGCCCATGATGCCCCGGATCGTCCCGTTCTCGTCGTAGAGGGCGTTCATGGTCATCTCCGCCCAGAAGGTGTGCCCGTCCTTGTGGATCATCTCGAAGTCCGTGGTGTAGGACCACTCGGGCTCGTGGTGACGGCCCTTGATCTCCAGGAGGAGCTCCCGCTCGAAGAGCTCCCGGGCCTTCTTCGCGGACTCGGGGGTGAGCACCTCGTCGAGCCTCTGCGTCATGGCCTCCTCGACGGTGCACCCCCTGAGGAGCTTGACCGAGGGGCTCACGTACGTGTAGCCCAGGTCGAGGTTGAAGACCCAGAGCACGTCGTGGGCGTTCTCCACGAGCCTGCGGTAGCGGTCCTCGCTCCCCCTGACCGCCTCGGCGATCCGGCTGCGCTCGGAGAGCGCCGCTTCCAGCTCGATGATGCGCCTGCGTGCCGCCGACAGCTCGTTCCTGAGCCCCTCCAGCGTTTCCTGCCCCATGTGGCGCTCCTGGTGTCTTGGGAATATGTGTTTATAATTATAAACATAATCACGGAGAATGCAACGCCGCTTTGCTTCGGCCCCCTCATTCCCGGGCGCGTCCTCGCCATATGCCATGTTGACAAACCGGGAATATTTCCCCGATAATCCCCTGGCATTGCATGAACAGGAGGTCGGATGCTCACCTTTTACACAGCGGGCGAATCCCACGGGCGGGGGATCTTCGCCTTTCTCGACGGCATTCCCGCCGGTCTTCCCGTGAGCCCCGGCGCCATCGACGCCGATCTCTCCCGCCGCCAGAAAGGGTACGGCAGGGGGGGGAGGATGGCCATCGAGCAGGACCGGGTGGACGTGCTGTCCGGCATCAGGGGCGGCCTCACCCTGGGGGGCCCCGTCCTCCTCGCGGTGTGGAACCGTGATTTCGAGAACTGGAAGAGCTTCATGGACCCCTGGGACATCCACCCGGGCCGCGAGCTCCACACCCCGAGGCCCGGACACGCCGACCTCGCGGGGGCGGCCCGGTTCGGGCACACGGACCTGCGCAACGTCCTCGAGCGCTCCAGCGCCCGGGAGACCGCGGGCCGGGTCGCGGCGGGCGGGCTGCTCAGGCAGCTCCTGAAAGCGCTGGGCGTCGAGGCCTCCTCCTGGGTGACGCGCATCGGCACGGCCTCCTTCGACGGCCCCTGTCGCCGGGACCTCCGGGACGGGTCGAGCGTCTTCTGCCCGGACGCGGCCGCGACGAAGGCCATGGAAGGGCAGATCGACGAAGCCATGTCCCGGGGGGACACGGTGGGGGGCGAGTTCAGGGCGGTCGTCTCCGGCCTGCCCGCGGGCATCGGCTCGTACACGCAGTGGGACCAGCGGCTCGACACCCTCGTGGCGGGCCACCTCATGTCCATCCCCGGGATCAAGGCGGTGCAGATCGGCCTCGGCACGGCGTGCGGCATGCTTCCCGGCTCGCTGGTCCACGACCCGATCCTTCCCGGCACGCCCCCGAAGCGCGGTTCGAACAATGCGGGCGGCATCGAGGGCGGGGTCTCCAACGGCGAGCCTCTCGTGGTGACCTGCACCATGAAGCCCATCCCCACCCTGAAGCACGGCCTCGACACCATCGACATTCGCGACGGCTCCGCCGTGCAGGCCTCCTACGAACGCTCCGACACCTGTGCCGTGCCCGCCGCCTCCGTGGTGGGGGAGGCCATGCTCGTCATCGCCGTGGCGACGGCCGTGCTCGCGAGCTTCGGCCTGCCGGACATGGCAGCGCTCGAAAGGGCCTTCGCCCTCCAGCGGGGAGCCCGGTGATCTACCTCACCGGCTTCATGGGCTCGGGCAAGACAAGCGTGGGCCGGGTGCTCGCTTCCCGCCTGGACCTGCCCTTCGTCGACCTGGACGAACGCATGGCGGAGGCGGCCCGGGCGCCGGTCCCGGAGATCTTCCGCCTCGCCGGGGAGGAGGCCTTCCGGGCCCTGGAGCGCAAGGCGCTCTTCGAGCTCGCGTCCGAAGGCGCCCCCTGCGTCGTGGCCACGGGGGGAGGGCTGCCGGTCGACCCCCGCAACCGCAGGGTCATGAAGGCCTCCGGCGTCGTGGTCCACCTGGGCGCTTCGTTCGAGACCATCCGGGGCAGGATACCCGGCGGTGACGGGCGCCCCCTGTGGGCCGGTGACGTTCGCTCCCTGCACCGGTCGAGGGCCCGGGCGTACGGGGACGCCGACCTCGAGCTCGACACGGATCACCTCACGGTGGAGGAGGTCGCCCGAGGGATTGAAGCCTCGCTCCCGCGCTTTTCGCCCCGCGTGGGCGTCATCCTCGAGGACAGGCCATATCCCGTCTACATCGGGAAGGGGGTTTTCACCGACGTCCTCTCCCTGGTCAGGCGCTTCAGTGAGCCCGAGGGGGTCTTCGCCCTGGTGGACGCCAACGTGCTGAGGCTCCACGGGGAAGCTGTCAAGCAGGCCCTCGGGAACGCCCCCCACGCCCTCATGGCCGTGCCCCCGGGCGAGGGGTCGAAGTCCCTGCCTTTCCTGGAGCAGGTCCTCTCGGAGATGTTCGCGCACCGGGTGAACCGGCAGTGGGTGTGCCTGGCCATCGGCGGCGGCGTGACGGGCGACCTGGCGGGCTTCGCGGCGAGCGTCTTCATGCGGGGCATCCCCGTGGTCCAGGTTGCCACGACCCTGCTCGCCCAGGTGGACTCGGCCATCGGCGGCAAGACCGCGGTGAACACGGCCTTCGGCAAGAACCTCGCGGGCACCTTCCACCAGCCCCTGTTCGTGCTCTCGGACGGGGCCTTCCTCCACACCCTCGAACCGGCCCAGGTCCGCAGCGCCATGGCGGAGGCGGTCAAGTACGGCGTCGTCATGGACGAGCCCCTGTTTTCGTTCATCGAGAACGGCCCCCCGTTCGATCACGAAATGATCGTGGAGATGTGCGCCCGCGACAAGGCCCGGGTGGTGGCCCTCGACGAGAGGGAAGGGGGGCTGCGCAGGATCCTCAACTTCGGCCACACCCTGGGGCACGCCCTCGAGAAGGCCACGGGCTACGCGGTTTTGCACGGCGAGGCCGTAGGCGCGGGCATGCTCTTCGCGTCCTGGCTCTCCCGCAAGCGGGGCATCCTGCCCGAGGCCCATTACCGGCGCATACGGCAGGTCATCGGCCAGCTGGAGATCGTTCCCGCGAGCCTCACCCTCCCGGGCGTCCGGGAGGTGGGGGAGGCCCTGGCGCTGGACAAGAAAAGCGCCGGGGAGGGGGTCCACTTTGTGTTGACACCGTCCATAGGTGATGTTAGCGTAGAAAAGCTTTCTGAAATCGAAGTACTGGAAGCATACAGAGGATTCGCGGATGAATATGCAAGAGGCCTTTGACCGGGGCGATTTCCTGAGCGTTGCAGAGGCCGCCCACGCCGCGGCAACCCCCGAAGAAAAGCTCCTCGCGGCCGTGTCCCTGCTCAGGATCGGCAGGGCGAGCGAAGCGATGGAGTCCTTCCGGGAGCTGTCCGACCTGGTGAAGAAGCTTTCGAAGGCCTTCCTCCACATGGCCCGGATCCACCGGGACCGGGGCGAACCCGAGACCGCGGTGTTCTGGCTCGAGCGGTACGCCCTCTTCTACCCCGACGACGACGAGGCGGCCGCCCTCCTGGAGGAGAGGGCGGGGGAAGCGCCCCTGGTGGGGGACGCGTCGCCCGAGCTCGCCCGGATCTACGCCTCCCAGGGCCACTACGGTCAGGCCCTGGACATCTACGCGAGCCTCAGGGAAAAAGGGGCGCTCGAACCGGAGGAGGAGCGGGAGGCGCGCAGGGTGCAGGGCATGCACGTCGTCAAGACCCTCGAAGGGTGGCTCGAAAGGCTGCGCCCGTGAAGGTCCTCATGATCAACGGCCCGAACCTGAACCTCCTGGGCACGAGGGAGACGGCCATCTACGGCACCGACACCCTTCCTTCCATCGAGGGGCGCTCCCGGGCGAGGGCCTCCGAGCTTGAGATCGAGCTCGAGACCTTCCAGTCGAACCACGAAGGGGAGATCGTCGATAAGATCCAGGGCGCCAGGGCCCGGGGCGTGGCGGGCATCCTCCTGAACCCCGGCGGGTACACCCACTCGTCGGTGGCCATCCGGGACGCCCTCCTCGCGGTGCAGATCCCCTTCATCGAGATCCACCTGAGCACCGTTTCCGCGCGCGAACCCTTCCGCCAGCACAACCTGTTCTCCGACATCGCCCTGGGCACGGTCTCCGGTCTCGGCGGTCTCGGCTACATCCTCGGATTAGAGGCACTGCATGAGCTACTGGGAACAAAGACTCGCTAAAGCCAGGTCGTACCTCAAGGGGCTCGACGCCATCCTGCTCTGCTCACGGTTCAACGTCACCTACGTCACCGGGTACACCGGCTCCGACGCCGTGGCCCTCTACACCGACACGGGCTCTGACCTGTTCGTGGACTCCCGCAACACCCTGCAGGCCCGGGAGGAGTCCCACGCCAACGTCTACGAGATCAGGAAGCGCTGGGAGGAGATCCACGAGCACCTCGAGGGCCTGAACATAAAAACCCTGGGCATCGAATCGAACGCCATCGACCTCGACAGCTTCCTCCAGATGAAGAACCTCTTCACCGGCATCGAGATGAACCCCATGGGCGGCCAGCTGAAATACCTGCGGTCGGTGAAGGACCCGGGAGAGGCGGCGCTCATTGGCGAGGCCGCGCGCATCGCGGGGGCGGCCCTCGGGGAGGTCCTCGCGGAGGGCATCGTGGGGCGCCGCGAGATCGACGTGGCCTTCGAGCTCGAGTGCGCCATGAGAAGGCTCGGGGCGGGCGGCCCCTCCTTCGAGACCATCGTGGCCTCGGGCCCGCGCTCCGCCATGCCCCACGGCGCGGCTTCCGAGCGGGTCATCGGCCCGGGCGAGGCGGTGGTGTTCGACTTCGGGAGCATGTACAAGGGGTACGCCTCGGACGAGACCATCACGGTGTACACGGGCGAGCCGAGCCCGGAGTTTGTTCGTGTTTATACCCACGTGAGAAAGGCGCAGGCCCTTGCCATCGAAGCCCTGGGGCCGAAGGTCAGGGCCGCGGACGTCGACCGCATCGCCCGGGACTACCTCGAGAGCGTGGGCCTGGCGCGGTACTTCGGCCACGGCCTCGGACACGGCGTGGGCATGGAAATCCACGAGATGCCCACCCTGTCGAACCTGTCGAAGGACACCCTGGAGGAGGGCATGGTGGTCACCGTGGAGCCCGGGGTGTACCTGGCCGGGAAGTTCGGCGTGCGCACCGAAGACACGCTGCTCATCGCAGATACTGCTTGCAAGCGGCTCACAAATCTTGATAAGGATTCCATAAAAGTAACGTCTTAGGAGACACGAATGCAGTACTCGACCGCGCAGTTCCGCAAAGGCCTGAAGATCGAGATCGACGGCGAGCCCCTCACCATCGTCGACTTTCAGCACGTGAAGCCGGGTAAGGGCGGGGCCTTTGTCCGCACCAAGATGAAAAGCCTCATCACCGGGAACACCATCGAGAAGACCTTCCGCTCGGGTGAAAAGGTCGATGTGCCGAACCTCGAGGAAAAGACCATGACCTATCTCTACGAGGACGAGACGGGCTACTGGTTCATGGACACCAACACCTACGAGCAGATGAACCTGAAGGAGGAAAACATCGAGGACGCGCTCGGCTACCTCAAGGAGAACGTCGAGGTGGGCATCCTCTTCCACAACGACAAACCCATCGGCGTCGACCTGCCCATGTTCATGGAGCTGGCCGTGGCCGAGACCGACCCGGGCCTGCGGGGCAACACCGCGTCCGGCGGCTCCAAGCCCGCGAAGCTCGAAACGGGCAAGACCATCCAGGTGCCCCTGTTCATCAACGAGGGCGACGTGGTGAAGGTGGACACGAGGACAGACGCGTACATCGAGAGAGTGAGCTAGATGAACGTCAAGACCGTCAAGGACCTCATCGAGCTTCTGAAGGGCACCGACGTGGTGGAGCTGGAGTGGTCGACCGAGGGCGACCGGGTCCGCATCGTCCGGGGTGCCCTTATCGCGCAGGAGCAGGGAACCTCCCGCCAGCGGGAGGCCCTGGAAAAGTCCCCGAGCATCGCCGGCAAGGAAAATCCCACCGTGACCGTCACCTCGCCCCTGGTGGGCACCTTCTACCGCTCCGCCTCCTCCGAGAGCCCGCCCTTCGTGCAGGTGGGCGACCGGGTCAAGAAGGACCAGGTGCTCTGCGTCATCGAGGCCATGAAGCTCATGAACGAGATCGAGTCCCACATCGACGGCATCGTCACCGCCATCCTCAAGCAGGACGGGGAGCGGGTGGGCTATGGCGACCAGCTCTTCATCATAGAAGAAGCATGACCCCGTGGCACCTCGTCTCCGACGGCAGGTGCCCCCCATCGGAAAACATGGAGCGGGACCTTTCCCTGTTCTCCTCCGTTCTCCACGGCACCCTCCCCAAGGTGCTGCGAATCTATAACTGGGACGGTCCCGCCATCACCATCGGCCACCACCAGAAGGGGTTTGCGCCCCGCGACCCGAGCCTTTCGCTGCCCATCCTGAGACGCCCCACCGGAGGCGGCGCCGTGCTGCACCTCGACGACCTCACCTTCAGCATCTCTGCACGGGAGAGCGGCCCGTTCTCCGGAGGCATCACCGGCGCGTGCGGGCACGTCTCCTCGATCTTCGCCCGTGCCCTTCGGGCCTGCGGTCTCGAGGCAGAGATGCGGGGAGACTCCGCGGCCTTCTCCGAGGTGTGCTTCATGCGATCGTCGCCGGTGGAGCTGTGCGTGGGGGGAAAGAAGGCCCTGGGCCTGGCCATGCTCAGGCGGAAGGGGCACCTCCTCGTGCAGGGCGTGGTCCCCCTGCGGGTCGACCCCGGGCTTTCCGCCCGGGCCTTCGGGGGTTGCCCCGGGGCTTCGGGCCTGTGCGACCGCTTCCCCGGGCTCATGCCCGAAGACCTCGTGGACGCCCTACTGGAGGCCTTTTCTGCCGAAGGGGATCTCGTGCCTCACGAACGCCGCGGTGATGACCGCCAGGAGCACCAGGAGGATGAAGGCGAAATAGATGTCCGGCGGGAAGATCCTCGAGACCACCGCCTCGCCCAGGAACGAGTTGATCGCGATTGAGGGGACCACCCCCAGAAGCGTCGCCCCCATGAAGTCCTTCCAGCGGATGCCCGAGGCCGCCGCGGCGGAGTTGATGGCCACGAAGGGGATCAGCGAGATGCCCTGGAGCAGGAGCACGAGGTGGAAGCCCCTCCTGCGGATGGCGTCCTTGAGCCTGGCCGAGCCGGGCTCCGTGCCCCACTTCTCCTCGATGCCGAGCCCCTGGACCAGGAAGAAGGTGAGGCTCGCGTTCAGGAGCGCCCCGGCATAGGACAGGAGCATCCCGTGCACGGGCCCGAAGCTCGTGGCGCCGGTGATGATGAGGATGCTCAGGGGCGCCACCAGGGGCAGCACGGCCACGACGAGCAGGAAGATGAGCGGGCCCGCGGCCCCGAGGTCCAGGAGGGCGTCCCGGAGCACGGCCCAGTCGCTCAAGATGCGGGAGTCCGCGATCCTGAGCAGGCCCAGTATGGCCCAGAACGCAGCGCCCATGAGGACGGCCAGGCACAGCCGGCGCTTGAACGGGGAGATGCGGGCCACCCGGCGCCGGATCATGAACCCGGTGCTCTCGATTCGTCCGCGCACGCCAAGGTGGAATCCCTTTCTCTTCATGTGTGCCACACATATAGTATCGCTCGTCTTTTTTCCAGCACAACCGCCATGGCCCGGGAAAAAACCGCCTCCCGGCCAGGCGGCCGTGGGCTGAAAACAGTTGTTATGTGAAGAAATTCTTGATAAACCCATTGAATATCCTGTTGAATAATCCGGCACCGTGCATGGCGTGCGAAAGGAAAGGCTCACATGGGAGACAACCCCCTGCAGAAGATCATGGACCCCGCCTCCATCTCCATCACCGGGGCCAGCAACAATTTCCAGAAGATGGGCACCATTCAGCTGGTGAACCTCCTGAACAGCGGGTTTGCGGGGAAGGTCATGCCCATCCACCCCAGGGAGAAGACCGTCCTCGGCAGGAAGGCCTACCCGTCGGTGAGCGACCTGCCGGAAGCGCCGGAGCTCGCCGTGCTGGTGGTGCCCACGCCCCTCGTGCCCGAAATGCTCGACGCCTTCGGCACCATCGGCACCCGCCACGCCGTGGTCATCACCGCGGGGTTCGGCGAGACCGGCGAGGACGGCCGCGGGCTCGAGCGGGAGATCCTCCGCATCGCCCGGTCCCACGGCATCAGGTTCCTGGGCCCCAACTGCCTGGGCATCCTCAACACCCACCAGCCCCTGAACATCACCGTGGCCCCCATTCTCTCCTTCGGGGGCGGCCTCTCGCTGGCCTCCCAGAGCGGCACGTACATCGCCCAGACCGTGGGCTACCTGGAACGGAACGGCATCACGCTGGGCAAGGCCATCTCCGTGGGCAACGAGGCGGACATCGACATCGTGGACTGCATCGAGTACCTGGGGGATGACGGGGACACCCGCGCCATCGGGCTCTACATCGAAGGGATCCGCGACGCCGCGAAGTTCCTCGAGTGCGCCCGGAAGGTGAGCGCGAGAAAGCCCATCGTGGCCCAGTACGTGGGGGGCACCGAGGCCGGGGCGCGCTCGGGCTCCAGCCACACCGGGGCCATGGCCGGCCCGGACTTCGTCTACGACGGGCTCTTCGCCCAGGCGGGGGTCATCCGGGTGAACACCATCGAGGAGGTCTACAAGTACGGCTGGGCCCTGGCGTGCCAGCCCCCGCCCCGGGGCAGGCGCATCGCGGTGCTCACCAACTCGGGGGGGCCGGGGTCGGGCATCGCCACCACCCTCGACGGGGCCGGGCTCGAGGTGCCGGAGTTCTCGCCCGGCGTGCAGGAGAAGGTGGGCAGGTTTCTCCCGGGCCACGCAAGTCCCCGCAACCCGGTGGATCTGACCTTTCACATGGGCATGGAGAACATGGCGAAAAACATCCCCCAGGTCCTGTTCGAGGCCCCGGAGGTGGACGGGGTGATCATCCACGGCATCATGGACACGGGCTTCATGGAGCTCATGTACCCGTCCGTCAAGGACTACATCCCCCTTGCCAGGGAGGACTTCCTCACGTCCATGGAGACCCCGCACCTGGAGCCGCTCCTCGCGATGCCGGAAAGGTACGGCAAGCCCCTGGTCATCTCGTCCTTTTTCGACCGGTCGGACCACTGCATCCGGGTGTTCCACGAGCACGGCATCCCCTGCCTGGATTCCCCTGAAAAGGCCGCCGGCGCCATGGGCGCGCTTCACCGCTACGCCCTGGTCAGGGAGAAGGGGCTGGACCGGCGGGCGCCCTCCGGCCGGGGTCCCGCCCCGGAGGAAGCGCGAAAGATCATGGCGGGCGTGAAGGGCCCCGCGGTGGACGAGTTCACCGCCAAGA
>ERZ1645192.2653-NODE-2653-length-14746-cov-6.605813_pt1 | contig 14746 bp, 12 predicted proteins | sample MGYA00575354_ERZ1645192 | MGnify/ENA primary metagenome ERZ1645192 (study PRJEB40844, sample SAMN11349763) | freshwater sediment metagenome | isolation source: river sediment | host: Sediment | place: India: Faizupur Khadar , New Delhi | collected 2017-02-21 ... | reverse complement strand
GAAGTTTTCCTCCGCGCCATAAGTGCGAGAGGAAAGGCGTGGTTTCCCGGGGAGCCCCATACACACCCATTTGATCGCTGCGCAACGCATCAACTGTGATAAGCACAAGCGGCCGGGGAGTTATTCTTTCATACTGCTCCACAGATGTTGTTGACTGTTTTTCTCCGGACAAGGAACGTTTGTTGAATATTCCCTGTGGAGCTTGTCTCAAACAACCATGTCCGTTCAACCAGGCGATGTGCAAAGGCTCGATCGTTTGCCAGCTTTTGTAACTGTTTGAATACACGATTGCAAATACACCCGATAAACATAAAACCACGACCGGCCATCGGGAATGAGGTTGTGTTGTATCATCTTCATTTGCGGCAAATTCTTGCATCATTAAGCCGCTGTAATAGTAGTATCCTGCGAATATTAACATCCATATGCATGAGAAAATAATAATTGCCGCTTCAACAGACAATCCGTAAATATTCAGTAGCACATCAATGTGTCCGGCATATGCGCGTAACAGTTCAAACGTAAAAGGACCGCTCCAGCTTTTATAGCCCAACAGGGTCATGATGTAAAAACAAAGCAGGAAATAATGAACCGTGCCCAGAATGACCACGAGGGTGATTCGCCTGAGGAAGAGAGGAATACATATAAAAGATTTTAAGCCAAACGGCAACATTAATACAATGAACAGCAAGCACACGATGATCCAATGCATGATCAAGCGCATCAAATGTTCATCATATTGATAGATGATATATCCGATGGCTGCCGTTGCCTGTAAGAACCCGATGAGCGTTAATGTCAGGACATATTTCGGAGGCAGCCATTTCCATAAAAGAATTTTTAGGCGGGAATTTTTCAGAAACAACCCTCTCATTGTTTTGCTCAACAGGAAAGATCGAAATTTAATTCAGGCGAGTATTCATAGTATTTTATTGCTTGAAAAACAATAAAATATTGAGAAGATTGATTTGCTTTTATTGCCGTAATTCTTTTTTAATGTTGCGGATGTAATCGGAAAGAATCTTGAATAAGTCGCTATGATTTTTGTTTATATCAATCAAACGAACAACCGCGCTGCCGATGACAACACCATCGGCAAAACGTCCAATCTCGCGAGCCTGCGCAGGTTTGGATATTCCGAAACCGACGGCTACTGGCAGTTTCGTTATTTTGCGGATTTTCTCGATTTCGACTTTAATGTTTGAAATTTTCGGCGCAGCTGTGCCGGTGATTCCGGTGATGGAAATGTAGTAAAGAAATCCGGAAGCCTTCGAGACAATCTTGCTTAATCTTTCTTTATCCGTGGTGGGAGCGATGAGAGAAATAAAATCTATTCCGACAGCATCCGTGTAATCCCGGAGCTCCCTTGCTTCTTCGTAGGGCAGATCAACAACCAGCACGCCGTCCACGCCAGCATTCCGGGCGGCTTGAGCAAACTTTTCCACGCCGTAGGCAAAGAGGGGATTGAAGTAACCGAAAAGGACAATCGGAATATTGGAGACCTTACGCACTTTGGCAACCATTTTCAGCACACCTTCCAAAGTCGTCCCGGCTTTGAGAGAGCGTTGGGCAGCCGCCTGAATGACCGGTCCGTCGGCCGTGGGATCGGAGAAAGGTACACCGATTTCCAGGATATCCACTCCGGATTTTTCAAGAGCAAAGATTAATTTCTTGGTTACGTCCAGCGACGGATCGCCGGCTGTTAAATAAACAATCAGCGCCTTTTCATTTCTGGCGCGTAAGTCTGCAAATTTTTCTGCAATTCGTTTCATTAGCCTATCGCTCCTTTCTCGATGATTGTCTGGGCGTCCTTGTCACCGCGTCCCGAAAGACAAATAACTATAATTTTATTTTTACCCATTTTAGGGGCCAGCTTCATCGCGTAGGCGATTGCATGCGCGCTTTCCAAAGCCGGGATAATGCCTTCTTTTAAGGATAGAAACGAAAAGGCTTTGACTGCTTCTTTGTCCGTTACTGTGACGTATGTTGTTTTTTTTGTCGCGTGGAAAAAGGCATGCTCCGGACCCACGCCGGGATAATCGAGACCCGCCGCAATGGAATAAGCGTCGCGCACCTGTCCGTGCGTATCCTGCAGCAGATAGGTTTTGTTTCCGTGCAATACGCCGACTTTGCCGCCGTTGATGCTCGCCGAATGCTGGGATGTCCGCAGTCCGTGTCCCGCAGCTTCCACACCATACATGGCCATATTCTTTTCACAGCGGAAAGGATAAAAAATTCCCATCGCATTGCTGCCTCCACCCACGCAGGCAACCAGAACATCGGGATATCGTCCTTCAAGTTGCATAATCTGTTTTTTTGTTTCACACCCGATGACCGATTGAAAATCTCTTACCATTCGCGGGTAAGGATGCGGCCCGGCGGTTGTACCGATAACGTAAAACGTATCACGAACCGAAGACACCCAGTAACGCATGGCTTCATTCATCGCGTCTTTGAGTGTGGCCGTTCCGCTTTTTACCGGCACGACTTCCGCTCCCAGAATTTTCATACGGAAGACATTAGGCGCCTGACGGCGGATATCTTCCTCGCCCATGAATATTTTGCATTCCATGCCGAAAAGCGCGGCAACGGTTGCCGTGGCTACCCCATGTTGTCCTGCTCCCGTTTCGGCAATAACTTTTTTCTTGCCCATCCGGCGTGCCAAAAGCGCCTGTCCGAGCGTGTTGTTTATTTTGTGGGAGCCGGTATGATTCAGGTCTTCGCGCTTGAGATAAATCTTTGCACCGCCCAATGCTTCCGTCATGCGTTTTGCGTAATAAAGAGGTGTGACGCGTCCGGCGTATTCACGCTGATACCATTCAAATTCTTTTTGAAAGCCCTTGTCCTTTTGCGCAGTGTGGTAAGCTTTTTCCAATGCGATGAGAGCGGGCATCAGGGTTTCAGCGGCGTAGCGTCCGCCGAAAATGCCGAAATGTCCGTTTTTGTCAGGCAGTGTTTTAATCATATGAACCTCTTTTTTAATATGAATTGTGAGTTTTCGGGCGTCGTGTCGGACGTCCGGATAATATCAAATATATGTGTCAGCTTTTTGTGATCTTTTTTACCGGGAGATGTTTCTACTCCGCTGTTGATGTCCAACGCAGCCGGAGCAACTGTTTTCAGTGCGTCCGCAATATTGTCCGCGTTGAGCCCCCCGGAAAGAATAAGAGGCTTTTTACTTTTCAGGCGGGAGGCCAGATCCCAATTCGATTTTTTTCCGGTGCCGCCGTAAAAGCCGGCATGGCGGGTATCCACAAGAAGAGCTGCTACGTGATACGTGAGCGCGTACCTTATATCATCATTGTTGTTCAGTTCGATAGCTTTAATGATTATAGATTCGGGAAATTGACGGCAATATGCCGGTGATTCATCTCCGTGTAGTTGAATCATATCCAGCGAGCAATAATCGACCGTTTTTTTTATCTTATCAGCTTTTTCGTTGACAAATATACCGACGCTGACCAGATTATTAGGCAAAGAATTGATTATTATTTTTGCATCTTCAGGTTTAATATAACGGGGTGATTCTGGATAGAAGATAAAACCCAGCGCTACCGCACCGCATTGCGATGCCACCAGCGCGTCTTCGATATTGGTTATGCCGCAGATTTTAGTCTGGGTCATTTCAAATTTCTCCTCTGAATTCTCGCAATTTTTTACCAATGTCCGGAGCCATGACAAGATGTTCACCAATCAAGAAGGCATTGATACCGTCCATAATCAACCATTCAATATCCTTTCTTTCCCTGATGCCGCTTTCTGCTACTATAATTTTGTCCTTCGGAATTCGTGTCCTAAGTCTGATGCTGGTGTCGATATCAGTGACGAATGTATCCAGGTTTCGATTATTAATGCCAATAATCTCAGCGCCCGCTTTGAGCGCTGAATCCAGCTCTGCCTCGGTGTGGACTTCCACCAAAGGATACAATCCAATCCCCTGCGCGAGAGAAATAAATTCCTTAAGTTTATTTCCTAATGTTCGCACGATCAGTAAAATTGCATCTGCTCCGATTGCGCGTGTCTCGTAAATTTGAATAGGATCAATAATAAAATCTTTGCGCAACAGCGGCAAACATACTTCTTTCCTGATTTGCGTTAGATAAATTTTATGTCCTGAAAAATATTTTTCATCCGTAAGAACGGAAATGGCAGCCGCGCCGTTATCCTCGTACATACGGGCAATGTGCACCGGATCAAAATCAACGATTAGTATGCCACGGGACGGCGAGGCGCACTTTACTTCCGCAATAATGTTACAATCATTATTTTTCAATGCTTTTTTGAAATCGTGGCAAGGCTCAAGTCCGGCAATAATTTTTTGTAGTTGCGCCTGAGAAACCTCCTTTTTTAACTGCGCCACTTCTTCTTTTTTTGTTTTAATAATTTTATCGAGGATCATATTATCCTTTGTCTATATAGAAGCTATTCTTAGCGAGGAAGACAAACATTAAATGTTGTCATTCCCGCGAAGGCCGGCTATAGTACCCTCCAAGGTAAATCTAGGAAACATATGCGGTAAAATAGTGTGCCATAACGACCCATCGTTTTTTCTGGATTCCCCGGTCAAGCCGGGGAATGACAAAAAAATTAATTATTGCTTAGTTCAATCAACGCCTGTAATTTCTTGACAGCGGCACCGCTGTCGATGCAGTCTGCTGCGATGGCCAATCCTTCTTTTATATCTACTGCTTTTTCACCGGCAACGATTGCCAGCGCTGCGTTAATCAAAACAACGTTACGGCAGGCACCATCTTGTCCGGTCAGCACGTCTCTGGTTATTTGAGCGTTTACGGAGGGAGTTCCCCCACGAATCGAATCCAGTTTATCTATACGGCCGAAGTAATCAACCGGATTAATATTGTATGTCCGGACAATGCCATCTTTCAGCTCGGCGACTCGTGTTTCTCCGGTAATAGTGACCTCATCAAGTCCGTCAAGTCCGTGAACGACAAAAGCTCTTTTCGTTCCCATGTTCTTTAATACGTCGGCGAACATTTCCGTGAGTTTTGTATCATAGACACCGAGAAGCTGGGCGGTTGCCCCTGCCGGATTGGTCAGAGGTCCCAGCATATTGAATATGGTGCGGATGCCGATTTCGCGCCGGGGACCGATGGCGTATTTCATCGCCCCGTGCAGTTTGGGAGCAAAAAGAAAACCGATGCCGATTTGCTGAACGCATTCTTCTACAATTTCCTGATTGGCGCCGATATTGACGCCGAGAGCCTCCAGAACATCGGCACTGCCGCAGCCGCTGGAAACAGCGCGGTTGCCGTGCTTGGCCACGGTGATTCCAGCCGCGGCCACGACAAAAGACGCCGTGGTGGAAATATTAAAGGTATTGAGTTTGTCGCCGCCGGTTCCGCAGGTATCCACAATGGTCGTCGCGCACGCATTGACACGAGTGGCTTTCTGGCGCATGATGCGCGCCGCGCCGGTCAGCTCTTCCACCGTTTCACCCTTCATACGCAGTGCCGTAATGAACGAAGCTATCTGCGCCGGCGTGGCAATGCCTTCCATAATCTCATCCATGGCGGACATCATTTCCCCTTCACGCAAATCGGTTTTCTGAACGGCTTTTTCAATGGCTTCTTTAATCATGATCATTGCTCCTTGTTATTTCGTATATTTCAAAAAATTTCTGATGATTCGTTTACCCTGCGGCGTAAGCACCGATTCGGGATGGAATTGAATTCCCTCCACCGGATATTCTTTATGCCGAAGTCCCATGATTTCCCCTTCGGCTGTCTGTGCGCTGATTTCCAGAAACGCGGGCAATGTTTCCCTGGCGACAATCAGCGAATGATAACGTCCCGCAGGAAAGGGATTGGGCAATCCGGCAAAAATTGTTTTGCCATCGTGGTTAATGGGAGACACTTTCCCATGCATGATACGACCGGCACGTAAAACTTTTGCGCCGAAAGCGTAACCGATGGACTGATGCCCCAGACATATTCCCATGATCGGGACATCCTGATAAAATTCATGGACGACTTTTACGGTGATTCCTGCTTCGGTTGGTGTGCAGGGACCGGGCGACAGAAAAATAGCCTTTGGTTTGAGACTTTTAATTTCAGATGTTGTTATTTTATCATTACGATAGGTTGCAACCTTCTCGCCCATCTGCTCCAGATACTGGACGATGTTGAACGTAAAGGAATCGTAATTATCGATCATTAAAATCATCTTTCCTCCTAAAATCCATTGCGGATTTCAAAACCGCCGGCCGCCAACCGAACGGCTTGCAGCATGCCGCGTGACTTGTTCAACGATTCCTGATGCTCCGATTCGGGAACGGAATCGTACACAATGCCCGCGCCGGCCTGCACGTAGACCTTGCCGTTTTTCAGAACCATCGTCCGGATGGTGATGCACAAATCCATGTTGCCGCTGAAACTGAAATAACCAACCGCACCGCCGTAAGGTCCTCTTTTGACCTTTTCCAGTTCGTTGATAATTTCCATGGCCCGCACCTTGGGTGCGCCGGTTAAGGTGCCCGCCGGAAATGTTGCCGCCAGAACATCGAAAGCGTCTTTGCCATTGGCCAGCTGGGCCCGCACATTGGAAACCAGATGCATGACATGCGAATATTTTTCCACCACCATGTATTGATTGACCTGAACGGTTCCGGTCTGCGCTACGCGTCCCAGATCGTTACGTCCCAGGTCAACCAACATAACGTGTTCCGCCCGTTCCTTTTCATCGGAGAGCAGTTCATCGGAGAGAGCACGGTCTTCCTGTTCGGTTTTACCTCTTTTTCGGGTTCCGGCAATCGGACGCAGTTCCATGGTCTCTTCCTCTTTGCGCACCATGACTTCCGGCGAGGAACCGATGAGAATCAGATCGTCCATTTTCAGAAAGAAAAGATAGGGTGAAGGATTGATGAAACGAAGAGCCCGGTAAAGGTCAATGGGGTTGCTGCGGCATTCGGTTTCAAATCGCTGTGACAGCACAGCCTGAATGATGTCTCCCGCAACAATATACTCTTTGGCTTTTTCAATGGCCGCCCTGTATTGGTCAGGTGTCATGTTAGATGTGAAATTCACTTCACCGTCCTGTGCAGGCGCTGTTTTGTGAGAAACTGCTGCTGAAATCGTTTCTATCATATCTTCAATTTTACGGCATGACGCGGCGTAACATTCTTCAATGGAGTCTGTATTCTCCGTGAAAGCGCAGGCAACCACTTTAATGGTGTGTCGCACATTGTCGAAAATCATAAGAGCATCACTGATAACAAAAATAGATTCATCCAGATTCAGGTCATCCGGTGGACTGGGCGGTAGTTTTTCAAAATACCGAACCATTTCATAACCCAGGTAACCAACCGCCCCGCCGTAAAAACGCGGCAGGCCGGGGACAGCGACCGGCTTATAGCGATTGAGCAACTCGCGCAGAAAAAAGAGAGGATTCCCTTTATGTTCCCGTGTCGTAACCCGCCCGTTCTCTTCAATGATGACTTTATCGCCGTGAACTTTAAAAACAACCCCGGCATCCGTTCCCAAAAATGAATAACGTCCCCATTTTTCTCCACCCTCGACGCTTTCCAGCAGATAGACGTGATCCTTGTTCTGGAGTTTCATTAAAACAGAAACCGGCGTTTCCACATCGGCGAGTATTTCCCGATACACCGGAATCAAATTTCCCTTTTTGGCTAACTTCTCAAACTCTGTAAAACTCGGTTGGTACATAAAATTTACTCCTTGCTGTCCAAATCTCCGTTTTCAAATGTAGGGCGCATTCCCCGAATGCACCGATTGCTATGGGTCGGATTGTTCGGGGAACAATCCCTACATCTCATAAAAAAAGGCCGTGATTTTTTTTAGTCACGGCCTTCGTACGATAAAAACAAAAAAGCCGTGAAGATCCCGGAGGTTCTCCACGGCTTTAACTTTATTTAAAAAAGATCAGCGGCGGAAAATCCTCCCTTTGAGGTTCCACCACCACCAGTTATTAAGAGATAAGGTTTTAATTGTCATGTTCATAAAGTCACTTCATCTTCAAGTTCGCAGTTATATAGCAACAAGAAATCATGCTGTCAACAATAAAATATTTGGTGGATTCAATTTCCAGATCAGCAAATTAGAAAGGCAGATGCGTCTGAATTAAAGATGCATAGCATCGGCGGCATTTCTTCTGCTGTAGGGAACGGGCATGGCAGGCATCAAGATCAATAAAATAGCCATATTGCTTGCACCAGATATTTTCTCTGTGTTGTTTGTGTTTTGCCGATAAATCACGTTCCGGTTTGGCAGGTTTAAGAGATATTTTTTTCATGAGGTGTTCAATATGGGAAAATCACATCAAATGTCAACATCGGATTATTGTGAGACTCAAATTTTAATGAAACTCAGATATTACAAACGCATAACCTAAATACCCACAGGGCACCATGGGGTCACTATAGGTGTACTGAAACTTGTAGATCTAATTATCCTGCATAAGCATGGATATAATACCGCGCAGCTTGCTGCGGATTAGAGTCCAAGACTTGCTCTGGACTCATACCCGTGATTAATCTTTCTTGACATTAATTGAAATATTTTTATTGTGAAACACCAATTTAATGACACTCGCTAAGACTGAGCGCAGCGAAGTTCGAAGCGCAAGTGGAATTATCCCACATGCGAAGCAATGTGGGACTTTATGATAAGTTGAATCCCAACGCTGTCGGGACATAGCGGAGGGTATGAACCCTAAAGCTTGCTTTGAGGTTCATACCCGTGATATAAGTATTCAAAACCTTGAATTTTTTGGCATATCGAGAAAATATTTATGGCAGATTCCTTATTGGGAATTATCAAGAATATCAGAATCCAGGATTTTCTGGATGTGGCAATCATTGCTTTAATGATTTTTGCCGCCTTGACCTGGTTTAAAGCCCGAGCCTCCCGTTTTGTGCTCATCGGCATAACGCTTCTGGGAGGCGTCTATCTGGCCGCCCGTTTTTTTCAGCTTTATTTAACAACCATTGTATTACAGGGATTTTTCGCGATTTTACTTTTTGTATTGGTGGTTATTTTTCAGGAAGACTTGCGGGGTTTTTTTGAAAGACTGGCCATGTTGGGTAAAATCGGGAAGAAGTTTCCATCGCCTTCCGGGCTGAAAGATACGGCGAAGATCATCGCGCAAACAGCAGTCAATCTGGCCAAGAAACGCGTCGGCGCCTTAATTGTTATTCAGGGGAATGATCCCCTGGAGCGGCATGTCAACGGTGGAACAAAACTTGATGGGATGGTCAGCGAACCGCTGCTGGAAAGTATTTTTGATCCGCATTCCATGGGTCACGATGGAGCGGTGATCATTGATGGTGACAGGATCACAAAATTCGGCTGTCACTTGCCGCTTTCCGTTAACACGTCGTCATATAAAAATATCGGCCTGCGTCACACCGCAGCTCTCGGTCTTGCCGAACGTTCCGACGCACTATGCGTCGTGGTATCCGAGGAACGAGCGACCATCTCTTTGGCCTATATGGAAAATCTTAAGGTGATTCCCAACGCGGCGGTTTTGCATGAGACTCTGGAGCAATTTTATATCCGCAACACCCCCACAAAGACATCCCATCCCGCGTTGAACTGGCTCAAGGGAAACACCTTGGAAAAAGTTATCGCTTTGGTGATGGCCTGTGTTTTATGGATTGCCTTTGGTTATCAGCGAGACATTGTCCGCCGTGATTTCACCGTTCCCATCGAATATAAGAATGTGCCGAAAAACTGGCAGATTGAGGAACCCCAGGTGATGGAAACCAAGGTTGTGCTTCAGGGACCGGAACAGGCTTTCCGTCTGTTGGATGAACATTCACTGAAATTGTCTCTGGATTTATCCGCTGTCATGGATAAACAACGCGAATTCAATTTGACATCCAACATGATCAATGTTCCCTCCAATCTGTCGGTCACCGATATTGTTCCTTCAAGCATTCAAGTTTATGCCTCTAAAACCATTCCCTGGACGTTTCCTGTTCAGGTTAAAACGCAAAATGCCTTGCCGTGGAATATGTCTTTGCAGAAAATCACTGTTACGCCATCCAAGGTTCGCGTGTTAATCGGTTCACAGGTCAAGCCGGAGCAAATCAAAATCGAAACGGAACCGATCGACTTGCAGAAAGTATTCTTCACGACCACGCTGGATGTGAACATCATTCTTCCCGCCGGCGTCTCATTTCCTGAAGGGCAATCGCCAGTTGCCAGAGTATGGATCAAAGTGAAAAATAAAAAATCTCCCTAAGGGAGGGCGGTATATGAGCTCAAAATTACAGAAAAGATCGCGAAAAACAGGTCTTGCTCCCGGCAGTTTGGTTCATATCGGCAGCAAATACACGGAACAATCAAATATCAATATCGTTTGTTATAACGAGACGTTCTTTGAAGAAAAAGAAATCAATTCCATGAAAGATTTCCATCCGGCAAAGGATGAAAAGGTTATTACATGGATTAATATTGACGGCCTGGAGGATATAAAATTGTTCGAGGATATCGGTGAGCGTTTCAGTTTGCATCCGCTGATCCTGGAGGATATTCTCAATACCGGCCAGCGTCCGAAAATGGAAGATTACGGCGACTATATCTATCTTGTTCTGAAAAACTTTTACGGAACGAAAGGTGAAGATCTGGTTTCCGATCAGGTGAGCATCATCCTGGGCAAGGACTTTGTCCTCTCCTTTCAGGAAAGAGCAAGTGATCTTGAAGAATCCATCAGGGAAAAAATAAGAAAAAATAAAGGGCGAATCCGGAAAGAAGGCCCCGATTATCTGGTTCATGCACTCGTGGACAATGTGGTGGATAATTATTTCATCATCCTGGAAAATTTCGAAGACAAGATTGAAAATCTGGAAGATGACCTGGTGAAAAAACCGACCCAGTCTACGCTCCATGACATTCATATGTTTAAGCGGAAACTGATTATGCTGGGCAAAACCCTCTGGCCTTTGCGCGAAGCGATCAGTTTAATGGAAAGAGCCGATTCGCCGTTGATTAATAAAAGCACGATTGTTTATTTCAAGGATATATACGATCACACCATTGCGATTATTGATACCGTGGAGACTTTCAAGGATATGCTCTCCGGTATGCTGGATATTTACCTTTCCACCGTCAGCAACCGGCTCAACGAAGTGATGAAAGTACTGACCATTATTGCGACGATTTTTATGCCCCTGACCTTTATGGCCGGCATTTATGGCATGAATTTCAAGTATATGCCGGAACTGGAATGGCGATGGGGGTACTTCGCCATTTTGGGAGTCATGCTGGTTGTTGCCTTGTTTATGATACGATATTTCAAAAATAAGAAGTGGCTCTAGCCGTGTTAAATTGATTGCATTGCAAAGAAAAATATGTTCAATATATTTTAATAGGATCTTAGATCTATACCTAGAAGGTAGAATATTGATCCTGTCCCGACATGCTTCGCATGCGGGATAATTCGACCAGCAAGCTTCAGCGCACCTATAGTGACCCCATGGTGCCCTGTGGGTATTTAGGTTATTTGTTTCTGAAGTTTGGGTCTCATTAAGAGGAGGCATGGAAAATGAGTGTTTTTGCAGCAAGCGATATCATGGAAGTCGCTATCAGAATTGAAGAAAACGGCGTTAATTTCTACAAATTTGCCGAACAGATTGCCAAAAAGGAAGACGAAAAAAAACTTTTTGCACAGTTGGCACAGGCGGAAGTTGCCCATAAAAAAACGTTTGAAAAATTTTTTGCCGGTATGGAAAAATCCAATCCACCCGAGAGTTATGAGGGAGAATTCGGCGCTTACCTGCGTTCCTACGTGGATAACAATTTGATTTTTACCAAGGAAATCATGGACAAGCAATTGGCTAAAATTAAAGATACCCTGTCCGCTCTGGAATTTGCCATTCAGAGAGAACTGGATTCCATTCTTTACTATCATGAAATCAAGAAACTGGTTCCGGCAGCCCAGCACGACGCCATCGAAAAAATCATCGAAGAAGAGAGGAAGCATTTTCAGTCTCTTACCAACATGAAAAAATGCCTGGCGTAATAAAAATTCAACTCAATAGATTATAAAAAAAGCCGCCCTTCAAGGCGGTTTTTTTGCAATTATTCAGTGAATGCTGACGGTTCTCTCTTAGGCCAAAAAAATAAATTTTAATGAATGTATATTGAGACTTAATATTTGACCATAACTTACTGTATAATTGAAATAACATTGAACTAAAATATCCTTTCAACCGTCAGAAATACTCACCTTGTTTTTTCTTAACAAGTGATTATTCTTGACAGCGACTCTTATAAGATGATAGTTTTTAACAGAATTAATTTTCAAAAGATTATTTTTTTATTAAACATCTGGAGGTGAATTGTGAACTATTTAAGAATCAGCGGTTTGTTAATTGTTGTAATGCTTATTAGTGCTTGCAGTATACCTGTTACAAGAGTTGATGTGCAGAACTTTGCGATCAAATCGAATGGTATTGCCAATGAAAAAGCAATAAATACCTTGACACTTGTTCTAATAGATAAAGGCTTTGATATTAAAATGACTAACAAGGATGCCGGAGTAATTACAACAGAGTACAAAAAATTTGCATCATTATCACAAAACCCTCCCTTTGATTATTATATGCAAATTAAGGGCAAGCTAAGAACAAGTAATCAAGGAACACTTGTCGAACTATCGCCAATCATTAAAGAGCAAAATAGAATGAATGCCGCCGCCTATACAGAGCATGAATTAGGATATTATGTTGGCAGCGCTCAGGATATTAGATTGATACAAAGTATGCGAGCAGGTACCGGATGGAGGGCATTGGCACAGACGCTGTTTATGGATGTTGTGAATGAAACTGCCAAGGCTTTTAATGTCAGATTTGAAGATATCATTCAAAATGTTACAAAAACTGAGGCTAATGCATTCGGAGCTAAATAAGGTTGGTAGTAAGTTTTGCTTCGGACAAATGATAAGATTCAAAATTTGCTTTATACCGTAGGAAGTTTTAATTAAAGTTTAAGAAGGGGGCTAAGCCCCCTTCTTATTGTCTGGATTGCTATTGTCATCATCGAAATGATTTTCACCATTTTGAATTTTTAGGACTGTTCCAAAACGTTAGATACAAGGTCTGCATCCGACCTTAGTCATGCCGTTTTTATTTCAAGGGATAACGAGGCGGCAAGGAGGAGGCGCCGGAGGCGTATATGAACCATACGTTGAGGAAGCCGACGACGATGCCAACAAAGTTAGCCGAAGAAAGAAAAGCGGTATCAACTCTTCAGGCCGTATTTTTTTAGCTTGTAGCGCAACATCCTCTCCGATATTCCTAAAAACTCGGCGGCTTTGGTCTGATTATTCTGTGATTTTTCCATGGCTTCGATAATCAGATTCTTTTCCAGTTCATCCACCGATTTGCGCAGGGTGCCGGAAGATTTTTTGTCCAACTCTGTCGGCATAAAATCCGATTTGAACGGCAGGTCGTCTGTCGTGATGTATTGGTCGCGTGCGATGACCACCGCCCGTTCCAGAATATTGACCAGTTCGCGCACGTTTCCCGGATAATCGTATTTTAGAAGCAGGTCACGCGCTTCGGTTGTTAATCCCTGAATGTTCTTGGAATTCTCGACGGAGAATTTGTTGATAAAATGATCAATCAAAAGACTTAAATCTTCTTTTCTTTCTCTGAGTGGCGGAAGAATCATGGTGACAACCTTCAGTCTGTAAAAGAGGTCTTCACGAAAAGAGCCTTCTTTGACCTGTGCTTCCAGATCGCGGTTGGTCGCGCTGATAATCCGGACATCGACCTGAAGATTAACGTTGCTGCCGAGACGCTGAAATTCCCGTTCCTGCAAGAAGCGCAAAAGCTTGACTTGAATGGTCGGGCTTAACTCCCCTATTTCGTCCAAAAACAACGTTCCTCCGTCGGCTTCTTCAAACCGGCCGATGCGACGCGAAGACGCTCCGGTAAACGCGCCTTTCTCATGACCGAATAATTCGCTTTCCAGCAACTGTTCATGCAGTGCTCCGCAGTTCACGACGACGATGGATTTATTTGCCCGGGGACTCAATTGATGGATCAGACGCGCCAGTAATTCTTTGCCCGTTCCGCTTTCTCCCTGGATTAAAATGGACGCTTTGCTTGCGGCCACGCGTCCAGCCAGATTAATGAGCTCCTCCATTTGCCGGCTTTTGTAGATGATTTTATCCGCGGTGACACCGCGCTTGTTCAGGTCTTCTTTTAAAAGTTTGTTTTCCTGAATCAAGAGTCTTCTTTCGGCTATCCGGTTGGCCAGGATGGTTAATTCATCCAGATCCACCGGCTTGGTGATGTAATCGATGGCTCCGACTTTAAGCGCTTCCACCGCCGTTTCTATCGTTCCGTAAGCGGTGATGATAACGACATCAATTTCCGGATTGATGTTTTTTATCTCTTTTAACACCTGCAGGCCGTTCATCCCCGGCATTTTGTAATCCAAAAGAATCAAATCGAACTGATTGTTGAAGACGGTTTTGATGGCTTTTTCGCCGTTTTCCGCTTCGGTTACCGCATGACCTTCGGAGCGCAGAAAGTCGCGCAGCATTTCCCTTTGAGATTGACCGTCTTCAACGATAAGAATGTTCAGTTTTTGCATGAATTATGGTTCCTTGTTTTTCGGAGCAACATCATTAAATCGTTCGACCGGTAAAACCACTTCAAAGGTGGTTCCCTTTTCTTTCCGGCTGATGACCCTTATGTCACCGCCATGCCCGCGGATAATTTCAAAGGCCAGGGGAATGCCCAATCCAACGCCTT
>ERZ1645192.2651-NODE-2651-length-14753-cov-7.053000_pt1 | contig 14753 bp, 15 predicted proteins | sample MGYA00575354_ERZ1645192 | MGnify/ENA primary metagenome ERZ1645192 (study PRJEB40844, sample SAMN11349763) | freshwater sediment metagenome | isolation source: river sediment | host: Sediment | place: India: Faizupur Khadar , New Delhi | collected 2017-02-21 ... | reverse complement strand
TCCGAATTCCTAATCTATGAAAATCATTGAGAGAAAATTATGAGCACGGACGCCACGACCGTCAATTTTTCAGCTGGTTCCCGCATAGTGCGCTGCCCCGCGGGACAGATAGACGCCAGTGGACCCTGGCTGTTTTGGACTGCGCAGCCCCGTGCTGTTTTACGCCGCAGCGTGGAGCGTCACGGTCAGCTGCTTCCTGTTCTGGTAGATTGGAGCGGCCAGGGGCCGGTCCTATTGGCCGGCGCGGCGCGCACGGCATGCCTCGTCGGCCTGGGCCGGGATGTGGCGTGTCTGGACATGGGCAGGCTTGACGCCTGGGAAAAGGGGCTGGTCTATGTGCGGTCCAATGCGGACCGGGACCTGAGCGATGGGCAGATCGTCAAAGCCCTCCGCTATTTTCAGAGGCTAGACCCCGGTAGAACCGGCGATGTCCACGAAGAGCTCGGTCTGGAGCCCCGTTCCAGGCGTGAGCGTCTGGTCGTGGAGTGGTTGAGCCTGCCTGTCATGTGGGACAGGTTTTTGCAGGAAGGACACGCGCCACTGGCCTGCGCGGACTTGCTGGCCGGGTTTGGGCCAGATGGGTTGGAAATGCTCGCGCCCCTCTTCGAACATCTCTCCTGGTCCAGGGGCAGCGCGGTCAACCTGCTCACGTGGCTTCAGGAATCCTCGGTTCGCGACGGCAGGACGATTCGAGAGCTCATGGATGAGGCGGGGGTGGAGGGAATTCTCCGCTCTGATCTTTCGCCCAAGGACGCCATGTCCCGCATCACAGCCAATGTCCGCTGCCTGCGTTTTCCCCGGTTGAGCAGGATGGAGCAGGATTTCGCGGCCACGGCCCGGACCATCGCAGCGGGTACGCGCTGGCGCTTGATCCAGCCCGATCAGTTCGAATCAGGGAAGGTGGAATTGAGCGTGGCTGTGGGGGGCTTGTCCGGTTTGCACACCGCCGCGCAGGACCTGGTGCGCATGGCCAGCCATGAGGGATGGGGCGCTCTTTTTTCAGGAGATGACCGATGAGCGTCTTGCCCGCCCATCTGCGAGGGATCAGCCGGGTGGTGGTGGACGCGGCCGTGGCGAGGAGCCCCGTGGCCAGCCGTGTGCACCAGCGCCTGTCTGATCTGCCCTGGGAAATTCTGGCCGATGGGGAGCGCCTCACGCCGGGTCTCAGTCGCGAGGACATCCTGTATCTGAAACAGTACCGGGGAAGGTTCCTGCGGTTTTGTCCCGGGACCAGTCATTACCGCTGCTGCGGTTACCAGATCATCCATATAGGCGAAAACTGTCCGCTGCGTTGCTCCTACTGCATATTGCAGGCGTATTTCCAAGACCGGGTGCTGAAGGTCTGGGCCAACCAGGATGACTTGTGGCGGGAACTGGACGAGGCGTTCAGCGCTCATCCCGGACGGCGTGTCCGGGTCGGCACAGGGGAATTCACCGACTCCCTGGTGCTGGAGCCCCTGACCGGATACAGCCACGATTTAGTTGCCTTCCTGGCGCGTTATCCGCAGGTCTGTCTGGAACTCAAGTCCAAGGTTGTGGATCTGAGCTGGATGGAGGCCGCGTCTGATCCGATCCGGGTTCTGCCGGCCTGGTCCCTGAACTCCCCCGCCATTGTTGACACGGAAGAACAGGGGGTGTGCGCCAGTCTCGAGCAACGCCTCGCAGCGGCCCAGACCTGCGCCCGGGCGGGATTCAGGGTCTGTCTTCATTTCGACCCCATCATCTATTACCCAGGATGGCAGGATGGCTATGCCCGCACCGCGGAAATGATATTCGACTACCTGCGGCCTGCTGACATTGCCTATGTCAGCATGGGATCCTTCCGGCACATGCCTGAACTCAGGCGCTGCATTGCCGAGAATTTTCCGGGGTCCACCTACATATACGGCGAGTTTATCACCGGACTTGACGGTAAGCAGAGACTGCTCAAACCCCTGCGGGTGGAGCAGTTCCGCTTTCTGGTCACGAGGCTGCGGCGGGGCGGGCTCGACCAACAGCTCTACCTGTGCATGGAGTCGGATGAGGTCTGGCAGGCTGTTCTGGGAAGGACGCCGGAAAATCTGGGGGGGCTGTACCGGCATCTCATGGACCTCGCCTTCGGGGAATAGGCGAAGAAAAGGGCGTTCATCTTCAGGCCATTCCCAGAGGATCGTGCTTTCCCGGCCTGCCGGCATGCGTGGAATCGAAGGCCGAGAAGCGTTCTTCTTATGGATGGGGAAAAGGCAAACGCAGCCGAGAAAGGGGGATGAAGGCTACTCAGCGGTGGCCTGACTGTTGACAACGCCTTTCAGGTCAAGATTCATGTTCTTGATGCAGCTGTCCTTGAGAAAGCAGCGCTCGCAGCCGTGACGGTACGGGCAGGGCGTGATGGTGGAATATTTCCGGGAGAGGGCCCCGGATTCCTGCATGCTGATGCCGATTTTTTCCAGGGTGCGGCGGAGGGGTTTGCCCGGTTCAGGCACAGGGGCGCACTCCTTCTCTCCCAATTCGGGCATGAGCGCCTTCAGGGTACCCATGATCATGGTCTGGGCGATGGCCTCATGCTTGAAGCCCTCGGAGGGGGACCGGGACCAGATTTCGTCCACCTCGCGTTCCACAGGTTCCTCCAGGAAGACCAGCACATATCCTTTGCGCTCCCCGAGTCTGAAGACCTTGAGGTGTGGCAACCATCTTTCCCACGTTTCCAGCACTGCAAGCATCTCCTGAGGTCCGACTTCGTCGATCTGGGCCAGAAAAAGAAAGGTGGAAAAATCAAAATCAGGCTGAGTGGGCAGAAGGGCGAAAGGCAAAGTCTTCATGAACGTAACCTGCAGAATAGAGTTCCGAAACATCGGAGACAGGGGCCATCATCCGCCTAGCGCCTTGGTATATTTGCCGCCGAAGCTCAAGGCTTTTCTTCGCCCTTAAGGTGTTTGGCGGTCCAGAGCGAGGCCTGCAGACGGTTCGGAACATCGATTTTCTTATAGATGTTGTACAGATGGGACTTGATCGTGTTCAGGCTCAGGAAGAGCTTATTGGCGATGTCCTTGTTGGTTGCTCCGGATGCCAGCATGAGCAGAATCTCCTTTTCCCGCGGGCTCAGTTCGTTCGAGGCCGTCTCTGTAGCTGCAACCCAGAGGGGACGGGTCTGGCGTCCCAGCAGATAGGCGGACATGGCTTCCCGGGAAAACCAGAGTTCGTTGTCAAGCATGGCCGAAATCCCTTTGACCAGAATCTTGAATGGTGTGTTGCGGTAGAAGATGCCGCGAATGCCGGAATTGATGACCTCCAGTTCCACGGGATGGTTGTCTGCAACATTGAACAGGGCCACAGAAGACGCCAGAAAGGGCGAATTTTCCCCGCTGGCCTCCTCCAGCAGGTCCACTACGGAAATGCCGGAGCAGTCGACCAGGGTCAGATCCGGTTGCGCGGTTTCCAGAATTTTCGGCATGGACGGGGAATGGCTGCAGTTCAAACCCGTTTCCAGGCTGAGGCGCGAGGCCAGTAGGTCGTTGAGAAGCGGGTCGGTTCCGACAATTCCTATCATGGTCTGAGAGGAGAAGCTCTCCGCATTCATTGTCGCCGTGCGGATGGAGGATACTTGCCGGGGATCGAAGGCAATGGCCATGCCGTTGGGTTCTGTGCGGACCACGATCCCCTCCACCCGGAACCTGGATTGGTGCAAGGATGGTTTGCCACCCCCGAAGTCCAGGGATATATGAAGAGTCAATGTGGTGCCGAGGGGATAGATCCTGTCTGTTTCGAAGAAGATGCCACCCGCGGAGATGTTGGTCGTGGGCAGGAGCTGTGTTGGCTGGTCATGTACGAGCGCCGTTACTTTCGTGGGAATGCTCATGATGAAGCGCTCGAGTTGTCGTCGATTGGCACTGCTCGCCGCGTTTTTTTCCATACTCATGACTCCTTCTTCCCGTCTGGCGTTCAACTGCTTGAGGAGGGAACTCCCGTTCCAGCGGGGCTCGTTGGCAACATGTTGTTTTTTTTCAAAAAAAGCAGAAATTTCTGGGCGACTTCAAAATCCTTGTTCAATTTCAGGGCACTGTACAGGTGCTCTGCGGCTTTCCCAATGTCCGCCTTGGAAAAACACGCCCGCGCCATATTGTAGTGCAGATTCTCGTCAGCAGGGGATAGTTCCAGGGCCTTGGCATAATATTCCAGGGCCTGATCGTACATGCCGTTTTTGCGCAGGCTTATGCCGAAGTCATTGAACAAATGTTTGTGCTCAGCTTCGAAGGCGCCTTCCATCCTGACCAGACGCTGAAAGATGTTGTCCGCCTTGTCCGTTTCCCCTCGATCCAGGTAGGTCAGTCCGAGCCCGAAATTGGCCCGGATATTTTCCTCGTCCACCCGCAGCGCGTTACCGAATTCGTATTCCGCGCTGTAGCAGTCCCCATTACCCCTGTAACGTTCGGCCTTGGCGATGGTCTGGTTCAGCCTGCGCATACTCGGGTACACTTTCGTGGTGTAGAATTCTGGTTCCGGGGCATAGTGCTCCAGGAATTGTTCCTTGAGAATCTCCTGCTTCGGTCCTGAAGGGATGTAGTTGGGGTTCAGGGGCTGGACCCAGATCAGGCCATCCTCGCCCTCCTCCGCATACCAGTACATGGTTTGCGTGGTCTTGCGGGCCGTTGACCCGGCGCCAACCTTGGCAATTCGTTCCGAGGAAAAAATTCCTTTGATGCGCATACGCAGGTTGTGTTCGTGCTGTTCTGAGTCCGCCATGGGCTCTCTCCATGGGAATCAAGCCATATCCCGCAGGTATTCCTCGGCCGCCTGGACCGGATTTTCGGCCCTGGTGATGGGTCTGCCTACCACCAGGAAATTGCTGCCATCCCGGGCTGCCTGGGCAGGGGTGCAGACTCTGGCCTGATCCCCGCACGCGGCGTCGGGAAGTCTGATTCCCGGGGTCAGGAGCTGGAATGATGCTCCACATGTGTTCCGAATATCACAAACTTCCCTGCCTGAACAGACCACGCCGTCCAGTTTCCACTTTTGGGCCGAAGCGGCGAGATCAAGGGTCAGTTTGTGCAGGCTTTCTGCAGTCCCCCGGGGTTGCCAGGCCAGATCTGCGGGGCCAAGGCTGGTCAACAGGGTTACCCCCAGGATCAGGGGCGGCGTCGTTCCGGCTTCGTGGGCCTGAGCGCGGCCAGTCAACGCTGCCTCGCACATGGCGCGCCCACCCAGGGCGTGGATGGTCAGCATGTCCACGCCCATGGCAGTGACCTGGGCGGTAGCTGCCTGCACGGTGTTGGGGATGTCCATGAACTTGAGGTCAAGAAAAACGGAAAACCCCATTTTTTTGAGATGCTGAACGAATTGTCTGCCGGAGGCCAGGTAGAGTTCCAGCCCGACCTTGACCCAGGGCACGACTCCCCGGAGTTTCCGGGCCAGGTTGAGTGCCTGGTTTTCTTCGGGAAAGTCCAGGGCCACGACCAGGGCGGGAGGTGTGTTCATTCGATCCCCCATTGGGTGGCAATGGTTTTCTGCCAGGCAGCATGGTACAGAGGGCGGGTTTTTTCAGCAACGTAAATGGCCCGCAGCTGGTCATAGGCCACGGAGAGGTTGTCGTTGACGATCCAGTGGTCGAACCAGTGGCTGTCGCAGATTTCATGCTTTGCCCCAGCCAGGCGGCGGGCAATGGTTTCCTGACTGTCCGTGCCACGACCGGTCAGACGTTGTTCGAGGACCTCTCGGGAAGGCGGGAAGACGAAGATAAAGCATCCGTGCCCGATGCTGGCTTTGAGTTGCCGGGCGCCCTGCACGTCGATGTCAAAGATGACATCACGACCCTGGGCCAGGAGGTCCTCGGTGGCCTGCCGCGGCGTGCCGTAGAAATGGCCGTGCACCTCGGCCCATTCAGCGAAAAATCCGCTTTCTTGGCGGGCAAGGAAGTCGTCCCGGGTCAGGAAATGGTACTCACGCCCATGGACCTCTCCGGCCCTTGGCGCGCGGGTGGTGCAGGACACGGAGAAGGCGAAACCCTGAAACTCCCTGGACAGGCGGCGGATGAGGGTGCTCTTGCCTGTACCCGAGGGGGCGCTGATGACCAGCATCAGACCTGTGGAATCATGACGCGCGTCATTCATCGCTGCCTCCGGCGACGAACCGCTGACTGATGGTCTCGGGCTGGATGGCGGAAAGAATGCAATGGTTGGAATCCGTAATGATCAGGGAACGGGTCTTGCGTCCCTGGGTGGCGTCAATGAGCCTGCCGGCCTGTTTTGCTTCTTCCCGCAGGCGGCGCATGGGCGACGAAGCGGGACCGACAATGGCCACGACCCGGTTCATGACGACGGCGTTGCCGAAGCCGACATTGAGGAGTTTTTTCTTGTCCATGCCTACTCCAGGTTTTGAATCTGCTCGCGGCATTTTTCCAGTTCGGCCTTGAAGGCAACCACGAGCTGGCTGATGCGGGTGTTCTGGCTTTTGTTCCCGCACGTATTGATTTCGCGAAAGCATTCCTGGACCATGAAGTCGAGCTTGCGCCCCACAGGTTCTGTCTGACGGAAGTATTCGTCAATGCCTTGCAGATGAATGTCCAGGCGGGTGAGTTCCTCGGACACATCCACGCGGTCGGCAATGATGGCCAGCTCCTGCAGCAGGCGTTCGGGATCGGATTGTATCCCGCTGTCCGCCATGAGCTTTTCCACACGCTCCTTGACCATGGCCAGGCGTTCCCCGGGGATCGCTGCGGAAACGGTCCTGATCTGTTCCACCAGTGTGCGCAAGGATGCGAATCGGGTTCTCAGGTCCGCCTCCAGGGCAAGCCCTTCGCGGATGCGCGCCCCGTCCCAGTCGGCCAGGGCCCGGCCCAGGGTTGCGGTCAGGGAGGCAATGAGACGCGGGTTGTCGACGGCGCCCGATTCTTTCCAGAGGGCTGGTATGGACACGAACCGATTCAGGTCGGGAGCGAACGGGATGTGCATGGCTTCGGCCAGGCGTTCCAGTTCCAGCAGCATGGCTCCGGCCAGGGTGGTATCCAGGGAGATGTTCTGCAGTTCGGGGCTGGTCAGTTTGAGATTCAGGAAGAGTTCCACCCCGCCCCGGCTGGCCACAGTCCGGACCAGGTTTTCCCATTCCTTCTGACAGGCGTAGCAGGTGGGCGGAATCTTCCATTTCAGGTCCAGGTGGCGGTTGTTCAGGCTGCGGATTTCCCAGGACAGGGTCCAGTTCTCTTCCTGGGCGCTGGCCCGGCCGTAGCCAGTCATACTTTTGGGCATGGCGTGTCCTTCATCTCATGTGCTTGAGATCGTTTTTGTACATTTCCCGGATCCTGGTCAGGTGGACCTTTATCTCGGCCGTGGAGTAATCCGGAAAGGTCCAGGGCAGGTCGAACCACTCCCCCTTGTGGAAAATAAGGGTCAGATCGGCCCAGATGCCGTGGGAGAGGTAGACGCGATGCGAGAAATTCTTGCCCGTGGCCAGGACCAGCCGCTCCTGGGTGAGGTAGCCGGGGTCCAGGTTGAACAGGCGCTGCCCCGAAGTGGACCATTCTTCCTCCAGGCTGTTGGTCGCCAATTTTATGTCCGCGAGGCCGTCCATGGCAAGAGGGCGGGCAAAGGACAGGATGCGCCGGGCTATGGGGTTGCCCAACTCGCGGTCATAGTACCTTGTCTGGGTGAAGGGTATGAGATCGGATTCGTAGTCTATACGGCCAAGAATGTTCTCGATTTTGGGCACGAGGTCTGGCCAGAAACGGTCCCATCTGGCGCTCAGCACGGACAGCAGAGCCCGGGCCGGAAGAGGGATATGCGGGGTGCTCATAGGGCTGCCGTGTTCTCTGTGGCCCTGACTACAAGACCCGCAGGGGAAATCCCGAGGGGGGCGACAGGGACCAGGCTTCTTGACTGCATGTTTTCAGCGCCCTCAACCCGGCATTCCACATAGAATTCATTCATGCCCGTGGAGGTGTCCTCCAGGACCACCTCCATGCAGGGGCGAGTCAGCAGGTGGCGCAAAAACTCCAGGCGCTTTTTCTCCACAACTTGGCGCAGGATTTTGGCCCGTTCCCGGCGCAGATGGCCTGGAACGGCGTCTTTGAAGTTTGCGGCCGGGGTGCCGGGGCGTTCGGAATAGGGGAAGACATGGGCATAGGTGAGGGGCAGCCGGGAGACGAGTTCCAGGGTCTCCTGAAAACAGGAATCGGTTTCCCCGGGAAACCCGGCGATGAGGTCAGCACCCAGGCCGAAAACAGGCCAATGTCCACGAAGATCGGCCAGGAACGTGGCGATGTCTGTCGGGTCGTAGTGTCCCCGACCCATACGCCGCAGCACGTCAGTGCTGCCGCTTTGCAATGAGATGTGCAGATGCGGGGACATGAGCCGGCTCGCATGCAGGCTGGCCAGGGCCTTGGCGTGCAGGTCGGCCGGTTCCAGGGATCCAATCCGCAGCCGGGCCCGGCCTGCCCATTCGGGGGCAAGGGCGCGGTCCACTCCTGCCAGCAGGTCCCAGAAATCCATGCGGGGGGAGAGGTCTCGTCCGTATTGCCGCAGGTTGATCCCGCACAGGGCGAACTCCCTGATTCCGGCAGAAAGGAGGCGCCTGCACTCGGCGATGACCTGCCCGGGGTCCCGGCTGACAGAGGTTCCCCTGGTGGTGGGGATGATGCAGTAGGTACAGCCGTGAGAACAGCCGTCCTGCACCTTGATGACGGCACGGGCCCGATTGTAGTCCGAAATGGTGAAGGCGGAAAAGGGCGCTTCGCCTGTTCGCGAAGTCAGATCGCCAAGGTCCCATTTGCCTTTTTGGGTCAATGTTTCATCCACGCCGGGCAACCCCTGCACACGTTCAGGATCGGCTTCCACGGCGCACCCCGCAACCACGGTCCAGGGTTTGGGACAGATGGCCGCAAAGCCCCGGACCAGCTTGGCCAGGTCCAGAATGGCCCGCTCGGTCACGGCGCAGCTGTTGATGAGCACGATGTCGGCCAGGCCCGGATCCCAGGTCTCCACCAGACCTTGGGCAATCCATGTCTCGCGGATGGCCTGGGACTCATACTGGTTGACCTTGCAGCCCTGGGTGACCAGGAAGAAGAGTTGTCCTGGTTCACGTCTCATGGTGGATTCCGTTGAGGATCGTAGCCCCGGCCAGGATTTGTCCGTCGGGCGCGTAGACCGCGGCGACCTGGCCAGGGGCAGGCAGGGGTCGAGGCCTGGCAAAGGTGATGGTCATGCCGTCGTCATCGAGTTCGATGGCTGCCGGCTCGGGTTGTTGACGGTAGATGGTCTGCACCAGGACTTGGGCCGGCCAGGTGCCGGGTTTGGCCAGCAGGTTGGGCGCATCTGTGCGGCAGCCAGTGGAAAGCGCTTCGGGCCTGGGCCCCACGACCAGGGTGTTGGTCGGCACGTCCTTGCCCGTGACGTAGAGGGGCTCGGAGTAGGCGACGCCGAGCCCCTTGCGTTGGCCCAGGGTGTGGTTCCACAGGCCGGCATGCCGACCGAGAACCGTTCCGTCGGCCAGGGCAATGGGACCCGGGCCACTCAGTAGGACTTTGCGTTGTTGCAGGAACTCACGGTAGTTTGTGTTGATGAAGCAGATCTCCTGGCTTTCCTGGTCAGCAGGCGGAGTCAGCCCCCTGGCGGCCAGCGCTTGGCGCACCTTGACCTTGGTCCATCCGGCCAAGGGGAAAAGCGTGAGGGCGAAGCGGGCCAACGGCACTCTGGACAGGAAGTAGCTCTGGTCCTTGGTCGGGTCCAAACCGCGGTACAGGGTTGGTCCTTCGGCAGTCTGCTCCAGCCGGACATAATGTCCCGTGGCCAATCTGTCCGCGCCGAGGTCCAGTACCCGGTCCATCAACAGCCCGAATTTCATGGCAGGGTTGCATGCTGCACAGGGATTGGGGGTGAGACCCCGCTGATAGGCCTGGATGAACGGAGTGACCACGCGTTCCTCGAACTCCAGGCGCAGGTCGACGAGGTGGAAGGGGACGCCCAGATCCGTGCACAGGTTTCCCAGCCGGTCTGCCAGACTGTCATCGCCTGCAGTCAGGAAGCGGGCGTGCACGGCCATGATTCTCGCTCCGGTCTCCCGGAGCAGGATCAGGCTCATGAGGGAATCAACCCCTCCGCTCAAGGCAACAGCGATGTGCATGCAGTTCAACGACCGGGGATCCCGAGATATCGGATTACGGCAGGGGCGGCGCAGGAAGCTGTGGCAGGGCAGCTTCGAGGGTGGCAGCCACCTGCAGCATCCTGACTTCATCCATGCTCCCTCCGAAAAGCTGCAGCCCTACTGGGAGATTCGAGTCCCGTCCCAGTCCCACCGGCAGGCTCAGGCCCGGCAGGCCGCTCAAATTCAGGGAGATAGTGAAGATGTCCGTCAGATACATCTGCAGGGGGTCCGCGGTGTTTTGACCGATGGCAAAGGCCGTGGTCGGGCTGGCCGGGCCGCAGATGAGGTCGCACTTCTCCAAGGCGCGCAGATAGTCCTGGCGGATCAGTCTGCGGACCTGGGCGGCCTTCTTGTAGTAGGCGTCATAATATCCGGCCGAGAGAACGTAGGTGCCAAGCATGATCCGGCGCATGACCTCCTCGCCGAAGCCTTCGCTGCGGGACTTGGTGTACATGGATGCCAGGTCCTGGACGTGAGGGCTGCGGCGTCCGTAGCGGACTCCGTCGAAGCGGGCCAGATTGGAACTCGCCTCGGCCATGGCCAGGATGTAGTAGGTGGCGATGGCGTATTCGGTATGCGGCAGAGACACGGGCACGATTTCCGCGCCCAGGCCCGCAGCTAGGTCAACGGCAGTGCGGCAGGCCTGCTCCACCTCGGGAGTCAGACCTTTGCCCCAGTACTCTTCGGGCAGGCCCAGGCGCAGGCCGGCGAGGGATTCCCGCTGCCCGAGAACCCCCACGTAATCCGGAACCGGCACATTGACGCTGGTCGAATCCTTGGGGTCGTGTCCGGCAATGACCTGCAGCACTTCGGCCGCATCGCGGACAGTGCGGGTCATGGGGCCGGCCTGATCCAGGGACGATCCATAGGCGACAAGCCCGCGGCGGGAGACCCGGCCATAGGTGGGCTTCAAGCCCACGATTCCGCAAAAGCTGGCTGGCTGCCGGATTGATCCGCCTGTGTCCGTGCCGATGGATGCGAAGCATTGGCCGGCGGCCACGCTGGCGGCCGAGCCGCCGCTGGAACCGCCAGGAACGTGGGACGTGTTCCAGGGATTCTTTGTCGTCTTGAAGGCCGAGTTTTCGGTGGAGGAGCCCATGGCGAATTCGTCCATGTTGGCCTTGCCGAGGATGATGGCCCCGGCCTCCCTGAGCTTGGCCACGCAGTGGGCGTCGTAGACCGGAACGAAATTTTCCAGGATTCTTGACCCGCAGGTGGTTGGCATGCCCTTGGTGGCCAGGACGTCCTTGACCGTGATGGGCACTCCCCACAGCGGCCTGGAAGGGTCGGGACCGGCAGTGTCCAGGAGTCCGGCTTCCCGCAGGATCTCATCTCCAGCAACGTGCAGAAGGGCGTCCAGCGTCGGGTCGGTCCGGGCGATGCGGTCCAGGCAGGCGGCGGTGCATTCCCGGGCCGAGAGCTCTCTGGTGCGCAGGAGGTCGCGCACCTGGGTAAGGGAAAGACAGTGAATCTGTGACATGGAGATTCCTTGAAGCGAGTTGGTTTCGCGCTCAGACGATACGTGGCACGATGAAGTACTCCCCGTCTGACTCCGGGGCATTGCGCAGGATGTCGGCACGGGTGGATTCCTTGCGGACCTCGTCTGGCCGCAGCATTCCGGCCTGGTCCACGGGGGTGTACATCGGCTCGACGCTGGCGGTGTCCAGTTCGTTCAGCTTGCCCATGTAACCCAGGATGTCATCCATCTGGGCGGCCAGGACCGCAGCCTGGTCCGGAGTGATTTCCAGACGGGCCAGGGTGGCGATGGCCAGTGCTTTTTCGGGACTTAAGTTCATGCGGACCTCATTGTTTTGTGTTCTTCAGCAACTGGGCCCGGCGTTCTTCGCGTCGGAGCTGCCGGTATTCGCGGGTCTGACGTATTTTTTCCATGTCTGCCCGGACCATGCCCGATCCGGTGGGCTGGAAGAGGAACAGTTCCTGACTGACTCGGCCCGCGTCCCAGTACATGGGGGCCAGGCCCCAAGGCATTCGGCTTGAGGCCAGGACCAGGGCCTGGTTGAAGGCTTCGGCCGTGGGGTGCCCGCCCCCGACCAGGGCCGTGAAGCGGACGAAGTCATAGCCCAGGGCGGCCCACATTTCGGCCGAGCCCCCGCCGCCATCGGACATGGCCTGCTTCAGGCTCTGCACCGGCTGTGAGGTAGAGTTCGGATCCCACGCCCCGGGGAACATGGTCAGGTCGAAGTACTGCATTTCGAGCTGGGATTCGCCCGCGTTCTGGCTCCACAGCTGCGGACCAAGAAAGATCAGCCGTGTCTCCTCGTAGTAGTGGAAGAGGGGGGCCAGTTGCTGCACCCGGAACAGGGAGTCTGGCATGAACACCGCCTGAAAGGCCGGCTCGGGGTTCATGGTGTTCTTCTTTCCGCTGGCTCCGAGCACATCGGCCACAGCCTTGCTCCAGCCCGGGGGGTTGGACAGGTCGTATCCCCTGACCAGGGAGATCTGTGCGTTCAGGGCCTTGGCTTCGGTCTGGAAGACCTCGCTCATGGCCGTGCCGAAGCGGTCCTGGGGATGGAGGATTGCAAAGGACGAGACGCCGAGCAGTTCACATCCACGAATGAGGGCCTTGACCTGGTCCCCTGGGCTGCTGAAAAAACGCCAGGCTTCGACGCCCTCGTCTTCGACATTGGGCAGGAACGTCATGTAGCGGGCCGCGCGGTGCAGTCCGGCGAAGCGGATTTTTTCCCACACCTCCTTGCGCAGAGGGCCGCCGACGATGGGCGAGCCGCTGAGGGCTTTCAGTTCGTCCAGAAAGGTCGGGGACTCGGCATTGATGAGCTTGATTTCCGGAGTCCCTGTCTGGGCCCGGTTCTCCCGCCAGGCGCAGTCCGCGCCCTTGGCGATTTGCCAGCCGACCTGGGCATAGGGTCCGGACAGGGGCAGCAGCAGGACCAGGCTTTGCCTGACCACGCCCATCTGCTGTTCCAGAGAATGCAGGTTTCCGGCGAAGAATTCCCGGTTGGCCAGACCACCGGAACGGACTACCGCGGACAGGCTGGGCCATACCGAGGCCCAGTTCGCCTTGTCCTGGGTCAGGAGTTTCATGCCCTGGGCCCAGACCAGCATGGACCAGGGATAGGTGTTCGGATCGGCGCCCATGGAACTGTTGAGGGTTTTCTGCAGCTGGTCCAGATTCAAGGACTCTGCCCGGCTCAAGGCATGGGCTTCGAGAGGGCTTTTGGTCGCGGCGTCGGGAGCTGCCGCGTAAAGCATTCCCAATGCCTCGAAGGACAGTCCGTATTCGGGGATGCCCCAGAAGTGGTCGGCCAGTTCCATGCCGGCCGCCTCCCTTGTGGTCCAGTCAAGATCCGTCCGCTTGACAAGATTCGTCAGATAGGTGGCATAGGCATTCTTGCCCTGGCGGGCCAGCAGAAGCTGGGCGTTGGCCTGGTTCCAGTCCCAGGTGGCAGAGGCGTTTCTGCTTTCTGTCTTCCATGCCTGTAGGTTTTGTTCGGCCAGATCGAATTCGCCAAGCTGCACGGCGCTGCCTACAGTGTTCTTCCAGGCCTCGGCCCGTCCAGGATCCCCGGGTTTGGTCGCGGCCAGGTGTTTGGAGTACTTCTGCAAGGCCATTTGTGGATCCTGGGCCTTGTGTCCTGGCAGGGTGGAGGACGCGGCCGGGCGGTCAGGGCCGGAATAGATGGTCTTTTGAGGGGCGCAGGCGAAAAGCGCCAAGGTCAGAGCCAGGAAGCAGAGAAGAAGTCGTAGGGTGTTCATGATGATGAGGCCTGCAGCCATTTCAGGCCTGACGTGGGATGTGTCCCGGTTAAAAAAAAGCCTGGCCCCGTTCAGGGCCAGGCAACGAATATATGTACCGGCAAATTGCCGTGTCAATGCCTACTTCACTTCGGTGTAGTCTGCGTCGACCACGTCCTCGTCATCGGATTTGCGGGCTCCGCCATGGCCCGTGTGATCCTGCGGGCCAGCTTGGTGGCCTCCGGCGTCGGTCTTCTGGGCATAGAGCTTTTCAGCGAGCTTGTGCGAGGCCTGGGCCAGCTCGTCCATGGACTTCTGGATGGCCTCGGCGTCGTCGCTCTGCATGACCTTCTTCAGGGCCTCGGCCTTGGTCTCGATGTCGTTCTTCAGGGCCGCGTCGATGTTCTCGCCGAGGTCGCGGATGGACTTCTCGGTGGTGTAGATGAGCGTGTCGGCGCTGTTTCTGACCTCGATGAGCTTCTGCTTCTTCTTGTCCTCTTCGGCGTGGGACTCGGCCTCCTTGATCAGGCGCTCGATGTCCGCGTCGCTCAGGCCGCTACTGGCCGTGATGCGGATGGACTGTTCCTTGCCCGTGCCCAGGTCCTTGGCCGAGACGTTGACGATGCCGTTGGCGTCGATGTCGAAGGTGACCTCGATCTGCGGCACGCCGCGCGGCGCGGCCGGGATGCCCGTCAGCTCGAAGCGGCCCAGGGTCATGTTGTCCGAGCACATGGGGCGCTCGCCCTGCAGCACGTGGATGGACACGGACGGCTGGTTGTCGGCGGCCGTGGTGAAGGTGTTGCTCTTGCGCGTCGGGATGGTCGTGTTGCGGTCGATGAGCTTGGTGAACACGCCGCCCAGGGTCTCGATGCCCAGGGACAGCGGGGTCACGTCGAGCAGCAGCACGTCCTTCACGTCGCCGGCCAGGATGC
>ERZ1645192.2650-NODE-2650-length-14755-cov-7.810952_pt1 | contig 14755 bp, 16 predicted proteins | sample MGYA00575354_ERZ1645192 | MGnify/ENA primary metagenome ERZ1645192 (study PRJEB40844, sample SAMN11349763) | freshwater sediment metagenome | isolation source: river sediment | host: Sediment | place: India: Faizupur Khadar , New Delhi | collected 2017-02-21 ... | reverse complement strand
GTATCATTTACATTATCACCACTTGCTTTTAAGATAGCCTGTTCTTCAAACTGGCTTAGATGTGTATGTATTAATGTGCTTGTTGAAGGCTTAACTTCTTCCACTTCCTTTACATTATCAGCATGCGATTCCAGTTTATCAATATCTTCAGTATCATATTTTTTCAATCCCCTAAATGGTTTAACGTTAGCATATTTTGCATCCTGAATAACAATTTCTAATTTATCATTATCAAATGTGCAATCTTTAAATGTCTGACCATCCTGCGCAAATCTTGCCTTTATAATCCTAATATTTGCAAGTTGTGCTTCCTTCTGGTCAGGAGTTTTTGCAACACTCATAAAGAAGTGTGCTTTCTGAATTCGTTTTATGCTGCCACCAGTTTGGTGCGCTTCCACAAATTCTGAATCAAATCCAGAACGATTCGACTGAATTGCTGACCATGCTGGAATATCAAAATCTGAAGCCATAGCTTCAAAGGATTTGACAATCGCCAATTCTGCTTCATTCCTATCTGCAGTTTTCTTATGTGATTCCAAGCAGTCAAGATAATCCAAAACAACAATATCAAAGGTATAACCCCACTTCTTTTGATATCTGGTCATCCAGTTTCGGATGTCCATCATGGTTGTATTTTCCTGACTGAACTTTTTAATTACAAGATGTCCTCTGTTTTTTGATGTCTGAATTTTTTCTTTTACTTGCTTTTCAACGGTTTCACAATTCTCGTCAATTTTACTTAATGGATATTTTGTCCATATAGTATAATGTTTCCTTTGAATCTGTTCAACAGTATCTTCAAATATTATTTGACATACATTATATTCAAGTTCATATGCAGTATTGGCAATTTTGGTGAGTGCAGTTGTTTTACCGACACCAGATGGTGTCAATATTAATCCCATTTCACCTTTACCCAAGCCACCGCCAGTAAGTGAATCAATAACACTAATACCTGTCGGAATTGTCTTACGAAATTCTTTTCTTAAAGCCTTTTCAATATTCTCCGTAATCTCAGTGCCATAATCTTCATCATCACCAATATGCGAAATTTTAAGTAATCTTTCATCAATCTCGCCAAGGGTATGTTTTTTTCTTATGTCACCATTCTTTGTTTTTTCAAGAATAAATTCACCGAATTTTCTCCATTCTTGTTGCTTTATAAATGTGGTGGTTTCTCTTTGCACAATATCACCATCGTGCATTTGTTGTTTATTGATAACCCTTTCATTCCACATCTCAATACGGCTGATGACCGAAAATAAAGATTCTTCTTCAATTGGATTATTTGGTGATTTATATTTATTGATAGCTAATTGTATGCTTTTTGTCTGAAGATTAGGAACTTTGCCATATTCATGATAAAATTCCAATATAATGATGAACATCCTTTTTAAATTCGGGTCATCAAAATAATCAATAGATAGGTTTGATATTACTTTTTCTGCAAATTCTGGCTCGACAAGCAATTGCCACATTAATTTCGATTGAAAATCATGCCCAAGATATGCAGTAAAAGTATTTTCGGTTGGTTCTGCCATTTTAAATTTTTAATTAAAAAAAGGGCAGTTGCTGTTAATATATAAAGAATAAAAATAATTATGAATTAAATTTTAAAAACCAAGAGCACAGCAACCGCCCAATATTATTAAACTCAGGCGTGCCTGAGTCTTCTCAACATTTCTTCTCTCTTTGCTGGGGAAAATTCCCTGATTTGATTGATTGACAGTCCTTTCTGATTAATCAAATCATAATCATCCCACATGTTCTTAATGTCGTTCTTTTTAATGTGATTAAAAATTGTATCAGCAATCATTACGATTGTGTCAGTTAAGTCTACTGACCATCTTGCAACTGGATTAAAGCCATCAACATAAAAAATCCTTTCTACAATTGGCTTATCGTTGATATAGAAACCAATTTTGCATTCAACACCCTTAATGGTTTTTTCTTCAATCTGCTGAACAATTGGCTGGGGATTGTAATACATTTCCTTTCGCCATTCCTGCGGATAAAGATTAATCATTTTCTGATTATAACGGTACATGTCAAACAACTCATCGGTAATTTGAGTTTCATAATTCCTTTTCGAAAGTGCTTTTTGTAACGTAGTAATCGCCCTTGGTAACAACTCACGGATATCAATAGAATATCTCGTAAATGGATTAAACACGTCTGCATTAAAGACTTTCTCACCTAAAAGAACATTTCCCTGATGAAGTGAAAATCTAAATACGTTACTGAATTCTTTCTCGTTCATATTATTTTTATTTTAAATTGTTAACACTATTGACACAAATATAATTTGATTCTTCCAAAGATGAAAGACTTTTTCACAAAGTAGCTGAATTATTTTTTTTATATTCATTAAGCAACTGTTTCTCACTCATGATTACCGTATAGAACGGTTCGACATAATTTGGAAATGTGCTGCTATAAACCGTGAGAAAATCATCTTCAGTCATCATTTTATAGAGATTTTTACTACCTCTATCATCTTCATTTAATGGCATATCCAATTGTTCCAATTCATCTTTTGCTGCTTCTGTAAGCATTGGTTCTCGTAAATTAACAAGTTGAAAATTGGTTTTTAATCTTTCAATACCACCAAGTAAATTTTCAAAAACTTTTAATGATGGTTTTTTCTCAGCTATCCTTTGTTTATTCAATTCATCTGCTTTCTTGCAGATTTCTCGAACAGTTAAATGTTTATACTTCAGTTCTGGAAAAAATTTAAGTAATGTTTTCTCTTTTATCCCACCAACACCTTTTATATTATCTGACACATCACCGCAAATTATTTTCAATATCAATGCGTTTGAATAGTGATGGTCAAAATACATCATATAGTTGGTTCTCGTTACTGGCTGGTCAATGTTGGGAAATATTATTGTGATGTTTAAGTCCAGTAATTGTGCATAATCCCTGTCATTGGAATATAAGAAAATCTCTTCCTTATTATTATAATGTATGCAATATGCTGCAATTATATCGTCAGCTTCAACATCATCAATTTCAATTTGCCTGAGAAACAGTTCTTCAGCATATGCCTGAATTCTTTTTCTTTGTTTTAAAATGGATTCTTCTTTCTCTTTTTCCCTGCGGATTTCCGCAGCACTCATTTCAATTTTTCTATGCCATTCTTTATTTTTCCTATTGGCTTTATATTCCCTGTCAATACGATAGCGCAAAACCCCACCGCCTTCACCATCCCAAACCAATACAACCTTATTAATCATATGGTCTTTTATTAATTTGCGAATAGTTGTCATAAAAGCATACAACCCACCGATGTGACCAAATTTATCGGTGTGTGTATCTTTTGCGCCATTGACTGACCTTTTCAAAAGATAAGAAGAATCCACTAACAAAGTTCTAACTTTCATTATTCTCCACCTTCTACTTCAGGTGCTCTTTCAATCAATTCATCAGCAAACGTAGCATCATTCTTTTTTGTTTTCAATACAACCTCATCAGGATTTACTGAATCATCTTCAAGTAAGTTACGAAGATATAATACATTTTTCTTCTTAAACTCTTCAAGGTCATCGGGATATACAAATCCCATTGGAGTTGATATTATCTTTCCTTCCATCGATATGCCACCAAGCGGACCGTCAATATGGTTCTTTGCAACACTAATTTTAGTTTCTGTGCCATACTGTGTTTCACGCTTTTTGCTTGTAGCCATTATTTTCTGAGTACTGTGACTAATAATACCACCAAAATGGAATATAAGTCTTGAACCCAAATGCCATGTCTCACCACCTTTATGCTTGACAATACCTTTATTCATATTATCAATCCAAATTTTCTGAACAGCAACTACGGTATTTGTATATTTTCTATTCGATTTTCTGCTACTTGGAATGGTGTTATTTAAGAAATACATGAACGCTTTTTCATACGCACCAGCATTCCACATATTATTCTGGGTATCATCTTTTTCAGCAGCATTGATTGTCTTAATACAATTTAATGTACCAATTGAATCTATTGCAAACAATATATCATTATCCAATACTCCTGCAGATTGCTGGTCAATTAAATAATAAAAACATTTTGCCAAATCTTCAATTGCTGCTTCTTTTCTGTCTTTATCCTGTACCTTACCAAAATTTTCCAGTAAATGGTCATTATCAATTCGAAGAAAATTATCAAAATCAAAACCCATTTCAGCTAATCTGTAGTTTCCCTTTTTCATATTATTCTCAGTATCAATAAGAATAGGTAATATTCCCATTCTCTGAGCAGAAACAAGTGCTTCGCATATTGCAGTAGATTTACCAGTATTGGTATGCCCACGAACAAGATTTACGTAACCCTTGGCGAAACCCGGGAGTCCAGTTGCCTTTTTAAAAGCATCAGACAATTTTATCCATTCAAGTGGCTTGTCTGGAACATCATCTAAACCTGCCTTTTTCTTGAAATTTTCGAGATTAAACGTTTTTTTTGGTGTTGGTTTCCTTCCTGCATTTGAAGGAACTTCAGTTTCTTTTGCCATAGTAATTTATTATTAATATAGTAGCTTTATTTTTTCAATAAATTCCAAATGTTTTTCTTTGGAATCTAAATTCTCACCATCTTTTGTTGTAAACATCAATGTGTTTTCATTTAATATTAAATGTCTATGTAAAAATCTGTGAAAATTTTTATTTAAAACAATCACATCCTCAATTAAACTATAATTCCAATGATGACCATTTTTATCTGGTGGTATTTTTAGGTCACGAGAAAGATTTTTATATGTACCATTTATATAAGATTTTAATTTCATTTGTTCACGTTGTATTTCCCTATAATTTAAACGATAATATTTTTCCTTATGTCTTAATCGCTCTTTTTCACGCCATTCTTCAGAATTGTTTCGTAATGCTTTTTCTCTAATATCAGCAACTTCTTTGCAACATTCCTTACATTTATTTAAATGTCCATCCCTCGTTTGGGGATGGACATAAAAATCATTCAATTCCTTATCAATGCCACATCTAATGCATTTTTTCATGATAACTAATTAATTATCAAACACATCAGAAGGGAAGGTCGTCATAATTATCTGATGATGGAGTTTCTTCATTATTATCAGAAGTATCTGCTTCATCATTAGCAGGTTCGCCAGCAAGCACCGACTTTCCAATATCTACCGCATCATCAGTATATGTACCAACTTTTGATTCAGTAATATTGTTGATGGTTGTGCGTGGATATTCTTCATCCAAGTCTGAAGCCTGTTCAAAAGATGCATATTCATCTTCTGAGTCTGCATCAAGATTGCGAGTACGAGTATTCGCAGCAGCTTCCAAGTCGGGACGACCCGGGAACGCCCAATGCTTGTTCGTCTGGTCAATGTCATCCCAATATGGGTCAGTACCATTGGAAACCATTTCAAGGTATTCGTATGGTTCAACCTTCGGTGCTTTCTTTGGAAGAAATACATCTCTCCACTTTATGTCATCTTCAAGCCATTGTTTTGCAACAATTGCATCTGCATGAAGTGGTGATTTACCACGAGCAGTAATTGCTGAAATCTGCTTGTAAGAATGACCATTGAATTCGGTATCTGTCATGATGATATTCAAGTCAGTACCATTCTGAACATCTGAAAAATCAGCCTGTTGCGTTGTCATATAATCTTCAAGGATTGGGAGAAGTTTATCAAGTGTTCCCTGATTCTTGAAGTTATGCTTGAATCTCCAGAATTTAACGCCATCTTTTTCCTGTCCTCTGTCGATTCCACGAAGAATATAGAATTTTTTTGCTTCCCATTTATTTGCATCAGTGAAGATAGCCTTGTTCTTCTCATAAACCTTTTTCTGAGCCTCATTCATGTTCTCTTTCTTCACACCTTTAAGTGAAGGGTCTTGTTGAGCAAGAATTTTCTTTGCTTTTGCACATAATGGACATGGAGCAGGAATCATTATTGGCTGACCATTGGTATCCAATGCTGGCTGACCATTTACCATTTTGGGAACTTTAGGGTCATTATGGGCAGGGCAATAAACAACCTGACCATGCTTTTTCTTTCCACCAGCAGCGTTAAGACTTACCACATGGAAGAATGCTTCTTCGATGCGTTTCTTACCTGCTTTCGGTGGAAGTACCCTGAAAATTTCTTTAGTTTTTCGTGGAACAAAATACTTTGCTAAGATTTCTGCGCTTGTTCTACGTGTTTTTGGAGCGGATTTTTTCTGATAATCCGTAAACATTTGTTTTAGTTCTGACAAATCGCCACCTTGTGGGTTTGTCGCTTCATTTAAATTTGACATTTCAGTTAAAAATTACAATAAAATTATTTTTTTCAATTATTAAAAATTGCAATACAAATATATTTCACATTTTCTATAAATACAAGGAATTTTGAAAAATGACATGCTATTTTTTCAACATTATGGCATCATAATGCCATCTGAAACCACAGTGAATGAAAGAGTTTGCTTGTTCTCAAAATAGTTGCCATTTTTTAATCTTAGCTGAAGAAAATAGTCTTGCGGTATCAGCCAAGAGGTATCAAGAGTGAATTCATAACCAGTATTTGTCCTGTTAACAGGAGTAAATGGTATAACATCTATTTCATATTTCTTACCCAATGTTGTAAATAATCTATATTCAATATCTAAAGGTAAGAAATTGTTTTGATTTACATACAGTTCTTTTATCGTTAATTTAATTTTTCTGATATTACCAGCTACAATATTTTCCCTTTCGCCAATTCCCCAGAAATAAAAGAAGTAATTTTCAAAATTAATTTGGTTTGAATTATCAAAAGTATAATACTTGTCTGGTGATATTAAATAAAATTGCCCCGTATGTGTAGTATCCCTGCCATTAATTGTAAGATACCACTTGTCTTCAAATAATATGGCATCATTTATTAATCTGCCATTATTATATTCAGAATCAACTTTATAATTAATCATGTAAACACCTTTACTAATATGAGTAACACCAGTAACTCCACTGATTGTATCAATCAAAGTACCTTGATTATTAAATATTTCAACCCTATCAACTACAATATCTGAATCAATTCCGTTGCCGACATTTACATAAAGGTATAAATTATTATCTTTATCTAAGTAAAAATAATTCCTGTCATCAACAATTCTATCTTCTACAATAGTTTCAATATATGGTTCATACCAAGTGTTGGTGTTTTTCACGTGAAATGCAACTGCTTGCCTGAATTCGGTTTCGCCCGATTCAATATAATCTGCGAATTTAATTCCTAATCCAAATGATGCACCAGTATATGCAGTAGTACCAGTAACACCAGTTAAACCCATTTCGAAAAGCCTCTGATTTACATAATCAGTAACATCAATTTCCAGATTTTCGTTTCCCTTTTCAAAATATTGTGAGCCAAGTATCTGAGTTCCGCCTGTATATGCACCTTCATTTGTCCAAGGAATATTTGTTTTTCTGTCGTACCAGTTTGAAGCTGGGTCAATTATGCTTCTTTCAACAACATCAACATATGGGTAAACAGTATCATTAAATCTTAAATCATAACCACTGCCCTCATCCCAATCTTCATCAATATTAAATAAATCAAGCTGAAAACTGCTTGCCCTTTCAATATTTACTGAATATGATTTTCTTCCAAGATACTGTGGAGCATAGCTAATTGTATTGGTCATATGTAATACGTGTCTCATTGAATCATTTGGTACAATCAAACCGTCCCTGATTCTCTGCACCAAATCCTCTAACTCAACTTCAAAAATGAAACGAGTTGGCTGTCTATTGAAAGTACCATACGATATTTCAGTAACGGGATTTTGAGAATTATTGGTTAGATTGTTCTCAATTAACGTATTATTCTTTTTAAAATATGACCTAAAAACTGACATCTTCTTTTTTAATATAAATACCTGACAAACAAAAAAGACTACCAGTTTGGCAGTCTTTTATTGTTAATTTCAGTCATAATATTTCAATTACCAATTCTGATTGCTGAAATAATTTGGTCTTGAACTAACGCCCAAGTTCTCTTTCAGCCATTCCATTATTTTACCAGCATAGTATGAGGATGTCAATTCATGAAGATAATCATCAATGCCTCTTAAATTTGTGGCTACAAATCGTGTACCCTGAACTGGTTGTTTTGTATTCCAGTCCAATGCACTGATTGCTACTTCGCCACCTGCAACACCACTCTTTTCATCAATATCAACTTTAATTATCCCACCTACGGCATATTCACCAATTTTAAACATTTTTGTTTTTTTACCTGCAGCCATTTCTTGTACAACATTTACTGATTGCTGCGACTTGTCTTTATTTTTATATGTCTTCCATAATTCAAAAAATTCTGATTTTTCATCATCATTTAATGTATCAAAATCTCTTTTATCAAATTCCTGATATCTTTTAAATGAATCCTCATCTTCTTCAGTAATACCATAATTAAATGATTCACCAACATTCATCGGCTTATAACCAAGAAGTGCATCAGTCATTTCCTTGTCATCAACATCTTCAGGATTTTCTTCTTCGCCTTGTTGTGCAATATTTAAAATTTCTTTTGCGTGCATTGCCATTTCTTCCTTGTCCTGAGTAAGCTGTGCAACTTCATCATTATTTGGTTCTAATGACATTCCATCATCTGGTGGCGATACATTCTGATTTATATCAAAGTTTGCTGGGTCATTAGCACCATCCATTTCTCCTTGCGGTACTTGAACATCTAATTCAGTGTCATCTTCAACCTCAACGCTTTCTTTCAATACTCTAACCTGTGCATATGGTAATGGTTTATCGAGTATTTGACCAATATATTCACCAAAATGTTGTCTATTGAATTCACTGTCAACAACACTATAATATTCTTTAATCTTTACTTTTTTCGATTTACGCTTTTTCTCTGACTTTGTTTTCTTTGCATAATCTGTTTGTGATTCTGGTTTAAATTCCTTACCCATACCTTCTGGATAGTCTTCACCTTCATTCATCGCTATCATGTTTTTGGTAAAAAGTTGTTTAGCAATAGTATCAACTATTTTTTGACGTATACCGTTAATAACCACATCAGGTATAAAAACTCCTTCTTCTCCTGCCTTTCTCACCATGTCAACCAATGCATTTTGTGCTTCACTTTTAGCAAAATTTAATATATCTTGTTTTGTTTGACCATGACTTGTGTTATAATAATTTTCTATTGCTTTATCAACCATTTTAGCCAACTCAGCATCTCTAATCATACCCTGACCCTCATTGACAAATTTATCCAATTCTTCAGCATCAACTCTTAATTTAGGATTTGTTGGTTTTTCATCTGCATATTGCGGATGTGTAACCATTCTTTCTGAACCAGCTTTATATGGAACTTTATCAATTAATTTAACTGCATCTTCATATAGTGTGTCAATTGGCTCTTCTTCTTCAACATCCATGTATTCATCAACTATATTGAACATTTCGCTCTGATGTTGTGCATTAAATTGTTTTAAAGAGTCGCCACCAATTTCAACAGATTCTTCGTCAGCTACCGAATCAAATGCAAAATGCTCCAACATAACTTCTTTTACATCGAAAACACCCTCTTGGTCACCTTCTTCTACAAATGCTTTAAATGTAAAATTAATATTGTTACCCTCATTATCGATGCACAATAATTCAACGTAGCTTTCGTCATCTTTTGTCTGTGTGTTACTGTGCTTTACTTTAAGAACACCGCTTTTAAGTTCTTCAAATGCTTCAGCTAAAACCGCTTGTGGATTTAATGTTTGTCCAAAGGCTTCGTTAAGTCTAACTTTATTAACATTCTGAAAAATTTCTACAAATCTTTCCTTACTGCCTATTTCTTTAAAAACTTTCATATCTTTAATCTTTTATTCAAATATTATTGGATTTATTTGACCGAACTCCCTCATCAATACGCCAGCAAGAGCATTTGCTTCATTTTCAACCTCACTACCTGTCTGATTTGAATTTTGGTCAATTTTATTATCTTTTCTTTGTTTGTGATGCACCAATTCATGAGCAAATGTCCTTAATACATCAGCTAAGTTTCTATTGGTAATAACTACCCTTAATTCATTGGTTTCTGGCGTATATTTTCCAAATGATTTCATCGTACTTGCTTCTTTTTCATCATCCGATAATACAATTTCTGGCAAGTCTCCACCTAATTCAAGTTTTTCATCGGCAAATTTTATAAAATCATCAATGACTTTTTCCTTTTGTTCTTTTGGTAATATAGCTTCTGTCAATGTAATGCCATTAACTTTTCCAACCATCTCAAAAAGTCTTTCCTTTGAACCATATGGGTGATGTACTCTCATTAGCTTAATATATTATTTTGACTTTTTCTTACCAGCAGATTCATAAATTTCGCCAAAACTATTTTGAATATCTATTTTTGAACTTTGTGGTAAATCATCAAAATCAGCAATATATGAGCCATCGGGTAATTCCCTTATTCCACCATCATTTTCTTCTTTTCTCTTAGTGTCAAACCAATTGCCACCCCAGAAATCATTTAAATTAAAATAATATGGATATGATACCTGTTTCTTATTTATAAGTTTTTCAGAGTTGGTGGGTTCACGAACTTCTTCAACATCTGAATTTAAAATATCCATTTTCTTATTCAACCCACTGATTATATTATTCAAATCTTCCAATTGGGTGTGAATACTTTTCATAGCTTCGATATTATGTTTAATAATATCGTTCTGAATATTGTCAACTGGCGGAGGTGCTTGAATACCAGCACCCATACCCATTGGGTCAGTGCTTATTGTTGGGTCTACACCACCAGCTTCGGTATCACCAGTTTGTGCAAATGCGGGAATTGGAGCATCTTCACCACCACCCATACCAATAGGTTGGTCATTAGATGGTGCAACTGGTTCTTTTTCCTGTGCCAATGGAGCATCTTCTTGGTCACCAGCTTCATTGGTTAATGAAGGAATTTCATCATATTGTTCACCGCCACTCACCAATGGACGATATTTAGGAGACTCGTTGATTTTATAATCAACATGATGCTTTATCTTCCTTAAATGCTCATTAAGAAGATTGTCTTTCATATTTTCACTTTTCATCACAAATGAATATTATTAATACCACTCTCTAAGTAATTGTTTTCCGTCCTTGGTTATAAAAACTTTATCGACACGCTCAATAAGTCCTTCTCTTTCATCAAGAACAACTTTTTTAGCCTTGTCGTCTTTTTTTACTTCCTGTACTTCAGGTTCGTCAACAAAATTATCAAGTGCTTTTTCTACGTTCTTTTCCATAGTACTTATAATTTATTTAATATAAATACTATGTTACATTCATTTTGTCAGAATGACAATCATATATCTTTTGAGATGTGAGAAATTTGGGAAGATTTTATAGTACTTTTGATATTCAATACCTTCTGAATCGGTAATTGTAGTTTTACTACGCTCAACAATACTGGTTAATAGTTGTGGGATATCGAACTTAAAAAACGTGTACATCTTTAAGTCCAAACCGCTTATTTTATTATCCTTGAGGCAATAGAGCATTTCATTTTTTAAGTTATATATTGCATCAATTTCCTTGGGAAGTACGTCCAGAACGTCTTCAATGTCCTTTAATTGGAAAAATACGGGGTCTAAGTTAATATACGAATACTTTGGTTGAAAATAAAATTGCGGAACGAAACTTATGAAACTTTCGACACCCTTAACATGCGAAGCCTTGCTTTCATCAAAATTAAATTCCCAATACAGTTCATTGCCAATTATTTTCTTTTTCAAAATATCAGCATTTAGAATTATTTCATTATTGGGATTGCATGCTTTCATGAATGACCAGCCAACATATAAGGTCGGTAATGTCTTATCGAGTTTGTCGTATTCAATCGGCTCGTTGTAATAATTGACATACTCTACCTGAGTGTGATTAACAAGTTCCTTTTCGTAAACAATATTAGCAATTTTCATTATTTAGTTTATTTATATACTTTTCAACTCCTTCTTCCAGTTCATGAAATTTATTTGTATATCCCGTTAATCTTAACTTTTCTATCTTTGCCTCAGTAAAATACTGATACTTATCTCTTATGTTTTTCGGGGTGTCAATATACGAAATATTTTCGGGAAGTTCAAGACTTTTGAAAACCGCTTTTGCTAAATCATTAAATGAACGTGCCTTTCCAGTACCTACATTATATATTCCAGATAAAGGCTTATTGTTTGCAAGCCAGATACATACATCCACAACATCATCAACATAAACAAAATCTCTTTTTTGTTCACCATCTTTATAATCTGGGCGATGTGACCTGAATAATTTCATTTCATTAGTTTTCTTTATTTGATTATATGCATGAAATACTACCGATGCCATTTTATTTTTATGTGCTTCTCCGTGACCATACACATTAAAAAACTTCAGACCATACCATTGTGGTGGCTGTTTTTCCTGTATTTCTGCCCAAACATCAAACTGATGCTTTGACCAGCCATATGGGTTAAGCGGTGTTAGCTTAATAATATCACCCTCATCATCAAAACCTTCTTCACCATCTCCATATGTAGCTGCAGAACTTGCATAAATCAACGGTATTTTATGTTCAGCACATAATTGCCAGATAAATATTGATGCACCAACATTATATTCATCAAATAAATTTCTATCCATAACAGTAGTATCGGTTATTGCGCCAAGATGATAAATGCAATCAATATCATTTGCATTGTTCATCAACCAAGTAAATATCGAATCAAGTGTTTCGGTTTTTGTATCAAGTGAAACAACACCAATATTTCCACGTCTTGTCAATTCTTCGACAAGATTTTTACCAATAAAACCTTCACCGCCTGTTACTACTATCATAGTTTTTTTATTTTTTCAATAACATTTGTAGTTGACCTGTCATCGGTTTTATAAAAAGCAGCACCATATTTTGCATTTTCAGCACCGATTACTTCTTTATCACGATAATGGTCTCCAACAATAACGTAATCAATATTAAATACTTTAATAAAATTTCTCAACTCATCAGAAGTGCTAAAAACAACAACTTTATCAACCATTTTTAAATTTTCCATTATTGTTTTTCTGGTTGTAATGTCGTTAATTGGGCGATTTTCTCCTTTTAATTGCTTAACCCTTTCATCACTATCAAGTCCAACATACAATTTATTTTGGTGACGAAGTGGTAATATTTCATCATCACTTGTATTATATAACTTCGCAAACCATAATAAATCTATGTGTCCAGTATGTAATATGTCAAAACAACCATTTACCCAAATATTCATATTTCCTCAATTCTTTTCGCCTTGTCACAAATTAATAAATCATATTGCGGTTTTTGCCTCATAATAACATCGTGATATTTGCAACCCCATTGTTGTAATTGCAATCCAGTTAATTCAGTCCAGTCCTTACCAGTTGCCTGTCCTCTTGCTGTCCAATAAACTATAATGTTTCCCTCATCATAAAGTTTATTGATTTTTGCAATAGCATTGTAATCTGGTTTTGCATTATCATAACCGCCTTCGGTATGGCAAATTGTGCCGTCAATATCTACATAAATTAACATAATATCTTAATGTCTCAATCTATTTTTTATATCACTATAACTTGACCTCTGCGCTGCAAGACTTGGTATAAAAGTATAAGCATTATAATTCCCATGCATGCTTCCCTGAATTAAATCAATTGGTTCGCTTATTTTTTTATTTATTTCTTCAATTAAAAATTTATAAAATTTAGAATTTATTCCAACAGCATGTGTAACAATTGTATTATTTCTTGTTTTACAAATCTCATAATCAAGTAATTTACGTGTATTTATATTAAATTCGATATTTTTATCGCCAGTAATTATTTTAATATTTTTACCTAATATTTCATTACAACCGCCTAAATATAATAAATCCCAATCATCAGGTAAATATTCTATTTTTGCATTAAATTTTTCATAAAAATTGCCAATAAACCTAATATCATCTTCTAAAATAAGAATATTTTTATAATTATTAAGTATTGCTTCATTTAATATATTATAGTTGGTTAAAGTTAAACCAGAAGCACCGCCATCAATAGCCGAAACTCGTTCAACATTAATATTTAATTTTTCAAATTCTTTTATACATTCTTCCCATCTATCTGGTCTTCTGTCCAAATTAATACAATAAATTTTTGAGAAAAAATCATTTAATGTTTTCACTTCTGACTATCTCCTTTCTCTATTCTATAGCTATCATCGTCATAATGCGGTGTTGATGCTTCAAATATTTCACCATCTTCGTATGCTTCTAATTGATGTGGTGTGTTTCGTTCAACAAGAACTATATTACCCTCTTTCAAGAAAACTTCACCCTTTTCGGCATTTTCGGTGTCAATATATGTTAATTTAAACTTACCTTTATTGACATACCAAACTTCTTCTTTTTGTGAATGAAAATGAAAACTGAACTTACCACCCTTTTTAAATCGTAATAATTTTCCACAAAATTCTTTATTATGAAGAACTATTTCTTCACCCCAAGCCTTCTTCACCCTATCCAAAGGAAATGTTGTATCGCTTATTATTATCATTTTTCTATTTTATTTAAATTAACGACAACCACACCCTTTTGTGTTACAACCCATGCTGCACACTTATTGGCAAATTGTATCGCTTCATCTATATTATTACTTTCCAAATATTTTGCAACAAGTGCTGCTAAGAAAGTATCACCAGCACCGCTTAAATCTCTAACATCATGCTCTTTTTCAATCGGAAACCTTTTTATTGTGCCATCATTCGTTAATAATATTGCACCAT
>ERZ1645192.2649-NODE-2649-length-14756-cov-4.396980_pt1 | contig 14756 bp, 7 predicted proteins | sample MGYA00575354_ERZ1645192 | MGnify/ENA primary metagenome ERZ1645192 (study PRJEB40844, sample SAMN11349763) | freshwater sediment metagenome | isolation source: river sediment | host: Sediment | place: India: Faizupur Khadar , New Delhi | collected 2017-02-21 ... | reverse complement strand
TTTTAATTCCCAGCCCCTTTCTGATAGCATACCTGATTTTATTGACCACGTCGAACGATGTCCACTTGTAAGGTTTGTTAATTAAGAGTATTTCACCGGATTCAAAATCGAAAGGGGACATGGAAATGGTTTAAAAATTTGAAGATCTGAAGATTATTAAACAGAAAAATCAGAATTAAAGGATATTCAGGTTGAAGCCCGCGAAGAGAAGGGTAAGGATGAGGAGGCCGACGATGATCCGGTACCACCCGAACAGCTTAAACCCGTGATTGGTCAGGAACGAGATGAAGGTACGGATGGCGATCATGGCGACGATGAAGGAAACCACGTTTCCCACGATCAGGATCCTGAGGTTGCCGGCGTTTATCAGGGTGTAGTTCTCGAGCAATTTATAGGCCGAAGCGGCAAACATGGTTGGCACGGCCAGGAAGAAGGAAAATTCGGCCGCGGCTTTGCGGCTTAGTTTCTGGCTCATTCCTCCGATGATCGTGGCGGCAGAACGCGACACCCCGGGAATTACCGAGATGATCTGGATCAATCCGATGAAGAAAGATTTTTTATACGTGAGTTGTGTCTTTTCGTTTTCGGGGCGATCAAACAATCGATCCACAAAAATCAGGAATACCCCGCCAACGACCATCGCTACGGCGACAATCAGTACACTTCCCAACATCGCATCAATCTGTTTTTCCAGGAAAAAAGCGATGATCAGGGGAATGCAGGCGACGGCCAGTTGAAAGTAGAATTTCCAGCTTTGGAAGAAGCGTTTCCAGTACAGGACGATCACCGAGAGGATCGCGCCAAACTGAATGTTTACAGTAAAAGCTTTGACAAATTCATCAGAAGGGATGCCGAGAATCTGTTGGGTGATGATCATGTGGCCGGTGGATGAAATGGGAAGAAATTCGGTAATCCCTTCCACGATGGCCACGATGATGGCTTCAAACAATGTCATCTCAGTTCTTCGGTTTCTTCATGATTGCAAAAATCTCGATCACAAATCCGGCGAGGATGAGGATCGGGGAAAGGGTGATCCGGCGAAAACTGAAGATTTCCGGATTGAATTGGTTGGGGTCGGAGGAGCCGCCGCCGATCATCAGCAGAAAACCCAGGGCGATGAAAGCCAGGCCAATGAGCATCAGACGGTAATTCTCTTTACCAAAGGCGAAATCGGCATGTTTGACCGGGGTCTTCGTCACCGGCTCAGCAGCCTTCGTTTGTTTTTTCTTTTCCATTCCTGCAATCAATTTTCGGGTTCAAAAGTACGCTTTTTCTTCCACATCAGTGATACAACAGATCAGTCTTCATCTTCATATATTTTCTAACGGCAAAATAGGTCGAGAACCAGGAGATGAGGATTCCCAGGATCAGCACGATAGCAAACAGCACCCCGAGCAGGATAAAATCCTGTATCTCCACCAGCTCGGGCATCTCCTGCAAAGCCAGGAAGAGCACCCCGATCAGCATCCCGATGGCGAGCAGTCCGCTGATGAAACCCTGTGCAAACCCTCTCACGAGGAAAGGCCCCTGGATAAACCTCTTGGTGGCGCCGACGAGTTGCATGCTCCGCAACAAAAACCGTTTGGAATACACAGCCAGCCTGATGGTGTTGTTGATCAGCGCCATGGAGATCAACAGCAACACGGCGCTGAAGCCCAGCAGGATCATGCTGATGCGATTAACATTGGCGTTGATCTGACCCACGAGCGGGCGGTGATAATCCACCTCTTTCACCTCATCCAGCGAGAGCAGAGCCGTTTCGATCTTACGCACACTGTCGGGAGTGGTATAATCCGCTTTCATACGCAGTTCGATGGAAGGAAGCAAGGGGTTGAAACCAAGAAATCCCACAAAATCTTCTCCCAGTTCTTCGGAAAAAATTTCCGCCGCTTTCTCTTTAGTGACATATTCGGCCGATTTTACATACGGCGCCAGATCCAGTCTCTTTTTAAGCTGAAAGATTGACGATTCCTTCACCCCGTCTTTCAGGATGATGGAGAAACCGATGTTTTCTTTCACATAATTCGAAATTTTCCGCGTATGAAGAATGATCATCCCCAACAATCCCAGCATGAACAACACCAGGGTGATGCTGATGACCGTAGTCACGTAAGAGGTGCCGAGACGGCGCCTGGAATTGATCTCTTCGTGTCGTGCCATAAAAACCGTTAACGCGGGTAAAGTTACGATTTCTTTATAATTCCTAACTTTGCACCCCGAAATCGCATCATTTTATCCTGAAAAAAAATGGAATACAATTTTACAGAGACCGAACGAAAATGGCAGGAATACTGGCAAAAGAACAAGACCTTTCACGCGGTCATTGATCATGCTAAACCAAAATTTTACGTCCTCGACATGTTCCCCTACCCCTCCGGAGCCGGATTGCATGTGGGTCACCCGCTGGGGTACATCGCTTCGGATATTTACGCCCGTTATAAAATGCTGAAGGGATTCAACGTCCTCCACCCGATGGGTTATGATGCGTACGGACTTCCTGCGGAACAATATGCTATTCAGACAGGTACACATCCGGCGGTCACGACGGAAAAGAATGTGGCCCGGTATCGCGAGCAGATGGACAAGATCGGTTTTTGTTTCGACTGGGACCGTGAAGTAAAGACCTGTGATCCTGAATATTATAAATGGACTCAGTGGACTTTTATTCAATTGTTCCAGCACTGGTACGATCCGGAACAGGACAAAGCGCGGCCCATTGCCGACCTCATCCGTCGTTTTGAAACGGAAGACCCTGCCTGGAAAGGTTATAGTGAAAAAGAGCGACAGGATATCCTGATGAACTACCGGCTGGCTTACCTGTCGGAAGCGCTGGTGAACTGGTGTCCTGCGCTGGGGACCGTCCTGGCCAACGATGAAGTGTCAAACGGGTACTCTGTCCGCGGAGGTCATCCCGTGGAACGTAAGATGATGCGTCAGTGGTTTCTCCGGATATCGGCTTACGCCCAGCGTTTGCTCGACGGGTTGAACGACATCGAATGGTCGGATTCCCTGAAAGAGATCCAGCGGAACTGGATCGGCCGGTCGGAAGGAGCGGAAGTACTGTTCCCGATCAAAGACTCTTCGCTGAGCCTGGAGATCTTCACCACCCGTCCCGATACCATTTTCGGCTGTTCCTTCATGGTCCTGGCTCCCGAGCATCCCTGGATCTCACAGATCACCACGCCCGACCGGGAAGCGGAAGTGAATGAATACGTCAACACGGCCATCAACCGTTCCGAGCGCGAACGGATGGCGGAAGTGAAGAAAGTCACGGGTGTCTTCACCGGCGCTTACTGCATCAACCCGCTCAGCGGGCAACCTGTTCCCATCTGGGTAGCCGATTATGTGCTGGCCGGATACGGGACCGGCGCCATCATGGCTGTTCCTGCACATGACAGCCGCGACTATGAGTTTGCCAGACATTTCGGATTACCGATCATAGAAGTTGTTTCGGGAGGAGATATCTCGGAAAGTTCGTACGATGCCAAAGACGGGATCCTTGTCAACAGCGGCTTCCTCAATGGCATGAAAGTGAAAGAGGCGATCAGCGCCATGATCCGCCGGATCGAGGAGATGGGGATCGGTACCGGGAAGATCAATTTCCGCCTCCGCGATGCCATCTTCAGCCGCCAGCGTTACTGGGGCGAACCGTTCCCGGTCTATTACAAAGACGGCATCCCCATGATGCTCGACGAAAGTGAGCTGCCGTTGCTGCTGCCGCCCGTGGATGCTTACCTGCCCACTGAAACAGGAGATCCTCCCCTGGCCCGCGCGAAGAACTGGAACACCAAAGAGGGCTATCCCCTCGAAACCAATACCATGCCCGGCTTTGCGGGATCAAGCGGCTATTACCTCCGGTACATGGATCCCCGGAACGATCACGAATACTTCTCCAAAGAAGCCGTGGAATACTGGCAGAACGTTGATCTCTATATCGGCGGTGACGAACACGCCACCGGCCACCTCCTGTATGCCCGCTTCTGGAACAAGTATCTCTTCGACATGGGCATGACGGTCAAACAGGAACCTTTCCATAAACTCATTAATCAGGGAAAAATCCAGGGACGATCGAGTTTCGTTTACCGCGTGACCGGCACCAACAAATTCGTTTCATTCCACCTGAAAGACAACTATGAAACGGCTCCCATGCATGTCGATATCTCCCTTGTAGACAACGATGTGCTTGATACCGAAGGTTTCCGCAAATGGCGGCCTGACCTTGCCGACGCGGAATTTATCCTGGAAGACGGAAAATACCTCTGCGGTTTTGCCATCGAAAAGATGTCGAAGTCACTGTACAACGTCATCAACCCCGATGACCTGATCGCCGAATATGGCGCCGACACGCTTCGTCTGTATGAGATGTTCCTCGGACCGCTGGAGCAATCGAAACCCTGGGACACCAACGGGGTGGAAGGCGTTTTCCGCTTCATCCGCAAGTTCTGGCGGCTCTTTCATGACGCCGGTAATACCTTCTGCGTAACTCATGAAGAGCCGACCCCGGAAGAACTGCGCGTGCTGCATAAGACCATCAAAAAAGTACAGGAAGACATTGAACGGTTCTCGTTCAACACCGTGGTGAGTACTTTCATGATCTGTGCCAACGAACTGAGCGACCTGAAATGCTCCAAACAAGCCATCCTGGAACCCCTGGTGATCCTGATCTCGCCCTATGCTCCTCATCTCGCTGAGGAACTCTGGCAGAAACTGGGCCATGAACCAAGTGTTTCAAAAGCTTCTTTCCCCGAATTCAACGAAAAATATCTCGTTGAGAACACTTTCAATTATCCGGTCTCCTTTAACGGGAAAATGCGTTTCATGATGACATTCCCGCTCGATATGCCTGTTCCGGAGATTGAAAAAGCTGTCCTCGCGGCGCCCGAATCACAGAAATGGCTGCAGGGACATGCTCCGAAAAAGATGATCGTCGTGCCGAAGAAGATCGTGAATGTGGTGATCTGACCGGACGGTTTTTGTTCTGGCACGTTTATTGTTATCCGGTTTTAATAAATCCTGAAAAATGAACACCAGATCATTCTTCTTAACAACGTTGCTTTTCCCGTTACTCATGGCGTTCTGCTCCCTGACTGCAATTACCCCTGCTGCCGGCCAGGAGCTGAAAACGGTCACCAACCGGGCATTCATACCCGGGGAGAAATTCAATTTCATCGTTTATTACGACTCGTACCTCACGGGGAAAGTGACGGCTGGTACCGCTTCGCTTGAAATCGGTTTTCAGAAAAAAGAGATCGAAGGGAGGAAAGTGTATCATGCAGTGGGAAGGGGAAAATCGAAAGGAGCTTTCAACGTCTTCTTCAAGGTGGATGACTGCTTCGAATCGTATATCGACATGGAATACATGGTCCCCTGGTATTTTATCCGGCGAACCCGTGAAGGAAATTATAAAAAAGATGACGAAGTACGGTTCAATCAGTACACAGGATCTGCCAGCAGCCGCACCATCAGCCGAAATATTCCCAAAGGAACACAGGATTTTATCTCTGCCTTTTTCTACGCCCGGACAGTAGACCTCTCCGGTCTCAAACCGGGTGATTTCTTCCCGATGAGTTACTTCCTCGATGATTCGATCTATATCACCCGGATTTACTACGAAGGGAAAGAAACCATCAAGACGGTCGCAGGCACCTTCCGCTGTATGAAATTCAAACCCACCGTGGCTACCGGCAATGTATTCAGCCAGCCTTATGCCATGAGCATCTGGGTCACCGACGACCAGTACCGCATTCCCGTCTTGGCGCGTTCGGAAGTGATCGTCGGTTCCGTTAAAATGGAATTAACTCAATATCAGGGTCTTGCCGGAATCCCTCCGGCGCTGATGCCCTGATATTTTCTGCCGGTCCCCGGATGGGCCATTGACGGCGGAAGCAGAAGGGGACGGAACCCGGCTCCGGTCGACTCATTTCGTATCTTTGAAACAGTTTAAATAAGAAAGAATGACCCGAACAACCATTTTCTACCGAACGATCACCGTGCTTTCAGCCGTGATCTTTTTTTGTTCTTCCGTGACAGCATCACCGGCAGATGAAAAAAACTATACCCGGCAATGGCAACGGGTCGATTCACTGGAAAAAGCCGGTTTACCCAAATCAGCGTTGGAGACCGTGAACGCCATTTATCAACTCGCCCGCGACCAGCATAATAACCCCCAGCAGGCGAAGGCAGTGATCTGGAAACTCAAGCTGGAAGAACAGTTCAGGGAAGACTTTCCCGGTTTTGCCGCGAAGATGCTCTTATCGGAGACCCTTTCGGCAGGAGAACCCCTTTCATCGATCTACCGGTCGCTCCTTGGTGAAGTGTACTGGAATTATTACAACCAGAACGCCTACCGTTTCGCCGGGCGGAGCGCTACCGGTGATGAACGTGCCGACAGCATCCAGACCTGGGATCCGGGCACCATCACGGCTCATGCCAACACCGCGTACCTGTCTTCGCTGTCAGAATCCGATATCCTGAAAAAGATCCCGGTGACGGAATACTTGATCATCATGGAAAGTCAGACGAAAGACGAGTCGGCCAAAAACCTCGATCCTTCCCTCCGTCCTACCCTGTATGATTTCCTGCTGCAGCGCGCTTTAGAGTATTTCACCACCTCGGATAATATGAAGGAGCCGGTCAAAGGATTTTCATCAAAACCTGAAATCGCGCTGAACCTCTTTGCAGATGCCGCCGCCTTTCACCTGAACGACGCCAATCCGCGGGTGTATATCAGTTATGAACTCGACCGGCTGGCCTATCTTCACGGGAAGAGCGGGATGGAAGAAAATGATACGGTGTACTCCACGGCCCTTGCGGATCTGGAAAAGAGGTTCATCACCTCACCGGCCTCTGCTTCGGTCTCATTTGCCAGGGCAAAATACCTTTCGGAACAGGGAAGTACCTATAAACCGCTTGAATCGCAGCAGCACAAGTATGACCTGGTGAAAGCGCTGGAGATCTGCGAGAAGACCCTGAAAAAATATCCGAAGGAAGAAGGAACGAGAAACTGTCAGGAGCTCGCAGTTTCTATCCGCAGGTCATCCCTGAATGTTACCACTCCGGCTGCCGTTTACCCCGATAAGAAATTCCCGGCCCTGGTAACCTGGAAAAACCTGACCGGGCTCTGGTTCCGGTTTATCAGCATCGATCCCGAAGAATATCGCCAGCTTGATCAAACAATGAAGCGAGAGGATATCCTGAAGTTCCTCTGTAAACAATACTTTGTAAAAGCCTGGTCACAGGTACTGCCGTCAGACAGCGACTACCAGCAACACAGCGCCGAGATCATCATGCCCGAGGTCCCGGCCGGATATTATGTGGTTCTTGCCTCCGCGGATCAGAACTTTTCCGACGTCAAAGCCGTGACCGCTTTTCATGATCTTTGGGTCACCCGGATCAGTTATTTCAATGAATTAAACAACAACCAGGAGCAGGATATCTTCGTGCTGGACCGGGAAACCGGGAAACCGGTGAAAGATGTATCGGCGGAAGCATATACCCGGGATTATAACTACCGGACGCGGGAATGGAAGTTGACCAAGATCGGCGACTACACGACCGATGAAAACGGCTTTTTTACTTTACCGAATCCCGGGGAGAGAAGATCAGCCATTTCCGTCTTTCTAAAGCTGAGGACCAAAAATGATTGCTTCATCACCCAAAACCTGTATCTCTTCCCCAATACCGAAAAACAGGAAAAAACCCTGATGCAGACCAACTTTTACACCGACCGGTCCATTTACCGTCCGGGTCAGACCATCTGGTTCAAAGGGATCGTGATGGAAAAAAGAGGGGAAACCTACGCGCTTCAACCCGGTCATCCCACCCGGGTTGTTTTCCGGGATGTCAATAACCGGGAGATCGCCGCAACCGATTTCACCACGAACGAATTCGGTTCGTTCAACGGTTCTTTCACTGTCCCGTCGGGTGTTCTCACCGGGATGATGACGGTTTCGAACGAGTCCGGCTCTGTGTCGGTATCGGTGGAAGAGTACCGCCGGCCGACCTTTGAAGTGACCTTCGATCCCGTGGAAGGAAACTATAAGCTTGGTGAAACCGTTACCTTGAAAGGGAAAGCGATCGCCTATGCGGGCAACAACCTCGACGGAGCCCGTGTTTCCTTCCGGGTGGTACGCACAGCCCGTTTCCCTTACTACGACTGGTTTTGGTTCCGTCCGATCCCCTTTTCCGAAGAAAAAGAAATGGTCAACGGAACCACCACCACCGGATCCGACGGCACTTTTACCATCTCCTTCACCGCAACTCCCGACATTTCCATCCCGGTTGACGATCAGCCTGTTTTTGATTTCATGGTTTATGCCGATGTCACCGACCTGAACGGGGAAACCCAGTCGGGTACCGGTTCCGTTTCTGCCGGGTATGTTTCGCTGGTGCTGGGGTCCACCCTCGGTGAAAATTTCAATATCGCGGCCGATAGCTCCTTTGTGGTCACCGCCACCAACCTGAACGGGACTAAGACGCCCTGCGAGGTAAAAGTCTCCCTGAAACGCTTAAAACAGCCCGACAGGGCCAATATCCCCCGCTTATGGGGACAACCTGACCTGACCGTCATGTCACGTCAGGAATTTCATACCGGCCTTCCCTACGATATTTATGGCGGGGAAAACAATCCCGCAACCTGGCCGGTGGAAAGCACCGTGCTGGAAAAAACCATTCATACTGCCACCGATTCCTTGATAATGCTGCGTTTCCCGGGATCCGGGTCCGCCCGTCAGGGATCGTACCAGCTGACCCTGACCACCACCGATCCGTTCGGACAGAAAGTGGAAAAGGTTACTTATTTTACCGCCTTTGATCCCTTGGCGAAAGAGATGCCCGCCCGGATGATCAACTGGTTTGTCCCGCTGAAAACCAGCGCGGGGCCGGGAGAAAAAGTATCGTTCCTGGTGGGTTCGACAGAAGACGATGTGAATATCACCTGGCAGGTGATCATCCACGACACGATCTATTCGGTGAATCGATTGAAGGTCTCCGACCGCCAGATGATCGTCGAAGTGCCGGTACAGGAAGGATTCCGGGGTAATTTCTCCGTCAGTTTCATCTTCGCCAAACATAATCGCATTTTCCAAAATCATCAACTGGTGACGGTTCCCTGGTCAAATAAAAAGCTGGATATCGTTTTCGAGACCTTCCGCGACAAGATCACCCCCGGTGCAAAGGAAGAATGGAAAGTCAGGATCACCGGCGCGGACAGGAAGGCCGTTCCGGCTGACTTCCTGGCCACCATGTACGACGCCTCGCTGGATGCTTTCCGGGAACATTCATGGTTAATGAATATCTTTCCCTCGTATTACCGGACGATCCCATGGGACAACTCTGATGGTTTCGGTGTCAGTTCCGGCTCTTTTTATGGAATTTACGAAAGCGTCGGCTATAAATTCCGTGAGACAGACCGGCTGAACTGGTTCGGGAACATATACACCGGCGGAGGAAAAAACGTTCGCGGCCGTTTCGGGACGATGGATCTTCTTTCTTCTTCCGTCAGCGGAGTTAAGAGTACTGCCCCCGTTGTTCAGGAGGAGACCATGACCGTTCCGTCGTCAGCGAAAGAACAGGCCATGGCCACCGGCGTACCAACCAAATCGGAGAAGGCAACTCCACCGGCATCGGTGATGCAGGTACGACGCGACTTCCGTGAAACAGCCTTTTTTTACCCCTCTGTCGTGACGGATTCCACCGGTGCTCTGGCGCTGAAATTCACGGCCCCCGAATCGCTTACCCGCTGGCGCCTGATGGGGCTGGCTTTCACGAAAAACCTCGATTACGGGATGACCGAAAAATACACGGTCACCCGCAAAGAACTGATGGTCACTCCCAATCCGCCCCGCTTTGTAAGGCAGGGAGATACCCTGGTTTTCTCCGCCAAGGTGGTGAACCTCTCCGGGGCTGATCAGGATTGCCGGGTGGCGCTTGACCTCACAGACCCCGTCAGCGGTGAAAGCCTGAATGGCTGGGTCGATGCTTCCCAGGCACAGGTCCTGGTTCCGAAAGGTTCCGGCGCCTCCGTCACCTTCCGGCTGACCGTTCCGGCTGATGCTTCCGCTTCGCTCCTGCAATACCGCATTACCGCTTCCGCCGGCCTCTTCAGCGACGGGGAAGAAAAGATCATTCCCGTCCTGCCGAACCGGATGATGGTCACTGAAACCATGCCACTGCCGGTCAGGGGAAAAGGGACGTTCCATTTTACCTTCGATAAACTGGCCACCGCCGGAAGTTTGAGCTCTACACTGAAGAACTATCGTCTCACCCTGGAGTTTACTTCCAACCCGGTATGGTATGCCATTCAGGCGCTGCCATCGCTGAATGAGATCACCTGTCAGTCGGCCGACAACATTTTCGACGCGTGGTATTCCAACGCCCTGGCATCGTTCATCACTGCATCCGATCCGAAGATCCGCGGTGTCATTGAAAGTTGGCGGCAGCTCACGCCCAACGCCCTGTTGTCAAACCTGGAGAAGAACGAAGATCTGAAATCAGCTTTGCTGCAGGAAACGCCCTGGGTGCTGGAAGCGAAAGAAGAGAGCGCCAATAAACAGAAACTGGGACTTTATTTTGAATCAGCAGCGCTGGCTGACAGGATGAGCCGGAACATGACCCTGTTACGCGAACTCCAACAGCCGGATGGTTCGTGGCCGTGGTTCAAAGGGATGCCCGGGAACCGGTGGGTGACCCAGGAAATGGTGACCGGATTCGGACGGCTCCATCATCTTGGTGTCACCACGATGACCGGAGACCCCGCCACCCTCGAAATGATCAGAAAAGCCATTCTTTATCTCGACCGGGAACTGGTGGACGACTATCACCTGTTGAAAGCCGAGTTCCCGGACAAGATGGACGAAAACCACCTCTCCTCCATCCAGGTCCAGTACCTCTATGCTCTTTCGTTCTTCCGTGATCCTGCCTTCGGAATACAACATAACACTCCGGATTACCGCGAAACGCTGGATTATTTCACCCGGCAGGCCGCCAGATACTGGCTGTCGCAGGACCTGATGCTTCAGGGAATGATCGCGGTGGCGCTGAACCGTTCAGGAGATCTCAATACCCCGTCGGGCATTTTGAAATCACTGAATGAGAAATCGCTCTCTTCGGCAGAGATGGGGAAATACTGGGCTGTCCGCCCGGGTTATTTCTGGAGTCAGACACCGGTAGAGACGCAGGTCATGCTGATCGAAGCCTTTGATGAAGTCAACCACGATCTTCAAGCCGTTGACGATATGAATGTCTGGCTGCTGAAGCAGAAACAAACGCAGCTATGGAAGAGCCGCAGGGCCACCGTTGACGCCTGTTACGCGCTCCTGTTGCGTGGTACTGACCGGCTGGCGGAAGATCCCCGGGTAAAGATCCGCCTCGGGAATGAAGAGATCAATCCTTCCAGGATGCAGGATAACAAAGCGGAAGCCGGCACCGGTTATTTCCGGATGTCGTGGAACGGCAGCGAGATCACCCCGGAAATGGCGCAGATCAGCGTGACAAAATCATCCGAAGGGGTGGCCTGGGGAGGGCTCTACTGGCAATATTTCGAGAACACCGATAAGATCACTTCGCAACAAACCCCGTTGAAGGTAAGCCGCGAGGTGCTGGTGGAAAGAAATTCACCCAACGGGCCGGTACTCTATCCTCTGTCCGGGGAGAATATGCTGCAGACAGGCGATAAGGTGAAAGTCCGGATCGTCCTTTCCGTCGACCGCGACATGGAATTCGTCCATATGAAAGACATGCGGTCGGCCGGGCTGGAACCGCCGGTACAAGGATCAACGGAATCACTCCGGATCTCTTCTTCAGCCTTGTCGGGGTACCGTTACCAGGACGGCCTCGGTTACTATCAGGCTATCGGCGACCTGTCGGCCGGTTTCTTCTTCGACCGGTTACCGAAAGGGACCTACGTCTTCGAATATCCGTTAAAAGCCAACAACGCCGGGAATTTTTCCAACGGGATCACCACCGTGCAATGTATGTATGCTCCGGAGTTTTCGGCACATTCGGAAGGTTTGAGGGTCGCCGTTAAATGATTCTGTCTTCACTTCCTTCCTCATCAGGGGAAAAGGGTAGCCTGATTTTTTCTAATTTTGCACCTGTTTTATAATTAAGCAGATGCTAAGAACACATACATGCGGTGAACTGCGGATGAGCCATGCCGGGCAGAGCGTGACCCTGTGCGGATGGGTGCAACGCAGCCGCGAAATGGGAGGCCTGACCTTCATCGATCTCCGTGACAGATACGGAATGACACAGCTCGTTTTCAACATGGAAGTAAACGCCCCGTTGTGCGAGGAAGCCCGTCAACTGGGACGGGAATTCGTCATCCGGGCAACCGGGAAAGTGGCAGAACGAAGCAACAAAAACCCCAAAATGCCTACGGGCGACATCGAGATCCTCGTGGATTCCCTGGAAGTGATGAACACTTCCAAAATCCCTCCGTTCACCATCGAAGACAACACCGACGGAGGAGAAGAACTCCGGATGAAATACCGTTACCTCGACCTGCGCCGGCCCGTGAACCGCAAGAACCTCGAACTGCGTCACAAGATGGCCATCGCCACCAGGAATTACATGAACTCCCAGCACTTCATCGAAGTGGAGACACCGTATCTCATCCGCTCCACTCCCGAAGGCGCCCGCGACTTCGTGGTCCCCTCCCGCATGGAACAGGGCAAGTTTTACGCCCTTCCCCAGTCTCCGCAAACTTTCAAGCAACTGTTGATGGTGGCCGGTATGGACCGCTATTTCCAGATCGTGAAGTGTTTCCGCGATGAAGACCTCCGTGCTGACCGGCAGCCTGAGTTCTCCCAGATCGACTGTGAAATGTCGTTCGTGACCCGGGAAGATATCCTGAATACCTTTGAAGGACTGGCAAAACATCTTTTCAAAGTCATCCTGGACATGGATATGCACGATTTCCCTCGCATGTCTTATGCCGACGCCATGAGACTATATGGTTCCGACAAGCCGGATATCCGCTTCGGAATGACTTTTACGGAGATCACTGACCTCGTGAAAGGCAAGTCGTTCAAGGTCTTTGATGAAGCCGGTCTGGTAGTGGGGATCAATGTTCCGCAACCCGGCGATTATTCGCGCAAGCAACTGGATGAACTGACCGACTTTGTGAAACGTCCGCAGGTGGGCGCCGGTGGCCTCATTTACATCAAATACCAACCCGACGGCACCCTGAAATCATCCGTCGATAAATTCTATACCCCCGACGATCTGAAGAAGATCGCGGAAGCCTTTGGCTCCCAACCGGGCGACCTGATGCTGATCCTGGCAGGCCCTGCCGAAAAAACCCGCAAAGCCCTTGGCGAACTCCGGCTCGAGATGGGGAACCGCCTCGGACTCCGGAAAGCCGGTGATTTCAAACCCCTGTGGGTGATCGACTTCCCTTTGCTCGAATGGAACGAAGAAGATCAGCGCTATTATGCCATGCATCATCCTTTTACCTCGCCATGCCCCGAGGACATCCCCATGCTGGATACCAATCCCGGCGCCGTGCGGGCCAATGCTTACGATATGGTGATCAACGGCGTGGAAATCGGCGGCGGATCAATCAGGATCCACAACAAGGAACTGCAGAAAAAGATGTTTGAGGTGCTCGGATTTACCGACGAAGAAGCCGCCTACCAGTTCGGATTCCTCATGAACGCCTTTGAATACGGCGCTCCTCCCCACGGCGGCATCGCCTTCGGATTCGACCGCTGGTGCACCATCTTCGGCGGTGGCGACTCCATCCGCGACTTCATGGCCTTCCCGAAAAATAACGCCGGCAGAGACGTCATGGCCGAGAATCCTGCCAAAATCTCCGAAACCCAACTTAAAGAGCTGGGTATCAGGTTTTAATGATTAATCACCGGCAGGGGAAATACTCGGGTTCTGCCAATTTTATTCCCCTTTCGCAAAAACAATCTTCCCCGAGTACCGTTTCGACCCATTACTCAATATGGCCTGGTAGATCCCCGCGGCCTGGGCGCGAATATTGAGGCGGTAGGTCCCTTCTGCTTCTTGAATGGCAGCCTGCTGAACCAGCCTGCCCTGGGAGTCATAGATATACAGCGTTAACTCCTTCTCGTGTTTGAACTCGTCGGGAATGGTGATGTTGCACTTGCCGGTGGTAGGATTGGCATAGATCAACAACTTGTTGGACGGACCGGCAGGCGACTCTTTGGTGGAAGTAATGGGGGAACATTTGGCCACAAATACATCCGTAGCGCCCATGGATGTAAAGGTATTCGGCCCTATTGTGGAGGTGTTTTGAAAGGTCCCGACAATAATCAGATTCCCCTCATTATCAAGTGTGCTGGTGATCATGTTCCCATCCGTAAACTGCCTGACTCCCAGTACCTCGCCATCGGCTGAATAATGGGCTACATATTTATCCTGGTTGGCTACAGCAACGAGTGTGTCATTCCCGAAAATGGTTGTATCACTGAAAACACCAGCCAGGTAAACACCTCCCGAAGGATCCACGGAAATGGAATTCGGGTAATTATATCCCGGAGAAGTTGTATGCCTGACCCATTCAATCCCTCCGTCAGGTGTGTGTTTGATGATATATGCATCCCCATTCTGGTTTGAATGGAACGTGTCACCGTTAAAGATACAATCTTTTACAAACCCGCCTCCGCTATACTGTAACTGCGTGGATGGAATATCCATGGAAGAAGCACAGTAAGAATATGGAAACCCGAAGAAATTCATTTTGATCAGGTTCCCGTCCTTGTTAAAATAACCGATAAAGGATGCTG
>ERZ1645192.2646-NODE-2646-length-14764-cov-6.540417_pt1 | contig 14764 bp, 10 predicted proteins | sample MGYA00575354_ERZ1645192 | MGnify/ENA primary metagenome ERZ1645192 (study PRJEB40844, sample SAMN11349763) | freshwater sediment metagenome | isolation source: river sediment | host: Sediment | place: India: Faizupur Khadar , New Delhi | collected 2017-02-21 ... | reverse complement strand
TGAACTGCCGGTGGATGGCGGAGGTCGCCAGGAAGACGTGGATCCGGCCGCGCTTTCCGGCCGGTTCGATCGCCTCTCCCGCGCGCTCGATGTCCTTGGGCAGGCAGCGGGCCAGGCCCGCAATCCGCGCGTTCTTGATCGTGGACGCGATCGCGCGCACCGCCTCGAAGTCGCCCGGCGATGCAATGGGGAAGCCCGCCTCGATGATGTCCACGTTCAGGCGCGAAATCTGCCGGGCCACCTCCATCTTCTCTTTCATCCCCATGCTCGCGCCGGGACACTGCTCCCCGTCGCGCAGCGTCGTGTCAAAAATGATCACCCTGTTCTTCTCGTCATGCTTCGCTGTCATGTTTCACCTTTAATTTGTTCGAAGTGTATGTTGTTTGCCGTGTTAACCAATAAAAAACCCACCGCTGTTTGCGGTGGGGTTTCCAAGCCAGAACGAACGGAACGCGTCAACACCTCGCGCCCACCGCCGCGCGGGTGTTGCCACTAAGGGAGAGCAAGAGCGTCCGCAGGACCTTCTGCCCTGCGGCGTGGCGCGCGACGATGGATTTGTGCGAACTCATTGGCGGAAACTATACCCGCAGCCGGTGAAACGTCAAGAGTCCAAAGTCCAAGGTCTAAAGTCCAAAGTGCGATCCGCCGACTTTGGACCTTGGACTCCTACTCGAACGCGGCCTCCAGCTTGCGAAGCATCGCCTTCTCGGCATCCGACACTTTCCCGCACAAGCCCAGGAACCCACCGGCCGCCGTCGCCACCGTCCGGGCCCGCCCGAATACATCATCCATCAGATGCTTCTTCTCCGGCTCCGAAAGATCCCTGGACAACGCCTGGACATAGTGCGTCCACACCTTCAGCAGAACGGCATCCGGTTTGCGCATCAGCCACCGGTCCAGCATTTCGTATTCGGCGCTGCCTTTCTGCAGGCCGGATTTCTCCGCCATGGCCAGGATGGCTTCCTGTTCCTTGGGCTGTATGTCGCCATCCGCCCAGGCCACCTCCAGCAGGGGGATCAGCATGAGGGCCGCCAGGGTTTCGTCGTGGATGTTCAGTTCGAGCAGCTTGTGAAGAAGATCCTCGTCATGGATGCCGAAAAGCCGGGTCAGCTTCGCCTTCCTCTCTTCGTGCTGTTTCTGAAGCTTCAGCTTCTCGATCAGCTTCCGGTCTTCCTCGAGAAAAAACGCCGCTTCCAGCTTCCTGCTGACATTGCCATAGTCGGACATGACGCACCTCGATTCGTGTGACTGCCCGCAGAATACATCAGCGACCAGTCCAAAGTCCAAGGCCTAAAATCGGAGGTCCAAAGTCTCAAGTCCAATGTCCAAAGTCGGCGGATCGCACTTTGGACTTTAGACCTTGGACTTTGGACTCTTCACTCGTTGCGCTGGCGCGGCAAGATGCTAACCTGTCGGCATGCGAAGCGCTCGCCCGACAAAAGCCGTCGTCCTCGCCGCGGGATTCGGCACGCGAATGCTGCCCCTCAGCCGCGACCTGCCAAAGCCGCTGATGCCGCTGTGGGGCGTGCCGATCCTCGATCGCGTCCTGCGCCTGCTGAAACGCTGGGGCGTGAAGCAGGCCGTGATCAACCTGCATCATAATCCCGACGAGATTTTCGCGCTCGGCCGCTCGCTCGCAGGGCCTGACCTCCAGATCAACCTTTCGTTCGAGCCGGAAATCCTCGGCACCGGCGGCGCGCTCCGCCGCGCCGAATGGTTCCTCAACGATCAGCCCTTCTGGCTCGTGAATTCGGATATCGTCGCCGACCTGAAGCCCCATGCATTGATCAAGGCATTCGCCCGTCGCAACTGCATCGCCTCGGCATGGCTCCATCCAACCCTTGGACCGCGCACGGTCGAAACTTCCAAGGGTTGGATCACTTCGTTCCACAGCGCGCGGCCCGGCGCGGCCGGAACCTGTACATTCTGCGGCGTGACGCTCGTCTCCCCGCGCATCCTCGACTTCCTCCCGGAAAGCGGCTTTGCCGGCATCATCCCCGCCTACGAGCGCGCGATGAAACACGGCCTGCGCGTCGCAGGCGTCTGCGTGCCCGGCTCCACGTGGGCCGATGTCGGCTCGCCCCGGCAATACCTCGACGCGCACCGCCTGCTGCGGAAAGCGCGCGGCACGTTTGCCGCCATGGGCCCCGGCGTGGTTCGCGAGCGGAACGTCCGGATCAAGAACTCCGTCATCTGGGACGGCGCAATCCTGCGGGCGGGCGCGGTCGTCGAGAACGCGATCGTCGGCCGCGGCGCGGATGTCTCCGGTCACGTCAGGCATATCGCCATGCGCGCTGACTTCGCGCTCGAACACGTCGAACAGGATGCGCTGATGGCCGCGGGCGTGAGCCCGCTGCACGCCACGGCCTACCCAATAGGCCCGCGCGGCTCGGACCGAACGTTCGTGCGAGTTTCAGAAAAGAAGCAGTCCGTCATCCTCATGCGCTACAGCGTGAAGCGCGAGGAGAACGCTCTGTACTGCGAACACGCACGGCGCCTGCGCCGACTCGGCCTGCCGGTCCCGCGGGTCCTGCTCGATTGGCCGAAGGACCAAGTCGCCGTCCTCGAGGACTTGGGCGATGTATCCCTGCAGGAATGGGTCGCGGGCAAGACGCCGGACGCGGTCCGCGGAATGTACGAGCGTGTCCTCGATTCGGTCCTCGTCCTGCACGAAAAAGGCACCGCCGCGGCGCGGCGATGGAAGCTCATGCCGCCGTTCGACGCGCGGCTCTACGAATGGGAACGCGATCTTTTCGCGGACCAGTTCCTGAAGAACAAATTGCGCCTGCCGCCCCGGCAGATCGCCGGGGTCTTGCGCGACCTCTCGCGTGTTGCTTCAGGCCTGCTCGCCGCTCGCAACGCGTTGATTCACAGAGACTTGCAGTCCAGCAACATCTTCTTAGTAGACGCGATTTCGAAATCGCGTCTACAGCCCTTCTTCATCGACTTCCAAGGCATGCGGTTCGGCGCGGCGGCGTACGACCTGGCCTCCCTGCTCTGCGATCCGTATGTCTCGCTTCCCGAAACCGTTCAGGAGGATTTGCTCGATTACTATGCGGGCCGCAGTACTGACCCGGCCGCAACCACCGAAGCGTTCTGGCTGGCGGCCGTCGAACGGTTGGCGCAGGCGATCGGCGCATACGTGCGGCTCGGAAGGATTTCCGGAATGCACTCGTTCCGCCGCCACATCGAGCCGGCCATCGCCATGATGCGGCGGGCGCTGGGTCACGTCGACGGTCTGCCATCCCTGCGCGCCGCGATGGAAGAGGCGGGGGTGCGACGAAGCATCGGGGTGTTGGAGTGATGGAGTGTTGGAGTCGTGGGTCGGAAAAAGACGGACCGGCGGTCCACTTTCTCTCTGACCTAGCACTCCCTCCCCTTCTTCCGCATATTGACACGCCCCTCAATCCGTGCGATTTTGGCGCAACATGATTTGCGGACAGATGGTGAAAAAGCGCGCCGCCGGAATCGCGTTCGTCGTTGGCGCGTTTTTCCTTTTGGCATCGGCCGGCTGTATCAAGGTGGATCAGACGCTGACCCTGGAGAAAGACGGCTCGGGCACGATCGACCTCACGTACAGCATGTCCGAACAAAGCGTTGCCCAGTGGCAGGATGTGGCGAACGGCATGTTCGGGTCCGATGCGGGCGGGACATCCACGGCGATGCCGTTTGATTTCACGGACCAGGACATCCGGGACGATTTCAAAGAATTCGAGAAGGACGGCGTGGTCCTCCAGTCGATCCAGTCCGAAACCCGGAACGGCTGGAAAACGCGCCGCCTGCTGATCGGGTTCAAATCGCTGGCCGGCGTCGCCAGAACAGGCTTCCTGGCGAATCGCGACATCTCCCTCGTCAAAGACGCAAGCGGCAACTACGTCTTCACCCAGAAGGCGGGCGGCGCGGGAAATCTGCCCCCGGAAATAGCCGCGATGACGGAGCCTCCCGCGGACACCCTGTTCTCGGATATGCTGCAGGGATTCAAAGCCGTGCTTCGCGTGAAAACGCCCGGCCTCATCCTGGAAACGAACGCGCCGCAGAAATCCGGCCGGGAGGCGGCATGGACCTTCGACATCGACCGTGATCCCGACGCCTTGCAGAAAGTGCAGAAAACGAGTTTACGGATTGTATTTGAAGGAAAAGGATTGGATATTCCTGCATTCCACAGCGCGCCGGCAAGGTTGTGAGTGGTAGATGCGTTTTGAGGAGCGCATGGTTCGAAGCGGCGCCCGGTCTGAAGCCGGAGGAAGATCGCTTGTACAGGAGCAGAAACGTTGGCCCTGTCAAAAAAATCTGAAATGTACCAGCGCGAGTTGAAGTCGCTTGCGGACAGCCTGCCTTTTAAGAAAGTGGAATTGCCGGAATTCAAGCGCTCCACGTGGCAACCCACCGTCGTCCGGCAGAAACGCACCTACATGCCGTCCGACCGCAGCGCGCAGGCGATCGGCCGGTTCCTCGTCGAGCGCGGCATGGTCGAATTGCTCACGCCGGAAAACACGCTCAACCTGTTCAAGGAAATGCACTGGTGCGCGTACCAGATCCGCAAGCTGTCGCGGAAGCGCTTCGTGAACGTCCGGCAATGGCACAAGGCCGTCGGAAACGCCCGCGGCATGATTTCCCAGATCGAAGCGTCCGAAGAGGAGTTGTTCATCGCCAACCGCCGGTTGATCGTCAGCTGCATCAAGCCGTATTTCTGGATCGGCCAGGTCTGGCTGGCGGATTTCCTGCAGGAAGGCTCGAAGGCGCTGTCCAACGCCATCCGGAAATTCGACTTCACGCGCGGGACGCCCTTTTACGTCTACGCGCAGAAGGCCGTCCAGAACCGGCTGCGCAATTTCTTCCGCGATCACGTCCGGTCCGGCAGCATCGGCATGCGCCCGTCCCGCGACATGGTGACCATCAAGGAAATCATCAACGCGTGGGTCAAGGAGCACGGCAAGGAGCCGGAAAACGATGTCCTGGTCAAGCTGACCGGCCTGCCCGAGGAGCGTATCGCGAAAATCAGGCCGTTCATCCACCAGTGGGACAACATTCCCGCGCCGCTGGTTTCGCTCGATGCCATGTTCGGCGAAAACGGCACGAACCTCTACGACCTCGTCGAGGATGTGGATGCGGAAGAGGCGTCCGGCGCCGCCCAGAAGTCGGAAATCTGGACCGCGGTGGACCACCTGCCACCCCGGGCCAAGTACATCATGCGCCTGCGGTTCATCGAAGGCCGCACGCTCGAGGAAACCGGCAAGATCCTCGCCCTCACTCGCGCCCGCATCAAGCAGATCCAGGACGATTCGCTCCGCAAGTTGCGCCAGATGCTCCGCCGCGGCGTGAAGAATCCGAATATGTAGCCGCGATGGGGTGCTGGAGTGCCGGAGTATTGGAGTGCTGGGAAGAGAGAGGTATTTCAGCGGTCACAATAACCTCCGCCTCCCAACTCTCCACCACTCCAACCCTCCATCACTCCGATTCTCCGCTCGTCACTGCACGAACACATCGTCGGCAAAGAACCGGCCGCTGCCGCTGTCGGCGTTGTTGCAGCGAACAACCAGTCGGACCCTGGCTGTCCCCGCGGGGACCGTCCCCGTCGACTGGAAGCTGAGCCAGGTGTCCTTCGCGCTGTTCTTGTTGATCTGCGCCGTCGACGCCGAACTGATCAGCACGTCCGCCGCCGTGCGGAACTCGAGCTGGATGACGCCGTTCTTGAGTCCCTTCCGCAGGGCGTCCGAGCTGTTATGCCGCATGTACCCGCCGAAGGTGATCGTCTGGCCCACGGTGAACCCGCTCGTGATATCCTGGTAGATTCCGCCATCGCCGAAGAAGACCCACGAGTTCGGGCCGCCGCGATAGGTGGCGGTGTCCGGATCGTGCTGCGTATCGTTCCAGCTCAGCCACGATGTCGGCTGGATGCCCGTGCCCGTCAGCGCTCCGTTCAGAAGCGTGAGCGGCTGCTGCACTCCCACCACGCTGAAGGCCGCGCTGGTCGAAACTGCGCTGTTCTGATATCCCGACGCCACCGCAAAGGCCCGGATGCTGTTCGCGTACGGCTGGCTCAGTACAATCGAACCGCCGCTCGCGATCGACGCGGAACTCATCGTCGGCTGGCTCCCGTCCGTCGTGTAGTAAATCGTCGCGCCCGCCGTCGCCGAGGACAGCGTCACGCTGACCGAGCTCGTGTACGTCCCGCCGTTCGGGCTGAACGTCGGCGCCGCGGCCGAGGGCTGCGACGACACCACGCTGAAGGCCGCGCTGATCGAAACCGCGCTGTTCTGATACCCCGATGCCACCGCAAAGGCCCGGACGCTGTTCGCGTACGGCTGGCTCAGCACAATGGAACCGCCGCTCGCGATCGACGCGGAGCTCGTCGTCGGCTGGCTCCCGTCCGTCGTGTAGTAAATCGTCGCGCCCGCCGTCGCCGAGGACAGCGTCACGCTGACCGAGCTCGTGTACGTCCCGCCGTTCGGGCTGAACGTCGGCGCCGCGGCCGTCGGAGCGGATGTCAGGATGAAGGTCATGCTGGCGAAATCGAATCCGCCGGCGACCACGTTCGCCTCGATGACATGCTGGCCGGAAGGAATGGTTACGCCGCTATTCGTGGTCGACCTCCAGTTCTCATAGCTGGTGCCCTTGGGGATGGCGATCAGGCTTCCCATATTGGCGCCGTCGAGCTTCAACTGGAGCTTGGTGTTCCTGTTCGGGGTGGCAGTGCGAACCACGATGTTGTAGGTGCCGCCGACCGGGACGTCGACCGTGTAGCGCAACCACTCGCCGCTGGATACCCACGCGACCTTGTAGCCGCAGCCTTCGGTGGTCGTGGTGATGTCGACGCCGTCGTTCCGGAACACCCAGCCGCTGTTGTAGTAGCCGCTTCCCTCGTTCTTATAATCGGTGTCGGAGTACGCCACGCCCTGGTTGCCCACGTCGTATTCCACGCTGTTGATCGTGCACGGCAGCGTGTGCGTCACAAAGGGGTAGCCCTGCACGTTGAAGGTCGGGCTCAAGAGCGCATCGTACCACCCCGGATCGAAGTCGCAGAGCGCCGTCTGAACGTTCGTCGCGCACTCCATCAAACCCTTCATCGCCTGCGCCGCGTTGATCGGCATATCGCGGAAGTTATCAATGACATACTGGTAGTCCGGGGTGATTTGCGCCGACAACGCCGACGCGATGTTGTCCACCTTCTTGTAGCCCCACATCATCCAGCCGATGTTGTTGGACTCCAGGCAGCGCGCGAATTCGTACAGCCACGGATTCGAATTCTCGCCGCTCTCCGTCATGATCAGCGGCACGTTGTACTGGTTCGCCACATCGACAAACGGCTGGATCGCGGACTGCGCCGTCGAGCACCAGTAGCGGTGGAAGCACAGCGCCATGTTGGAATCCCACGGCGGCACCAGGCCGGCAAGCGAACCGGAGAACTGGTCGCCCTCGACCATGATGATGTGATTCGCGTCCACCGCGCGGATCGCCGCCGTGACCTGCATCAGCAACGCGCGCAGATCGTTCGAGGTCGCGCCGGACGGCAGCCACGGCTCGTTCATCAGCTCGTAGCCGAGGACCGCGGGCTCATCCTTGTAGCGGTTCGCGATCGTCTGCCAGATGTCCGCCATGCGCTGCTTGTTGAACGCAGGAGTGCGGCCGGTCGCCGCATAGTAGTTCGTGTCCAGCGTCCACAGACAGGGCACGCCGGTCTCCAGCCAGTTCGTGATCGCGCTGCTGTAATACCAGTACGTCCATTCCGGATCCGACGGCCCGTCGTGCGACTGGCCGCCCGGGCAAGCGTGCATGTCGAGAACAACGGCCATGTTGTTCGCCTTGCACCACGCCACCACCTGGTCCATCACCGCAAAGCCCTCGGCGCTGTACACGCCGGGCGTCGCCGCCGGGCTGAGCAGCCGGTAGTTGAAGGAAAAACGAATCGTGTTGAACCCCTCGACCGCAAAACCCGCCACGTCCGCCTCCGTCAGAAAGTTGGCCGTGAAGGTGTCCCAGAACGTCGCCGCGTTCGCCTCGCCCACGATCTCCTGGATGCGCGTCCTGATGCTTGAGTCCGAGCCGATGTGGCGCGAGTGCACCGCATTGAGCCTCAGCGAATACGCTTCCGTGTTGTTCCAGTGACTCAGGTCGTTGCCCTTGATGAGGAATGGCTCCCCATTCGGGTCCAGAATGCTCGTTCCGGAACACCGATAAAACCCCGCGACCTGCCCGAAGCTGCTCACGGCAAACATCAGGGCGAACAGGATGGCAACGACTCTCAATACTCTCATGATACGCCTCCGTAATGGCTACAACTCATCGGACACATCTCGGCCGGTTCATGGACTCGGTCCCACATTCGTAGCTGTACACGTTTACATATGGGGCGTCCAGAAGAAAGTTTACCGGAAACACATTTACATTTTTTGCAGAGTATTGTCTGAAAACGCTGCAAAAAATGTAAAAACGGGAACGCCCGTTCGCCACGGCGGATATGCCCTCTTCCCAGCCCGCGACCTTGCAACTGAAACGCATCCGCTGTTCATCCTGGCGTTGGAATCTTTCTCCCAAGAACACGGGTGTAGCGTCCGCTGTCCTCAGCGGACAAGTTCGCGATTACGCCTGGCCATTACAAACACGTTCACGCCTTTACCATCCGGCGAAGCCCACTCGTCCAGAGGTCAGAGGCCAGAGATCAGATGTCAGCTCCGACAAGAGCGTTCAACTCTTTCCGTTAACCTCATCCTGTCTTCGTTACCTTATGTTCCCCTCTTCCATCCGCGTCATCCGCAAAATCCGCGGTTACTCCTCGCCGTTAAATCACCCTCACGCCTTCACCGCCCGGCGAAGCCCCCTCCTGCAGAGATCAGAGGTCAGAGGCCAGCGGTCAGCAAGCGCGCCGCTCTCCTTCCGTTAACCTCATCCCGTCTTCGCTTCCTTCGTTATCTTCTGTTCCTTTTCTTCCTTCCGTTTCCCCATTCGTGTCGATTAGTGTCCATTCGTGGTTTAGGCCTTCCGTCTTCCATCTGCGTCTATCCGCGTTTTCTGCGGGCAGGTTTATCGGCCGGTCGGCCAATCGGCAGGATTCTTCGCCAGCATCGCGCCCCACGCTTCGGTCGCTTTCTTCAGCGCGCGGCCGCGATGCGAAATTGCGTTCTTCGACTCCGCATCCATCTCCGCAAACGTCTTTGTAAACCCGTCAGGAACAAACAGCGGATCATACCCAAACCCCTGCTTCCCCCGTTCCTCATGCGCGATCACACCCTCGCATCTCCCGTCCACCGTCCTGGTTTTTCCGCCCGGACTCGACAACGCAATCACGCACCGGAAACGGGCTTTGCGGTTCTTCGCATGCTGAAGCTCCTCCAGCAGCTTGCGGTTGTTCGCCGGATAGCTCACCGGCTCGCCCGCGTAGCGCGCCGAGTAAATGCCGGGCGCACCGTTCAGCGCGTCCACTTCCAACCCGGAATCGTCCGCCAGCGCCCACAACCCCGTCGCCGTTGCCAGGCTCACCGATTTCTTCATCGCGTTCGCTTCGAACGTGTCGCCGTCCTCCACCACATCGGGAATGTCGGGATAATCCAGCGCGCACACGAATTCCAGCGATGGTTGATGAAAGATCGCGCGGATCTCTTCCAGCTTGTGCTTGTTGCGGGTGGCGATGACCAGTTTCATGCGGGGAGAATTAACCATGAATGAGCACGAAATCCAGACCGTAAACGCGCTCCGCGACTTTTGTGCGCCTTGGCGCCCGATGGGCGGGCGGCGGTTCAGTATCCGAGCCTATGGAACAGGTTCGTCGAGGCGTGCAGGAAATTCGTGTGCGCCATCTGCTGCAGCCAGAGCGGCTTCGTGATGGAACCATACTGGATGCGCGCATCGCCCCAGCCGGACGTGTTGAACTGCCACATCTCCGGACCGTTCCAGTCGCAGTTGATATAACAGAACGCCTTGACGTCGTAATCCCGGATGAACTCGAAGGTCGGCTCGTACCACTTTACCCAGGAGGTCACTCCGTTCGTGGCCGAGATGCCATGCGGCGACGCCTCCGCGATCATGAACGGCTTCCCCAACTGGCGGGCCAGTTCGGCCACGGCAACCAGATTCGATCGGTTGTTCGACGACGGGCTCCCGAACACCGAAGCGGCCACCCAGTCCACGTACGCGTCGCCCGGGTACCACTCCATGAGAGCCGCGCGCACGGGCGCCGCCTGCGAATGCCAGACGTACGCCACGTTCGTAATGCCCGCCGCGTTATACCGGTTCACAATGTACCGGAAGACCTCCTGGTACAGGAACGGATCGTAATCGGTCCAACTGGCATCGAATTCGTAGCCGATGCGCAGGAAGACGGGCCGATGCGTGTTCGCCATCCAGTTCCCGATGAAATCAATGTTCGCGTCGTAATCGCCGAGCAGCACGTCGAGCAGGGCGTTCACCATGTACAAGCCGACCTGGATCACCGAATTCGAATACCGGTCCGCCAGGTACTGCCCGAATTGCGGACCACCGCCGTCCTCGTGCCGGCTCGTGAGCCCGTCCGCCAACTGCACCGAGGTGTAGATCATGACTCCCCCGGGCTCGTTCGTGGCGATCTCCACGTACCGGTTGATGTTGTTGGTGTCCTGCCCGATCATCATGAGAATCTTTCCGTCGGGCGGGACAAACTTGCTCTGGTTGGTGCGGACGGAAACGCGGAAGTACATCGGCACTTCGATGTTCATGACCTGCGCGGTCATCGGGCTATCCTGGTAGAAGTCCCACGCGCGCCAGCCGCCGTCCAGCCGCGGCGTCCATTCAAGACTGAACCGGCCCGCCGGGGACGCGTTGGTCCACGTCAGCACGCCGTTCCCCCGCAAATCCAGCCACGGCGACTGGCCATTCGCCGCGCCAAGCAGAAGGAGGAACATCGAAACGACCCGGAACATCCTCAACATGCGAGACTTATAGCACATCTGAACCTGAAAAACAAACCTATCCGGCCTCAGCCCCGCAATAACCTGCAAACACCTGCCCACAACCGCCATGTCTTGACGGGCACGCGCGGGGCTTTAGAATCAGCGGGAAAGATCTTTGTTCACAAAGCGCAGACGGCCAGTAAACCAGACAGGCGCGACTCCGCCGGGGACCGGCAAAGGCCTTGTCGGAAAGGATCAGTGAAAGATAAGCGGATTCCGACGCAGCAGAAGCAAACCGATAAGCCCGCTAGCGTGGACTCACCGGCGCGGGCCACGGAAGACGAACCGATGGACGGCATCACCGTGTTTCTGAAAAAGAAGAAGCACGCTGAACTGAAGGACAAGCGGGCGAGTAATAACCATCCGAACGACTAAGATTCTCAACCCAACCACGAATTGACACGAATCCACACGAATTCGAAGCCAGAAAGTTAACCGCGGATGTCGCGGATTTCACGGATGGGTGGAAACTACGAAATACGCGAACCACGCGAAAAGAAGAGCGTGACCGGCGAAGCCCCCTCTTCGCTTCCTTCGTTATCTTCTGTTCAATCCGCGTTCTCCGCGCTATCCGCGGTCACAATGATTTAACCGTGGATTTCGCGGGTATCACGGATAGGGCCTGCCAACGTCTACCGTGATCCGCATGACACGAACGCAGCCGCCTTCTATCGTATCGAAGTCCACATGCCCTGATGGGACGAAGCGGGGTGCTACGACTGCGATCAGGAACGCCATTGTTTGAGATGCCAATTCGGCATCTTAAGAGACGCCGGTTGAAAGCAAGAAGTCAACGCCTGGCCCTGATGTGTTTCAGGTATTCCACTGCGGGTTTCGTAGATCATGCAACGTAGACGTTGCGGTTATGCCATTCGATGAACGGCTGCGCGGGACGTTCCGAAGGATTCTCTGGGAGTATCTGCAGACGGTTACCGTGGAGAGCGTAGTAGTCGCGCCCGTTCTCGTATTCTTCCCGGATGCGTTTACTGACCTCCACGCGATAGTCCGGAGTAATCGTTAAGTAGCCTGTATCGAACAGGATGTGTATATCAGATCGGAGGCACACACCGTTAGCCACGGAGTGCGGCCCTTCTTTTGCGAACGGCCTGATGTGAGAAGCCTGCAGGACAGGAAGCGTTCGCTCGCCCGTGATCGCACATCTCCGCGTGTACGCTTCAGTGACAAACACCCTGAATGCTCCCTGACCAAGACGAGCGCGCGCAAGGTATTCTGCACCATACCGGGGCTCGGCAACTTGTTGCGCTGTGTCTGACGTCGTTCCCCGCGCGCTATTCTGCATCAGTTGCAGGATTGCCGAATGCAGTTTCAATCCTTGCGAATCGGCGGTGTCGTAGGTGCGCCCCTGAACGATGTTGGACTGCCAATCTTCCGGCACGGGCACCCACAGGTCACGCGGCAAAAAGAACGGTTGACTCAAAATAGTGCATCCAATGTCCGGATTTGGCACGGAGTCTCGACGATGTTCCGAAACCATGGCGTGAAAGGTGTCGGGATCTGAAGCCCCGTTCTTCTCGCCAAAGGCCTCCCACGCCAGAGACAAAGGCAGGGCAAGATGCCGGACGAAGAACCCGCCTCCTGCAATGTAGTTGAGCGGTGAATGCAGCTTGAACAGAAACAAACCGCCAGAGTCGAGCGCCCTGAAAGTCCTTGCACCGCCTGGTCGCCAGAAGTTCACCTCGTCCGGCTTCCTTGCAGCCAAAAACTCAAACCAACGATTATCGGTCACGCCGACAAAGAGCTTCACCACTACCCTCGCTGAATGGTTCTCTCAAAAATACCGAGAACCGTAACCTCGTCACCTTCCTTGAGAATGATGTCATCACACGCCTCGTTCACCGAAGAGAGGACAATCGCTTTTGCTTCGCCAGCTCCATCTTGAGAGGACGTTCGAGCGCTCTTGTATTTCTTGATCAGGCCCAGAGGTGCGTCACCCGCGAACTGCTCCCATTTACAGAGTACGATCTTGCCATTGCGGCTGCCGCCAGGGTCTTTCCGAAAGAGACAGAGATCGCCATTCTTGATCAAAGGCTCCATGGAATCTCCCTCGGCTCGCACAAGAAACCGATCGTCGGCGAAAGGCCCGCCCACAACAGGAACGATCTCGAAGCAATCTTCCCGGCGGAAGAGACCATCCAGCGACCGAAAATCTGCGTTGGCCACCGCACGAAGCTCTAGCAAGGGCAAAGCATTCTTATACGGGATAAGCTCTCCACGCGGAGAATCTTCTGCAACCTCCATCCGACTCTTGAAAAATCTCTCCGTGTCCTTGTCCATGAAGTAAACATAACAACCCTTAAGGCCACGACTCAGAAGAACGCGGTACGTGTTCTTGATAAGATCCATGAATCGGTCTCTGGATCTTCTGACAACAGGATCTCCCGATTCCTCTTTGTTTCCAACCCACTTCTGGCCATCCATGTCGTAGATCAGGTCTTTTCCGAAGATCACTCCCACGTAGTCGAATTCAAAGCCTTGAGCGGTGTATACACAGCCGATTTGATTCAACCCTCCGGGCTCATACGCCCACAACTGCGCCTTGGGTATGCCTCGAGCAAGATGCGTGGCATCATGTCGGGCATTCCACGGTCGCTTGAAGCCTCCTATTTCAACATCGAGCTTGAGCGTTCCGTCAGCATTCAGATCGGTTGACCACTCCCAGCAAAAACCCGCAGTCAGCCGTGCAGAGTGCCCTGCTCCCGCTTTCTGCCTAATCTGTTCTTCAAGTGCTTCCGGCGAATCGAAGATACGGAACTCGAAGCCTTCATGGCCACGCCACAGAATGTTAGGAGTCTGTTCAATCCCAAGCGTGTTGTTTATCCAGCTGACAAACGCTTCGGAGCCCGCGCACCGGAACTGAGTCTCAAGCTGGTATTCTGAGATGTCACACCCCAAGCGTTCTGCATGCGTCCTGATCGTTTCCACAGACCCGATCTCATCTGGACGAACGCCCTGTTTCTCATCGATCAGGAATACAACGACCTTGCCAGCATTGAGCAACTCCTCAACCTGTGGAACCCCGCTTCGTTCTTCCCGGGGCGTGTAACGGTTGTTACTGGTTTCTCTGATTCGATGCGATTCATCGCAAATCAGAACGTCAATCGTATTGGCCTCGACGTTGGTGTAGCTATTGAAGTATTTGAACTGCACTGCGCCTCGCGCGCCCACCACTTTCCTCAGAGTCTCTGTGAACGCCTTTGAGCCAGTCGCATAGTGAGCGTTGTAACTATCGCGGAGAAGATCTGCCATTAAGTTGAGTGCGATGATCGACTTACCGGTTCCCGGACCGCCCCTAACAAGGATCGCCGAAGTCCGTCTATCGTGGAATCCCTTCTTCGCCTGAGCCAGCACCTTGTCATAGACGACAAGTTGCTCATCAAGAAGGACGTACTCGGATTTGCCCCGTATTACACCCTCGACATGCTCCATCAGCTTCTTGCTTGGGCGGTATCTGTTTTCCTCCACTCGGCGGAGAATTCCGAGACCATCCCCTCGATGGAGTTCTTTTTGCAGGTAAGAGGTCAATTCCTCGAAATGATCGGCGGTGAACAGCGGACACTGCTTAAGAATGCCATCGAATTTCCCTGTAAAAAGAACGTCACCATCGTCGCAATGATGATTATGAAGGTACGAGCATGCGGAAAGGCCCACAGGAGAAGGCGGTTCATAGAAAGCGGGATGAACATCCTGCAAATACATCTGATATTGATGCAGAAGAAATAAGTCAATTATATATTAAACATAATCCCATAGGAGTTCATAATAAAATTGGAGATATCCCCACCTTTAGTTTAAAAGCGTTTAAGCGATTTTTCATATCTGCT
>ERZ1645192.2644-NODE-2644-length-14771-cov-6.788190_pt1 | contig 14771 bp, 17 predicted proteins | sample MGYA00575354_ERZ1645192 | MGnify/ENA primary metagenome ERZ1645192 (study PRJEB40844, sample SAMN11349763) | freshwater sediment metagenome | isolation source: river sediment | host: Sediment | place: India: Faizupur Khadar , New Delhi | collected 2017-02-21 ... | reverse complement strand
GAAAAATTAAATCTGTGTGATAAAAATAGATTTTGTGTTTTTAATTTTTATATTTTTGTCAAGTATAAAAAGTGCAAATGTATTTACGTAGCTTAAATAATATTGTTTTTCTTATTTTCTTTATACCTATTTATATTAATGCCCAAATTGATGTAAGATTACAAGCTGATATTGGCAAAAACAATCTCAGTTTACATGCGTTTTCCAATGCAGCCGTCATGACTTCATTTTATTTTACAAAAAACACTTTTAGTATTGGAAGTCAATTAACTATTTCTGATAATCCCTTACCTGCTTTTTACATAAATTATACTCGAAATATTGAAATATATAAACAAAAGTTTGACTTGAAAGCCTTCTATACCTTTGATATGTTTTCAGAAAAACTGTATGAAATTAACCGTGGTTTACTAGCCGGATACATCCTACCTCATTTTACATTTAAAATTGGTACAAATTTTAGAACTTACCGCATTTTTACAAACAGTGATAGTACAATTAACGAAAATTTTAATTTCATGTATTTGGTAACCTATTATATAAATTCTCCCGCAAGCAATTGGAACGTAGGCATAACGCTTACAAATTTTGATTTTTTTCTAATCAATCAAGAAACAAATCCTATGTTCAACATAGAAACATTCTATACAATAACCCCACACTTAAAGGTTTTATTTGAAGCATGGTATATTAGTTCTGGAGCATTGAATTTAAGCGTGAATCCTTTTGGTTTTTACTTTAGAACAGCGTGTGTATGCAATATAAATTATTAAAATTAATAGGCTTTATAAGCATTATAGGCTTGACTTCATGTGAAAAGATTGACCTAAGAGGTGCTTTCTTTTCGTATCAAACCGTCAACGAACGTTTTGAAGAATCAATGGAATGGAATGAAGAAAATCCATTTAAGGAAATTAAAACGACTAACGAAGCGTATTCTTTTTTTGTAATGGCTGACAGTCATATTGGAGGCATTGAAAACTTTCAGACATTCACAAAAAACGCTATCTCATCAAAGGCTTTAGCCTTAGTGATGGTTGGAGATATTACAACCGGACGTATTAAAGACTACGAAACATTATCACAAAACATTCCTCACGAAGATTCCATTACATCCTTTTTAATGGTTGGAAATCACGATATTTATTTCGATGGTTGGAAAGAATTTTATAAACGTTTTGGTTCATCAACGTACTATTTTTGGGTAAAAACACCTAAAGCTAAGGATTTATTTATTTGTCTTGATTCCGGAAGTGGAACCTTGGGAGACAAGCAATTACAATGGTTAAAAGACTTATTACAAGAAAAACGAAACTTATATCGTCATTGTATAGTATTCACTCATGTTAATTTTTTCCGCACACGACACACAGGTAGTACCAATCCTGTTGTTGATGAATTGCAAACTTTAATGGATTTATTCTATACTTACAATGTTAATTTCGTCATAATGGGACATGATCATATAAAAAGCATAGAAAATTTAGAAAAAACAACCTATATTACATTGGATGCAATCTTGGATGGTTTTAGTCAAGCAAGTTATTTAAAACTATCAATAGACGATTTTGTAGAGAATGAATTTGTTAATCTGTAAACCTGATAAAAATCGTATCTTTTAAATGTTCGATTCATTAAAAGAAAAAAACATACTTTTGTAATCTTAAAAATTATCATTAGATAAAATAGTATGCATAGAGAAGAAATTATTAAAGAGTCTTACAAAAAAAATTGTTACGGATTGGTAGTAAGGCATGCAACACGAGAAGCCATTAAAGACGTAAAACAATCTATATATCAATTGCTTACTCCTGAAGGAAAAGCTATGGCTTATACTTTCGGAACTAAATTATCAGCGAATAAACCTATCAGAATATATCACAGTTTTATTGAAAGATGCAAACAAACAGCTGATTGTATTGCAGAAGGGTTTCAAGGCGAAGTCATTTCAATAAACATTGCCGATTCATTAACCGGATTTTATGTTTACAATCCGGAATCCGTATTAGGAAGCGTAAACGACATTGGAAGTTTTAAATTTTTAAGTGATTGGTTTCAAAATTTTTATTCAAAAAAAGACATTATGCCTGCCCTTGAAGCACGACAACAAATGCTTAATTTCTTTATAGATACTTTTAATCCGGACTATTTAAACATTTACATTACTCATGATTGGAATATTGCTGTATTATACAGTCTGCATTATAATGTTATAAATGAAGTGTACAAATGGCCTGGATATATGCATGGAGTTAGTTTAGAACATAACAATCTGAAACATTCAATATATATTGAAGCCGAAGCACCCATAGAAATTAATTGTTAATTTTTTTTATTTTTTTTTAAATTGTTTTTGTTTTATTAACCAAAAATAGCATATTTTTGCACAACATTAAAAACGTTATTATTTTATTGATTATTACATTTTATCAACATTAATAATGGAGTTTGAAACCATTAAAAAAAACAAGGCGGAAACTGAAAAGCCAGATGAGTAAGTATAAATTATAAAAAAAATAATATGCTAAAAAAAATTTTAACACTCACAGTCATCGGTTTATTTTTTGCCGCATGCGGCGGAAATACAGAAACCACGGAAGCCACACAAGAACAAATTGAAGCTATTGAACAATCTAATCAAAAATTAGATGAAGTAATTAATTCTTCAACAGAAGAAATTGATACTTTGCAAAGCGAAATTGATAATTTACTAAATAATATTTAATCATTATGAAAAAGATATTCGTAATCATCGTAGCTGTGTTAACAGTTTGCCATCTAGGAATGGCCCAAGGTAAAGGGAAAGGTCAACAAAACGGAAAGTCCGAACAGAAAATCGAAAAAACAGAACATAAACAACAAGGTAAAGAGCTTAAAAAGGATACCGTAAATGCGGATAAACAGCACATGCAACAAAACAAAAAACAAAAAGGAGACAAAGTGCAAGCAGAAAAAGAAACTAAAGATCAAAATCAAGGGCAAGGAAATGCCTATGGTAAAAATAAAGGTGATTTACAAGGAAAAGAATTTGGTCAACAAAGAGCTGCCGATGCAAGAGCTGCTGCTCAATTAAAAAAAGATGAAGCCGAAAAACACATTAAAACACAAGAAGATCAAATTAAAACGAATGAAACCAAAATAAAAGAAGCTAAAACTAAAGTAGAAACCCAAGAAAAAAAAGGTGAAATCAGCAAAGAAGAAGCTAAAATCAAACAAGAACAAATACAGCAAGCTGAAGAAAAAGTAAACAGAATGAAAACCGCTGTTGAAAAAGAAAAAAAAGAGGTAGAAAAAATAAATGAAACCTTACAAGCAGAATAAAAATATCACTTTTATAATAAAAAATCCTCTGATATCAACAGGGGATTTTTTATTATAAAAATAAGTACTTTTGTAAAGCAGTAATTTTTAAAAAGTATGACCCCTTATTCAAAACTAATTGTTTATTATTTTTCAGGCACCGGAAATTCTAAAAATGTAGCTATTTGGTTATCTGAAGTTGCTCTTGAAAAAAACATGAAATTTGAATTAAATAACATTACACAATGCAATAAACACAACATCCTCTCCCCTCCTCCGAACGTCTTACTTGCTTTTGTTTCTCCTATACATGGATTTAACTATCCCATAATTATGTTGAAATTTATTTTACAATTTCCGAAAGGGAAGAATAATATTTTATTATTAAACACAAGAGGTGGTTTATTGGCAGGCAAAAAAATAATTCCGGGAGTTACAGGCCTTGCTTTTTATGTTAGTGCCTGTATTTTAAAAATAAAAAAGTATTCCATCAAAGCAATGTATCCTGTGAATTTGCCATCCAATTGGACATTCCTCCATCCAGGATTAAAACAAGAAGCGGTTACTTATATGCATATTATTAATAAAGAAAAAATTCGCAATTTTGCCCGTAAAGTATTCGATGGAAAAAGCAATTATAAAGGGTTGTATGAAATTATTCAAGACAGTATTGCAGCACCTATTTCAATTTTATATTTTTTCATCGGGCGATTTTTCTTTACTAAAACTTATTTATCATCAAGAGAATGCAACCATTGCAATATTTGTATTAATAACTGCCCGAAAAAAGCAATTATTACAATTGACAAACGACCTTTTTGGACTTTTAAATGTGAAAATTGCATGAAATGTATCGCCAATTGTCCACAAAAAGCTATTCAAATCACACATGGACTATTTACATTGTATATTTTGCTTTTTTATGTATTCTTTATAAACACGTTTTTCTTTTATTTCGAACTTTATATTTTTGAAATAGAGAGCCAACTAGCTAAAAACATCATTGAAACGGGTTTGTGTTTAGGTCTCTTTGCAGCATGGTATCGTTTGATACATTTCCTGATTCGAGTTCCCTTCTTTGAGCGTATTATGTCTTATACTTCTCTAACAAAATTGCGTTTCTGGAGAAGATATAAAGCACTTGAAAATGTATAAATGATTTCTAATCGTTGAGATAACAATGCATTATTAAAGCATTAGCCCCATCTATATAATAATTTGTTTTAATCCCAGTTTCAATAAACCCAAACTTTTTATATAGTTGAATAGCTTGATTGTTATTTTCTCTTACTTCTAAACTAATACACGGATAATGCATTTCTTTCGCTACATTAATAAGATGATGCATTAAAACTTGCCCAACATTTTTACCACGTGCATTCGGATGAACAGCAATTGAATATAAACGAATTTTTTTAGACCGTTTTTTTGTTAGCAGTATATAATAACCCAGAATTTGTTTATTATTCTCAGCAATATAAAAAATTGCATGCATCAATAAATATTTAAATTGACGTTTCGAAAAGCTATCCACATCAAAGCTGGCATATTCTATTTCTACAATTTCTTTTAAATCAGATATAAGCGCTTTACGAATCTCGACATTTATGTTCATAACAAATATCAATATTTATATTCCAATGCTTTTGAAAAATAATTAAGAATCCTGTAATACAATTCATCCCCTAAAATAGCATCTTCAACTTCGTGGTCAATACTCGGATTATCATTTACTTCTATTACTATCGCTTTGTCATTAATTAGTTTAATGTCTACCCCATACAACCCATTTCCAATACATGAAGTTACTTTAATTGCTGCTTTAAGCACATTTTTAGGCACTTGGTAAATTGGTATAGTTTCATATGCTCCACAACTACCTTTCCCTCTTTTAGCATGATTATATATTTGCCAATGATCTTTGGCCATAAAATATTTACAAGCAAATAAGGGCTCATTGTCAAGGATTCCTATTCTCCAATCAAATTCAGTAGGAATAAATTCTTGTGCAAGTAAAATAGCGGACTTTGTAAACAATAGGGCCAATGCCTCTGACAATTCGTTATTGTTTGTAATTTTTTTAATATCAAAAGAAAAAGAACCATCAGGAATTTTTATGATAAACGGAAGTCCAAGTTGAGCAACAATAGATGAAAATGTGTTTTTGTTGGATTTAAACAACAAAAGAGATTTAGGTGCTAATATTTTTTCTTTAAGTAGTAATTCATTTAAGTATACCTTATTAGTACATCGAATAATTGAAACAGGATCGTCAATTACAATCATATCTGCTTGTTTTGCACGTTGGGAAATTTGATACGTAATATGATTTAATGCTGTGGTAGAACGAATAAACAAAGCATCAAACTCCATTAATCTGGTTATATCTTCTTCGGTAATTAATTCAGCATGAATATTCATTTTTTTTGCAATTTCTAAAAATTTGCTTAAAGCTTTTTTATCACTTGGAGGAAATTCCTCTTCAGGATTATAGAAAATTGCTAAATTATATCGAAATGATTTGGGCGAACGTGGAGAACGCCATACTTTTTGATTAAATCTATTTAGTGCTTCAGCAAAAAAATCTTGTTCTTCATCCGTAAGTTGAATTAACGAACGAAATTGTATACTCTCAATTTGGTTACGAGACTTATTATAAAATCCCACGCGTAATAGTGGACAAGGATAATGATCAAAAATATACCGAGCAATCTTTTCTAATCCTTTCTCTTTACATGTACCGAAATAAATATCTAAATACCAAATTTCATCAGCAATATCATTCTTTTGTGCCCACTGATAGCATATTTTGTGTAAGACATTATCCATTCTCACACCTACTCCTGATTCTAAACGATTAAGAGTTTGCACATTGGGGATAATTTTATCGCCTCTTGCCTGAGCTAATAGGGAACAATAGTATCCTTCTGAATTATAAGATAAATTAGCACTTAAATTAATGACAACGTTCGATCTTCCATCTTCGGATTTATGTTGTAAATAATCAGAAACTGTTAAAATACTTTTTGTTTTATAAAAAGGATTCCAAACAGATAAATCATCGAGTAATAATAAAACTTCTTGCATAATTATTAAAAATTGAAGCAAAAGTACTCAAAATATTAATAATTTGAACTATTATTTTTTTATTTAAATAAAAATAGTACATTTGTAAACTGATTTATACACATTGAAAAAAAATATATCTTGAAACTTTTTAAACATTCTAATCACAACATATATCACAGATTTCTAATAAAATCGACTTTTAGTATATTTCTTATAGTATTATTTTTATTTAAAAGTTATAAAATTCAGGCTCAAGAAAATTATGATTCTTCTACTACTTCTGCCATTCAATTTTTAAGTGAATACATCCGTATTCCTTCTGCATCAGGGAATGAAAATCAGGCAGCCATTTTTTTGATGCAAGCTTGCGAAAAGAAAGGATTACATATTTATAAAATATCAGATACAATTGGTAGCGTTAATTTTGCAGCCTCCCTTTATCCTCTTTCTTTAAATAAACCCAATATTATTTTTCACAATCACATAGATATTGTTCCTGCAGGCGACAGTAACCTCTGGATTTATTCACCCTACAGCGGCAAAATTGCTGATGGAAAAATCTGGGGAAGAGGTTCGCTTGACAATAAAGGGTTGGCTGTTATACAACTATTTACAATTGAAAAGTTCATTGATTTAGCTAAAAAGAAAGATTTACCCTATAATGTTACCATTGTTTGTGTTTCCGGAGAAGAAACCGGAGGGTTTAAAGGAAGTGCCATTGTAAGTGAAAATTTTAAAGAAATATTCAATCCTGTGGTTGTGATAGGCGAAGGTGGTGCAGGTATGAAGGATATTGCATTCTTAGACAAAGCCAAAACATTCTTTGGCATTTCAATAACCGAAAAAAGCTCTGTTTGGCTTAAAATAATCTATAAGGTACAATCTGCAGGACATGCTTCGATTGTAGGTTTTGATTATGCATATAAACGCTTGATAAAAGGATTACACAAGTTAATTGACGAACAACAACCCATACAAATTACCAATGAAGTTAAACTAATGTTCTCGGAAGCAGGTAAAAGCATTGGAGGAATCAAAGGATTTGCTTTTAAAAATTTAGACCGGAAAATTTTTCGCCCAACTATAAAAAAGTATGTAAAAAAAGTCCCCGAATTCGAATCCATGTTATGCAATACCATTACCATATCAAGTTTTGGAGAAATATATAATACTACTAACCAAACTCCAATGGAAGTACATGCTACTTTAGATTGTCGACTTTTACCGGGTACATCTATCAATGATATGATTGATATTATTTATAAAACAATTAACGATTCTTTATTGCACATATCCATATTAAAATCCAGTCCACCCGCATATACCAGTTATCCTGATTTTTTCTTTCACAAACTGAGTTTATCTATAAAAAAAATATTCCACGATGCAGAAGTAATTCCTATGCTTCTGCCGGCTTCTACGGACAATTCTTATTATAGGGCTTCAGGATGCCCGGTTTTTGGACTTAATCCAATGATAATTGAAGCTAACCAAATGAACTCCATACATAATTTTAATGAATACATAGATATAGAAGACATAAATAACGGGATTTTAATATTTGAAGATTTTTTACAATCGCTATTAAAACCTATTTAATATTTCTTTTTATTTATATTTCCTCTATGTTTTTTTTAATATGTTGCAAAAGAAAATATTTTCTAAAATAAACTTTTTTCAAAAACAAAATCAAAATATTTTTGTTTACTATGTATTAAAATTTAAAAAATAATATAAAAGATGAAAATTAAAAATTTAATTACCAAATCATTATTAGTAGTAATAGGTGTATTATCTTTGATTGCTTGTGCGAAAATCCCTAAAGAAGCTGTTGCCGTTGATAATTTTAAAAAAGAAAAATATTTAGGTAAATGGTACGAAATTGCTCGTTTAGATTTTCGTTTTGAAAAAGATCTCAACAATACTACTGCCAATTATTCAATAAATGAAGATGGAAGCATCAAAGTTACTAACAGAGGGTACAATTATATAAAAAAAGAATGGGATGAAGCTATCGGAAAAGCAAAATTCAGAGGTGATGAAAACGTAGCTATGCTAAAAGTTTCTTTCTTTGGCCCTTTTTACTCAGGATATAATGTGATTGCACTAGATAGTGATTATACCTATGCATTAGTAGCCGGTAAAAACTTGGATTACCTATGGATACTTTCTCGTGAAACCACAATCCCTGAAGCGGTAAAAAAAGAATATTTAGATATCGCAGAAGAATTAGGATATAAAACAACTGATTTAATTTGGGTAGAACATAATGATCAAAAATGAGAATTTGGTCGTTACATCCTAAATATTTAGACACAAAAGGATTGATAGCTCTTTGGCGTGAAACATTACTCGCCAAACATGTTTTGCAAGGGAAAACCAAAGCTTATATCCATCATCCACAACTGGAAAGATTTAAACAACAACAACATCCTCTTAATTATATCAATAAATATTTACTTGATGTATACGAAGAATCTATCGTACGTGGGTTTGTTTTCGACAAAAGTAAAATCGGCACCATACTTCCTACAGAAAAGATTTCGCTCAATAAAGGTCAGTTGGAATATGAAAAAAATCACCTACTCTTTAAATTAAAATTAAGAGATCCGAACAAATACCACGTACTTACTTTATTACCGGAAATTGAGACTCATCCTCTTTTTGTTTTACAAGAAGGAGACATTGAAAATTGGGAAATAATTAGATAATGTAAAAAATGAAAAAAATAATTGCTTTTGGTGCTTCCTATAGTAAAAATTCCATCAATAAACAGTTTTCACATTATGCTGCACAGCAGTTTGATAATACGATAATAGAATTGCTGGATTTAAACGATTATCCTCTTCCTCTATTCACTGTAGATGTGGAAGCAACTATCGACTATCCCGAACCTATTTATCAGTTTTTAAAAAAAATAGAAGAAGCTGATTTACTTATCATTTCCATGGCTGAACACAATGGGAATTTTTCAGTTGCTTTTAAAAATTTATTCGATTGGATTTCACGAATCAAATACAAAATGTTTGAAAATAAAAACATTTTACTATTATCTACATCTCCCGGTAAAAGAGGTGGTGTAAACTCCCTTGAAATAGCTAAATTTCAATTTCCTATACATGGTGCAACCATAGTAACAACATTCTCATTGCCTTTGTTTGATTCTAACTTTAATCAACACAAAGGAATTACGAATCCTCACTTAGAACAACAATTTCAAGAAGCAATCACTTTAACAAAAGAGAAATTCTAATAAAAGTGATATTATTTACAGAATACATGCAAATAAAATGTACTTTTGTAACAATAAATCTCACTATTAACTTACAGCATTTATTTTGAGCTGTTTTCACTAAAAAATATTCACTGATGAAATTAACGCATGAAAAGAGAGTAGAGAAATTCTATTCTCATGGTTCTGATACAAGAGGATTACAAGACGGAGGCTATCTTTCCTTCGGATATTGGACAGAAAACATAAAACATTATTGTCAAGCAGTCGATGCACTGATAAACAAAATTCTGCAATTTGAAAAACCAAACACATCGGGAAAAATATTAAATGTTGCTTGCGGCTATGGAGCTGAAACAAAGAAAATTTTTGACTGTATTCAACCACATAAAATAATTGCAATTGATATAACGGAAGACCACATAAATTTCGCCAAAGAGCAGAATGCACTTAAAGCCAATTCTGAACAAATTGAATTTAAAAAAATGGATGCATGTAAACTTGATTTTGAATCAGATAGTTTTGACTATGTCATCGGCATTGAAGGTCCTGCTCACTTCAACACCAGAGAAGTGTTCTTGCGCAAAACCTTTCGAGTATTAAAAAAAGACGGTGTCTTACTACTTTCTGATATCATGGTTGACAAAAAAGCTGCTTTAAAAAACAGCTTTAATAAAATAGTTAGTAATTTTTGTGCAAAACATTGGCATATGCCCAAAGAAAATTGGATGTCTGTACCTGAATTAAGTGTATTACTTGAAAATATAGGTTTTAAAGTCGATACAGCTGAAAGTGTAGGAAATAAAGTCTTTCCTGGATTTTCAAAATATAATTTAAAATGGAATTCTATTCAAAATGCTATTCAAACGAGAGGATACCGAATAGGAATAGGGCTCACATTTATATCTTGGTTATTAGGATTTGTACATCGAAGAGGTTTAATTGATTACGTATTTATTAGAGCGGTGAAAGTTTAGTTATTGTTAGTATTGTTAATTTATATTAAATTATTTGAAAATTCAATATTGTAAATAAAACGAAGCATATAACTACGTTAATATCCCCTTTCTTCTGCTCTACGTTCATCTTTTTCTTTAATCGTTGCCCTCTTATCATACATTTTTTTCCCTCTGGCTAGATAAATATCTAATTTCGCATATCCTTTTTCATTTACAAACAATAAAGTTGGAATAACGGTTGTTCCCTTTTCATTTAATTTGGATTGGATTTTTCGCAATTCACGTTTGGTAAGCAACAACTTTCGGTCACGTTTAGGTTCATGATTATTATAGCTCCCTTGTATATACTCGGAAATATGCAAGCCTCTCACCCATAACTCATTGTTTTCAAACACACAATAAGCGTCTGTCAAATTGGCTTTCCCTTCCCTGATGGATTTGATCTCAGTTCCGGTAAGAACAATTCCTGCCGTATATTTGGTCAGCAAAAAATACTCGAATTCTGCTTTGCGATTTTTTATACTTATAATATTATTATTTTCTTTTTTCTTTCCCATTGATTAATTATAAGCGTCAATTCAAGTCTATATATAAAACAAATACAGCATTATTGCTTTTTAAAATTAGCTAATCCTTCTTCAAGAAAAGCAACAAAATTTTTCACATCTTTATCGTAAGACTTAGGTTCTTTGGTAAGATAATTTCCACTGGCATCCATCAATACATATAAAGGTTGTGCATTAACATTAAACTCTTTAATCTGATAATTAAGGTTTTTCTTACCTAAAGTTTTAATAGTTTTTCCATCTACAGATTGCTCCCATTCTTCTTCAGGAAGTTTAATTGTATTAGCATCGGCATATAATGCAACCATTACATAATCATTTTGCAAAATAGGCTTAACTTGTGGGTCATTCCATACATAATATTCCATCTCACGACAATTAGCGCAAGTTTTTCCTGTAAAATCCACAAATATTGGTTTCCCTACTTCCTTAGCATAAGCTTTAGCTTCTTCTAAATCAAAAAAACCTTGAAAACCGCTAGGAAGATGTAGTTTATCTATATATTTTCTATTAGAAGGCAAACTAGTTATTTGTTTTGTCCCTCCTCCTTTTTCTTCAATGGATCGCTCAATATCAAAATCTTGCGTCGTCATTGGGGGAATATAACCCGATAAGGCTTTTAAAGGAGCACCCCATAAACCGGGAATCATATAAACAACAAAGGATAACGTAATCAAAGCTAAAAATAAACGAGGAACCGTAATGCTTTCAACAGGAGCATCTCCTTTAAAACGTAACTTCCCTAAGAAGTATAATCCTAATAATCCAAAAGTTACAATCCATAGTGACAAGTATGTTTCTCTATCAAGAATGCCCCAATCAGCACTCAAATCAGCCATGGACAAAAATTTTAATCCTAAAGCTATTTCTAAAAAACCAAAAACTATTTTTACGGTATTCAACCAACTTCCGGATTTAAGTTTATTGATAACCGAAGGAAACATAGCCAATAAAGTAAAGGGCAAAGCAAAACCTAATGAAAATCCCAACATGGAAATAAAAAACACCAAACTTTGGCTTGAACCGGAAGCCATCTCGATAAGTGCAGCTCCTAAAATCGGACCTGTACAAGAAAATGACACTAAAACCGTTGTCAATGCAATGAAAAACGACCCCATATAGCCCCCTTTATCGGATTGTTTATCAGATTTGTTTATCCAAGAACTTGGTAATGTAATCTCAAATAAACCGAAAAACGAAAAAGCAAAAATCATAAAAATCAAAAAGAAAATAACATTTGGCACCCAATGAGTGCTGATAAGATACATAGCATCTTTTCCCAATAATAAGGTTAACGCTAATCCTAATACTGCAAAAATAAAGATAATAGAACCTCCAAAGAAATAAGCCTGTTTCAATCCTTGTTTACGACTTTTTTCTCCTTTCATAAAAAAACTGATGGTCATAGGTATCATCGGAAAAACACAAGGTGTTATTAATGCTAATAATCCGGCCCCAAAAGAAATTAAAAACACCAACCACCACGGTTTGTCTTTTGTATCAGGTTGAGAAGCTATTTTATTTGTTTTATTTTTAACATTTTCACCCTTTTTATCGGGTATAATTTGAGATTCATCAATAGTAATAGTATCAATAGAAGAATCATTTTTAGAAGTATTCTCTTCTGCCTTTTCCTCTTTCACTTGTGGAATTCCTTTTATTTTAAAACTGAAATCCTCGCCTACCAATACACATTTTCCTTCTATACAAGCTTGTGCATCTACAATAGCTTCTATCACAAAATCTTTTTCTGATAACACTTTAATTTTTTGTTTAAAAACTACCGGAGATTTTTCAAAGTAACGATCGGTGCCAAATTCATCCGTGAATTCAATATATGCAGGTTCGGTAGTTTTACCTATAAGTTCATATTTTGAAGAAGGCTCATAGGTAAATACCGTTTGTTGTGTGATTCCTTCTGTATTATATTGTGAATACAAATGCCATCCTTTTTCCACATTTGCTGTTATTTGTATTTCAACAACATTATCCTTAAGAACTTTTGTTGCATACGTCCATTTAACGGGTTTAGATAATTGAGCAAAAGCACCAAAAAGACAAAGTGTTAAAAGAGAAGAAAAAACAATAGCCTTTCCATTTTGAATCATATTTCTCATATCAATAATTTTTTTTTGCAAAAGTACATTTTTTTAGATTATCTGTAGCTTACGATAACATCAAAGATTCATTTCTATCTACAATATTGAAACTACAAAAACAAATCAAAGCATCTTCTGTTCTTTAAACATTCTCTTATAAATTAGAGCCTTTTCTTCCAATGATTTAGGATATGCCCTTGAAGATGATGGCATACGATACAATACCATATTTCGTCCTAGAAAGTTAAAAACGGAAGACTCTCCCAACTTGGATTTATTTACATTAATAATGGAGCAAATTATTTCCGTAGCTTTTTCACCTGTTGTAACAACAGCTTGACATTCCGGCAATAATGAAAGTGTGTGTGACACATCTATCACTTCTTTTACCTCTAAATATTTATCAGAAGCATTGTTATTCAATCGTACTATTGCTCGAGCCGTATCCCCCAACGCAATCCCTTTTTCATTTAAAAAACCTACAATACGTTCTTTATCAAAAACTTTTTTACTTGAATCTATAAAAAATTCCTTATCCTTAAAAAATACCAAACCAAAAATACGCCACATATCGTTTTGTAAATTAGGATAATAAAAATCCATAGACCATCTTTTTCTAGCCGGCGGAAAACTTCCCAGCATAAGTAGTCGGGCATTTTGAGGTAAAAAAAACGGCAAAGGATGTTGCTCAATCATTTCAATTATTTGTTAGTGATTTCTTTACGATAGATGATTTTTTTGTTTGGTACATCATAAATTTCAGTAATAGCACCTTTCTCACTATATCCGTTTGTTTTAACATATTCTCCTATATTAGGATACACCCTCATTATTCCAATCATCACAGAAAGGAAGCCTTTGAAAGGAAACTCAACAACTACATAGTTGCCTACAGGAAAAGTTTTAATTTGATATTTGTTCTTCAATAATGTTAATTTATTCGTATCACGCTCTTCAAGCAAACAACCTAATTCCGAACGCAACTTGCTTCTCTCTACGTATTTTGGATTATCGTAATAAATGCCGCATCCTTTGAAAGTTTCTATTTTCTCGTTATTTAATAGTGAATTATACACTTTATCCATGACTTGCGAACTCTGACTATAATCACCAATCATTTCTTCATAGATAAAAATTTCTCCTCCCTGAGTAGAGACTTTACATTCAATTTTTGTAAAACCTCCATAATACGCATAAACACTAACTACAATCATTACAATAAATAGTACAACAATCAAAATAATTTTTAAAACTTTCATGATTTTTTATTTAATTATAACATATTAAAAAAAATGAAGTTGTTCATTAATTTCAACAAACAACTTCATCATATTTTACAAATTAAATTTTATTATTTTAATTCATGAACGACTAAACCGGAACGCAATTTAGGTTCAAACCAAGTAGTTTTAGGAGGCATTATATTACCTGTATCAGCAATAGTTATCAATTGATTCATCGAAACAGGAAACATTGCAATATTTTTAAGGATATCACCGTTATCTACACGTCGTTTCAATTCTCCCAATCCACGTATTCCTCCGAC